>Ga0209002_10000116_pt1 | contig 51390 bp, 53 predicted proteins | sample Rifsed16ft2_FD_184010 | JGI IMG/M metagenome (GOLD analysis project Ga0209002, IMG submission 184010) | Soil microbial communities from Rifle, Colorado, USA - sediment 16ft 2 (version 2) | ecosystem: Environmental > Terrestrial > Deep subsurface > Rock core/Sediment | place: Rifle, Colorado...
CCCGCCACGCCCTTGACCTGGCACGAGTGGCTCGCGAGCTCGCCCCACACCGCGGTCGTCCCGCCGCCCGCGTCCACGACGATCACGTCCCCGGGCTTCGCCCGGTCGATCGCCTCCACAGGCTTCGCCCAATCCCCGTCCGCGGTCTTCACCGTGAGGGCCCGCCCGACCATCTTCGTGCCGTGCCGGATCCTCGGGAGGATCCCGTGCATCATCCCGCGCTTCTGCATCGCGTCCGCGAGGTTCGGCGTGGAGACCTTGAGGAACGCGTCCCGGACCTCCGCCTGCCCGTACTTCTTGTAGAGGCCGCTCGGGATCACCTTCCGCTCCTTCATCGCCTTCTTGATCGTGCGGGCCGCGTCCGCGACCTTCTCCGCCTTGATGATCGCGCCGCCCACGATGATGATCGACGCGCCCGCCTTGACCGCCTGGGCCACGGTCTCCGAGTTCAGCCCGCCCGCCACGGCGACGGGGATCGACGCGGCCTTGCACACCGCCCTCAGCTCCTCGAGCGGCGTGCGGGCGATCATCTGCTCGTCAATCGACACGTGGAGGTTCAGGTAGTCCACGCCGAGCCGCTCGAGCTCCTTCGCCCGCTTCGGCTTGTCCTCCACCCGCATCAGGTCGACCATGATCTTCGCGCCGTACCGGCGGGCCGCCTTCACGGCCTCCTCGATCGTCGCGTCGTCCGTCACGCCCATCACCGTGATCACGTCCGCGCCCGCTTTCGCGGCGATCTCCACCTCGAACGCGCCGGTGTCCATCGTCTTCAGGTCCGCGACGATTGTCTTGCCGGGGAACATCTTCCGGAGCTGGCGAACGACCTCGACGCCCTCGGACTTGATCAGGGGCGTCCCCGCCTCGATCCAGTCCGCCCCGCCCTCGACCGCCTCCTTCGCGGCCTGGAGCGCACGCCTCGCGTGCATGAAGTCGAGGGCGACCTGGAGGACGGGATTCATGGCTCCAGAGCTACACGCCGGAGGGCGTAAAAACGTATCGCGGACGCCCCGGGGTGGCAGAGCCCCGCCCCCGTTACCGGTAGAATTGGGGAAAACGATTCATACCCGCAGGTTCGTCCGGGAGGCGGAAGGATCTCCATGCGCGGGGTTTCCGTGGGAATCGCGGGGGTGCTCGTCGTCGCCGCCCTTGTGGGGTTGCTGTTCGCACCCGCCGCATCCGCGACGCGGTACGACATCGACGTCACGAAGACGATCCGTGGCTACACGATCCACGTCGTCGGCTGGATTGACGTGGACCAGCCGGCGAAGACGGTCACGGGCCACCTCCACGTCACGGTGATGGACCCGACCGGAAAGGTCGTCTTCGACAGGGTCTACGACTTCGTGTTCACCTGGAGCTCCCGTCCGGGACCGATCACGCTGTTCCTTCCGGGGGCGGGCGTCGTCCTGACGATCTCGTTCGCGAGCATGGGCGGGATCGCGGTCACGGTTGCCCCCGTCCTCGTGCCGAGCCCGCTGACGCCCCAGACCTACCGGTCGGACCGCGTCCAGTGATTCCGGACGCCGAGCAACGAGCCCGAAAACCCTAAAGGGAGCCAGCACCTTCCGCGGCCCCGATGGCCCCCCGCGAGCGGGAGGAACCCGAGGAACGCGAACGTTGCATCACGGGAATCGACGGCCTCGACAACATCCTGAACGGCGGGATCCCGCGCGGGAACACGGTCCTCGTGACGGGGAGCGTCGGCACGGGCAAGACCTCCCTCTGCCTGGAGTTCCTCGTCCACGGCGCGATCGTCGGGGAGAACTCCCTGTACATCAGCGTCACGGAGAGCGCGGACAAGCTCCTCTCGAACATCATCCCGTACGACTTCTTCGACCGCAAGCTGATCAAGGACGGCCGGCTCGTGTTCATCGACCTCCCCGTGATCTACGAGCGGCTCGGCCTGGAGAAGCTCGAGTTCGACTTCGAGGAGGTGAACATCCTCATCACCGCGATCGGCAACATCGTCGACGAGCTCGCGATCAAGCGGCTGTGCATCGACTCGATCACCTCCGTGTGCTACCGCCTGAGGACCCAGGAGAACATCCGGGACTTCATCCTGAAGCTCGGCTCGATGCTCAGCTCCCGCGGGTGCACGTCCCTCCTCGTCAGCGAGATCAGCCCCGCGGAGGAGCGGTACTCCCTGTACGGCGTGGAGGAGGCGATCGCGGACGGCGTGATCGTCACGGGGAACCTCGAACGCCGCGGGGACCTGCTGCGGACCCTCCAGGTCGTGAAGATGCGGGGCACGATGCACTCCCGCGCGAAGTACGTCCTCGACCTCACCACGGTCGGCGTCCTCCTCGTCCCGCTCCTGAAGGGCGGGAGCGTCCCCGCAGCGGGGGGCTGACGCCGTGAGCGTGACCTCCGAGGTGAGCGAGAAGCTCCAGGCCCTCCCCGAGGCCGCCGCGGTCGCCGTGAGGATGAAGGCGGAGCACTACTTCGACGTGATCCGCGCGATGCTCGACGTCTTCGCCTCGCGGAAGAACCTCGACTCGATCTACGTCACCTCCACGATCCCCTCCGCCTCGATCATCAACGCCCTCGAGGTCCTCGAGATCCCGCTCGACCACATCTGGTTCGTGGACTGCATCTCCCAGATCATGATGTCCCCGGGCCAGAAGCACGGCCACGCGATCTACGTCGAGAGCCCGACGATGCTCGAGAACCTCATGCTCAAGGTCGAGTACCTGATCCGGAAGACGAAGGACCGGAAGAACCTCGTGATCCTGGACTCGATCAACAGCCTCGCGATCCACAACAACACGAAGATCCTGAGCGAGTTCCTCCACATCCTCGTGAACAACCTCCGCGCGAAGGAGTCGTACACGATCATCTTCTCGATGGAGGAGTACGAGTCCGAGGAGATCCGGAACATGCTGAACCTCGTGAGCGACGAGACCCTCCAGGTCGAGGGGGAGGGCTAGGGATGGCGAAGGTCGTCTCCACGGGGATCGCGGCCCTCGACAAGGCCCTGATGAACGGGCTCCCGAAGGGCTTCACGGTCCTCGTGACGGGCGCGCCCGGCGCCGGTGCGGAGCTCGTCGCGAAGCAGTTCGCGGGGGCCGGCGTGAAGGACGAGAACGTCGTGTACTTCACGACGACGGAGCGGGACGAGGACGTGACGTCGACGATGGAGGACTTCGGCTGGAAGTCGGACATCGAGATCGTGAACATCGGGAACCTGTACTACGAGAGCGTCCTCGCCCGCAAGCTCCAGGTGAGCCGGTACCGACAGGAAGGGATCACCGTGAAGGACCTCCGACCGGAGCCCGCGGGGAAGCGGGTCCCCGCGAACGTGAACTTCCTCACCTCCCTCACGTACGAGGTCTCGAAGCTGACCCCCCCGTTCCGGGTGGTCGTGGACTCCCTCGACTTCTTCCTCGAGTACTACGCCCACGCGGACGTGCTGTCGGCCCTTCGGACGATCAAGGCCCACACGCAGCACGAGGAGGGGGCCGCCCTGCTCACGATGCTCTCCGGCGTCTACGACACCCGCACCCAGAGCGGGGTCGAGGAGATCGTGGACTGCATCGTGGAGCTCGAGCGGGTGCGGCACGAGAACGAGTTCCGCCGGTACCTCGTCCTCCGGAAGGTCCGGAACCACCCGGAGAAGACGGGCCTCTACGAGTACACGATCACGGACAAGGGCATCACCGCGTCGTAGACGGGCCCAGGGACCCCCGGCGGGCCGTCCCAAGGTTCTCCCTTTCCCTAACGATTCCCGCACCCGTATCGCGGCGCCCGCCCGTCCCTACCCCGCGGCGATTCGCCGCAAGAGGACCCAACATGAAGCGGACCCTCCGAGAGGACGGGAACGCGGTGTCTCCGGTGATCGGGACCATCCTGATGGTCGCGATCACCGTGGTGCTGGCGGCCGTGCTGTACGTCATCGTGGCGGGCTTCGTCGTCACAAACAAGCCCCCGCGACAGATGTCCGTGAACGTCCGCGAAACGGGAACGAACTGGTCCGTGGAGGTGATCGCGGCCCCCGCGGGGGCTCTGCCCGCCTCCACGTACCTGCTGGTCCGGGACCCCGGGGGCGCGATCGTCCTGACCCGCACGAGCTGGGAGGACCTGACGTGGCCCTCCCACCGCGCGGTGTACCAGGACGCGAACCCGGCCTCCGCGGAGATCGGACCGGGGGACAGCCTCCTCCTCGACCGGGCCCGGTACCCTGCCGGGAGCACGATCGAGGTCCTGGAGGCGGACGGGCTCCTGGCGCAACGGGCGCTGTGAGCCCCTGCCCCCCTCTTTTTCTGGACCGGGCACCGAAACCCGGGGGTCGTTCTTTAAGTGACGTTCTCACCCGGGGCGAACCATGACGATACATTTAAAGGGGAGGGGACCTCAAGGGGCTTCCAGCGGCGAAGAGCCGTAGGAGGACAAAACCATGAAGAATGTGCGCCTCATCCGGAAGGATGAGAGTGCGGTGTCTCCGGTCATTGCGACCATCCTGATGGTCGCGATTACCGTGGTCTTGGCGGCAGTGCTGTACGTGATGGTGTCGGGCCTGATCAGCGGACCCGGCACGACGCCCGTGTCGATGGGGGTCAGCGTGTCGCGATCGGGCGACGGCGCGAATTGGATCATGCTCGTCTCGAGCACCCCGGCCGGAAAGGCGTACGCGTCCACGACGCTGGCAATCTTCAAGTCCGACGGGAGCGTGAACCTGACGGCGACGTTCCTGTCGCTGCTCGCCACAGCGACCAACGGGTGCAGCGTCTCGAAGGTGACGGCCAGCGCGACGTCCGTCCAGGTCGGTGACCGGATCCTGTGCAAGACGGCCTGGTACGGGCTCGACTCGGACTACCAGATCTCGGACGGCACGGTCATCCTGGCCAGCGGCAAGTTCCGATAGGCCGCACCCAACCCCTTTCCCCTTTTCTTCCCTTTTCCTTCCTTTCCCGGTGCCACATGCGGGCCAGCGGGAGACCGGTAGGCACGCGCCCGGCAGCCCGGGCTCGCGCATCCCCCTTCCGAGGACGCCCGCCTTCTGCGACCCGGCCCTTCGCCTCGCGGGACACCGACGCGGTGTCGCCCGTGGTGGGAACAATCCTCATGGTCGCGATCACGGTCGTGCTCGTCGGGCTCCTCTACGCGATCGTCGCGGGCCTCATCGCGAGCCCGGCCGTGCCCCAGAGCATCGGGCTCGTCGTCGAGAGCACCACGGGGAACTGGTCCGTGAGGGTCGTGAGCGTGCCCCCGGGGAAGCTCCCGAACACGACGTACCTGCTGATCCGGGACGCGAACGGCTCGTTCCTCCTCCCGCGGATGGCGATTGCGAACTTCACGGAGGCGAACTGGGCGACCCTGTATGTCCTGTACCAGGACGCGCACCCGCAGGTCGCCGAGATCGAGGCCTCCGACCGCTTCCTCATCGACCAAGCGACGTACCCGCGCGGGAGCGTCCTGGAGATCTCGGACTCCCAGCGTATCCTCGCGATGCAGACCCTGCAGTAGGCGGGCTCCCGGGCCCGGAGCCGACTACCATGTCCACTTGAACTCCTCGATCGGGAGCGAGAGGGACGTCGTCGTCTCCGCGACCCTCCCGAACTGGACGACGAAGTCCGCCGCGACGGCCGCGTCGGGGGCCTCGAAGATCACGACGGCGTCCGGCTTCCCGAGGAGCCCGAGGAACTCGTGGATCATGATGTTCGCGGGGATCTTCGGGTGCTTGAAGAGGCGGGTCGCCTCCTCGAGCTGGCCGGGAATCACCTTGAGCTGGGTCAGGAAGAGCACGGGGCCACCCGCGCGAGCATCCGTGGCGGGCTATTTAACCCCCGTGGGCTCCCGCCCCTTGCGCTCACTGGGGCGCCTGCAGCCGGTGGACGCGCACGTGGATCAGGGAGGACTGCGCGACGGTCGTCCCGAGGATCCGGTCCGAGAACCGCTGGCGGGGATCGCCCTCCACGAGGAGCCCAGCAATCGTGTCGAGAAGCGGGAACAGGAACCAGAACAGTTTCGGGACGTTCCGCACGGCAGCCTTCCCGAGCGTCATCGGGCCGGCCACGGCGCGGACCTCGAGCCCCGCGATCGTCTTCCCGACCGTCCGCCGCCACATCGCCTCCGCCGCCGTCGCGTACACGAAGAACGCGACCCCGGACAGGATCCCGTACGCGGCGATCCGGCGCTCGCCGAGGAGGAACAGGACCGTCCAGACGGGGGCGAGGACGACCACGCAGTCCAGGGCGAACGCGACGATCCGCTTCGTCCAGTGGACCTGGAGGGTGCGGTTCTGGCCTAAGATGTCGAAGCCGCTCACCATGAGTGCATCCCGCGCCCCCATCGCGAGGCGCTCTATAAGTAGATAGCGCGGGCCGCGCCGCCCGCCTTGACAAACGGGCCACTCAGATCGCCCATCACTCATCATCGGTCAGCGTCGACCTTGTCATCACGGTGGCGGGCAGCCCACGGCACCCGCCCTAGAAAAACCCAGCGGAACGAAAAGGGAAAGGGGTCCCCGCGTCCGCGGGGACCTCACCGGGCCTACGCCGGGGCGCCGCACACCGGGCACGTCGCCGCGCCCGCGGGGATCTCCATCCCGCACGCACCGCACGTCTTCGTGCCGCCCTGCGCGGGCGGGGCCTTCGTCCCGGCCGTCGCGGGGGGCGGAGGCGGCACGGCCTCGGGCTCCTGCTTCTTCCTCCGGCGCATCAGGAGGAGGGCGAGGATGATCGCGATCGCGAGGATCGCGATGACGATGCCCAGGACGACGCCGTACGCCTCGAGGAACGTGACCGGGCGCCAGTTCACGGTCACCGCCTTCGGGCCGCTCATCGAGATCGTCACGCTCGCCGCCACGCCCGACGCGTCGCCGGACCAGCTCTCGATGACGTAGTTCTGGCCTCCCGCCGTGGACGGGCTCGTCACGGTCACCGTCGCGGTCGCGCCGTCCGCGTACCAGCACTGGTCCGCGGACTGCTCCTTCGCCCCGACGCACACGGGGCTCCCGTACGACGACGTGACGGTCAGCCGGAACTGGGTCTCGTACGTCACGGTCAGCGCGGCGGGCGCCGTCACGGAGTACGTCCGGATCGCGCCCGTCGTGGTGTCCGACCAGGACGTGAACTTGTAGCGGATGCCCGTGCCGCCGGACTGGGAGTCCTGGGCGTTGAGCGCGAGCTGGCTGCCCTCGTCCGCCCAGATCGCCGCGGTGTACGGGTTGCCACCGACGAGCACGTCCGGGGCCGTCGCACCCGAGGGGACCGTCGCGTCCACCACGATCGTGACGCGGAACTGCCGCGAGTACGAGGCGCTGTACGTCCCGGAGCTCGACGCAGCCACGGTGAGCGGGTTCGTCGCCCCGCCCGGGCTCCACGCGACGAAGTTCCACCGGGTGTCCGTCCCGACCAGGATGTTCGCATCGGCCGCGATGGTGTGCGAGGTCCCCTCGTTCCACCACACGACCTGCGGCATCGGGAGGCCCGCACCGCCGTCGATCACGACGGAGGCCGAGGGCCCGCCGGACGCGACCTGGATGTCGATCCGGAACTGGTGGAACCAGTTCGCGGTGACGGACTTCGGCGCGTCCATCGTGATCGTCGTGGGGTTCACGCTACCCGTGGCGTCGCCGGTCCACGAGTTGAACCGGTACCGCTCCGAGAGCGTGTCCGCGGGCGCCGTCGCCTGGATCGTGACGGGCTCGCCCGCGTTGTGCCACCCGTTCCCCGGGCTCAGCGTCCCGACGGTCGGGCTCGCGGTCATCGTCAGGAAGTACTGGGTCTGGAAGATCGCGATGACGGTCTTCGGCGTGTCCGCGGTGATGCTCCGGGACGGGTTCACGTCCCCGTCGCTCCACGCGGAGAACTGGTACCGCGTCGTCGTCCCGCTGAACTGGGGCGAGTTCGCGATCACGCTGTGCGAGGAGCCGGCGTCCCACCAGCTCGTGATGGGCGCGGTCCCCTGGACGCCCTCCACGACGAGCTCGAGGCCCGGCGGGTTCGTGTCCAGGATCACCCGGTACTGCACCTTGTAGTTCGCGACGTAGTCCGTCGCCCCCGTGATCGCGACCGTCCACGCGGGCGTCGCCGGCCCGCCCGTCCAGTCCGTGAACACGACCTGCGTGTCCGCGGACAGGGCCTGCGGGCTGATCGCGAGGAGGCTCTGGCCGGAGTTCTGGTCGAACCAGAACGAGACCGGCGCCGTGTACGTCACCGAGTTCACGGTCACCTGCAGCGTCGGGTTGCCCGGCGCGTTCGTCCGGACGTTCACGAGGAACTGCAGGACGAAGTTCGCGGTGACCGTCTTGGCGGCGTCGCACGTAATCGAATGGGACGCCGCGCCGCCGTCGCTCCACGTGGTGAACCGGTACCGGCTCGTCGCGGTCACGGTCTGCGGGCTCGGCGCGTCGACCGGGACCGAGGACGCCGCATCGCACCACGTCGTGTATGGCCCCACCTGCGGGGCGCCGCTCACGTTCACGTTCCGGCCCGCGGGGTTCGTCGCGACCGTGAGCTGGTACTGCGTCTTGAACTGCGCCGTGTACGTGATGTCCGCCGTGACGCTGATCGTCCGCGGGTTCTGCGTGTTCCCGTCGTTCCACTGGACGAAGACGTACTGGATCCCCGCCCCCGGGGACTGCGGGCTCTGGGCCTCGATCGAGTGGCTGCTGCCCGCCGGGAAGGACTGCGAGTAGGGGGCGGCCGACCACGTCGCGCTGAGGTCGAACCGCACGTTCAGGGTCGTCGGCGGGGTGGTGGCGAGCGTGACCGTGTACCGCTGGAGAGCCGCGAAGTAGATGTTCGGGTTCCCGTCCCGGCTGTCGTGCCACGTGAGGAGCGGCCCGAGGGTGGAGTTCACGAGGGCGACCGCGTGCAACTGGTCAATCGCCGTCGGCGGCGTGTTGTCGCTCACCCGCTGCGCGGTGCCGAACGCGGCCCCGGCGTTCAGGGAGGACACGTACCACGTCGCGCCCGCCTTCCAGTACCCGGTCGAGATCTGCGTCCCCTGGAGGCGGAAGAACACGTACTTCTGGTCCACGAACTGCGCGTCGATCGTGCCGCTGTTCGCGTTCACGAGCTGGTAGTTCGCGCCGCCGTTCGTCGAGTACACCGCGAGGATGATGTACGAGGGTGCGATCGCCGCGTTGTTGAAGTCCGCACCGACCACGATGCGGGTGCCGTCGACGGAGATCGACGGCCAGACGAAGTCGGGCGACGGGCAGAAGTTCCCGCACATGAGTCCGTCCTGGGAGAAGAAGCCGCTTGTGGGGTTGAACCGGAACCACGTGAGGTCGTACTCGAGGTTGTCCGTGATCTCGATCTCCATCCCGCCGACGAGGTCCCCGTTGCCGCTGTTGATCCCGACGGAGGGGTGGAAGAGCTCGACGTCCGGCGTCTGCGCGAAGTACGTCCCCTGCCACCCGCCCGTGTTGCTCACGTCGTCGTTGAAGAGCATCAGGAGGGTCCAGGCCCCTCCGCCGCAGTTCGCGGCGTCCGTGCAGAATATCTGGTACCCGCCGTACACGCCCGCCCCAGGGGTCGGGCCGCCGGGGTTCTTCACGAACGACGGGAACTGGTGGTTCGTCAGGGTCGCCCCCGTCCCAATCGTCGCCGGCGTCCAGGTCACGCCACGGTCCGTCGAGGCCGCGTACGCGAACGCGCCGAGGTTCGCGTTCTGCTGGAAGAAGATCGTGACGCGGTCCCCCGCGGTCACGACGACGTTCGGGTTCGTCTCGTCCGCTCCCGTCGCGGCGACCGCGATCGGCGTCATCCACGTGCGCCCGCCGTCGTCCGTCCATGACACGTAGATGTCGCGGTTCGTCCCGGACACCTCGTGCTGGAACGCGACGAAGACGCGGCCCGTGCTGTCCGCCGCCATCGTCGGCCGCGTCTGCGGCCGCGCGTCGGTCCATATCGCGACGTTCGTCCCGAACGGCAGGTCCGTCGGCTCCGGGCCGGGCCCGGGCGGGGACGCCGTCGCGGGCGTCGGGCCGAGGTCGGTCAGCGCGACGGACGGGCCGAGATGCAGTCGGTATTGATTCGGGATGTTCGCCCCGGTCAGGACGGGCGGGCGGGCGAGGAGCCCCGCCGGGCCGTTCGAGACCGCGGGCGCCGCCGAGGCCGCGAGGAACAGGACGGCGAGCCCCACGACCGCGAGCAGCAGGACGATCGCAATTCCACCATAGCCACCTCTAACTGAGGACATCGAAACCTCCTCCTGGGAGAAACCGTTTCGGACGCGCCTCCCCCAAACCAGTTGCGCTGAATCGCCATACTGTATTTAAGTGCTTTCCACATAGTGGTCCACCCTTCGAACCCCCGGGGGTCCCGTGAAGCTCTACGCCCTCGCGCTCGAGGAATGCGACCCGAAGCGGTGCACGACGCGGAAGCTCGCGCGGTTCGACCTCGTCGACCTGGTCCCCCGGCGGGGCCGCCTCCCTCCGCGCTGCGTGGTCCTGCACCCGGAGGGGGACCGCGTCCTCTCCCCCGAGGACCGCGCCGCCGCGGACGCGGCGGGCCTCGCCGTCGTCGACAGCTCCTGGAAGCGCGGGCCGGTCCCCGCGGTCCCCCGCCACCCGTCCCGCGCCCTCCCGTTCCTCGTCGCCGCGAACCCGGTCAACTACGGGAAGCCGTTCCTGCTGTCGAGCGTGGAGGCGTTCGGCGGGGCCCTCTGGATCCTCGGCCACCCGGACCAGGCCACGGCGATCCTCGGGAAGTTCGGATGGGGCCTGGAGTTCGTCCGCCTGAACCGGGAGCCGCTGGACGCGTACGCGTCCGCGCGGACCCGGGCGGAGGTCCTGGCGGCGCAGTCCGAGTTCATCTGAAGTCCGGCGGGAGCAGGTTCGGGATCCCGTCCTTGATCTCGTACGTGTGCCGGCAGGCCTTGCAATGGAGCGTGCCCTCGAGGATCTCGTCCTTCTCCATCGAGACCGCGAGCTCGAGGTCCCCCTTGCACACGGGGCAGCACAGGATCTCCATCAGGTCCCGCTTCATCGGAGTCCGCGCATCGCGGGCTCCTCCCATAAAGGTTCCCGGGGCGCGGAGGTGTTCGAATCGTGTGCCAAAAGCCTCTTGACCCGAGGGCCTCTACTCGCAGCTTCGTGCCGGGCCTCCGAGCGGTCCGGGTAACGATAAATACAGGCCCGGCGTAGTCGGGCCCCTACCGCGGGTGACGATCGCGTGGCGGACGAGGATCACTGGCTGAAGAAGAACGCGTCCACGCTCGTCGCCCTCCTGATGATCTTCGGGCTCGCGCTGTTCCTGCGGACCTTCTTCGTGTACGGCGTCACGGTGCCGGACCGCCTGTACACGGGCGGGTCGGACTCCTTCTACTGGGACCGGATCATCCGGTACGGGTACGAGACCGGCGACCAGATCACCACGGATTGCCAGCTGAACTACCCGAGCTGCCTCGTGAACCCGAGGCCCCCGATGTTCGCGTGGTTCTCCCTCCTGTCGGGCTGGCTCATCTCGCCCGCGTTCGCCACGCCGTGGGACGCGATCACGTACTCCCTGATCATGTCCACCGCCCTGTTCGGCGCGCTCACCGTCTTCCCGACGTACGCGCTCGTGAAGGAGGCGTTCAACCGCCGCGCGGGCCTCGTCGCCGCGTTCCTCCTCGCGGTCTCCCCGGGCCACCTCCAGCGGTCCATGGCGAGCGATGCAGACCACGACGCGTTGATCCTCTTCTTCGTCGTCACCGGGTACTTCTTCTTCCTGCGCGCCCTTAAGTCGATCAACGAGAAGCGGTGGGTCGAGGCGTGGCGGAGGCCCGCCGCGGTCCGCTCGGGCCTCGGGCTGTTCTTCCGCGAGAACCGGACCGCGGTCCTGTACAGCCTCCTCGCGGGGATGTCCCTGACGACGGTGGCCCTGACGTGGCAGGGCTGGGCGTACGCGCCGATCATCCTGCTCGTGTACTTCGCGTTCGAGCTCTTCTTCCTCCGGATCCGGAACCGGGACACCCTGGGGATCACGGTCGTGTTCGGGATCACGATGGGGACCGCCCTCCTCCTCGCGGCCCCGTGGTACGTCTGGATGGGGCAGGTGAAGACCTGGTTCGACGTCCCCGCGTACCTGATCGGCGCCGCGATGGTCCTCGCGATCCTGTTCACGGTCACGCGGGACTACCCGTGGGCCCTCGTCCTCCCGACCGTCCTCGGCGCGTCGAGCATCGTGCTCGGCGTCGGGATGCTCGTGAACCCGGCCCTCGCGAACGCGTTCGTGAGCGGCGCGGGCTACTTCGTGCAGACGAAGCTGTACGAGACGATCGCGGAGGCGCAGGCCCCGCCGCTGAGCCAGATCATCCTCTCGTTCGGGTGGGGCACGTACTTCCTCGGCTGGGGCGCCCTCGGCTACCTGCTGTGGCAGTTCGTCTCCGGGAAGCGGACCCAGACCGCGTACCTGTTCTTCGTCGTGTGGACCCTGGCCGCGATCGTGATGGCCCAGTCCGCCGCCCGGTTCATCTTCAACGCGTCCCCCGCCTTCGCGGCGGTCGCGGGCTACGCGATCGCCACGGTCATCGAGCGGCTGGACTTCGACGGTCTCAAACGGACGTACTTGAGCGTCGCGGCCTCGGGACGGATCGCGGCGATCAAGAAGAGCGTGAAGCCCCGCCACGTGATCGGGTCGCTCATCCTCGTGTTCCTCCTGCTCCTCCCGAACGTCTGGTACGCGGCGGACGCCGCGATCCCGTACGACACGAAGCGCCAGTACGACCGGCAGATCTACGACCTCACCCCCTCGTTCCTGAGGCCGGCGAACTACGAGAGCGTGACGGGGCAGAGCGGGACGTTCTACCTCGGCGCGTTCGGGTTCTCCGTCCCGCAGCCGAAGCAGTACTACCCGGCGGCGTGGTCGTGGTTCCGGACCCAGGACACGGACCAGGCTCCCGGCGACCGCCCCGCGTTCCTGAGCTGGTGGGACTACGGGTTCGAGGCCGTGGACCTGGGCGAGCACCCCACCGTCGCGGACAACTTCCAGGACGGCTACCAGCTCGCGGGGAACGCGATCTCCGCGCAGTCCGAGAACGAGGCGATCGCGCTCCTGAGCCTGCGGCTGATGGAGGGGGACTTCCACGCGCACGGCCGGTCCTTCGGCCCCGGGGTGCGGGCCGCGCTCACCGGGTTCGGCGTCGACGCGACGTCCCTGGAGATCGCGTTCCGAGACCCCGCCGGGCTCGTCCCCGTGGTCCTCGGGGATCCGGTGAAGTACGGGCACTACGACCCGCGGATGGCCCCGGCGAACGCCCTCTACATCTACGCGGGCGACGTCCTCACGTCGAAGCTCTCCACGGACGGACAGGCGAACCTGTACCGGGCGGTCCGGGAGGCGACGGGGAAGAGCATCCGGTACTTCGCGGTCGACTCCCGCCTGTTCCCCTCGAGCGCGTCGAACACGGGCATCTTCTACGCGCCGATCAAGCTCTCGGACCACCGCATCGCAGAGGCCCGGGACGGCCGCGTGATCCCGACGGACTTCTTCCGGATCTTCGTGACGGTCCGCGGGAACAAGGTCCCGGTCGAGCAGCTCTCGCCGTACGACCAGCCGGACAGCACGACGGGGACGATCGAGTACCAGCCAATGTTCTACCACTCCTTCTTCTACCGCGTGTACGCGGGGTTCGAGCCGAAGGAGGTCGGGAGCACGAACGATGGGATCCCGGCCCTCTCCGGCCAGAACGCGCAGGCCCTCCAGCCCCTCCCCGCGTGGAACCTGAGCCACTGGCGGATCGCGTACCGGACCGCGTACTACAACCCGTACAACGACACCGCGAACCACACCGAGGCGTGGCGGGCGATCAACTACTTCGACGGGGTCACGCTGCAGCAGGACATCCGGGCGGGCCGGAAGTCGGGCCAGGTCGACCTCTCCGCCGCGACCCCGTACCTGCAGGGCGTCGTGTTCGCGAAGTACTACGACGGCGCGTTCGTGAACGGGACCGTCACCCTCGGGGGCCGCGCGCCCGTGCCCGGGGTCCGCGTCACGGTCACGGACGAGCTCAACGTGCCCCACTACGTGGCGACGACGGACGCCCAGGGCCGGTACTCCGTGCTCGTCCCGTTCGGCGACGTCACAATCACGTTCACCACGGGGACCGTGGACAAGCGGACCCTGCTCGGCGCCTCGACGCTCCGGGCGGTCTCCCTCACGGTGAGCGACGCCGCCGCGATGCGGGAGAACGTGGACGCGGACGGCGACGGGACGTGGGACTGGCTCATGACGCGGGACGTCGTCCTGCCCGCGCACGCGCTCTCCGGCCGTGTGTACCAGGACGTGAGCGGGAACGGCCAGTTCGACGTGGGCCAGGACCTCCCCCTCCCGGGCGCGACGGTCCTGCTCCAGAACCCGCAGCTCGGCCTCCGGAACACGACGTTGGTCGGGCCGGACGGGCGGTACGCGTTCAACGACGTCTACTCGGGGACGACGACCTTCAACGTCACCCTCGCGGGGCGGACGGTCGCCGTGGCGTCCCAGGACGTCCCGACCGCGGATGCCTCGCGGGACCTCGTCGTGCCCGCGCTGACCCTCGCGGGCCGGGTCACGGACCCGGGCGGCACGGGCGTGGCGGGGGCGACCGTCTCGATCCATGACAAGACGAACGGCACGACGATCGCGGTCACGGCGAACGAGACGGGGTCGTTCGGCGCGCGCGCGCTCCTGTCCGGGCCGGTCGAGGTCTCCGCGTCCGCCCCGGACATGACCTCCCTCCCGATCCTCCTGAACCTCACGGGCCTCGGTGCGAAGGACGTGAACGTGACCGCGTTCCCCTCCGGGACCCTGAGCGGGACCGCGTACGTCGGCGGGAACGTGCGGCCCTTCGCGACCGCGGAGTTCACGCGCACCTCCGGGACGCCGAACGCGCGCCTCGTGACCGCGGACGCCTCGGGACGCTTCTCCGTCGCGCTGCCCGCCGGGCGCTGGTCCGTGACCGGACGGCACTACCGCGACGGGGTGCTGTTCGCGGTCCTCGACACGGTCGACGTCGCGCGGGGATCCGCCGCCGCGCGGGACCTGCACTTCGACCTCGCCGCCTCGGTGCGCGGCACGGTCTACTCCGAAACCCTCGTGAACGTGACCCGGGGCGCCACGGTCCGGTTCCGGGCGGCCACGGGCGACGTGTACTCCGTCCGCTCGAGCAACCAGGGGACGTACCTCGCGTACGTGCCGTTCGGCCTGTACGACGTCCAGGCGACGCTCGGGGCCGCGGCGTACCAGGACCGCCGCCGCTTCGACGCCTCGACCTCCCTGGACCTCCCGCTCGCCCTGCGCACCCTGTACAGCGGGTTCGTGTACAGGGACCTGAACCGGGACGGCGCGCGGGAGCCCGAGGAGGGGGTCGCGGGCGCCACGGTCGCGTTCACGGACCCCGCGGGCCGCGTCCTCACCTACCTCACCCCCGTGAACGGGAGCTTCGCCGCGGCCCTGGACCCCTCGAAGGCGTACCGGATGGACGTCACGGCGCCCGGGTTCGGGCCGTTCGCGACCGGGGCCGCGTCCGTCGCGGACCTCCGGTCCCGGGCGTCGATCGCGCTCGTCGCGTCGAACGTGACGCTGTCGGGGACCCTCCGGACCGGGGGCGCGCCCCTCACGGGGACCTCGATCGCCGTCCTGTTCCTCGCGGTCGGGGGCGGCGGGGAGACGGCGGACGCGCCCGTGGACGGCCAGGGCCGATACGCGGCCTTGCTCGCCCCCGGGTCGTACCAGATCATCGTCGACGCGAACGTGACCGCGGGCTCGGACGCGGTCCGGTGGCAGAACGAGGGCCAGGACTCGGTCACGCTGGACGTCGCGGCGGGGGCCGCGGCGCGGGACGTCTCCGTCCTCCGGCGGGCCCGGGTCACGGGGACCGTGACGTTCGCGGGGAGCCCGATCCCGGGCTCCTCCGTCACCTTCGAGGGCGCGGACCACGCCGTCGTCGACACGGACGCCCTCGGACGCTTCGATATCTACCTCGCGTTCGGCGCGTACACCGTGTACGCGAACCGGACCCAGGGGCCGGACGTGTTCCTGTTCGCGGGGCCCGTCGCCGTGGCGGGTCCGGTGGACGTGCCCGTCCCACTCGCCCGGGCCGCCGAGGTCGGGGGGCAGGTCCTCGTGGCGGGCGTCCTGTACACGCAGCCCCTGACGATCACGTTCACGCGGGCCCAGTCGGGCGTGTTCCGGGCCCTCAGCGGCCCGTCCTCCGCGTACCGGGTCTCCCTCCCGGAGGGCGACTACACGGCCACCGTCGACGAGCACACGACGATGACGTTCTCGGGCGTGCAGCGGTACATCCGGATCACGTTCACCGGCGCGTTCACGATCCCCGCGGGCGGGACCGCCCTGAACTTCGACGTCACCGCGGCGCGCGCGTTCGACAACGCGACCGTGTCCGGGCGCGTGACGATCGACGGCGCCGGGTCCGCGGCGACCCTCCGCTTCACGGAGCGCGCGGTCGGCGCGATGAACGCGACCGCGACGTCGGCCCCGGACGGGTCGTACTCGGTCCCCCTCCATCCCGGCTCCTACAACGTCCACGTCGTCGCGTCGGGCGCGGTCCGGGCGTTCCTCGGGACCCTCGTCGTCGTCCAGGGCCGGGACGCGACCCTCGACGCGGCCCTCGGCCCCGCCTTCGGTGTCCAGGGCGTGACGACGTACAAGTCCGGAGTGCGGGTCGCCACGGACGTCACGTTCACGGCGGAGGCGAGCGCGCACGTGCGGTCCGACGCGTCGGGCGCGTACCGGATCGTGCTGCCGCCGACCTCGTACGCGGTCATGGCGCGGACGACGGAGACGGTGAACGGCGTGACGGTCGTGTACACGGACGTCGCGAGCCTGGACCTCACGGGCCCGCCGGACCCGCTGAACCTCGCCCTCGAGCGGTCCCCGCACCGGGCCGTCGCGCTCGCGTGGGACGGGCAGGAGCGGACGTCGCTCCCCGCGGGCGGGACCGTCACGTACACGATCGTGCTCACAAACATGGGGAACATCGAGGACGAGTACTCGCTCAGCGGGACGCCCATCACGTGGACGTTCACGTTCAGCCCCGCGCGGCCCCGCCTCGGGTTCGGCTCCGCGGGGAACTCGACCGCGGTCTCCGTCACGATCCGCAGCCCCGCGGACGCCCTCGTGGACCACGGGCCCGTCACGATCACCGCGACGAGCGCCGCGGAGTCGTCGATCACGGGCGGCGTGAACGTCCAGGTCGACGTCCTCCGGCACCGGGCCCTCTCCCTCGCGCTGTCGTCCGCGACGCCCTCCTACGACGGCCGGTTCCTCAATTACACGCTGACCGTGTCGAACCGGGGGAACGGACGCGAGGACGTCGCCCTCGTGATCCCCGGCCTCGCCGAGCTCCAGGCCCGGGGCTGGATCGCGCGCTTCGCCCCGCCCGCGGGCGGGGACCGGCTCCCGGAGATCCGGAACCTGAGCGTGGACGGGAACGCGACCCGGAGCGTCACGCTCGCGGTCGAGAACCGCGGGGGCGGGTCCGGGGCCCGCATCGGGGTGAAGGCGTTCGCGGAGGACCTGACGAGCCTCGAGTCCGCGGTCCAGATCCGTCTCGACCTGCCCGCCCTCTCCGTCGACGGGCGGATCACGGCGTCCGGCCTGGACCTCGTGAGCACCCTCGACCTCCCGTACACGCTCCTCGCGATCCTCATCACGATCCTGGCCTGCGTCACCGCGGGCGTCGTCCTGACCGTGCGGCGGAGGCGCTGAGATGGACCGCCGGCTCCTCGCGGTGCTCGCCCTCGCCCTCATGGCCGTCCTGCTCGCGGGGGCCGCGCTCCGCGCGGCGGCCGCGGACCCCGTCGAGGGGACCGTGGAGGGGCCGCCCGCCCTCGCGCCGGGGGCGGCGTCGCCGTACTACGTGAACGTCACCGGCGGCCCCGCCTCGGAGGGGGGCAACTTCACGCTCAAGTACTACCTGACCGGCGCGGACCTCACGGGCGCGCTGCCCACGCAGAGCTCCCCGGGCTCCTCGCAGAACGCGAGCGGCAGGTTCCGGTTCAACGTCACCGCTCCGCAGAAGGAGCAGGTCGTCACGCTCATCGTCGAGGTGAACTCCACCCAGGGCGCCCGGTTCGAGCGCACGACGCTGTCCCGCGCGATCACGATCGTCACGCCGGTCGTCCTCACCGCCACGTTCTCGAACAAGGGCGGCTCGGCGGCCGTGGACGTGCCCGTGAAGTTCTACGTGGACGGGACCCTCGTCGGGACGACGAACATCTCCCGGATCGAGCCCGGCGCGACGGGCACGGCGACCCTGACGTGGCTGCCCGCGGGCCTCGGGCTCGGCACCCACTCCGTCCGGGTCGAGGCGGACCTGAACCGGAACAATGTGATCGAACCGGACAAGGGCGAGGTCGCGGTCCTGGACGTGTTCTACAAGAAGCAGCCGGACCTCAGCTGGGGGTGGGCGGGCGCGATCATGGCGGTGACGATCCTGCTCACGGTCCTCGTCGTCCGCCGGGTCCGCGCGCGGCGGAAGAGGTGACGTCACTCCGGGACCAGGAGCCACACGTCGGAGTTGCTCCGGAGGAGCATCCCGAGGCGGGTCCTCGTGATCCCCGCGTGCTTCAGGAGGCCCGGGAGGCGGCCCTCCGCCGCGATCTTCTTCTCCCCGTCCACCCACACGGTCGCGATCTGCTCGACCCGCACCGGCTTGCCCGCCACGCGGATCCGCTTCGAGGCCGCGTCCCGGAACGTCTGGAGGATGATGTGCAGCGAGTTCACCGCGGTCGGGCGGATCCTCTGGTTGTAGTACTCCGCGACCTCCCGGTGGACCTTCGAGAACGTCCCGACCCGCTTCGCGTACTCCCGCCAACCCCGCTCGAACGGGGAACGGCGGGTGACCATGCAGTGCTTCGTGAGGGGGTGGACCTCCTCGAACGAGCTGAGAATCGAGGAGCCCTTCCGGACCGCCTCGAGGAACTCGTCCCAGGAGTCGTACTCCTCCTCGGGCATGTTCGCGGCGAGGTTGTTCGCGAGGCTGATCAGGTAGTTGTTCAGGCCCGCGGTCCCCACCTTCGTGCTGAGGTCCTCGAGGAACAGGTGGGTCGCGATGTCCACGAACGGGTTGCTCTCCGGCATCCGCGCGTGCTCGGGGCTCTCCATCTCACGCCTCCTCCTTCAGGCGGGCGCCCCGCATGATCAGGGCGTACACGCACTCGTAGTTCCGCAGGAGGGCCCGGATGTGGTCCGGGTTGATGTTGATCTTCGCGAGGTTCTTGGAGGAGATCCGGGTCTCGCCGTCGAACCCGCGGGTCGCGAGCAGGAGGCACTCGAGCGGGTTCCCGGACACCGCGATGTTCTTCGCGACCTCCTCCCGGAACCGCTCGTGGAAGACGCAGAAGTTGCACCACGCGATGTTGTGGACGTTCTCGTTGTACTCCTGGGCGACCGCCTTGTCCGCCTTGCTCAGCTCGCCGACGCTGTACCGCACGCGGAGGACGGTCGGGAGGTAGCAGCACTGCCGCATCGCGTAGATGTACCCGACGATGTCCCCGTCCACGTCCGTAATCGCGAGGTCGGTGAGCGGCGTCACCTCGCCCTCGATCGAGTACGCGGTCCGGCCCTCCCGCACCGCGACGTTGAAGGAGGTCCAGCCCATGTACGCCTCCTTCCCGATCCGGTTCGCGAGGTTCTCGCCGACCCGCTGCCAGAACTCGATGACGCCGTCGGCGCCCGCCTTCTCGATCAGGTCCTCGATCAGTGACACGAGCGCGACATCCAGCATGGCGGGCCCTGCTCCCTCCGACTCCGCATCAGACGAAGCTCTTCAATAACCTTCGCACTTCGGGCGTCCACTCCCGCCGGGCCTTCTCCGCGACGGACTCCCCCGCGATCTTCCCCACCTCCGCGACCACGAGGTCCAGGAACTGCTCCCAGTGCTGGTCCGTCATGTACGCCGCGGACGTGCCCACCTCGTTGAACGCCATCGTGAGGATCTCCTCGAGCGGGCCGATTCCGACGGCCGCCTGGATCCTCTTCCGGACGAACGCGAGGACCTCCATGTTCCGCTTGTACCCGCGGGTCTCCTCGAACTTCTCCACGAAGAGGGAACGGGAGAGCTTCTTCAGCTCCTGCGCGACCTCCGGCCCGTACCCCGCGATCTCCTCCTGGGACACGGCGCGCTCGTCGAAAAGGTGCTTCATGACGATCGACGCGTTCACGACGTTCCTCAGGAGGCCCTGCATCTGCGTGATCTCCAGGGGCCTCGTCGTGAGGAACGTGAGGAACGCCTTGTCCCCGACCCCGGAGATGATGATCGTCCCGACGTCGTACTGCTGGATGCTGAGCATCATGTTCTGGCCGCTGAGCTGGCCGCAGATGTGGCCCAGGTTCCCCTTCACGAGGTTCAGGAGCCGGTACTGCCGGGGGTCCAGGGTCCACGGGACGTCGGAGGCGAAGATCCGGCCGTCGACGCCCATGAAGAGGACGAGGTCGAAGCCGTTCTCCTGGCGGACCCGCTTCAGCTCCGTCGCGAGCACGTGCTTCAGCAGGCCGACGTTCTCGGCCTCCATCGTCTTGTCGACCTTGCCCGCGAGGGTCGGCATGGCGGGCCTCACCGCTTGAGCCCGTACGAGTCGAAGAGGATCTGGAGGGCCTCCTCCGGGGAGTAGTCGTAGTCCCACGACTCGCTCATCTTGCGGATCCTCTCGAGGACGTAGGGCGGGGCCTTGAGCGCCTCCGCGGTCCGGTACGCCTCGTCGAACGTCTTCCGGTGCGAGGACTTCGTCGCCTCGACCGGCGCCGAGATGGGGGAGGACCGCACGACGACCCCGACGCCGCGGGCGAAGATGTACGGGTACACGCCCTCGCCGTGGTGGATGCCCCGCATCTTCAGGACCTTGAGGGTGCGGTTGAACGCGCCCCCGATCGGGTAGTACTCGAGGTGGATCGCGCCGTCCGCGAGGTAGATCGGCAGGAGGACGTCCTCGCCGATTGTCTCCCCGGGCTTCGCGTGCTCCTCCACCGTGCACAGGACGACGCCCAGCTCCTTCAGCGTGTAGAAGAGCTTCCCAATCAGCTCGCGCTGCTCGAGCCGGTCCTGCGTCGCCCAGATCACGGGCGTCATCGGGTCGATCACGACGCGGGTCTTGATTTGGTAGTCCGCGCGGGCCTTCACGAGCTGCGGAAGCTGCTCCTCAATCATCTTCTTGAAGTTCTTCCCCTTGAGGTGGATGAAGAACAGGTCCTTCTCGAGGTGCTTCCGGAGGTCCAAGCCCATCAGCTCCGCCTCCCGCATGATCTGCTCCGGGGACTCCTCGAGGCTCACGTACAGGCCCTGCTCGCCCTGCTCGAGGCCGTGGAGGATGTACTGGACCGTGAACGTCGTCTTGCCCGTGCCGCTCGAGCCGACGACCACGACGACGGTCTTGTCGCGGAACCCGCCCTCGATGAGGTTGTCGAGCCCGTGGATGCCGCTCCGGATGCGCGTGTCGGCCATGGACGTCCCCTACAGCCCCACACCGTCTCGCGGGGCGCGCGAGGGCGGGCGCTGGCGCGGGGCCGTTTCATCGGGAGCGCCCGCTAAATACGTTTCGCTCTCGAACGTGAGAATGATAACGTGCCTCCCTCAGACGCGGCCCTCGAGGCGATCGATCTTGTCCTCCAGGGCCTTCCCGCGGGTCGCGACCGCGATCTCGCCGCGCGTCTTCTCGATCAGCGAGCGGGCGACGTCCTGTTTCCGCTTCAGCGCCACCAGGGCGGTCGGATAGTCGAACCGGACGAGGGCGTCGAAGATGTCCTCCATCGTCTTGAGGTGGTCCGCGGCGCCCGCCACGTCCCCGCGCCGCAGGGCCTCGAGCGCGAACCGCCGGAGCTCGCCGACGACGTCCCCGAGGCCGAGGAGATACGACGCGTCCGTGGCCCCCGCCTCCCGGGGGGACGGGAGCGGCATGCCCTTCGCGATCGCGTGGACGATCGCGGCCTCCGCGAGCTCCTGGAGCGCGTTCTCCACGAAGCCCGCGTGGTACAGTTCCGGGTGGTCCTCCAGGACGCTCTTGAGCTTCATCGCCTCCTCGCGGGCGTCCCGCAGCGGGCTCTCGGAGTCCTCGCCCTTGTGGAGGCCGTGAATCGCCTGGCTGCTGAGGCGGGCGATCGCGCGGGAGGACTTGAGGGCGAGCTCTCGGACCTCGTCCTTCTCATCGAGGCGGGCCTCGATCTCCCCGATGATGTCCGGGAGGTTCTTCACGGCCGCGACGAACGCGCGGGCGGGTATAGAGCCTTTTGGGCGGGGATCAGCCGACGCCGGCCCCGCCCTCCCGCTCCCACACGACGACGATGTGCCGGAGGCCCACCGCCAGGGAATGGAAGCGGCCCATCAGGGCGCGCCGGAGCCCCCCCGGGAGGCGGCCCCAGAAGGCCATGGAGAACGGGAGGCCCCACGTCGCCCCGCGGAGCGGCCGGAACCCGAACCGACGGGCGAGCGCCTCCATCTCCCGAAGGCCCGCGCCCTCGACCCGGTGGCCGTGGACGCTGTCCGCCATCGTGTCCCCGAAGAACTCCGGGTGGAGGTACTTCCGGTACTCCGCCTCGCGCGTGAGGATCCGCTGCGCCCACCGCCTCGGGATGTGCCGGAGGAACAACAGCACGAGGGACTCCGTGTTCGGCGTCGTGAGGACGAGCCGCCCGCCCGGCTTCACGATGCGGCGGGCCTCCTCGAAGAACGCGTCTGGGTGGAACAGGTGCTCGTACACCTCTGAGGCAATCAGGGCGTCCACGGAGGCGGTGCGGAAGGGAAGGCCCTTCTCCGCGTTCCCGAGGAGGTAGCCCGCCGGGTACCCGGGCCGGAGGGACTTCAGGATCAGCGTGCGGTCCGCGTCGACGCCTACGGCCGTTTCGACGCCGTCCATCCGGGAGAGGCACTGGGTCGTCCCGCCATAGCCCGAGCCGACCTCGACCACGACGCGGTGCGGGCCCTCGAGGACGGGCGCGACGCACATCGCGATCCGCTTCTTGTCGTAGAACGAAGTCGGGCTGTCCTCGCCCGGGCGGACGTGCCGCTCGACGAGGGCCCACGCCTCGCGCTCCGTGGGACGCATCGGGTGGGCAAGAGGGCGGAGCTATTTATCTGCTCGACTCCGAAGGCCCCGATCCGGGTTCCCCGGGAGCTTCTGCCCCCTCGGACTGCGTGGGCGCCCGGGTTCCCGTGACAGCGAACAGCGCCAGCACGTTGGGGCTCAACCTCTCGAGTCGCGTCGTGTCCGTGTGCTGCCCATCCACCCAGCGGTCGGAACGGAGGAAGAGCCCCGTCGTGGCCTCGTAGAGTCGGAGCGTCTCCCCGTGACTCTCGCCCGTCCCGGGGCAGTCGGTGCACTTCCCGCTCCCACCGCATGTCTCGCACGTGCGGAAAAGGCCGCGCTTCCCCCCGCACGACGTGCAGACGCCGGGCCGCCCCGCCTTCTTGCAGGAGCAGTCAAAGACGTCTCGGCTTCGCAGTTTCAGACACGCGTATCGCGCGCCGTCGAACTCGGCCTCTCCCTCCCCGACGTACTCTGCGGCCCGCCGGGCGACCCGGTGGGAGTCGTGCTCGCGCGAGACATCGATGAAGTGGACCCCGTAGGACGTCGCCACGTACTCGGAGTACCGCCTTTCCTCCCACTCCTGCCCGGCCTCAATCTCGGCGTCGGCCCGGATCTCGCCGAATCCCTCTTTGAGCAGGCCCTTCAAAACGCTGTTGAACTCGACCTTGACTTCGACGCGGAATTCGGGTCCGCCCGGGACGATCCGAATCCAGTCCCTGCCGCCCAGCGAATCGACGTACACCGCTTCGAGGCCACCCGCCATCCACTTTGGCGGGTTCGGGCCCGGCCCCCCCGGTTCGGCCTGGTCACCCCTCGAAGGGCGCTTGTCGTCCGGCGGCAACCGTGCGAGACGGCGCGCAATCGCCGCCGTCGGTTCCCGCATGAGGACAAGAGCTCGAGGGCGGCCCCGCGCGTCGCGGTAGTCCAACTGGTAGGCAACCATCGCCCCGAAGAAATACGAACGCGAAGGGCTCTCCACATTGACGACCGAATCCCAAGGAATCGACTCCTCCCCGCCCCTCCGGAACCGCAACGTGACCCCTCTGCTGGAGACGCCGATGGCTCGCGCCTCCTGTCCTCGGCTAGAATGCGCACTCGCTGCTGCTCCTGCGACCCCCGCGACGACCGCAAGCATCAGGAGTACCCAGAACTCGAAACCGAAGCCGAGCCGCCCCAGCAACCGCAGCGCGGTCGTGCCGAGCGAGATTGCGCCCAAGATGATCACACCGCCGATGATTGCTGATGCATTCCTGTAGAACGCGAATGGCACTTCCTGTTCAAACCACTCGACTTCAGATTCCACGTGCGTCCACACCGCCTCAGCCCGCCCGTAGCCGTCGCATTCGCTCCACCTTGCGCTGGATCGCGACGGCCGTCCCGATGTCGTGGCGCATGTAGTACTCCCCCTTCACGTGCCGAAGGCCCGCCTCGGCGATCGCCTCCGCCTTCGGGAGACCGTCCGCGATCCCGACGACCGCGAGCGCGCGGGAGGTCGTCGTGTAGATCCCGCCATCCCGCTCGTCCACGGCCGCGTAGAACAGCTCCGCGCCCGCCTTTGCGATCGCCGCCTCGTCCACCTCGAGCCGCATGCCCGCCTTTGGCTTCGTCCCGTACCCCGGCGGCACGACGTACTTGCACACCGTGGCCTTCCGCGCGAACCGCGTCGCCATCGGCAGGTTCCCGTCCACGAGCTTCCCGCACAGGTCCAGGAAGTCGTCCTCGAGAATCGGCAGCACGTTCATGGACTCCGGGTCCGCGAACCGCACGTTGTACTCCAAGAGCCGCACCCCGTCGCGGGTCGCGATGAACCCGCCGTAGAGGACGCCCGTGAACGGCGTGCCCCGCTTCGCCATCGCGTCCACCGTCGCCCCCATCGTGTCCAGGGCCGCGTCGTAGTCCTTCCGCGCGAGGAACGGGAGGATGTGGTCCGCGTCCGAGTACGAGCCCATCCCGCCCGTGTTCGGGCCCTCGTCGTTCTCGTACGCGCGCTTGTGATCCTGTGCGAGCGGCGTCGGCAGGAGGCGGGTGCCGTCGCACAGCGCTTGGAGGGAGAACTCCTCGCCGACCGCCTTCTCCTCCACGAGGAACCGGGCCTGCCCGCCGATCTTGTGGGAGAGGATCTCCTCCGCGTACGCCTCCGCCTCGCCCTTCGAGCGGAAGTGATCGCCCCACACCTTCACGCCCTTCCCGCCCGTGAGTCCGATGGGCTTGATCACGAACTCGAAATCGCAGTCGTTCAGCCAGTCCCGGAAGTCACTGATGCGGTCGAACGCCCAGTAATCGATGAGGCCCGGGATCTTGTGGTCCCGCATCAGGTCCCGCGTGAACTCCTTGGAGGTCTCGAGCTGGGCGGCCTCCCGGTCTGGGCCCACGGCCGGGATGCCCGCAGCCTCGAGGGCGTCGGCAATCCCCGCGGCGAGCGGCGCCTCCGGGCCGACCACCGCGAGGTCGACGCCGCGGGCCTTCGCCCACGCGACGACCGTCGGGACGTCCGCGGGGTCGTGAATCAGCGCCGCGTTCGCGGCGCGTCGGATACCGGGGTTCTGGTTCCCCATCACCGCGTAGAGCTCGGGCCCGCTCCTCTGGAGCGCCTTCACGATCGCGTGCTCGCGGCCTCCCCCGCCCACGACGAGGACCTTCATCGCTCCCGCCGTGGCGGGAACTCCTGGGCGGGATTTCTAGTTTCCCGGGGGCGTCGCGTTCCCCGCCCTGGACCTCGTTCGCGCCTTATCGGGGGCGCCGGAGAGATGCCCGGAGGGACGACCCGCCACATCCGCGGAATCAAGGACGGACCCAGCGACGAATGGCCTCGGAGACGCCCATCACCTTGATCACGCCGGCCCGCCCGGTCCCGGCGAAGTGGCGATCGTTCGTGACGAGGACCGCCCCGGTCTGCAGACAGACGCCCGCGTGGACGAGGTCGGCCGCCTCGGCGGGCCGGATGTGCGGTGCGCAGGCATGGAGGAACCGGTCCTCGACCCGCACCATCTCCATCCTCTCGAGAATCGCCGAGGCGAGGGCAGACGCGGTGGGGGACGGAAACGCCGAGGCGTACCGCAGATACTCCTGGGCGAGCACCTCGCTCCCCACGAACCGGACATCGGCTCGCGCGAGCAGGGCGAGGATCAACCGGAACGTGCCCGTTTGGCGGGCGGGGTCCTTGACGGCGGACACGAATACGTTCGTGTCCAGGAGGACCGCCTCCCGTTCCCCGAGGGGCACGGAATCCCCACCCGGACGTCAGCGGGACGCGACGGGGTACAGATCCCGCGCGAGGCGGTCCATGTCCGCCTTCACCTTTTCGATGATGGGGCGGAGGTCCACACCCTCCAGTTCCGCCCGAATTCGGCGCGCAATCTCGTCGGCATCCAAGCGCTGGAGCCACATGCGGCCGTCGCGACCCTCAACGAGCAGGAACTTGGTGCCGGGCCGGATTCTCTGTGCCGAGCGGGTCTCCTTCGGGATCACGATGCGCCCCGCCTTGTCGATGGACACCACGGTGACCATGATGCCATCTATGGCATGATGGGTACTTGATGGTATCTATGCCATTCATGCGCGCCGACGCCCGCCCCCCGGCGACGGAGGGGAGCGGTCCAATGCGTTCGTTCGGAATCTGATAATGTGAGGGCAGGGGTTATCAGGGGTCGTCCCTAGCGCGCCTCCATGCAACCGCCCTATGGTGGACAATCGCCGTACGGCGGGGGCATGCCGGCCCCGGCTCCGCAGCCGTGGGCGGCGTCCCCCGCCCCGACTGGAAGCAAGATGGGAACGATGCTGGGCGCCGTGGCCATCGCGCTCGCGGCGGTCGCCCTGATCCTGTCCCTCGTCATCCCGGGGCCCGTCGGGCCCGCAGGCGCGGACGGGACGGACGGGACGAACGGGGCCACCGGGCCGCAGGGTCCGGCAGGGGCGCAGGGTCCGGCCGGGGCGCAGGGGCCGGCCGGTCCGTCGCCGCTCATGACCTCCGCGGTCCGCGTCGAGAACGCGGGCCTGTCGATGGGCGCGTGCACGGAGTTCCTGAACGTCACCCTCACCGTGCCCCGGTCCGGCACGATCGTCGTGACGACGTCGATGCACTTCTGGATCGACCACACGACCGGGACGACGGACGGAATTACGTTTACGCACCGCACGACCTCCGCGGACTGCGACCTCGGGTTCACCGCGAACCCAGCGTGGTTCATCACGGAGATCAGCGCGAACGCCCCCACGGACGCGACGATCAACGTGGACGGCACCCTCGTGACGGCGTTCGCCGTGACCGCCGGCACGTACACGTACTACGCGAACGCCGGGATGTGGGCGGGCCAGAACGCGAACGACCGGATCGTCGACGCGACGACCCTCGCGGTGTTCTACCCCGCCTGACGCAGGCCAACATCCTTCGCTCCGCGCCGGGCGCGCCCGGCGCGGCCTCCCCTTTTCTCCCGATCTCCGGGCGGGGATTCCGCCCGCCGGGGCCCGACCGCGGCCCCTCGGGCCCGCATAACAACTTATTAGTCGGTAGTCGCAATCACCCGTATGCAACCGTCATACGGAGGGGGTATGCCGGCGCCGGCTCCGCAGCCGATGCCGATGCAGCCGATGTCGGCACCCCCCGCACCGAGCAGCAGCAAGATGGGGATGGGACTGAGCGTCGTGGCCGTGATCCTCGCGGTCCTGGCGCTGGTCTTGTCCCTCGTGATCCCGGGACCCTTGGGGGTCAAGGGGGACGCGGGGGCGACTGGGGCGACTGGGGCGACTGGACCGATAGGTCCCACCGGCGCGAACGGCGCGCAAGGCCCTGCGGGCGCGACGGGGCCCGCGGGGCCTGCGGGACCGGCAGGGCCGCAGGGACCACCGGGACCCGGGACGATCATGGCCTCGAGCGGGTCCCCGTTGCTGCTGTCAACGATCGGCGGGGCGTGCACGGAGGGCTGGAACGTGTCCATCACCGTGCCCTCGAACGGGACCGTCGTCGTGAGTGGCGTTGCGCGCCTCCGCATCAGCCACACGACGGGGACGGAGGACCGATACTTCCTCGTGACCGCGGACACCTCAGCGTTGTGCCCGGACAGCCCCGGGTCGTGGCTGGACTCCATTCAGCCGGACATCGCCACGGACCCTAGCGTGTGGGTTTCCGCCGCGGCCGAGGACGCGTTCGCAATCACCTCGGGGGCCGGGACGTACACGTTCTATCTGAACGCCCGCATGGTTGTCGGCGCGGATGCTGCCGACGTCTTCGTCTTCCTCGGAGTCGTAGCCGTCTTCTACCCGGCATAAGCCCGCAACCCGTGGCGAGAGCGCCTCGCCTCCGAGCGAGCGCGGCAGGCCGAGCGTGGAAGCTCGACTCCGGGCACCCGAGGGCGCAGACGGGCGTCACCCCGTGAAGCGCTCCGCCGCACGGACCGTGTTCGACAGGAGCATCGCGATCGTCATCGGGCCCACGCCTCCGGGGACCGGCGTGATCGCCCGCGCGACCTCCTTCACCTCGTCGAACCGGACGTCCCCCACGGTGCGGTAGCCGCGCTTCCGGGACGCGTCCGGCACCCGGTTGACCCCGACGTCGATCACGACCGCGCCGGGCTTCACCATGGAGGCCGTGACGAACTCCGCCCGCCCGATCGCCGCGACGAGGATGTCCGCGGTCCGCGCGATGGCGGACAGATCCCGGGTCGCGGAGTGGCACACGGTGACCGTCGCGTTCGCGCCCTTCGCCTTCTGCATCAGGAGGGCGGCGAGCGGCTTGCCCACGATGTTGCTGCGGCCGAGGATCACGACGTGCTTCCCGCCCGGGTCGTTCCCGCTCCGCACGAGCAGCTCGACGACGCCCGCGGGGGTGGCGGGCGCGAACCTCGGCGCGCCGATGAGGACGAGCCCGACGTTCTCCGGGTGGAAGCAGTCCACGTCCTTCGACGGGAGCACGGAGGACACGGCCGTCGCGGTCGCGATCTGCGGCGGGAGGGGCTGCTGCACCAAGATCCCGTGGACCGTGGGGTCCTCGTTCAACCGGCGGACCTCCGCCAGGAGGCGGTCCTCGGGCGTGTCCGCGGGCAGCTCCACGGTCACGGACCGGAGGCCCATCTCCTCGCACGCCCGCCCCTTCATCTTCACGTACGTCGCGGACGCGGGGTCGTCCCCGACGAGCACCGCCGCGAGGCCCGGCGTCACCCCGCGGGCCCTCAGGGCGTCGATCCGCGGCCGCAGGTCCGCGCGCACCGCCTCCGCGATCCGTGTCCCGTCGATGATCTCTGCGGTCACACAACCCCGCGCGCGAGTAACGAGTGTCGGAATAAAAACATGCGAGTTGGAAATCGGACGTGGTTCTCAGACGGGAAGCTTGATATGTCGTCGTCCGGTTGGCCGGCTCATGATTACGACGGACGAGTTGAGGAGCTTGACGGAGCGGCAACGCGAGGTCCTCAGCATCGTGGTCGAGAACAAGCTGTACAAGAACAAGGACACCGCGATCCCCGACATCGCGGAGCAGCTCGGGATCGCCCCCGTCGCGGTCTACAAGCACATCCTCGAGATCGAGAAGGATGACCTCTGCCGCGTCACCGTGACCCCTTCCGAGAAGGGGACGAAGATCTACGAGCGCTTGGAACTGCGCCCCGCGCCGCCCCAGCGGTTGACCGCAGAGGCGCTCACGGAGCCTCGCCGGGCGATCCTCGTGTACCTCGCCACCCGTCCCGACGCGACCGCGTTCGAGCTCGGGGAGGAGCTGGGGATGTCCGAGTACGCGGTGAACACGAACCTCCGCGTGCTCGAGGCGATCTCGCTGATCACGAAGCAGCGGGGCCGCGCCCTGAAGCGGGGCGTCCCGCCGTACGTGTACAACGTCACGCCCCACGGGCGGTCCGTGATCCGCTGACGCTCCAAGCGTGACGCGGTCGCACGGGACGAGGCGCCTCCACCCTCAGGACCCCGATAATTAAGGGGTTGTCGAACGGTGGGGTTTCAAGGAGGGGGGAGGTTGCCGCCCAACAACCCCGTTCTATACAACCCAGAGCGGGATAAAAACGTTCGCCCTCTATTATCCTCCGCCCTCAGCATCCTTTAAAACCTGAGTGGTGCGCGGTTCGAACCGCTGTCCTTTTCTGGGCGCCGCCGCAAGGCCTTAACGGCCCTCGCGGGATACGTCGCCGGATGCGGGCGGACCTCGTCGTCGTGGGCGCGGGCCCCGCGGGGGGCATGGCCGCGCTCGCCGCGACGCGGGGCGGCCTCCGGGTCGCCCTGATCGACCGGAAGCGGGCCGTGGGGGAGCCCGTGCAGTGCGCGGAGGGCGTGAGCCGATTCGCGCTCGAGTCGAACGGGCTCCGGCCGGACCCGCGGTTCGTTCGCCAGCAGGTCCTGGGCGCGCGGGCCGTGATGCCGAACGGACGCGCCTTCGACCTCACCCGACACGCGGGGTACGCGGTGGACCGTGCGGTCTTCGACCGCTCGATCGCGGAGGCGGCGGCGGCTGCGGGCGCGGAGCTGTGCCTGGGGGAGCGGGTGCGCTCGATGGCGCGGTCGGACGGGGAGTGGGAGGTCCGGTCCGCGTCGCGGGCGTGGCGGGCCCCGCTGGTGATCGCCGCGGACGGGCCCGCGGGCCTCGTGAGCCGCTGCGCGGGCCTCCTGCGGTCCGCGGAGTCGATTCGTGCGTACGAGTGGCGGTTCGCCGCGGCGGAGGTCCCGCCCCCGGACCCGGAGCGGTTCCTCCTGTACTTCGCGAGGCGGTACGACGGGGGGTACGCGTGGATCTTCCCCCGCGGGGACGAGGTGAACGTCGGGGCGGGCGGGCACATCGACGCCCACGCCGCGCTCGTCGCGTTCTGCCGGGAGCGAGGGATCGACCCCTCCCGGAGGCGCCAGGCGATCGCGGGGCAGGTCCCGTACCGCTTCACCTTCACGCGCTACGCCGCGAACGGGGTCGCGGTCGTGGGGGACGCGGCGGGCGTCACGAACCCGCTGAACAGCGGGGGGATCCACGCCGCGCTGTACTCGGGCCGGATCGCGGGCGAGCTCGCTGCGGAGGGCCGCCTCGACGCGTACGACGCGGTGATCCGCGGGTCCCCCTTCCTGGACCCGGTCCTCTGGCGGATGGCGGACGCGGTCCGCACCTGGGACGACCGGGTGCTGAACTTCGTCGGCGAGGTGCTCGAGCGCGAGGACTGGCGCACCCTGTCCGCGGCGAGGGCGTTCCGGGCGGCCCTCGGGCGACCCGGGGTCCTCCGGCACGGCCGGGAGCTCCTGCGGATGCGGCGGGCGATCGCAATCACCGAGGTCTACGGCTGGTGAGGCGCGGGGCCGAGGGCGCCGCGGACGGACTCGCGCACCCGCCAGTAGAACCCGAACAGCCGCTCCTCCGCCTGCGCGAACACGAGCAGCTTCAGGGTCGAGGCGGGGCCCATGCGGGAGGCGACGATCCGCACCGCGTACGAGTTCCTGCGGGCGTCGAGGCCGTGGAAGCTCGCCCGCCCCACGAACACGTTCCCGTCGCGGTGCGTCGTGGACTCGACCCGCTCCAGGCCCGCCCCGGCGATCGCCGCCTCGAGGACGGGGAACGCGGCCTCCGCCGGGACCGGGAGGTCGAACGCGTCCTGCACGGAGAACGAGCGGGAGGCCCGCTCCCGGAGGGCCTCGGGCGGGAGGTGCACGGGCCGCAGGGCGGGCGGCGACAGGTCCACCCGCACCGGGCTCACGGCGGCTTCGCGGCGGGCGCCCCCCTCGTCCGCATACTCGACCCGACCGCCGAGCTCGACATCCCCGGGCGGCCCGCGGGGGTCGACGCGGAACGACGCGGTCCCGAACGTCCCGGGCTCGAGGACCGGCACGGCCTTCGGCGGCTCGTCGATCGCGAACGCCCCGTGGAGGACCGCGGGCGTGATCACGACGTCGCGGAACGTCGACTCCCCGCGGTTCCGGACCGTGATATGGTAGAGGACGTGACTCGCCTCGAAGTCGATCCCGGGCTCGATCCGGAGGTCCGACCTCTTCGGGACGCGGGGCGGAGCTCGCGCGGGCGTCCGCGTCGTTCGGAGGCGGGCCATGGGACGCGCGCGCATCCCCGCGGCAGGTTATAGACCTGCCCACGGGTCCGGTCGACCGGGGGCGCCGCACCGGGGCCGAAAGCCTTTAGTGAACACCCCGGGATGGTGCGGCCATGGAGGAGGAGGGCGCCCCCGCCGCCCCGAAGGGCGGGAGCCGCCTCGAGCGGGTCCTGCTCGCGAGGCGCTTCGCGGTGACCGCGGAGATCGTCCCGCCCGCCTCGCCCGACCCCTCCGGGTTCCTCGCGACCGCGCGGCGCCTCAAGGGCCATGCGGACGCGTTCAACGTGACGGACAGCCCGCGGGCCCACGTGCACATGGCGAGCTGGGCGGGCGCCGCCCTCCTCCTGCGGGAGGGCCTGGAGCCCGTGATGCAGCTCGCGACGCGGGACCGGAACCGGATCGCCCTCCAGGCGGACGTCCTCGGGGCCGCGGCCCTTGGCGTGCGGAACGTTGTGGCCCTGAGCGGGGACGACCCTGCGGCGGGGAACGAGCGGGACGCGATGGCGGTGTTCGACCTGGAGACGGAGGGGTTCATCGAGACCCTGCGGAACATGCGGGACAAGGGCGTGCTCCGCGGCGGGGGCACCGTCGAGGCGAGGCCCGCCCTCTTCATCGGCGCGACCGCGAACCCGTTCGGCGGGCCCATGGAGGACTCGTTCGTGAACCTCCGCGGGAAGGCGGAGGCGGGCGCGGACTTCGTGCAGACCCAGGCGATCTACGACCTCGACGCGTTCGAGGAGTGGATGCACCTCGTCCGGAAGGAGTGGCTCCACGAGAAGCTCCACATCCTCGCGGGCGTGATCCCGCTGCGGAGCGTGAAGACCGCGCGGTTCATGGCGGAGAAGGTGCCCGGGATTGTCGTGCCGCCGGACGTCATCGCGAGGCTCGAGAAGGCGTCGGACCCGCGCGCGGAGGGCGAGCGGATCGCGGTGGAGACGATTGAGGGCCTCCGGAAGGTCGAGGGCGTCCGCGGCGTGCACCTCATGGCGGTGAACTGGGAGGAGGCCATTCCCGCCGTCGTGAAGAAGGCGGGGCTGCACCCGCGACCCGCTCTCTAGGGAGCGCGCCCCGCCGTCGCGGCCCTCCATACGAAACCTTAATCCGGCCGGGACCATTCGCAAGCGGTAATAATAATGCCGGGCGGGCGCCGCGCGATCCTCAGCGTGTCGGACAAGCACGGCGTCGTCGACCTCGCGAGGGGGCTCGTCTCCCTGGGCTACGAGCTCCTCGCGACGGACGGGACCGCGAAGGCGCTCCGCGCGGCGGGCGTCCCCGTGCGGGGCGTCTCCGAGTACACGGGCCATCCCGAGGTGCTCGGCGGGCGGGTGAAGACGCTCCATCCGAAGGTGTTCGCGGGCATCCTCGCGCCCGCGGGCGACGAGCCGGACCTCGCCCGCCACGGGGTGGAGCCCGTCGACCTCGTCGTCGCGAACCTCTATCCGTTCGAGGAGACAATCGCGAAGCCCGGCGTGAGCCACGCGGAGGCGGTCGAGAACATCGACGTCGGCGGGGTCGCGCTGATCCGCGCGGCCGCGAAGAACGCGGGGCGCGTGGCGGTCGTCGTGAGGCCGTCGCGGTACCCGGAGGTCCTCGAGGCCCTGAAGGCGGGCGGGGTCCCGCCCTCGATGCGGGAGGCGCTCGCGCTCGAGGCGTTCGAGTACACGAGCGGCTACGACGCCGCGATCTACAACTACCTGGCCCGCCGGAGCGGGGAGGCCTTCCCGCCCGCCCTCCGGATCGCGCTTCCGAAGGGCGCGGACCTCCGCTATGGCGAGAACCCGTACCAGAAGGCGGCGATGTACCGCGATGCCGTCCCGTACGCGTCCGTGGGGACCGCGGAGAAGCTGGGCGGGAAGGAGCTCGGGTACAACAACTTCGTCGACCTGGACGCGGCCCTCCGGGTGGCCGCGGACTTCGACCGTCCCGCGGCGGTCGTCGTGAAGCACACGAACCCGTGCGGCGTCGCCCTCGCGGACACGCTCGCGGGCGCGTACCGCGCCGCGCACGCCGCGGACCCCGTGTCCGCGTACGGCGGCGTCGTGGGCCTGAACCGAACCGTGGACCTCGCGACCGCGAAGGTGATGAAGGGACACGCGCTCGATGCGGTGATCGCGCCGGGCTACGAGCCGGAGGCGCTCGAGGTCCTGAGGGAGAAGAAGAAGGGGGCGTTCCTCGTGATGCGGACCCGGGGTGAGTTCCAGGGGGACCACGGCCTCGACATGGTCCGCGTCCTCGGGGGCGTCCTCCTCCAGACGACGGAGTTCCCCGCGTTCCAGCCCGAGGCGTGGAAGGTCGTCACGAAGGCCCGCCCGACCGCGGACCAGCTCCGGGACATGGCCTTCGGCGTCCGGGTGAGCCGCTTCGTGAAGTCGAACTCGATCGTCCTCGCGCGGGACGCGCGGACCGTGGGCATCGGGGCGGGCCAGATGAGCCGCGTGGACGCGTGCATGCTCGCCGTGGTCAAGTCGAAGGGCGCGTCCGAGGGGAGCGTGGCGGTGAGCGACGCGTACTTCCCGTTCCGGGACGGGCTCGACGAGCTCGCGAAAGGGGGCGTCGCGGCGGTCGCGCAGCCCGGCGGGTCGATCCGGGACGCGGAGGTCGTCGCCGCGGCGGACGAGCACGGGATCGCGATGGCCCTCACGGGGATGCGGCTGTTCAAGCACTAGGGAGAGGAGCAATGGCGCGAATCAAGGTCGGGGTGCTGGCCTCCGGGCGGGGCACGGACTTCCAGAGCCTGGTCGACGCGAAGGAGCGCGGGGAGCTCGACGTGGACCTCGCGGTGGTCGTCTGCAACGTGCCCGGCGCCCCCGTGACCACGCGGGCGGAGAAGCACGGCGTCCCGGTCGTCGTGGTCGACCATCGGACGTACGGGAAGGACCGCGAGGCCTTCGAGCGGGAGGTCGTGCGGGTCCTGCGGGAGCGGCGCGTGGACCTCGTCGTGTTCGCGGGCTTCATGCGCCTCGTCACGGGGTACTTCATCCGGGAGTTCCCGCTCCGAATCATCAACATCCATCCGTCCCTCCTCCCCGCGTTCCCCGGCACGCACGGCCAGGAGGACGCGCTGCGCCACGGCGTGAAGGTGACCGGGTGCACGATCCACTTCGTCGACGAGAGCCTCGACGGCGGGCCGATCATCCTTCAAACGGCGGTGCCCGTGCTCGAGGGGGACACGCCCGAGACGCTCGCCGCGCGGATCCTCGAGCAGGAGCACGTCTTCCTCCCGCTGGCGGTGCGCCTGTTCGCGGAGGGCCGGCTGCGGGTCGAAGGCCGCATCGTGCACATCGACGCGCAAGGGATCCGCATGCCTCCGATGGCGTGAGTCCTCCCGCAGGAACGGTGTGGCCGAGGAGAGCGCTCCGCACCCTTGTCGGTAGAATAAAAGAAGGCCGTTCAGGAATCCCGAACGGCCTCGTTGTGGAGGGATGCTTTTTGTAAGCGAAATGGAGTAGGACAAGGGCCTATAAAAACGCTCCCACGCTACTTCTAGTGCGTTTGGACAATCGGCGATTCCGCGACCGCCGAACCCGCGGGAACCTCAAGAAAAGATGGGAGGCCGTTCGACGGCAAAGAAACGGAACGGCCTCGTTGTGGAGGGATGCTTGTGGAGATACTAGGCCGTGCATTCTACATAAATCTTTTCCGACACCTCTTCGGAGTGACAGGTCGGAGGCAGCCCAACGCTGTGTCGCGGGGAGTCGCTTCCGGTCCGCGGAGCATTGCGGCGCGCAAACCTTATCCCGCCCGCGACCTTCGACGCACGAGGCGGTCCCGGTGAAGGGCGTCGGCAAGTTCGGCGAGGTGATGGCGGGCGACAAGGGCGAGGCGGACTACGACGCCTCCCTGGAGAAGCTCGAGCGGGTGATCCGGAGCGGGAGCCGGCCAAGCGCGATCCTCGACTTCCTCGTCAAGGAGCTCCGGCGGGCGTTCCCGCACTACACTTGGGTCGGCGTGTACAGGGTCGAGGGGGAGGAGCTCGTTCTGAAGGCGTGGAGCGGCCCGCACGCGACCCAGCACGTCCGGATCCCGATCGGCGAGGGGGTCTGCGGCCTCGCCGCCCGCACGCAGGAGACCGTCGTTGTCGGGGACGTCTCGAAGGACCCGCGATACCTGGAGTGCTTTCCCGAGACCCGCTCCGAGATCGTCGTGCCGGTCCTCCGGGACGGCACCGCAATCGGCGAGATCGACATCGACTCGGACGCGCTCGAGGCGTTCGGGCCGGACGACGAGGCGTTCCTCGAGCACCTCGCGGCGGAGCTGGCGAAGGTTCTCTAGACGGACCGCCCTCTTCCCGGAACGTCCAGCGGCGTGATTCTTGCAGCCCCGCTCTCGGAGCTCAGAGGCGGAACTCCCCCCACACCCGGACGAACGTGTCGACCTGGTCCGCGGTCGCGAGGTCGTACGACACCATGAGCCGCGCCACTCCCCTCCCGTCCGAGACCCGGTACCGCTGGTCCGGGTCCCGGGCCAGGACACCCCCCGCGACGAGCTTCTTCAGGTGGTGGGTCAGCGTGGACGCGGACACGGGGACCTGCTCGAGGATCTCCTTGTGCTGGGCCGCCTCCCGCTCCATGAGGAACGAGACGACCCGGAGGGGGACCGGCTGCCGCAGGAGGCCGAGCGTGGCCTTCTCGCGGTCCGAGAGGGCGGGGCGGGCCCCCGCGTCCCCGAGCGCGTACCGCGGGTAGAACCGCTTGTACTCCCCGTCCATCGCGGACGACACGAGCTCGTGCTTCTCGAGGAACCGGAGGTGGTAGTCCGCGAGCGTGATCGACAGGTCCGTCGCCCGCGCGAGCTCCCGCAGGTGGAACCCGGGGTTCGCCCGCACGAACTCGTACAGCCTCCGCCTCGCCTGGACCGCGAGGATCTCGTCGTCCGCCATCGCGCCTCGGGGTCCGGGTCAGCGGCGGAGCGTGAACACGTAGAACATCGCGAGCGTGGCGAGGTCGAGCCCGCCCCCGACGAGGAACAGGCCCGTGATGTCCCGGCCCCCCAGGAAGAGGAAGGCGGTGAGGGCGACGCCCTTCACGAACCACAGCGCGAACGCGGCCGTGAGGACGAGGAAGGGCCAGTCCCGGGTCCGACGGTACGCGAGCGCGCCGATCCCGGTGAGCACGAGCGCGAGGACCGCGATCCCCGCGGCGATGAAGTTCTCGACGGCGACCATCCGAGTATCTCCGGACCGGCGAGCCGCGGGCCCGGTCTAAAAGGTTCGCCCACTCACTCCGCGCGCCGCCGGCGCCGGAGCAGGACCGTGGCGGCGACCAGGGCCGCGATTGCCGTGACGCCCACCGCATACAGGGCGAGGTCCGGCGACAGCACGACGGGACGCTCCTGGTTCCAGACGGACCAGAGGGCCGAGGACTCGACGCCCATCTTCGGGTCGTGCAGGATCGTGCTCGCCACAGCCCCCGCGGGCCGCTCGTACAAGAGGGTGAGATCGTAGCCCTCCCCGCTCAGCTCCAGCGGAGTCGACAGGACGGGGCGGGACACGCCGTCGACGAGGGCCGTGTCCGCCCAGGAGAAGAACGCGGTGTTCCCGTCGTGGGTCACGTTCACCTGCCGCTCCCCGGAGGCCCAGCCATGCACCTCGTCGCCGGAGCGGTCGTCGACCACCGGGACCGCGGCGCCGTCCGTGTATACGTCGACCTCGACCCCGAGGTACGTCGCCTCCGAGGACCAGGACCACCCGCGGACCTCGACGTCCACCTTCGCCTCCACGGGGGAGACGAGTCCGCCGTCCACCTTCGCGAACCGCTCCGACGCCGCCACCGTCACGGTGAACAGGCCCGGCGGATTCGTGGTGTAGGCAACCGTGAAGCGGACCTGGGGCTCGCCGTCCAGGGTCGTCACGTTCGACATCGTCACCGTGACGTTGTCTCGAGGCAGGTCCAGGCGCGTCCCCGTCTCCTTCAGCCCGCCGCCGTCCTCCGGGGCGTACTCCTGGAGCCGGCGGAACTCGATGCGGTACCAGACCGTCTCCGGACCCGGAGAGCGGGGCGCGTAGGACACCGAGAACTCCCCGCCCGAGTAGCTCACCTCGAACACGTCGTCCTGGGCCGCACCGACGGACCGGGAGCGGAGGAAGAAGCCGTCCCCCGCCTCGTGGGCGACCATGTTGCGGGCCGTGTACGACTCCACGTCGTCCGGGATCCCGTCGCTGTCCGAGTCCGACGCCACCGCGAGGCTCGACGCGACGAACAGGGCCGCACCGACGACCGCGAACGTCCGGAACGCCCAGGGGGCCCACGCGATTCGCGCCACGGAGGGTTCCATTCAAAAGACCTTATAAAGAGCTTATTCTACGGCCCTCGAACCCCCGGTCCGCTGCATGATTCTCACGAGGCGCCCCAAGGCGTCCCCGGGGCCACGAACCCGCCGGGAGAGGGAGGGCGTCCCGCCTAGTCGCGGACGACCTCTCCGAAGGCGACCCGCCGGAGGACCTTCGTCACGCGGAACTTCACCTGCTCGCCGACCTTCGTCCCCGGGACGAACACGACGAAGTTCTCGACCCGGCACATGCCGTCGCCCTCGCGGCCCATGTCCTCGATCTTGGCCTCGTACACCTTCCCCTCCTCGACGGGAGCGGCGGGCGGACGGAAGCCCTGACCCGATTGCGCCATCTCCTCCTTCCCCGGCACCCTCCGTGGGGCGCAGGCGGTTCGTATCCGGAGGACGCTATTTAATGGTTGGGATGGCGCGCCCGCACGGGACGCGTGGCGGGTCCCGCGGTCGCGCGCGGCTCAGGTCTTGCGCGGGCTCCCGACGTCGTAGTCCGTGTCGATCGCGGAGGCCCCGAACCGCATCGAGAGCACGAGGAGCACGATCCCGACGATCAGGACGACGAGCCCGACCGCCGCGACGAGCCGGTTCACCCAGCCGAACGCGTCGAACGCGCTCCCCAGGATCGGGATCCGGAGGAGGTCGTGGAGCCACGAGCCGAGGGCGATCCCCGGGCCGCCCGCCAAGACGAGCAGCACGCCGCCGTAGAACAGGAACCGCTCCCGCCGGGACGCCTCCCGCGGCGCGGCGGCCTCGGAGTCCGTCTGGAGCGCGGTGGCGTCGAAGATCTCGCCGCACTTCGGGCACTCCTTCGCGTCCGCGTCCACGGAGGCCCCGCAGCTCGGGCACTCGTACTGGGTCGCCATCGGGGGGTCGGTCTTCGCTATCAGGAGCATGGGCTTTAACCGTTTCCGTGCGGCTACAAGGCGAGGCCCTTCGGGCGGGGCATCCACGGGAGGACGACGGGGCCCGTCACGTCCCGCCACTCCGCGGGCATCGGCCGGCCCGCCTCGTCCCGGCGGTAGTAGTCGACGACCTTCTCGAACCGGAGCCGCTCGCCGGAGACCTCCACGACGAGCGCGTTCCGCACGCTCGCGGCCGCGCACGCAGCGATCTCGTCGTCGAACACCGCCGCGTAGGGCGTCTGCGCCTGCCACCACAGCACGAGGTACACGACCCGGTCCGCGCGCGACGCCGCCCGCTTCTTCCGCATGGAGACCCGCCCTTCCGGGACTCTCCCATCGCGCGCGATTTGCCGGCCCGCTTAAGCTCTTTGTCCGGCGGTTATCCGGAACGATAACGGGCCGCGTCCTCTCCCGCCGCAGGAAGGATCTCGCGCGGCGCGCCGCTTCGGCACGTGACGAAAGACCGCGCCTCCCGAGGGACGCGCGGGACGCGCGAAAAGCAATGGTTCAATAACCCCCCACGGTTTCCCCACGCGGGTATCCGACATGAGCCGTGAAGTCGACTACGAACCGAAGCCAATCGACCCGGACTTCCTCAGCAAGCCGGACGAGTACCCGCAGACGGGCGAGCACAACGGCCACAAGGTCTTCGCGGAGGGCATCCAGAAGATGGACTTGAGCGGGAAGCCCTATCCCACGAAGCAAGGGGTCCACGGGAGCCACGTCGCGGTCGACTTCGAGGCGTGCGTGGCGGACGGCGTCTGCATGGACGTCTGCCCCGTGGACGTGTTCGAGTGGCAGCTGAACCCGGGCCGCAAGGGGACCGGGAACGACAAGGTCCTCGACAAGGGCGGCGACGAGTACGGCACGTGGCGGACGGACAAGTCCGAGCCCATCCGCGAGTCGGACTGCATCGACTGCATGGCGTGCGAGTCCGCGTGCCCAACGAAGGCGATCAAGATCACGCCGGGGGCCTAGGGCCGCGACGGCTCCCCGCACTCCTTCTTCCGAGACGCCCGCCGGCGAAGCCCTATAAGACGCCCACGCGTTAGCCTCGCCCGGAGGCCGTTGACCCATGCCGTCCGCACGCGCGATCTGGAGCGGAGCGATCTCGTTCGGGCTCGTGAACATCCCCGTGAAGCTGTACACCGCGACGGAGACGAAGGACATCTCGTTCACCACGCTCCACGCGACCTGCCGGTCCCCGCTGAAGCGACCGTACATGTGCCCCGTCGACAACGTGCCCGTCGAGTCGAAGGAGATGGTGAAGGGCTACCCGGTCGGGAAGGCCCAGTACGTCACGCTGACGGACGACGAGATCGAGAGCGTCCGCGTGGAGTCGAGCCAGCACGTGAACGTCGTCGGGTTTGTGGAGGCGAACGAGATTGGCCCGCTGTTCTACGAGTCGAGCTACTACCTCGGACCGCTCGAGACGAGCGTGAAGCCCTGGGAGCTGTTCCGCCAGGCCCTCCTGCGGACCGGGAAGATCGCGCTCGCGCAGGCGACCCTGTGGCGGAAGGAGCACCTCGTCGCCCTGCGGCCCGTGGACAGCGCGCTCGTCCTCACGGTACTCTACTACGCGGACGAGGTGAAGTCTCCGCCCGAGATCCCCGCCACGAAGCCGATCACGATCACGGAGGACGAGATGGAGCTCGCGATCAACCTCGTCACCGCCCTCGGGACGGACTTCGACCCGGGGCGGTACAAGGACCGGTACCGCGAGGCGCTCCTCCAGATGATCGAGGCGAAGATCGAGGGGAAGACGATCCAGGTGTCGCCCGCCGCGGAGCCCCGGGAGACCCAGGACCTGATGGCCGCCCTCCGGGCGAGCGTCGCGGCGGCGAAGCAGTAGGCCCCCATGGCGGACCTGTTCGACCTGAAGATCAAGCCGATGCTCGCGGTCCTCCAGCCCGAGCCGTTCGACTCCGAGGACCACGTCTTCGAGCTGAAGTGGGACGGCACGCGGGCCCTCGCGTTCGTCTCCCCGGACGGTGCGCATCGGTTCCAGAACCGCCGGCTGTACGACATCACGCACCGCTACCCGGAGATCGAGGTGGACGCGGGCGGGCACAAGGCGATCCTCGACGGCGAGATCGTCGTGATGCGGGACGGGAAGCCGAGCTTCATGGGGCTCCAGGACCGGGAGCACGCGTCCTCGCCGTTCACGATCCGCCTCCGGTCGAAGGAGTCCCCCGCCACGTACGTCGTGTTCGACATCCTGTACCGGGACGGCGAAGACCTCACGGCCCGCCCCCTGATGGAGAGGAAGTCGATCCTGCGGGAGACGGCCCGGCCCACGCGGACGGTGACCCTCTCCGACCACATCGAGAGGGACGGCAAGGCGTACTACGCGGCCGTCCTCGAGCGCGGGCTCGAGGGGGTCATCGCGAAGCGGAAGGAGAGCCGGTACGCGATCGGGCGGCGGACACGGGACTGGCTGAAGATCAAGAGGCGGGAGAGCATCGACGCGGTCGTGTGCGGGCTCACCCAGGGCGAGGGCGTACGCGAGGACACGTTCGGCTCCCTGATCCTGGGCCTCTACGAAGGGGACTCGATGCGGTACATCGGCCGCGTCGGAACGGGGTTCGGCGACGACCTGCGGAGAGACCTGCTGCGGCGGTGCGAGGCCCTCCACGGGGAGCGCCCGTTCCCGGAGGAGCCGGACATGACGGAGCCCGTGAAGTTCTGGACCCGGCCCGGCCTCGTCGTGGAGGCGAGGTTCCTCGAGATGACGACGGACGGCATGTTGCGCGCGCCGTCCTTCGGCCGCATCCGCGAGGACAAGCGCCCGGAGGAGTGCGTCTTCCCGCGCCGCGGGGACGCGGACGACGAGGGCCCGCAAAACCCTTAAGGCCCGCGCGCCTCCCGGGCGCGGAAGGGGCCGCCATGCGCCACGTTCTCCCGGTGTTCTGTGCCGCGATCGCGCTCGTTCTCCTCGCGACCCCCGCCCTCGCCCAGGACTGGCCGATGGCGGGCGGGAATGCCGCGCGCACCGGGGTGACGTACTCGGAGCCCTCCGCGTTCCCGGCGACCCTCTGGAGCACAGCGCTGTCCGGCCCGGTCGCGTCCGAGCCCGTCGTGTCGACGGCGGGCGGGGTGCCGCTCGTGCTCGCGGTCCGGTCCGCGCCGCTGACCCTCGTCGCCCTCCAGGCCTCGGGCGGGTCCTCCGCGTGGACCGAGCCCCTGTCGGACCTCGCTCCCACGGGGTGGGAGGCGTTCGGGGAACCGGCGGCCCCCGCCGCGGACGCGAGCCGCGTGTTCCTCCAGTTCACCACGTACAACGCGACGACGGACCGCTACCAGGACCGACTCGTCGCCCTGGACCGGGTCGCGGGCGGCCTGGCCTGGTCCTTCGCGGGGAACGAATACGCGAGCGCCATCGACCCCGGCGTCCGTTCGTCCCCGCTCCTCGTCGGCACCCGCGTGTTCTTCGGATCCGGGGACGGCTTCGTCCGCGCGCTCGCAAAGAACTCGACCCTCCTCTGGGAGAAGGACGTCGGCGCGCCCGTCGTCGCCTCAATCTCCCTCCTGTCCACGGGGAACCCCCTCGTGCAGGACCTCATCCTCGCCGGGGACACGGCGGGGTCGCTCCACGCCCTCGACCCGGAGGGCCTCGCGAACGGGGACCAGGGCTTCCCCGACCCCGCGGGGACCGGCGACATCGTGTGGGAGACGGACCTCGGCGCCCCGGTGACGTCCGCGCCCGTCGGCGGGAGGACCGCCGCCTTCGCCGTCGCGGGGAGCCGGGTCGTCGCACTCCACCCCGCGTTCGGCAGCGTGAACTGGAGCGTGACCCTCCCCACGCCCGCACTGGGCCCGCTCGTCGCGACGAACACGACGCTCGTGGTCGGGGCCGCGGACGGATGGGTGCGGGCACTCTCCGTCTCGGACGGGTCCGCGGTGTGGTCGCAGTCCCTCGGGACCCTGCGGCCCTGGATCGTCGCGACCCCGACCCGCGTGTTCACCGCCGCCGCGTGGAACGGGACGGCGGACCAGCTCGTCGCGCTGAGCCCGGCCACGGGAGGGTCGACGTGGGGCCGCGCCCTGCCCGCGCCCGTCGCCTTCGGCACGATCGCGGACAAGGTGCTGTACGTGGCCTTCGGGAGCCCCGCGCGGATCGGCGCCCTCGCGGGCCAGCCGGACCTCGCCGTGCGGCCCGCGGACGTGTCGATCACGCCGATCGCGCGCCAGGACGTCTTCGAGGCGTCCGTCGACGTGACGGTCCGGAACGCCGGGGACGCGAACGCCTCGCACGTGTTCCGCGTGGACGTGTACGACGCGATGCAGGGGAGGCTCACGCCGCTCGCGAACGGGACGTTCCCGTACCTGAAGCCGGGGGACGCGGTCCACGTGACGGTCGACGCGTGGAGCTTCGCGGCCGGGCCCCACTCGATCCGGGTCGACGTCGAGGCGATCCCGGGAGAGCGGGACACGACGAACAACGAGGCCTCGATCGCGTTCTACGCGGCGGCGGGCCCGCCGAACATCGTGTACCAGTGGGCCCTTTCGATCTTCCTCGCGATCGTCCTCGTCGGCGTGGCCGGGGTCGGTGCGGGATGGCTGATGGGCACCGCGGGGCAGCGCCGGGAGCGCGCGCTCCAGGCGATGCTCCAGGAGCGGGAGAAGGCGGGCCCGTAGCCCATTGATCCCGGGAGGGCGGGTCTTCGGACGGCCCGTGGCGGGCCTCCCGACTTCGCGTCGCGTTACCTCTACTCAGAGGTAACGGCCGGAACTCCCTGGCGATCGCCGGCGGCCCCGCCCGCGAATCCTTTATGTGGGCTCCCCGCGTTGCGGCCCGTCCCATGGTCAAGATCCTCGTCGCGGTCGCATGGCCGTACGCGTCGGGCCCCCGCCACGTCGGCCACGCCGCGGCCACGTTCATCCCCGCGGACATCTTCGCCCGCTACCACCGGATGAAGGGGGACGAGGTCCTCGTCGTCGGCGGGACGGACATGCACGGCACCCCGACGACGGTCCGCGCGGAGCAGGAGGGGGTCCCGCCGAGCGCGATCGCGGAGCGGTTCCATGCCCTCCACGCGAAGAACATCGAGCAGCTCGGCGTGAAGTACGACCTGTACTGGAACACCGCGGACCCGGACCACAAGAAGTGGGTCCAGGAGATCTTCCTCCGGCTCAAGGAGAAGGGCCACGTGTACGAGGCGGTGATGACCTCCCCGTACTGCCCCAAGGACACGCGGTTCCTCCCGGACCGGTACGTGGAGGGCCAGTGCCCCGTGTGCGCGTTCCCGAACGCCCGCGGGGACCAGTGCGAGAGCTGCGGGAACCTGATGGACCCGTTCAACCTGAAGAACCCGCGGTGCCGCCTGTGCGGGACGACGCCCGTCCCCCGGGAGACGAAGCACTTCTTCTTCCGGCTGACCGCGTTCCAGAAGCCCCTCGAGGCGTGGCTGTCGAAGGGGAAGGACCACTGGCGTGCCCACGTCCTCACGTTCTCCCGCGGCTTCCTCCGGGAGGGCCTGAAGGACCGGCCGATCACGCGGGACCTGGAGTGGGGGATCGAGGTCCCGGTCCCCGGGTACGAATCGAAGCGGATCTACGTGTGGTTCGAGGCGGTGATGGGCTACCTGACCGACACGCGGGAGGTCTTCCTCCGCGCCGGGAAGCCGGACGCCTGGCGGGAGTGGTGGTACGGCCCGGAGGCCCGCCACTATTATTTCATCGGAAAGGACAACATCGTGTTCCACACGATCATGTGGCCCGCGATCCTGATGGGCTACGACGAGGCGCTCGACCTCCCGTACGACGTGCCCGCGACGCAGTTCCTGAACATCAGCGGGGAGAGGATGTCTGCGGGCCGCGGGCGGGGGGTGTGGCTCCCGGACCTCCTCGAGCGGTTCCACCCCGACGCGATCCGCTACTACGCGACCGCGACGATGCCGGAGACGAAGGACACGGAGTTCACATGGGAGGACTTCGCGCAGCGGAACAACGCCGAGCTCCTCGCGGTGTACGGGAACTTCGTGCACCGGGCCCTCACGTTCACGGCGAAGAACTTCGCGAACGCGGTGCCGCCCGCGGGCTTCCTCGACGCGACGGACAAGGCGATGCTCCGGAACGTGGAGGAGCAGTGGAGGCGCGTGGGGCAGAACCTCGAGTTCGCCCACTTCCGGGACGCGCTCAAGGAGGCGATCCAGCTCGCCCGCCTCGGGAACCAGTACTTCGACGCGAAGGCGCCGTGGGACCTCGTCCGGAAGGACCGGGGCGCGTGCGGCACCGCCCTGCACGTCGCGCTGCGGGCGAGCCGGGCCCTCGCGCTCCTGATGGCCCCGTTCACGCCCTTCAGCTCCCAGACCCTGTGGGCGTCCCTCGGGTACGACACGGACGTCCACGTGCAGCGGTGGGACGCCGCCCTGGAGGACCTCCCCGAGGGCCAGAGGCTCCGTGTCGGGAAGCCCCTCTTCGAGAAGATCGAGCTCGAGCCCGTGAGCGAGGCGGACCGGTTCGACCTCCGCGTAGGGCAGATCGTGGACGTCCAGGACCATCCGAACGCGGACAAGCTGTACGTAATCCAGGTCGACCTCGGCGACGAGGTCCGCACCCTCGTCGCGGGGATGAAGGCGAACTACACGAAGGAGCAGATGCTCGGGAAGCGCGTGGCGGTCCTGTGCAACCTGGAGCCCGCGAAGCTGCGCGGCGTCCAGTCGAACGGGATGGTCCTCGCGGCGGAGGACGAACGGGACGTGGGCCTCCTGCTCCCGCCGGAGGACGCGCCCCTCGGGACGCAGATCCTCGGCGTCCGCGGGGCCCCGCGGCTCACGTTCTCCGAGTTCCACAAGTTCGCGATCCGCGTCGTAGAGGAGAACCGCGTGGAGCTCCTCGGGGCGGACGGGAAGACGCGCACGCTCCTGAGGGTCGGGGACCGGTACGTGCTCGTCGACAAGGGCTTCCCGCCGGGGAGCCACGTGCGGTAGCCTAGCGGGCGGGGAGCTTCGAGAGGACGTCGCGCCGGGCCGCGAGGAACGCGCAGATCTCCCCGCCGTTCGCCCGGCAGCTCGTCTCGATCGCGTCGACCTCGACGCGGAACGCGGCGGAGGCGACGCCCGCGATCAGGCCCCGGGTGAAGTCGTCCGACGGGTGGGGCTTGCGGTTCTCTGCGTACGCGAGCCTTTCAATCCCGATGAGGTTCGGCGACTCCACGCGCACGGTCTGGTTCGCGACGTCGATCTCGCGGACCTCCAGGTGGCCCCACCCGGAGCGGGTCAGGTATTCCAGGGAGGCGCGCACCGCGCGCTCCGGGCCGGCGGACGCCACGGCGGCGTCGGCCCCCCGCAGGTTCTCCACGAGCCGCTTCCCGGACTCGATGCCCCAGCCGTACAGGGCCGCGGAGGAGGAGCCCATCAGGGTCCGCAGGCTGAGCGAGAGGGTGACGAGGAAGTCGTCGGTCACGAACACGCCCCGCTCGCCCGCGACCCGGAACACGCCCGGCTCCTCGCCGGTCGATCGCGTCGCCTTCTCCCGCGGCTGTCGCACCTTCCTCGCGCGCGTCATCGCTTCGCTCCCTCCAGGGTCGATCGCAACTCTTCCGAAGCCCGCCCGATGTGCAGCAGGACGAGCCCGAGGTTCGCCTCGGCCCGCAGGATCACGATGAGGGCGTGGTCGTCCCCGACCCGCCGCACGACGAGGTCGCCCTCCGCGGTCGCGACGATCGTGTGGCTCGCCTCGTGCCGCCCGACCTCCTCCGCGGCCATCTCCGAGGTCCCCGCGAGGCCCGCGGAGATCGACGCGACCCGCCGCGCGTCGACGGACGGCGGGAGCACCTGGGACACCATGATCCCGTCCCGCCGCGCGAGCCCGACACCCTCCACCCCCGGGAGACGGCGAAGGGTGCCGAGGATCTGGGACACACGGCCCAGCGTCTCCTGGGAGACGGCGTATTCCTCGGGGGCCTCCGCCATCGGGGCGCAACGTGTCGGCGGGGGCGCATAGACCTTCCGCCGTGGGAATCGAAAACGAGACGAGTCCGGGCCGAAAACCTTTTGACCACCCGCGCGGAGCGGGGGCGCGTGCTCCTGGACCTGCACAACCACACTCACCACTCCCCGGACTCGAAGGTGGACCCCGCCCTCCTCGTGAAGCAGGCCGCGGCGTTCGGGCTCGACGGCCTCGCGATCACGGACCACAACTCGATGGACGGCGTCCGGCCCGCCCTCGAGGCCGCGAAGGACCTCGACGGCTTCGTCGTGATCCCCGCCATGGAGGTCTCCACCGCGGAGGGCCACGTCCTCGCGTACGGAATCGCGTCCCCGGTCCCCCGGGACCGGAGCGCGGCGGAGACGGTGGAGCGGATCGTCGCGCAGGGCGGGGTCGCCGTCGCCGCGCACCCGTACCGGTTCTGGTCCGGCCTGGGCGAGTCCGCGACGCTCTCCGCGAGGTTCGCGGCGTACGAGGTCCACAACGCGCGCACCCTGCGGCGGGGGAACGAGCGCGCGTCCGCCCTCGCGGACCGGCAGGGCGCGGGGCGCACCGGCGGGAGCGACTCCCACTTCCTCCACGAGCTCGGGCGCGGGGTCACGTCCGTGGACCGCGGCGGGACGACCGTGGACGACGTGCTCCAGGCGCTCGCGTCCCGGAAAACGCTCGGAGTGGGCCTACACCGCGGCCCGAGGGAGACCGCGGTGTACGTGACGAAGTGCGTCGGAGAATGGGTGCTGCGGGGGATGCGGCGGATCTAGAGGTACTCCTCGACCCGCTTCGAGAACCGCTCGAGCGCGCCCTTGATCGAGCCGACGTCCGCGTCCTTCCGCGTCCTCAGCACGAAGATCGCCTTCGGCCCGTCGTTCACGACGACGATCCGGCTCGACTCCAGGTTCAGCACGACCGTGTCGATGCGGTCCTTCAGCTCCGAGGTCGCCGTCTCCGCGGCCCCGAGGAGGATCGCGAACATCGCGACGAACGTGTCCTGGAACACGCCCTCCGGGACGGAGCCCGCGATGTACATCCCGCTGCGGGACACGAGCACCGCGTCGTGGACGCCGTCAATCGCCTCGACTTCCTTCAGGATCGCTTCCAGTGCGGCAACATCGGCCATGGACGGGTCCCCGGACCTCTCCCTGCGCGCCCGATTCCAGGCCGCTATCCTAGGGCGTTGACATAAAGGTTCCGACGCGGCGCTCGTGCCGAAACACGTCGGCGGCGGTGCGGGTCACCGGAGCTTGCGGAGGATCTCCGCCATCGCGACCGCCGCGTCCACCGCGCGCGCCGCGTTCCGGATCCGCCGGGCAGCGACCTTCGCGCTCATCCCGGGGCCCGTGATCCCGAGCCCGATCGGCTTGCCCGTCTCGAGCTCGAGGTCGAGGAGCCTCCCCGCGACCGCGTGCGCGATCAGCTCGTCGTGCTTCGTCTGCCCCTTGATCACCGCCCCGATCGCGACCGCGCCGTCGACGTCCCTTCGGGCGAGGAGGCGCTTCAGGGCGAGCGGGATCTCGAACGTCCCCGGGACCCGCACGACCTCGACGACCTCGGCGCCGAGCTCCTTCGCCCGCGCGAGGGCCCGGGCCACCATCTTGTCCGTCACGTCCGCGTTGAACGCCGCCGCGACGACCGCGAGCCTCACGGTCCCTTCACCCGCAGCGGGCCCGCGTCCGGGAAGCCCTCGCGCTGCCCCGTCCCCGCCCGCTTCCGGATCTCCTCGGGCCGGAACAGGAGGTCGTAGCAGTTCGCCGCGTGCTCCCGCGTGCGGCGGTTGAACAGGAACGCGAGCTCGATCTCGTCCTTCGCCTCGTCCTCGTGGACCATCACGCCGAGGATGTGCTTCCCCGTGAGGGCCTGCACCATCTGGAGGCCGAAGTCCGCGGCGAGCGCGCAATCCTTGTCGACGGCCTGGCGCCCGACCATCCCGAGGGCCATCGCGATGTCGCACTTCTGCTCGTCGAACAGGACCTTGCACGCGGCGGGGAGGTCCTTGATCCCGGGCACCGTGTACCGGACGATCGTGAATCCGCCGCCCTGCTTCTTCAGCTCGTCCGCCGCGGCCGCCGCCATGTCGTACCGCGCGAAGCTCGTGTCCGCGATCCCGATTCGCTTCATCCCTCCACCAACCCCCGCGATCCGGCTACTTCATCTCGCCCTCGACGGCCCGGAGCTTCTCCTGGAGGGCGAGCCAGTCCGCCACCCGCCGCACGATCTTCCGCGTCCCGTCGATGTCCCCCTCGAACTTCGGGAGGCGGACGACCCGCGTGTGCGGGAGGCCGCGCTTCCGGCACTCCTCCCGGATCCGCGCCTCGTCGTGGACCTGGTCGTATCCCAAGGCGATCACGTCCGGCTTGATCTCCTCGAGGATCTCGAAGATGTCTCCCTCGCGGCCCAGGACCGCGCGGTCCACGGGCTTCAGGGCGGCGACCATCTCCACGCGGCTCGACTCGGCCGTGATCGGCGCGTGCTTGAACCGCTTCGCGGTGGAGTCCCTCGCCACGACCACGACGAGCTCGTCCCCCAGGGCCTTCGCTTCCCGCAGGAAGGAGACGTGCCCGGGGTGCAGCAGATCGAACACGCCCGTCGCCATTACCCGGACCATGCGCGCCACGCCTCGATGACGTCCTGTCCTTCGAGGAAGACGAGATTCTTCGCCTCTGCATATTCCTTTGCGTCCTCCTTCGACAGGGCGCGCCCGTCGTCCGCCATCATCTCGCAGATCGTCGCGGACGGGATCAGGCCCGCCATCGTCACGAGCGCGGTCGTCAGCTCCGTGTGTCCCCGCCTTCGCGCCACGAGGCCGTCCGCGGCGTTCAGCAGGGGCACATGGCCAGGGGAGCGGAACTCGCGGCCGAGCGCCTCCAGGGCCCAGCCGTTCTCGTGGCGGAGCGCCTCTGCCACCATCTGGGCGAACCGGGAGATCGTGAGCGCGCGGTCGCGGTCCGTGACCCCCGTGCGGGTGTCGCGGTGGTTGATTGTAATCGAGAAGGGCGAGGCGACCGCGTCGTACGGGGCCGACGTCGCCACGGTTCCGGCGAGGACGGGGTGGAGCGCGGCGGCCTCGCCGAGGAGCTGGGACAGGAACGGCAGCCCCATCCGATCCCGGGCCTCGGAGGGCACGGTCGTGCAGATCAGCCCGCCCGCCTCCTTCCGCAGGGTGCGGACGGCGGCGGGCGTCACGAATTCGGAGGCGATCGCCATGTCCGTCTCCTCCTCCCGGCCGTCCGCGTCGTACAGGAGGACGGGCTCGCCCCGCCGCAGGGCCTCGATCGCCCGCTGCACGGATGCCTTCACGGTCTCCTGCACGGGTCCGTCGATACGAGGGGCGTATATTAAGTTTCTAGTAAATACCCGTTTTTTGGTAATCATCGCACGTCGGCGGGGGCGGGGCGGGAATCCTTATGGCCGCGCCGCGATTCGGACGCGCCCCGATGCTCGAGCCCGCGGCGATCCGGAAGGTGGACCGGTCCGGGATGACTGACATCGTCCTGTCCCTCCCAGAGCAGCTGCTCGTGGGCTACCGGGCCGCGCAGACCCGACACCTCGAGGCGGGGGACGCGGACCGCGTGTACATCGCCGGGATGGGCGGCTCCGCAATCGCGGGGGACATCTTCGCCTCGTGGGCCTCGGACGCGAGCAAGGTCCGCATGGAGGTCGTGCGCGGGTACTCGCTGCCCGGCGCGGCCCGCAAGGAGGACCTCCTGATCGCGGTGAGCTACTCCGGGGACACAGAGGAGACCCTGAGCGCGTACGAGTCCGCGGCGAGGAAGGGCTGCCGCGCCGTCGCGATCACGTCCGGCGGGGAACTCGAGCGACGGTGCCGGGCCCGCGGGGACCACGTCGTGAAGGTCCCGCCCGGACTCCCGCCCCGCGGCGCGTTCGGGTACCTGTTCGGCGCGCTCCCCGCCGTGCTCGAGGACTGGGTGTACGGGAACCTCGGGAGCGACCTGCGGCGGGCGACGACCCGCCTCGAGATCCTGCGGAAGGAGCTCGGCCCGGAGGTCCCGACGAAGTCGAACCCCGCGAAGGCCCTCGCGCTCAAGCTGCGGAACAAGACGCCGATCGTATACGGCGCCCCGCCCTTCGCCCCGGTCGCGACGCGGTGGAAGACGCAGTTCAATGAGAACGCGGAGGTCCTCGCGTGGGCCTCGACGTTCCCGGAGGCGGACCACAACGAGATCGTGGGCTGGTGCGGGGACCCGGCCGCGAAGCGGTTCCTCCCAATCATCTTCCGGGACGAGTCCGAGTCCCCGGAGATGCGGCGGCGGCTCGACGCGACCCGCGAGGTCGTGGCCCTGTGGGC
>Ga0209002_10000117_pt1 | contig 51341 bp, 55 predicted proteins | sample Rifsed16ft2_FD_184010 | JGI IMG/M metagenome (GOLD analysis project Ga0209002, IMG submission 184010) | Soil microbial communities from Rifle, Colorado, USA - sediment 16ft 2 (version 2) | ecosystem: Environmental > Terrestrial > Deep subsurface > Rock core/Sediment | place: Rifle, Colorado...
TAGAGGCAGCGGTAGCAAGGGCCCTTCTCCGCCCAGAAGACGCTCGCCTGGCCCTCGAACCGGAAGATCGATCCGTACACGTTGGGCTTCTTCAGGAGGACGGACGCGTCGTTCACGAGGTACCGCGTCGGGAAGTTGTCCGTCCCGTCGATGATCACGTCGTAGTCCTTCAGGATGCCCAGCGCGTTCTCCGACGTGAGCCGCGTCTCGTGCGTCTGCACATCCACGTTCGGGTTGATCTGCTGGACGCGCTCCTTCGCGACCTCGATCTTCCGCCGGCCGACGTCCTTCGTGCCGTACAGCACCTGGCGCTGCAGGTTCGTCGGGTCGATCACGTCGAAATCCACGATCCCAATGCGGCCTACCCCCGCTGCGCCGAGGTACTGGAGGAGGGGGACGCCGAGGCCGCCCGCGCCAATCACAATCGCCGAGGATTGTTTGAGTTTCAACTGTCCTGCCATGCCGACTTCGGGCAGGATGAGGTGACGGGAATACCGCTTGATCTCGGCAGGTGCGAGGACGTCTTTTCGCTTTGCGGCGAGCTGGTCCATGAGGGAAAAGGAGCCGCCTGCGATGCTCGGCACGATGGAGATTGTGTCTCCGTCGCGAAGGGCCGTGGCGTCCTTTTGCAGGTAGCGGATGTCCTCCTCGTTCACGTACACGTTCACGAAGTTTCGAAGGCGTCCTTCCTCCGTGTAGAGATGCTTGCGGAGGGCATCGTGGCGACCGACGAGATCCTGCAAGGCCTCCGTGACGCTTTCCGCTTCGACATCCACGGCGTCCCGGTTCCCCGTGTACTGCCGCAGCGGTGTGGGAATGATGATCTTCACGTTCGCCATGTTCACACGCCAGCTACTCCAGTGTTATACTTAAGGTTCGCCACAACGACCCATGCGCATCCGAATAACAGGACGCGGGACATACGGACCGGAGCCACGGATGTTCGGCCAGGCGACCTCTGTCCGACGAATTCCGGAAGTTAACCTTGTTTAAGGTTAATCCGTCGCGGAAACGGTCAAGGACTCCCGCGGTCCTCAACCGGACTCCGTGCGGACGAGGACCTCCGGTCGGAACGTTGCCGTCGTCTCGTCGAACGTCCAGGCCGTCGCCTCTTTCGGCGTCCCGCGTTCCACGCTCACGATCACGTACGTGTACCAGCTCGCGGCATGGGATCGATCAAACTCGGACGGGACGGCCGGATGGTCGGGATGGCTATGGTAGATCCCGATGAGGTCGAGCTGCCGCGCCCTTGCGGCGTCGTCCGCTCGGAGGAGTTCAAGGGGATCGACCGTGTAACGCCGGCGACGCTCTTCCGTCGCCGTGTTTCTCGCCCGACGGGCTTCGACGACCCTGCGAGGCTCCGTGGCGCGGCCGATCAGGAAGCCGCAGGACTCCTCCGGATAGGTCTCGCTCGCATGGGCCTCGATGAGTCGCAGGACCGAGGGAGGAATCTCGATTGTCACGGGCCCTCCTCCCAGTATCGTTCGTTCAGGTACCGATACCCAGCATCCGGGAACACGAGCACGATGACGCCTTCGCGGATCCGCTCCGCAAGACGGATCGCCGCGTCGAACGCCGCGCCGCTCGACGTGCCCACGAGGTAGCCCTCCTCGCGCGCGAGTCGGCGGGTGGCCTGTTGGGCGTCCTCCGTGGCGACGAACATCATCTCGTCCGCGAGGCGATCGTCCCAGATCCCGGGAACGTGCGACGAGGCCAGGTGCTTCACACCCTCGAGACCGTGGAACGGGCCCTCCGGCTGGACGCCGACGAGCCGGATGGCCGGGTTCCTCGCCTTCAAGCATCGGCCCACCCCAACGAACGTGCCCGTGGTCCCGAGGCATGCGAGGAAGTGCGTGATCGTGCCGCGGGTCTGCTCCCAGATCTCCGGACCCGTCGTTTCGAAATGGGCGCGCCAGTTCGCCTCGTTGTTGTACTGGTCGAGATACCAATACGCATCCGGTTCTGAGTCCACGAGGGCTTTCGCGACCTTCTGCGCTCCGTCCGTCCCCTCCGCCGCGGGCGTGAAGACGAGCTCCGCGCCGTACGCCCGGAGGGTGCGCCTCCTTTCGACGTTCAGGTTCGCAGGGACGCACAGGGTGACGCGGTACCCTTCGCCCGCGCCGAGCATCGCGAGGGCGATCCCCGTGTTCCCCGACGTCGCGTCCAAGAGGATCCGGTCCTTCGTGAGTCCGGCCTGTTCCGCCGCCCGGAGCATCCAGAGGGCCGCGCGGTCCTTCACGCTCCCGCCCGGGTTGTCCCACTCCGCCTTCGCGAACAACTCCACGCCCGGGGTCACGTGTCGCGCGATCCGGTGGAGCCGAACGAGTGGCGTATGCCCGACGAGGTCTGCGACCCGCGATGCCTTCGGCGCGCTTTCATCGGCTCGCATTCGATCGACGCCCTCAGTTCCCGCCGGATGGTGCACCGAGGGCCTTCTTCAGGACGTGGAAGGAGAGGAGTGCGCACTTCAGGCGGACCGCGCTGAGCGGGATGCCGAGCGTGTTCAGAATCGCATCCTTCTCCATGGCCCTCGCATCGGCAAGGAGCATGCCCCTCACGAGGGTCGTGAGCATCGACGCACTCGCCTGGCTGATCGCACAGCCTTGGCCCTCGAACCGGGCCTCCGCGACCCGGCCGGGTCCGTCCACGAGGACATGGACGGTCACCTCGTCCCCGCACAGGGGATTCGAATCTTTTCCATGGAACTGGGCCGCTGGGAGGGAGCCCTTGTTCCGGGGATGCTTGTAGTGGTCCAGGATCTGCTCCTGGTACATCTCCATCGAGGCGGCCATCAGGCAAAGACCTCCTGCACCTTCCGAATGCCCTTCACGAGGGCGTCGGCGTCCTCGAAGTCGTTGTAGATGTAGAACGACGCCCGCGCCGTGGCGGGCAGGCCGTACCGCTCCATGAGCGGTTGGGCGCAGTGGTGGCCCGAGCGGATGCAGATCCCCTCCACGTCGAGGATGGAGGCGATGTCGTGCGGGTGCGCCCCGTCGATCGTGAAAGACACGACGCCCGCGCGCTTCTTCACGTCCCGCGGTCCGTATGTCGTCACGCCCTTGATCCGACCGAGTTCCTTGAGGGCGTACTCCGTCATCTCGATCTCGTGTGCCCGGACATTGTCCATGCCGAGATCCCTGAGGTAATCGACCGCCACCCCGAGGCCGATGGCCCCGGCGATGTTCGGCGTCCCGCCCTCGAACTTGAACGGGACATCGTTCCACTTCGCCGACCCGAGGTGGACCTCGCGGATCATCTCGCCGCCTCCGAGGAGGGGCTCCGTCTCCTCGAGGAGCTCCGGCTTGCCGTACAGGATGCCGATTCCCGTGGGCCCGAGCATCTTGTGACCGCTGAAGGCGAGGAAGTCCGCGTCAAGGGATTGGACGTCAAGGGGCATGTGCGGAGCCGCCTGGGCCGCGTCGACCACGCAGATCGCCCCGACCTCGTGCGCGCGCTTCGCGATTTCCTTGACGGGATTGATCGTGCCGAGGACGTTCGAGCACAAGGCCACCGTGACGATCTTCGTTCGCTTCGTGAGGAGGCTGTCGTACTGCTCGAGCCGCAGCGTGCCCTCGTCCGTCACATCGACGTACTTCAAGACGGCCCCCTTGTGGTCCTTCACGAAGTGCCAGGGCACGTGGTTCGAGTGGTGCTCCATCACCGTGCCAACGATCTCGTCGTCCTTCCCGATGTTCCCCTTGAGGCCGTACCCGTACGCGATGACGTTGATCGATTCCGTCGTGGACTTCGTGAACACGATCTCGTTCGGCGAGGGCGCATGGATGAATTCCGCGATCTTCTCCCGCGCCCCCTCGTACTCGCGCGTGGCTTCCTCCCCGAGCTCGTAGATCGCTCGATGGACGTTCGCGTTGTATCGGGCGTAATAATCCGACGTCGCGTCGATGACCTGCTTCGGCTTCTGGGACGTCGCGGCGCTGTCGAGGTACACGAGGCGCCGGTCGCGGACCTTCCGCTGGAGGATCGGGAAATCCGCCTTGATTTTGGGGACGTTGAGGAGGACCTTCGCGGGTTTCGCCATGCTCGACCTGCGAGCCAACACGCGGGGGCTACTTGAGGCTTTTCTGTCCGAGTTCCTCGGGAAGAATGAGATACACGATGCCTTCCGACACCTCGACCGGAAAGACCGCGATGGGCTCCGTCGCAGGCGGGCCCAGGACCTCGCCTGTGCGGACATCGAAGGCGGAGGCGTGGAGGGGACAGACAATCTGATCCGTCGCGAGGAAGCCGCCCGCCAGGTCCGCGTACTCATGCGAGCAGATCCCCTCGAGGCCGTGGAACGTGCCATCGACGTTCGCCACGACGTACTTCTCCCCGCCGTGGTCCACGCCCCGCATCGTCCCGGGTGGGAACTCGTCGACCCGCGCGACCGGGACCCGGACCGTCAGCCGATCCCCCCGCCGAGATCGAGCTCGAGGAGTCGCTTCACCTCGATGGCGAACTCGAAGGGGATCCGCGTGGTCGCGGCTTCCGCTAGGCCAAGGACCACGAGCCGGATGGCTTCCTCCCGGGTGAGGCCTCGCGAGGTGAGGTAGAACAGCATCTCCTCGCTCGCCGTCCGAGCGAGACCCTCCTGCGCGATCTCCGCGTCCGCTTCCTCCAGCTCGATCCGAGGGAGGATCTCGGCCCGGGACCGGGGATCGAGGAGCAAGGTCGACCAGTCGATCGAGGAGGACGACCCGGAGGCGCCGCGTTCCGCCACGACCTCCGTGTGAAGAGTGGCGTCCCCTCCCTCGTGGGCGACGAGCCGCTGGACCATCCGGGCATGGGTCTGTGGCGCGCGGTGATGCACGACGCCGCCGACGTCGAGCCTCTGGTCCTTCCCCGCGAGAGCCATGCCGACGATCTCCGCCCTCGCTCCCGGGCCCACGAGGTCCGCCACGGGGATCTTCCGCATCCGCCGGGATCCGAGGTTCGCGTCCACCCATTCGACGGACGCTCCCTCGTGGACGACCGCGCGCTTCGTCACGAGGTTGTCGACCTGCTTCGAGAAGTTCTGGATCGCGATGTAGCGCACGCGCGCTCCAGCTCGGGCGACGACCTCGATCGCGGAGACGTGAAGCCCGTCGGGCGTGTACACGGGGGCGCTGCATCCCTCGATGTACGTGACCTCGGACCCGCGGTCCGCGACGACGATGTGCCGTTCGAACGGTTCCACCTTCGCGTAGTCCTCGCGAATCTCCGCCTGGAGCGGCACGTGCACCGTGACCCCCGGTGGGACGTACACGAAGGATCCGCCGGACCACAGGGCCGCGTTCAAGGCGGCGACGGGATCCTCGTCGATTGGTATCGCAGACGCGAACGCATCCCGGACGATGTCCGGGTGGGCGGCGAGAGCCGCGCTCGTGGACAGGAACCGGACCCCTTGGGTCTCGAGTTCATGGCGCACGGCCCGGTAGGCTGCCTCCGACTCCTCGAGGGCCGCCAGGCCCGTGGCAATCGCGGGGTCGGACCGGCTGGACGGCAACGCCTCGGAGGCCGGCTCAAGGAACCGGCCGAACTCGACCCGATCGAGGAACCGGGCCCAGGGGGGCGCGCCGTGGGATCGGAACGTCTCCAGCGCCCGGAGGCGGAGGCGGAACATCCAATCGGGCTCGCCGCGCGACGACGAGAAGTCCCGCAGCCGATCGGCGGACGGGATCCCCAGGCTGGCGGGCGTCGCGCCTCCGAGCCGGGAGCGCTCCGCCGCGGGCATCGTCACTCCAGGGAGACGATCTCCTTCTTCCGGTCGAGAGCGGCCAGGAGGGTATGCCAGGGAAGGCTTGCGCACTTCACCCGGACGGGGAACTCGGAGACGCCGGACAGGACGGCCAGCTTCCCGAGGCCCTCCGTGTCGGAGGGGGCCCCAGGTCGGCCCGTGACCATCTCGTGGAACTTCTCGAAGAGCTTCCGGACGTCTTGCGTCGTCTTCCCCTTCACGGCGTCCGTCATGAGGGACGCGGAGGCCTTCGAGATCGCGCAGCCGGACCCGAGGAACCCGACGTCCGCGATCCGGCGGTCGTCGAGGCGGAGGTACACGGTCACCTTGTCGCCGCACAGGGGGTTGTGACCGACGGCGGTCGTGCTCGGATCCGGGATCTCGCGGAAGTTGCGGGGCCTCTTGCTATGATCCAAGATCGTCTCCTGGTAGAGCTCGCGAAGATCGGGCATCACGCGGCCTCCCGTCCGCTGCGGACGGGGCAGTCGATCCTAACCGAGTCGCACTTCATAAGGTCTCGCCGAGGGAGGCCCCTTTCGGAAGGCGGGAGAGGACGAGCTGGTCGAGCTTGATCTTGATCGGGGCGACCTTCACGTGGCCGAGGACATCCGCGACGAAAGCGTACGTCAAGATGTTCCGGGCGGCCTCCTCGTCGATCCCGCGGGTGCGCAGGTAGAAGATCGCGCTCTCGTCCAGCTGGCCGATCGTCGAGGCGTGGTTGCACTTCACATCGTCCGCCAGGATCTCGAGGCCCGGCGTGCTGTCGACGAACGCCTCTGTCGAGAGGAGGAGGTTCTTGTTCGTCTGCCGCGCGACCGTCTTCTGGGCCCCATGCCTCACGATGATGTTCCCGTTGAACACCCCGCGTGACTTGTCGTTCAGGATGCCCTTGTAGAGCTCGACGCTCGTGCACGCGGGCGCGGAGTGGTCGATCCGCGTGTAGTTGTCCGCCTGCTGCCGGCCCGAGGTCATGAAGAGACCGTTGAGGAGGAGGCTCCCTCCTTCCTCCCGGAAGATCGTGTCCACATAGTTCCGGGCGAGCGCCCCGCCCAGGGAGATCGAATGAAAGGAGGCGTTCGCGCTGCGGTCCTGCGCGACCGCCATTGCGCCGAAGTGATACGCCCCCCCGCTCTCCCTCTGCATCTTGTAGTGTTCGAGGACCGACTCGGGCCCCGCGAGGATCTCCGTCACGGCGTTCGTCATGTACGTCTCCGGAGTCCAGCCGGCGTACGTCTCGATGATCGTCGCGGCGGTCCGCGGCCCCAGGACGATGAGGTTCCGAGCATACGAGAGAAGGGGGACGTCCTTCGACGTCGATGCGAAGAGAAGATGGATCGGTTCCTCGACCGTGACGCCCTTCGGAACCTCGACGAAGGCGCCGTCCTGGAGGAACGCGGTGTTCAGCGCGGCAAATGGGTCCTTCTCGTACTTCGAGAGGCGCGTCAGGTGCGGCTCCAACGCCCTCGCGTCCTCCCGCACGGCCTCCGCGAGGCTCATGACCCGCACGCCCTCCGGGAGTGGTCGCAGGTACGAGAGCCTCGGCGCATACCGCCCGTTCACGAAGACGAGGAGGGTGGCCTTGAGGACCCCGAACGTGTACGGCTCGAGCCGCTCCCGGACGACGCCATCCGGTCGGCCGAGGATCGCGGGCTTGAAGGGCACCTTCAGGACCGGTGCCACGTTCGTGTACTTCCATTCCTCGTGCTTGAGCGTCGGGAAGCCGATCTCCCGGAAGTGCGCGATCGCGGCTCTGCGGCTGCGCCGGAGCCACTCCGGCTCCACAGGGTCCAAGGTCTTCTCGAACGACTCGAACTCCGTCGCATACGCCTGAACGGGCTCGACCGCGACCGCCATGGACGCCACGGTCCTCCTAGCGGACCGGCTGAGGCTTCGGCGCTTCCTCGAGGATCCAGCCGTATCCGTGCTTTTCGAGATTCCTCGCGAGGTCCGCGTCCCCGGACTTCACGATCTTGCCATCCACGAGGACGTGCACGACGTCCGGGACGACGTACTCTAGGAGCCGCTGGTAGTGCGTGACGACGAGCATGGACCGCGCGGGGCCTCGCATCGTATTGATGCCTTCCGACACGAGCCGGAGCGCATCGATGTCGAGCCCGCTGTCCGTCTCGTCGAGAACGCAGAACTTCGGCTCCAGGACGGCCATCTGGAAGATCTCGTTCTTCTTCTTCTCGCCGCCGGAGAAGCCTTCGTTGAGCCCGCGTTTCATGAACGTCTCGTCGAGGCCGAGGAGGGTCATCCTCTCGTGCACGAGGGACACGAAATCCATCGCGTCGATCTCTTCCTGGTTGCGGTACTTCCGGATCGCGTTCAGGGCCGCCTTGAGGAAGTACGCGTTGCTCACCCCGGGAATCTCGACCGGGTACTGGAACGCCATGAAGATCCCCTCTCGGGCGCGGTCTTCGGGTCTCAACGCGAGGAGGTCCTTGCCCTCGAAGAGCACCTGACCCTGCGTCACCTCGAAGGTCACGCGGCCCGCGAGGACCTGCGCGAGGGTCGTCTTCCCGCTCCCGTTGGGGCCCATGATCGCATGGACCTCCCCCGGCTTGATGGACAGGTCGATCCCCTTCAGGATTTGCTTGTCGCCGATCTTGACATGCAGGTTCTTGATCTCGAGCATCGGTTTCCTCCTCCCACTCCACGAGCGCCGCTCAGCCGACCGTACCTTCGAGGTTCAGGCTCACGCCGATCAGCTTCTGCGCCTCGACGGCGAACTCCATCGGCAGCTTCAGGAAGACCTGCTTGCAGAACCCGTTCACGATCATGTTCGTCGCGTCCTCGGGCGTGATCCCGCGGGTCTGGCAGTAGAAGAGCTGCTCGTCCCCGATCTTCGAGGTCGACGCCTCGTGCTCCATCTGGGCCGTCGGTTCCTGCACCTGGATGTCCGGGAAGGTGAAGGCGGCGCAGTCGGAGCCAATCAGGAGGGAGTCGCATTGGGAGTAGTTCCGGGCGTTCTTCGCGCCTTTGAAGATGCGCACCTGGCCGCGATAGGTGTTCCGTCCACGGCCTGCGGAAATCCCCTTCGAGATGATCGTCGAGCGGGTGTTCTTTCCGAGGTGGATCATCTTCGTTCCTGTGTCCGCCTGCTGGCGGTTGTTCGTCACGGCGACGGAATAGAACTCCCCGATCGAGTTGTCCCCCTGGAGGATACAGCTCGGGTACTTCCACGTGATCGCGCTACCCGTCTCGACCTGGGTCCAGGAGACCTTCGAGTTCACCCCGAGGGCTTTGCCCCTCTTCGTGACGAAGTTGTAGATGCCGCCCTTGCCGTCCTTGTCGCCCGGATACCAGTTCTGGATCGTGGAGTACTTGATCTCCGCGTCGTCAAGGGCGATCAGTTCCACGACGGCCGCGTGTAGCTGATTCTCGTCTCGCATCGGGGCCGTGCAGCCCTCGAGATAACTCACGTACGATCCCTTGTCCGCGATGATCAGGGTGCGCTCGAACTGGCCGGTTGATTGCGCATTAATCCGGAAGTACGTGGACAGCTCCATCGGGCACCGAACACCGGGTGGGATGTAGGCAAAGGAACCGTCGCTGAACACGGCCGAATTCAGTGCGGCGAAGAAGTTGTCGTTGAACGGCACGACGGACCCCAGGTACTTCCGCACGAGGTCCGGATGCTCCTGGACAGCCTCGGAGAAGGAACCGAAGATGATGCCAAGTTCCTCCAGCTTCTTCTTGAAGGTCGTTCCCACCGAGACGCTGTCGAGGACCGCGTCGACCGCCACGCCGGCGAGGCGCTGTCGCTCGATGAGCGGGATGCCGAGCTTCTCATAGAGGGCCAAGATTTCGGGATCGACCTCGCCTAGGCTCTTCGGCTGACTTTTCGGCGCCGCGTAGTAGTAGATGTCTTGGTAATCAATCGGGCCGTACGTGATGTTCGCCCACGTTGGGGCCTTCATCGTGAGCCAGTTGCGGTAGGCCCGCAGGCGCCACTCGAGCAGCCACTCCGGGTCTCGCTTCTTCGCGGAGATGAGCCGGATGGTGTCCTCGTTGAGCCCCTTTGGTGCGAATTCCTCTTCGATGTTCGAGACGAAGCCGTACTTGTACTCTTGCTTCGACATCGCCTCCTGGATTGCGGTCTTGGTTACCATCGTCCGCCTCCCGTCAGCAGTACGGCATCGGTGATACTATAACGTTGTTATATAAATTTATGGTCGTTCGACGCGAGAAGACAGACCGACGGATAAGCATGCGCCGACTGGAGTCGGAAGACTTAAGTTTGCGGCGCGCGTTCAAACGGATTGGGTCGCGGACATCGTGATGGCTTCCGAAGAGATGCAAGTACGAATCACCGAGGGCGCAGTGCGCCGGATTCGCACCCTGCGGCAGAAGGAGAACAAGCCGGAAGGAGCCCTCCGCCTGAGGATCATCGCGGGCGGCTGTAGCGGCATGCAGTATCGGATGGACATGGCGGACACGCCGCGGGTGAACGACGTGATCGTATCCGAATCCGACGTCAAGGTGTTCGTCGACCCGAAGAGCCTCGCGTACCTGAAAGGATCCACGCTCGACTGGGAGGAAGACCTCCTCGGCGGGCAGTTCAAGATCACGAACCCGAACGCCAAGCACTCGTGCTCCTGCGGCCTCAGCTTCACGATCTGATCGAGCTCGGGCCTGGGCGCGGTCACAGGGCGCTCGCCAACATCTCCGCGAGATCGACGATGCTGAGAGGCATGTTCCGCTTCTTCGCGATGCCCTCGAAGTGCAGCTCCGCGTGCGGGCACGTGGTCACGAGGCTCGCGGCGCCCGTGTCCTCCGCGGCGTCGAGGCGTCGCTGTGCGATGCCGTTGGCCTGCTCCGGGTACACGGCCGGGAAACCGCCACCGGCTCCGCTGCATAACGCCTCTTCGTGATGGGGCAGGATCTCGAGGACTTTCAGCTCCTTCACGAACTTAAGGGCCTGGCGGGGCGGCTCGTACACGTTCGACACGCGGGACATGTGGCAGGCGTCGTGGAAAGCGACCTTCTGCGGCAGAGGCTTCGTGAACGCGATTCGCTTCTCGCGGATGAGTTTCTCCACATAGTGGGAGATGTGGTACACGCTGAAGGGCGGGTTGCCGCCCCATTGCTTGTAGTCCCGGGCGAACGCCCGGTAGCATTCCGCACACGCCGTCACGAGGATCTTCGCGCCGGACTCCTGGACCGCGCGGACGTTGTGCGGCATGAACTCCTTCTTCACGACCTCCTGGTATCCCATCCGGGCGAGGGGCGCGCCCGTGCACCATTCCTCCGGGCCGAGGATCTTGTACGGCACCCGGGAGGCGTTCAGGATCTTCACCATCGCGCGGGCGATTTCCTGCTTCTTGTAGCTGGCCGCGCAACCCACCCAGTACACGACCTCCGGATGGGCGGACTGGACGGCCTCCGGCGGGAGCCACGCCGCCCGTTTCTCCGGCGGCTCGCCGTAGAGATTGTGGGTCTCCCGGACGTTCTCCAGGAACGGCTCGAGCTGGGGCCTCGCCATCCCGGACTTCACCATCCACTCCTTCACGTCGTCCCAGAGCTCGTCGAAGGGGATGTCGACGGGGCAGATTTCCTCACACGCCCCGCACCCGGTGCATTCCCAAGCGCTCTTCGCGAATGCCTCGCCGGGCTTCACCTTTCGGCGGAGGAGGAGGTCGAGGGGGCCGCGCATCTCATACTGACGGAGGGCGAATACCCGACCGCGGGGCGAGGCGCCCTCCCAGCCCGCCTCCTGGTACGCCGGGCAGACGGCCACGCAGTACCCGCACATCGTGCACGCGTGGATATCTTCCTGAATGGGGGGCATCTTTGCAAGCCGGGGCATGGAGTCACCAAACGATCAGGTGCGGAGTTCCGCGAGCTGCCTGTCCGCGTCCGAGGCGTGCTCCTCCTCTTCACGGGCGAGTTCCTCGAGGACCGCCCTCGCGCGACGCTGGGTCTGGGCCGCGGCCTCCCGGAACAGGGCGGCCGACTTTCGGCCTGCGTCCACGGCGATCTCCCAGACCTTCGAGAGGGCGATCTCCTTCTCGAATGCATATCGCGCGGCGCCGCACTTCGGACACTGATTCGGCAGGGCCTTCGCGTCCACCGTGTAGCCGCAGACGTAACAGTCGACCTTCGAGACCGCGTCGAGGGGGAAGATCCCAGGCCACTTCGCAGCGTCCTTCGTGCCCGGCGGCGCGACGGCCTCAAGCTTCGCGAGCTGCGCCCGCTTCACCCGACCGAACTCCTCGAAGGCCACCTTCACGCGAACCTCCGCTGTGACGGCGTTCGCGAGGTCGTAGAACGTCAGGCCCTCGAGCACGGTCCCGAACGCCCGCGCGAGGGCGCCCGGCTCGCTCCCGCCCTTTGAGGTCACGGTCTCCGGCCACCCCCAGAACCCTACGGGGTTGCTGGATGCGATGGAAGGGATATCAACGTTTGCCACTCGGGCGGTGCGCGCTCCGCGATTCCCTCAGATGCCCCAGCCGAACTGCTTCTTCGCGGCCTCCGACATCATCTCCGGAGTCCACGGAGGCTCCCAGACGATCTCGACCTGGGCTTCCTTGACGCCGGGGATCTGCTCGAGCTTCCGCTTCACATCCTGGTGGATGTACGCGGACGCCGGGCATCCGGGTGCGGTGAGCGTCATGCGCACTCCGACCTTTCCCTCCTCCGGCGTCAGGTCGATGTTGTAGACGAGCCCGAGGTCGTAGATGTTGATCGGGATCTCCGGGTCGTAGCACTTCTTGAGGACGGAGATCACCTCTTCCTTCGTCGCCATGATGCGCCTCGCCGTTCCTACGGGAACCGCTCCATATTAACGTTCCGCTTCCGAGGCGAGCGGTTTCCGGCCGGCGAAGCCCCCCTCGAGCGTGTGCCACCATCCGACGTGGGGCTCCCCGCGCTGCCAGCACAGGTACGCGACCTCTCCGCTGACAGGCGCGGGGAAGTCGACGAGGCCCCGCTGCAGGTCCTTCAGTTCGCAACCGAGGGATCGCACCTCGTCGATGTCCCCCTGGACGGACCCCTCGAGGTCCGCCTGCTCCTGCAGCATCCCGGCGTACGCCTCCTGTTCCCGCGCCGACGCCGACATGAGGCCGTCCCCGTAGTACGTCTCCGCGTCCTCGATGAGGTCCTTCAGTTCCCGCAGCCGCGCGAGCTTCGGATCGAGACGCAGGAAGATCTGATCGAGTCGAGGGACGAGCGCGTTCGCTTCCTCGATCGTAAACAAGCGCACGGGCATGTCCGAGTGCAACCGGAGATCGACGGGACCACCCATCGGATTCCTCGCCTCAATCATAGATGGCGCGGCACTTTACTCTTTTCCCTACGTCAGCCGATGGGCCTGCCGCACGGCCTTCGCCGCCGCGACCATGTTCCGGAGCTTCGCCTGGGCCTCCTCGACCGTGCGGGTCTTGAGGCCGCAATCCGGGTCGATGTACAACCGGTCGGGCTCGAAGATCGTGAGGGCTTTCTCGATCCGCTCCCGGATTAGGTCGACGGGCTCCACGACATGGCTGTGGACGTCGACCACGCCGAACGCGATTTCCTTCGTCAGCGGCTCCCGCTTGAAGCGCTCCAGGAGGTCGAGCCCCGAGTTCGACATCTCAAGATCGAGCTGGTCCACGGGCAGCTTGTTGAAGTACTCGAAGATCGCGTCGTAGTTCCCGTAGCATGTGTGGAGGATCGTCTTCGTCCCGAGGCCCTTCGTGACGATCCCCACGGCCTTCACGAGCAGGGGCAGTTCCTCGAACCGCGTCGAGAGGGCGGGTTCGTCCACCTGGATGATTTTCGCGCCGGCCTGACGCAGGGCGACAGCCTCCTCGTGGAGGAGCCGCGCGAACGCGAGACACGTCTCCTCGCGCGAGCCGTAGTATTCGTCGAAGGACCAGTCCATCATCGTGTACGGGCCTGTGATCATCCCCTTCACGGGCTTCGACGTGAGCCCCTGTGCGAACCGGAACCAGTCGACGCTGATCGGCCCGTTCAAGCGGAGTTCGTCCGTGATGATGGGCTTCTTGTAGTACCGGTTCCCGTACGAGCGGACCAGTCCAGAGATCACGGTCCCCCGGATGTTCTCCGCAAAGTACGTGGCCATGTCCCCCCGGTACTGCTCTCCGTCCACGGGGATGTCGATCCCGATCTCGTCCTGGAATCGGATCCAGTCCGCCGTGGCCTTCTCCTCCAGGGTCCGCAGTTCGTCGCGGGACAGGTCGCCCTTCGAGGCCTTCGCTCGCGCGCGAATCAAGTACTCCGGCTTCGGGAGCGAGCCTACGCTCGTCGTCAGCAAGGCGGTCATGGACCCACCCCCGCGTGCTTCGCTGCGTCGACCAGGATCCGCAGCTTCTCGCGGGCCTTGTCGCGCGGGAGGAACTCCAGGCCGTTCGAGGGCGACAGATACGACGACCGGAGGTCGACCTTCCCGTCCAGCGTGAGGACGCGCTTCGCTACGTCCTTCGGATCCTCCCGCCCCGTGTTCCGCGCGTCGATGACTCCCAGGACAAGAGGCTTGTCCGAACCGGACTTCGCGAGGACGTCCCAGGTCTTCGCCCCTTGCACGAGGTCCAACCCGAGGAGGTCGGCCGGCGAAGATTCGAGGTCCTTGAGGATCTTCGAGACCTCTCCGAAGTATGTGAAGAGGGTGAGCGTGGCGGATCCCCTGCGGGCCGCGATGGTCTCGAGGCCCTCCAATGCGAGACGAACCTCCTTCGGATGGAGGGTCAGCGCGGGCTCGTCAATCTGGATGTGCCTCGCTCCGGCCTTCACGAGCGCCGAGGTCTCCTCTGCGAGAGCCGAGGCCAGATCGGCCGCGAGTTTTTCCTTGTTCCCGTAGTGCGTGTCGAGGGCGAGGGACGCAAGGGTGAAAGGCCCCGTGAGGACCGCCTTCACGGGCGCCGTGGAAACGGATTGAGCGAAGGTCCATTCGTCCTCAAGGATCGGCCCGTCCCAGGCCACGGGACCGCTCACCAAGGGCTGGCGGTAGTATGTGTTCGTGTCGAAGTATCGGGCGAGACCCGTGATCTCGACGGATCGAATCTTACGTGCAATGTGGCTCTGGCTGTCGTACCAGCTAATCTGACCGTCCGTCACGACGTCGATGCCCGCATCGTTCTGTTCCCGGAGGACCGCCTTCGTCACCTCTCGCTCGGCCGCCTGAAGCTGGGAAGCATCGATCTCTCCCTTGTCGAAGCGCCCGATGGCGCGGCGGAGGGACTGCTCCTCGAACGTGTCCCCGATCCTCGGATACGTCCCGACGACGGTCGTGCGGACCATGAAGGATGCCCCCGGGTGGTGCGGGCCCTTATGGATGTTGGGAATAGGATAAAAGGTTTGCAATTCCGATGCGAATAATCGGGGGAGCCAGGACCGACTACTTCTCGACCTGCTCTTCGAGGAGCTTGACCTCGCCGGGAAGGTTGATGTGGTAGAACCCCTCGAGGTCCTTGTAGCCGATCTCCTCCATGTGGAGGCAGTCGACGGGGCACACGTCGACACATTGCTGGCACCCGATGCACTTCGTGTAGTCGAACTCCGGGATGACGATCGGCTTGCCCTTCCGATCGTTCGGCCCGTCGAGCATGTCGATGCAGCGCGTCGGGCACTCCCGCTCGCACTTCCGGCAGCCGATGCAGACATCCACCTCGAGGATCGGATGCTCCCCGATCCGGTTGACCAAGACAATCTCCTTGTCCGAGTTCTCCTTCGGCATCCGGAGCTCGTCGGCTTTGTAGTAGAGATCCTCGCGGGCGTAGTCCGCGAGCTCGAACTCCTGGGTGAAGTTCCAGGCGTCCGTGGGGCAGTACTCCATGCAGTTCCCACAGAACAGGCAATGTCCGACGTCTACCGCGGGCCGGCGGATCGTCTTCTTCATCTCATCGAGCATCGCCCGGCTCGGATGGAGGTACTCCGACGTCGGGGTGACTTCGTAGAACTCGAAGTAGATGCACTCGTTCGGGCACACCTTCGCGCAGAGTTCGCAACCGATGCACTTGAACCAGTCGATGCTGTGCTGGCCCCGATACGCGAGGGGCAGCTCGACCTTCTGGTACGGGTACAGGTGGGTCACGGGCTTGCGGCCGCCGGGGATGACCCGGCTCAGGCCGGGCATCGTGACGAGCGCCTGCTTGAGTGTCGCGATCATCGGCCGGATCGTCCCGCCGATCGTGCCGACCTTCTTGCGGGGCCGCGGCTCAGCTTCGGACCTGGGGGACTTCATAGGTATACTCTCCTTTCTGCATATCCATCAGCTGGCCCTCGCGTGCGCTCACGAGGCGGCCCTTCTTCGTCCGGACCCAGCCGCTTCTCTCCGCCTTGATCTTCGCGCTGAGCTTCAGGAAGCCGTCGATCAGGGCCTCGGGCCGCACGGGGCAGCCGGGGATGAAGATGTCCGTCGGGACGAAGGTGTAGGAACCCTTCACGACGCTGTAGGAATCGTAGTACGGACCGCCGCAAATCGTGCACTCGCCCATCGCGATGACCCACTTCGGCTCCGCCATCTGCTCGTAGAGCCGACGGACAGCGGGCCGGAGCTTGAGGGAGATCGGCCCATTCAGCAGGAGGACGTCGCATTGCCTCGGGGACGATCGGTAAATCACGCCGAAACGCTCCACGTCGTACCGCGGGTCCGAGGTCGCGGCCATCTCGATCGCGCAGCACATGATCCCGAAGTGAAGCGGCCATGTCGAGTTCCGCTTCGCCCAGTTGAAGAACTCGCCCACGAGGCCCTGCTTGAGCCTCTCGATGAGGGCGCCGCCCGGCCCGCGCTTCATCGGCGCGTCGATGTTCTCCTCGACCCACTTCACGAAATCCTTGGATCGGAGGCCGACGATGTTCGCCTGCTCCGCGGGCTGGATCATGGGCTCACCGGGGCACTCCGCTTGGCCGTCCGCCGCTCCCAAGTCGCGCCAATGGCGGGGTCGTTCTTAACCCTTCCTTCCTGAGCGCGCGAATCCTCGGGAGGACGACGGCGGCATGTGCCCAACGAACGTATCTCGGGGCGGGCTTAAACGTTGGGCGTTCGATATTCGATCACATGGGGGTGCGCGATTCGAGGCCCGCCCACGAAGACCACCACGGATCTCGCGAGAAGAGGACGCCGGGATTCAGGAGTCCGTCCGGGTCGAGGGCCTCTTTGATCCGTCGCATCACCTCATAGACCTCCGGCCCCCAGGTCCGCTCGAGGATGTCCGCGCGAATCCGTCCGACTCCGTGCTCGCCGGACGGGACGCCTCGAAAGCGCTCGAGGACCGCCGCATCGAACTCCTCCCGCAAGGCGAGCATGCGCTCGAAGTCCTCCGGGTCGGTCGGATCGAAGAACGGCCGGAAGTGCGTGTTCCCGTCCCCCACGTGGCCGTAGATCCCCGCCTCCGTGCCATGCCTACGCGCCAAGTCGGACAGAAATCCGACGAACTCCGCCACGCGCTCCCGCGGCACGACGGGATCCTCAACGAAGCCCCACGCCCTCCGCGGTCCGGGACGCTGGATGATCCGCGGCAGGACGGCCCGGCGGACCGTCCAGAGGGCCGCCTGTCGCTCCGGGTCGTCCGCGACTTCGACGGGCCGGCTCAGGGCGTACCGGAGGCCGATCTCGTCCGCGACCGTGCGAGCGATTCGATCGAGATCTCCCTCGTCGAATTCGAGGAGCACCATCGACCTCGCGCTCGACGGGATCCCAAGGCTCTCCCGATCCACGAGGTCGAGGGAGGTACCATCCATCGCCTCGATTGCGCTCGGACCGAGGGCGAGAAGGTCCGCCGCGCAGGCTCCGAGGTCCTCGAAGCGCTCGAGGTAGACGAGGACGGTCACCCGTTCCCCGGGGACGGGATGGACGCGCAAGGTCGCCTCCGTGACGATGCCGAGGGTCCCTTCGCTCCCGACGAAGAGGGACGCGAGGGGAAAGATGCCCGAGTCAAGGGACTGTGAGATCGCTTCGAGCGCGTAGCCGCAAGATGACTTGCGGACCGGACGTCGGGCGGCGCGTATCGCGTCCCGATGGTCCTGGATGTCCACGCGAATTCGATCGAGGGCGGGGACCTGGCGGACGAGCTCCTGCCAATCCGGGGTCTCGAGTCGCATGTCCCGAGCCTCGAGGACCCGCCCGTCGACGAGGGCGACCCGCAAGCCGAGCACGTGATCCCTCGTGACGCCGTATTTCACGCTCCGGTATCCGGACGCGTTGTGGCCGATCATCCCGCCGATTCGGCACAGATCGTAGCTCCCGGGATCGGGCGCAAACCGGACGCCCTCCTGCGCCAGGCGGGCATTGAGCACCGCGAGCAGGACGCCCGGTTCGACCTTCACCCAACCGCGGTCCGCGTCGACTTCCAGGATCCGCGCAAACCCGGACGTGTCGAGGATCACACCAGGCCCGATTGCGGCGCCGGACAGCGAGGTCCCCGACGCGCGGGGCGTCACCGGCACCCGGAACGCGCGACACACGCGGAGGGTCGCGAGGACCTCGTCCTCCGACCGGGCGAACACAATCCCCCAGGGGTCGACGACGCACGGGCTTGCGTCCGTTGCATACGCGCGCCGGCTCGCCTCGTCCGTCGCGACCCGGTCGGCCCCCAGGGCCTCCTCGAGGGCTCCGCGCAGGCCGTCGGACTGCGGGTCGAGAGGCCGGCGCGAGGCCATGAGAGCCGCGGGATGCGTCCCTGCGGTATTAGGCTTCGGCGGGACGTGTCACCCGCACCGGGGACAACGTTTATCGCCGATTGCGCCTTCGATGGGGACCGTGCCCGTGAACGCGGATCGCCTGCGGAAGCTCGTGGACTTCGGGCTCACGGAGTACCAGGCCCGCGGCTACCTGACCCTGCTCGACCTGGGGACGGCGACCGCGAGCGAGGTCTCATCCCTGTCGAAGGTGCCGCGAACGCGGATCTACGCGACGATGCAACAGCTTCACGAGAAGGGACTCGTCCAGATCCTCCCGGAGGCGCCGCTCCGCTACAAGGCGGTCCCCTTCGCCGCCTTCCTCAGGACGACGGCCGAAGATCTCCGGCGGCGGGCGAAGCAGCTCGACGCGAGCCTCGAGGCCCTGTCCCGGGAGTTTGCGATCAACCCGCAACGGGAGCCGGAGTCGCGCGGACGGTTCGAGGCGATCTACGGCAGGAAGAACGTGAGGGAACGACTCCTCAGCATGTACGATGCGACGAACCGCGAGGTGATCGGGATCGGGACGACGAAGAGCCCGGGCCGGATCCTCGGTGCCTTCGCCCCGAACCTCGTCGAGAAGTCGAAGCAGGGAGTCCGCCTGAAGTACGCGTTCTGCTTCACCCCGGAGAACCGGGACGACGTCCGCGCCCTCCTACGGTACGGGGAGGTGCGCCACATCGACTTTCTCATGCCCGTGTACATGCATGTCTTCGATGGACGGGAGTTCCTGATGAGCCATCCGATCCCCGACGACGACTCCTCGTTCCGCGGGGATGACATTGCGATCTGGACGGACGACCCCGCAATCGCCGGGGCGATGTCCGAGATGGCGGAACGGATCTGGGGAATGGGGAAGGCGCCGGACGAGGCCCTCCCAGAGGGGCGCGCGAAGCGGGGCGTCACCCCGGCGCGAAGGTGAGGCGGCTCAGGAGCTTCGTGAGATCCGTGAGAGGCTCGCCGTTCGGACCGCTGATCGGCTGGAGGGCGGGCGGACTCTCGACGTAGGTCGGCACACGCTGGGCGATCCGCTCCTCGTACGTCGGGATGAGCTCGTTGCGATAGAACACGCCAATCGGGATCCGGTCGCCCCATTCGAGCGCCTTCTCAAGGGCCTGTGTGGTTTTCTTCTCGATCTGATCCGATTCGCGGACGACGGGGTCGTACCCTCCCTCTTCCAGCTTGTACACACGCGGCAGGGGGCGGCCCGTTGCGGCATCCTTCCGGTCCTCCCCGCCGTACCAGTCCTTCGTGTTGATGTCGTTGTACGTCGGGCACGGTTGGAGGACGTCGAGGAATGCGTACCCCTTGTGCTCGATGCCTTGCTTCACGAGGGACACAAGGTGCTTGATGTCGTACGAATAGCCGCGGGCGACCCACGTCGCGCCGGCAGCAAGGGCGAGCCAGATCGGGTTCACGGCATCGTTGATATTCGGATGGGCGAGGGACTTCGTCTGCACGCCCAGCTTGAGGGTCGGCGCCGCCTGGCCCTTCGTCAGGCCGTACACGCCGTTGTCGTGGATGATGTAGAGCATGTCGAGGTTCCGCCGGCCCGCGTTCACGAAGTGCCCGCCGCCGATCCCGAGGCCGTCCCCGTCGCCGCTCAGGCACAGCACCTTGAGCTGGGGATTCGCGAGCTTCACGCCCGTCGCGTAGGGGAGCGCGCGGCCGTGCAGGGTGTGGACCCCGTACGTCTTGATGTAATGGATCGTCTTCGCGGAACACCCGATTCCCGACACGATCGTGACGCGATGCGGCTCCACCTTCATCTCCGCAAGGGCCATCTGGATCGTCCGCAGGATCCCGAAGTCCCCACAGCCGGGGCACCAGTCGTTGTGGACCTCCGTCGCGAAGTCCTGGGGTTTCAGCACCTGCTCAAGCGCCATGGGTCAACACCGTCCGCTTCGCTGCCTTCCGGCGGGACAGCCCCTTGATCGCGTCGTACAGCTCCGTGCTCGACATGGGCCGGCCGTTGTACTTCACGATCAAGTGGGTCATCTGGACTCCCGTCTGCTCGCGCACGATCCCCGCGAGCTGCGCCCCGAAGTTCATCTCGACCGCGACGCGACGCTTCGCCTTCTTGAGGTGGGCCGTCACGGCCTGCGTCGGGAAGGGATTCAGCAGACGGACGTGCAGGTAGCCGATCTTCGCTCCCTCGGCCCAGAGACGGTCCAACGCGTCCAGGAGCGGCCCCTTCGTGGACCCCCAGCTCACGAGGACTGTGTCCGCGTCCTCGGGCCCGAAGTATTGTAGCTTGACGTCCTCGGGGATTTCCTTCGCCGCGAGGTCGAGTTTCGCGAAGCGCTTCTCCATCATGAGGTTCCGGAGGGCCGGGTCCTCTGTGATGTGGCCGAGCTCGTCGTGCTCGTCCCCCGTGTTCCAGAAGATCGTCCCCTCCTGGCCGAGGACCGCCCGCGCGGATACGGGACCGTTCCCGAGGTCGAACCGCTTGTACGGATGGTCCTTCGTATACCCGTTCGTGGGCGGCGTCAGGGGGCCCCGATCGATCCGGAGATCCGAGAGGTCCGGCACGGGGACCGTCGCGTAGCTGTTCGCCAGGGCCTTGTCGACGAGGTGAATGACGGGCATCTGATACCGTTCCGCGAGGTTGAACGCGAGGAACCCGTCCCGGATGCACTCCTCGAAGTCTCCCGACGCCAGGAGAATCCGTGGGCACTCCCCGTGCCCGGCGTGCAAGGCAAACCGGAGGTCCCCCTGCTCGTGCCGGGTCGGCATGCCCGTGCTGGGGCCGGCCCTCTGGTACAGCGTGATCACGAGAGGGACCTCGTTGATCGAAGCCCAGCCGATCCCTTCCATCATGAGGGAGAACCCGGGCCCTGAGGTCGCCGTCGCGGAGCGCGTACCCGTCAAGGCGGCACCCGTGGCCATCGTGACCGCCGCGATCTCGTCCTCCGTCTGGACGACCAGGATGGACGCGTTGTTCTTGGCGTCTCCCGAGGCAATCGCGTGACCGTTCAGGTCGAGGACCTCGTTCTCCTCGAGATACTCACTCTCGTCGCTCGCGGGGGTGATCGGGTAGTACGTCTGGAAGCGCATGCCTCCGTACAGTTTCCCGAGCGCGGTCGCCTGGCTGCCGGTCAGGAAGAGCCGCGGGGCGGTCTGCGTCACGACCTCGAGGCGATAGCGGAACTCAGGCACGAGCGCCCTCGCGAGGTCATAGGCCTTCCGGGCCCCGGCCGCGTTCATGCCGACGACCTTCGCCTTACCGCGGAAAACGTCCTCGAGGGCCTTCCTCATCGCATCGAATTCGAATCCAAGGAGGCCGAACGCTGCCCCGATCGCGATCATGTTCACGACGCGGGAAATCTTGGAGAGCTGGTCCACTTGGAACTCGTCGGCGACGTGCTTCAGAATCTCCTTGAACGGAATCGGAACGAGTGTCACGCCGCGCTGCTTCGAGGCCGCGAGCATGTCGTCCAGCGTCTCTCCGACCCCGCGGGCGATGAAGTAGGTCCGGATGTCCGCCGCGAGCCGCTTCTCGATCGTCGGGACCTCGGAGAGCTTCGTCTTGCCGAGCGAGGCGTCGTAGATGATCGCCCCGTCGTCCGTCACCTCACGGGCGTGGCGGAACAAAGTCTCGGCCTCGAACGTCGTGAGGACGTTCACCTCGTCCACATGGGAGCGGACAGTCCCCGTGTGGGCCCGCAACGCGAAGTAGGAGTGTTCGCCCATGATATTCGAGTAGAACTCCCGCTTCCCGAAGACGTTCAGGCCGCCGTGGGCGCAGGCCCTCGCGAAGACGTTGGCCGAGGAGTCCACGCCGCTCCCCTGGGGGCCGCCGATCATCCATGACAGGTCGTTGACTTTCGTCGCCGGTGGAGACATGGAACCACGCCGCCCTCAGGCCTCAAGGCATGGGGCTTCTTGGGCATTTACCAATTCCGCTGCGCCCGGAAGGCAGCCGCCGTTCACGCGTTCGACGGAACGGCCCGCGGGGCCTCGAAAGCACATCGATTGTCCGGCCACAGACATGGGACACAACAGCACCTTATCAAACCTTTCGTCCAAATCCGAAGGTAAGGAATGGATCGTCCCCAGTCACTGCGACGGCGGAGCGGACGTGCCAAGTTTCGGCGCGCGACCGCGTGGCAGGACAAGCCGTTGCACGAACGCATCCATGAACTGGAACCGGTTGCGAAGGGTCACCTCGCTCACCCCCGCGATCTTCGCGATCGCCTTCTGCGGGCGTCGCTCTCCGCACGACAGGGAGGCCAAGTAGATCGCGGCCGCCGCGGTGCCCGCGGGCGAGAGGGACATCGAACTGTCGATCTTCTCCAGCTCCTTCAGGATCTTCAGGGCCTCCGACTCGACCGTCGTGCTGAGGCCGAGCCGGGAGCAGAACCGGCTGACGTAGTCCGTCGGGCGGGACGGCGGGACGCGCAACGTGAGGGTGCGCAAGAGGGCCCCGTACGCCTTGCCGATCGTTTTCTTGCGGACACCGGTCACCTGTTGAAGCTCGTCGAGGGTTCGGGGCACGCCGTCGATTCGGCACGCGGCGTATACGGCCGCCGCGACGATTGCCTCAATCGATCGGCCGCGGACGAGGCCCTTCTCGAGGGCCTTCTTGCAGATGAAACCGGCTTCGTCCTTCACAGGCTTCGGAAGGCCCATGAGGGATGCGACCCGGTCGAGGGAGCGGATCGTCTCCGGCAGGCTCCTCTCGCCCGGTCTCGAATGGCCGGAGTGCCGTTGGAGTTTTCTCATGCGGTAGAACTTCTCCCGCTCCCGCAACGGGATCGTGTTCCCTCGGGCGTCCTTGTTCGCCAGCGGGATTATGGTCGTGAGGCCGGACGACCCGGCGACGTAGCTCCGAGGGGCCCCCGTCCGGGCGAGACGGTCGTTCTCTTGTACGGAATAGGCGGACCACTCGGGCCCCTCGTCGATCGCGCTCTCACTGATCACAAGACCGCAGGAATCGCACACGAGTTCGCCGCGCGTATAGTCCCGGACGAGATGCTCACTGCCGCACTCGGGACATGCGCGGTCCTCTTCGATGATCGTCGCTATGGGCGTGCTGGTGGGCATGGGCCTCCGGGCTCGCCTTCCCCTTCCGTTGGTCCCTCTTAATATAACGGCATTATATTATACCTTGTCATCGCGGCTAGTGACATCACCGAGGAAGGCTCAATTGTTGGAGGTGGTCGACCGGTTGGGACGATTGACGTACTGAACGCGAGTGACGGCCGGTGGGGGAATCCTCCAGAAGGCGGTAAGGCCGCCTCGCACGGGACCTTCGGGTCGTCCGTCTGCGAGGCCTCGGCGGTGCGGCGGGCCTTCCATACATACGGCACATTGACAAAGTTCATAGCTTGTCCGCCATGTCATCGCCCGGCGCTTCCGATGACAGAGTACCGAATCGAGAAGGACTTCCTTGGGGAGATGAAGGTCCCGAAGGACGTCTATTGGGGAGTCCAGACGCAGCGGGCCATTGAGAACTTTCCGATCAGCGGGATCCGCTTCGGCCGGCGATTCATCTACGCCCTCGGACTCATCAAGATGGCCGCCGCACAAACGAACATGGAACTCGGCTTGCTGGACCCGAAGATCGGGAAGGCGATCGCCCAGGCCGCGCAGGAGGTCATGGACGCGAAGCTTGACGAACAGTTCCCCTTGGACGTCTTCCAGACGGGCAGCGGCACCTCGACGAACATGAACGCGAACGAGGTGATCGCGAACCGCGCGAGCGAAATCCTTGGATCGAAACTCGGGGAGAAGGGGCCCGTCCATCCGAACGACCACGTGAACATGGGTCAGTCCTCGAACGACGTCATCCCGACCGCCATCCATGTGGCCGCGCTCCTCGCAATCGACCAGGACCTCCTCCCCGCGCTTCGGGAGCTCGAGCAGAGTCTCGCGGAGAAGGCGAAGGAGTTCGACCCGATTGTGAAAGCCGGCCGGACCCACCTCATGGACGCGACCCCCATCCGACTCGGGCAGGAGTTCTCGGGCTACCAATCGCAGATCGATCACGGGATCCGGCGGATCTCTGGCGCACGCGCCGCCCTCGCGGAGCTCGCGATCGGGGGGACCGCGGTCGGCACCGGGATCAATGCCCATCCCGAATTCCCCGGGCGCGTCGTCGAGAAAATCGGCACGGCCACGACGACGAAGTTCCGGGTCGCGGAAAACCACTTCGAAGCGCAGGCGGCTCAGGATGCCCTCGTCGAGATGAGCGGGGCGATCCGCACGGTCGCCGTCTCGATGCTCAAGATCGCGAACGACCTGCGGTGGCTCGGATCGGGTCCCCACACCGGATTGAGGGAGATCAATCTGCCCGCCGTGCAGCCGGGATCCTCCATCATGCCGGGGAAGGTGAACCCCGTAATCCCGGAGGCGGTCATGCAGGTTGCCGTGACGGTAATCGGGAACGACGTGGCGATTGCGGTCGCGAACAGCCATTCGAATCTCGATCTGTGCACGATGATGCCCGTGATGTCCCAGCGGCTCCAGCAGAACACGGAACTCCTCGCGAACGTCGCGCGTGTCTTCGCCCACAAGTGCATCGAGGGGATCACGGCGAACGTCGACGTGCTCCTGAAGTACGCGGAGTCGAGCCCCGCCATTGCGACGAAGCTGAATTCGATCATCGGCTACGAGAAGGCCGCGGAGATTGCGAAGGAAGCGGGTCGAACCGGGAAGTCCGTGAAACAGCTCGTGATCGAGAAGGGCATCCTCCCGCCGGAAGAGGCGGAAAAGGTATTGGACCCGAGACAGCTCACGTCCCCGAGCAAGGACTTGCTCGGGGGCGGAGGCGGTTGACGTACCGTCGGGTGAAGGAGCCGAAGAGCATCGTCGTGATCTTCAAGACGCATCTGCGGGAGGGCGCGGACGGGGAAGCGTATGACAGGGCCTCTCGCCGGATGCATGAACTCGTCGAGACGATCCCCGGGTTCATCTCCATCAAGGGATTCGCGGGGGAAGACGGTGAGGAAATCGATATCGTCCGCTTCGAGTCAGAGGGGGCGCTGGACGCCTGGCGGACACAGCCGGAACATCGGGTCGTGCAAGACCGTGGACGCAAGGAATTCTACGACTACTACCACGTCGAGGTGTGTCGGGTCTTCCGGGATTACGCATTCGTCCTGGGGCCTGACGACGCACGCGCGCCGCCATCGGCGCTCACGCTGGACCGGGATGGCGTAGGTAGTAGCCGACCGAGCGGTCCAGGCTGATGTGGCCCGCCCACGCCAGGAGAGGCCATGGGAGGGAGCCAGTTGCGATCCACCAGCCGCCGAAGACCGCCGCCCACGGGAGGAAGGAATGGACGACGTTGTAGAGGGCGGGGCCCCAAGTCGGCCACGACTTCGCGCCTCGCATCGCGACCCCGATCGGAATGAACGCCGCGAGGTCGGGCCAGAAGAACCAGAAGACGGTCGGGAGGACGTCGAGGTCCCCGACCACGAGGAGCCGCCAGTAGAACAGGATCGCGAACAGGAGGAGCGTCAGGGCCGCCATCTCCGCGCGATAGGGCCACGCGCTGAGACGCAGGAACGCCGGGCCCCACCGGGGAGCCGTCACGTCCTGACTCGGTGGCGCCGAGGCGGGCAGACGCCCCAGCCGACGTCCCGTCGCGATGGCGATCACCCGCCGGCGAGCCTCTCCGTGTCGATTTGAGCTTTCTGGAGCCGGCCGGAATAGTCTACGTAGACCGTCTTCCAATAGGTGAACTCGTCCAGAGCGGTCGTCCCCGCCTCCCGGGTGTCCGTCGGGCCGGTGTCTTTCGTCCCGCCGAAGGGTAGCTGGACCTCCGCCCCGATCGTCGGCGCGTTCACGTACGTGATGCCCGCCTCGAGGTCGTGCATCGCCCGGAACGACCATCGGAGGTCGTTCGTATAGATGGAGGAACTAAGACCGTACTTCACGGAGTTCGCAATCGCGACTGCGTCTTCGAAGTCTTTCGCCTTGAGGACGCTCAGCACGGGTCCGAAAATCTCCTCCAGCGCGAGTCGCGCCTTCCGGTCCACGGCGAACGCGGTCGGCTGGATGAAGAACCCCCTGTCATAGGCGCCGCCCCTCAGCTTCTCCCCGCCGACGAGCAGCTTCCCTTCCTTCTTCCCGATCGCGATGTAGTCGAGGACCTTCTTCTCCTGGTCCGGCGAAGCCACGGGCCCCATGTCGACCGTCTCATCGAGCGGGTTGCCGACCCGGAGCTTCTCCATCCGCTCCACGAGCTCCTCGACGACCTGATCATAGACCTTCTCGTGGACGATGAGCCGCGAGGTCGCGGTGCACCGTTGGCCCGCGGTCCCGAACGCCCCGAACATCACCCCGTCCATGAGGAGGTCGATGTTCGCGTCGTCCATCGCGATGATCGGGTTCTTCCCACCGAGCTCGAGTCCGACCTTGATCATCTTCTTCGCGGCGCTCTCGTACACATGTCTTCCGGTGTCGACGCCGCCCGTGAAGGAGACCGCGCGGATATCCGGATGCTGGACGATTCCGTCCCCGACGACGGCTCCGCTCCCCGCGAGCATGTTCACGACGCCGGGAGGGAAGCCGGCCTCGTCGAGCACCTCGACAAACCTCGCGGCGCAGAGGGGCGTCAGGCTCGACGGCTTCAGGACGAACGAGCAGCCTGCGACGAGGGCGGCCCCGCTCTTCCAGGCAGGAATCGCCATCGGGAAGTTCCACGGAGTGATGAGACCGACCGGTCCGACCGGCAGGCGGACCGTGAGGCACATCTTGTTCGGCAGCTCCGAAGGGACCGTCTCGCCGAACATGCGACGGCCTTCGCCCGCCGCGTACTCGTAGAAGTCGATGACCTCCTGGACATCCCCGCGGCCTTCCGGTAGGATCTTTCCCATCTCTTCCGTGACGGTGCGGGCGAGGTCCTCCTTCCTGCGCCTGAAGATCCTCGCCGCCTCGAGGAGTAGCTCGCCCCGCCGAGGTGCGGGCGTCTTCTTCCACTTCTCGAACGCGGTCCTTGCGGCCTTCACCGCATCGTTCACTTCGTCCCTCGTCGCGTTCGGGAAGGTTGCGAGGGATTCGCCCGTCGCGGGATTCCGCGTCTCGAACCTCGTGCCCTGGGAACTGCGCCACTTCCCGTCGATGAAGAGGCCGTACTCCTGGACCATCGCCCTCGCCCGCGAACGGAAGGCGAGGCTAGGCTAAGGCTTTATTCCTGGACCGAGGACGGTCGGCAACTTTGTAACGAAGTCGGGGGATACGACGAACGATGGCGGGCAGTCGCGGGACGCCGGACTGGAAAGGGTGGCTCGATCGGTGGGACGAGCAGCAGGAGAGCTTCAACCCGCGGCGGGAGGAGCGATTCGGGATGATGTTCGACGTGCTCGAAGCGACCCTTTCGCGGCGATTCAGAGTCCTCGACCTCGGCTCCGGCCCTGGTTCCCTCGCGGCGAGGCTCGTCCGGCGTTTCCCGACGGCACGGGTCGTCGCGGTCGACTACGATCCCGTGGTCCTCCGCGTGGGACGGGAAGCCTTGCGCCCTCTCCGGAGGCGGATCGCATGGATCGACGCGGACCTCGGCGCACCCGATTGGATCGGCAAGCTCCCCCTCCGACGCTTTGATGCGGCGCTCAGCACGACGGCCCTCCACTGGCTCCGCCCAGCCCGGCTCCGCGCTCTCTACCGTGACCTCGGACGGCTGATCCGACCCGGTGGGGTCCTCCTGAACGGGGACTACTTGCCCTGGGGCGCGGACCGTCCGAAGCTCCGAGCGGTCGCCGAGCGGGTTCGGAAGACCCGCTTCGCCGGTGCGTCAATCCGGTCGGAGTGGGCGGGCTGGAACCGCTGGTGGAGGGACATCGAAAGGGAGCCTGCTCTCCGCGCGGAGTTCCGCGAGCGCAGAGCGCGCTTCGCGAAGCCCCACGGCCAGTCGGGGGAGCCCTCCGTCGAGGTGCACGAACGCGCGCTCCGGCAGGCCGGATTCCGAGAGGTCGCGGTCATCTGGCAGGACTTCGAAAACCGGGTCGTCCTCGGTCTCCGGTGAGAGGCGGGAAGCCCGCTCCCGGCCGCGGAATGACGGCTCTCGTTACGCGCGGAACCCCTTGCGGACGTCGCGCGGGTCCTCTTCGGCAGCGCGCGCGACGATCGATCGCGCGGCCCCGCGGAGGTCGTCCGCGACGACCTCCGGAGACCACGGGCGAACTTCGGCGGCGAACCGCGCGCGCCAGGCCCTCGATCCGACCCATGCCGTTCGGCAACCGAACGCACGTCCCGTCTCTAGGTCGAGGGCCTTGTCACCCACCATCCAGGCCCTCCGAGGCCGGACCCCGAAATCTCGGGCAGCCGCGAGGAGCATGCCCGGGCGCGGCCTGCGGCACGCGCAATCGCTCAGCACGCGATGGGGGCAGTGGTAGATCTCGGCGATCTCGATCCCCTCCTGGCGGAGCGCCCCGAGCATGCGATCGTGGATCCGGACGAGTTGGCGCTCCGGGACGAGCTTCCGACCGGCGGGGTCCTGGTTCGCGACGACCACGAGGCGCCAACCGCGGTCCTGCAACAGGTGCATTCCGTCAACCGCACCCGGGAGGAATTCGAAGTCGTCTGGCGTGCGGACGATGCCAGGCCGACCGCGGTTGATCACCCCATCCCGATTCAGGAAGACGGTCGGCCCATCCGGGAGCGGGTGAGTCGCCCCGATTCCATGGCGTTTCACTCGCAGTACCCGCCGCGCCTCCGGGGACTGCACGAAGAACTCCACGAGCCCCCACTTGGCGAACGGGTTCCTCGTGAGGGTGAGGGCTTTGTCCACGGTGAACCAGCGAGCTGCCTCAATCTCGTCCGCCTTGAGCCGGAATGCCTCGGAGGCCGCGCGGCCCTTGTAGACGAAACCGAGCGTGTACGCCGGCTTGCCGGGGAAACCGGACACGTAGACGTCGAGGAGCCCGTCGAGGACGATGTCCACACCGATCTCCTCCGCGGCTTCCCGCTCGACGGCGACCTCCGGCCCTTCGCCGTAGTCCATGAACCCGCCTGGCACGTTCCAGTGACCCTTCGAGAAGCCACGGACCGCCTTCACCATGAGGACCCGCGGTCCTTTCGCCAGTACGACCTCCGAGACGCAACGGACCATGGAGGTGTAGATCGCACGTTTCACGAGCGGGTCCACGTCGGCGCGTTCGAAGATCGCGTCCCGGCCGAGCCAGTCCTCGGGGTGGTGCGTGAGGACGGGCTTCCGCTTCAAGACCTGGTCCTCTCCGAAGTCCATGCGACCGTGATTCGTCGTCCGGAACGGGAGGCGCTCGTCGTCGCGCGGGAACCGAAGCGTCCCGCCGTCCCTGACCAGGTACACCTGTCCGTCCGTCTCGATGTAGACGTGGTCGCGGCTCCGTTTGCGGGCCATCGGCTCGACGATGAACCTGCGGCGTATTAATCCCCCTGTGGGGCCGCGGGAGTCCGAGCGTGACGCGCTGGAAATCAATCGTGGATCTTGAGCGCAATCGATACGCCGTCGCGAAGCGGTACGATCGCCGCGAGCATCCGGGGATCTTTCGCGAGACGATCGTTGTACGTCCGTATGGCCTGCGTCTGGCTGGACCGTTCCGAACGAGCGACATCCCCACGCCGCAGCACGTTGTCCGTCACGAGGAGGCCCCCCGTCCGGAGTCGTTCGATGCACGGTTCGAGGACGTCCGGGTATCCTTCCTTGTCGATGTCGTTGAAGATGAAGTCGAACGGTCCCTTCAGGTCGGCAAGGATCTCCTGCGCGATCCCGACGAGGGTTGTCACCCGCGAGGCCACACCCGTCTTCTCGAAGTTCTTCCTCGCGGTCTCCGCCGTCTCAGGATCCCCCTCGACCGTGATCAGCTCACCGTCCTCGGGTAGGGCCCGCGCGAGCCATGTCCCGGAATAACCGATCGCTGTCCCGAGCTCGAGGATACGACGCGAGTGGATTCCCTTCGCGAGGATGTGCAGGAGGCTCCCCTCCGCCGGACCCACGATCGGCCAGCCTTCGGCATACCCTTGGCGTTCCACGGCTTGGAGGGCGCCGTCGCCGCGCGCGGCAAGCCGATCGATGTATTCGTCAATCTCCTCGAAGACGATTCCGCGTCGGGACTTCGGCATCCGGGCCACGTTCCGCGAACCACGACGGTCCGACAAGAACCTTCTGCCTTCCGGTTGACAAAGGCTTAAGGCGGCGGTCCGCGCATGAACCTCCGGGATGGGCCATGTGCAAACTCACGAAGACGGACAGCGCTGTCCTCTCGATCTTTCTCGAGACGCAATACGTTCAGGAAGTCATGGAGCGAGGCTACGCGGTGCCTCCAAATCTTGACGTCCCCGCCCGGCCCGCGCGGCTCACTCGTTGACTTCGAGCTGCGCGGGCTCGCGTACGACTCCGTCGAGTTCGTCCGCCCGTTGCTCCCAGCCCGTGGCCTTGTGATGGAGGATCTTCGCTCGGTCCTCGAGCCGGTTCGCCTTCACGCGGGCCTTCGCGGCTCTGTGCCGCAGCTTTGCGGCCCTCGCCCGGTCCCGGAGTTCATGTTCCGGGGCCCGCGGGGGCGACCTCGGGAAGACGTGTCGCTCCGCCGGGGGCGGCGGAGGCGGGACGCTGTCGTCGCCTGGCTCCATGTGTCGCGGAACCGCGGGCAATGGCAATAAGGGTTGTGGGCGTACGCGATGCTCAGCTGACAGGGCGCGAAGCGTGCACTCGGTTGAACCGTCGTGCCCCGGCGAACGCGTCCGCCGCCGCGAAAGCAATCAACGCGGCGCCAAGGAAGACGATGATCCAGAGATCGGGCCAGAACAGCGGGAGGCCGAACATCGGCGGCAGCAAGGACGCGAGAAGGAACAAAGGGTACGAGAGGACGAGAAGGAACACCCCTTTTTCGATCTCGTCGTTGTAGATCTGGCCGAGACCCGGCGCGAGGGCGGAAAGGCCCGCGGCCACCCAGGGACCTTCTGCGGCGGTCGGAATCCCATCAGGTTCGCCATCCCGGTCCGGATACATGAGAGCGGCGTACGAGTTGTACGTGGACGAACGGCAAAGGTCCCTGGACAGGGAACCGCGGAAGTGGAAAATACCCTGCGGGCGTTCGTCGCCCCGTGAAGGTGTACATCGAGGCGTATGGCTGCACCCAGAATTACGGCGAGGCCCGTCTCATGCAAGAGGCCCTCGCCGGGCACGGGCACACGATCACCTCCTCGGCCGCGCAGGCCGACGCCCACGTCCTCGTGACGTGCACCGTCATCGAAACGACGGAACGCAAGATGGTTCGACGGATGTCGGAGCTTGCGGCCCACGACAGACCGTTCGTCGTCGCGGGCTGCATGGCCGCGGCCCAGCGTGGGCGTGCAGGTGGCTTCCCCCACGATGGAGGGCATCCGTCCGAAGCGCGCTCCGGCTCTACGATCACCGCGGGAGTCAGGATGACTACGAACTCCTGGTCAAGCACCTCGCGGGGTTCCTTCGGTTCGCTGACAATTCGATCCAGCGCGCCAAGTCGTCACGGCCTTCCCGAGTCGTGAAGTGACGATCTGCCTTCCGACCCGGTACAATGGGCTTTATACGGCCGTGCAAATCCTTCCGCGCAGCCCCGTGGTGTAGCGGTCAAGCATTCGGGTCTTTGGAACCCGCGACGGCAGTTCGAATCTGCCCGGGGCTATCCGATGAAAGGGCGTGTCCGCGTGCAAATGTCCTTCGAGGACGCGGCGACTGCCAAGGCCGTTGCCGACGCCGTCGCCCTAGACGACGGCCCGTACATCCGGACGACCCGGCGTGGGCGGGCGATTCTCGCGGAAGCGAGCGCGGACGGCCCGCTCAGCCTCCTGCACACCCTCGACGACTACCTCGCCTGCGTCAGCGTGGCGGAGCGAACGGCGCGGGTGGCGCGCCCTCGCGAACGCGGGCGGCGAGGCCGCGCTTGAAGGAGAGCATCTCCCGGCGCGTCATGAGCACCTGTCCCACGGCGCAGAGTTCATCTTCCCGCGAGACCACGAGGGCTTCGTCTCCGACACGAAGGCTCGAATCCGCGTCCCGGACGAACTTCGCGAACACATTCTTCCCCTCGCGGTGGAAAGGCACGGCGTCCGAATCGACCACGATTCGGAGGGCGGGTCGGTCGAACGTCCGCTGAAGGCGGCGGGCGCCTGCGAGCTTCAGCGTGAAGAGACCGTCCTCCGCGCGGAGGGAGAGCACGTGCTCCCCGTTGACGAGGACGTTTCGCACCTTGCCCGTGTTCTTCGAAACGACATACGTCACGTCTCCCGCAAGCAGCGCATCTGCGGCTCCACGGCCGAACTGATAGTCCGCGGTCGCGCGAATTCGCAGGTCGTTCCAGTCGACCACGCGGCGCCCAGGGGCCCGTTCGCGCAGTTCTTGAATCGTGTGTGGCCCCTCCCAGAGGCGGCCGAACGGATACCCGGCGCCCGCGGCCCATTCCATGAAGAAGGCATGGGCCGCCTCCTCCGCCTCTGGACCAAGGTCGTCCGGAATGACGCACTGGGACATCGGCCACACATGGTCGAGCTCGAGCGGCAGGGGGCCCCAGAGGGACCGCACGACGACATGGACGTCCGCGTTCTCGAGGACCCGGGCCACGAGGGCCGCGTTCCGCTCGGAGAAGGGGCGGTCGCCTTCCGGGAGGACGAGCACCCCCTTCGAAGGGGGCGGAGCATATCGCTCCCGCATCCGCCTCCGGAAACGATGGAGGACTGGCCGATGTGCGGTTTCGGGTCCGACGTAGTACAGGGCGCTCCGCCGCGAGAGGGGCTCGGCCTCCTCGAGGAAATCGTTGTGGCGGCGCAGCTCGCGAACCGCGTCGATGAGGGCGGGATGGTTCCGCGCCCGTCGCTCCACGAGCTCCCAGAGGGCTCCCTCCTCGATCGCTCGGCGCACCTCCCGGATCGCTCCGAAGCAGACGTGAAGGTTGTGCTCCGCAAGGAGACGCTCATCCTTCGCGATCTCTTCGATCGGGCGGGCCACGCAGACGGGACAGAGACAGCCGCTCTCCCGCAGCTCGAGCGCATGGCGCGTCCCGTCCGGGAAGAGCATGCGGCCGTCCCGAGCATATTTCGCGTACGACGCGGAATCGAAGAGGTCGCATCCGAGGAGAGTTGCGAGGGGGAACAGGAGGGGGTGCCCGGCGCCGAACAGGTGGACGGGCTTCGAGGGATCGAGGCCCCTCTTCGAAGCGACGACCACGCGGACCAAGTCTCGGAAGCGATAGGACTCGAGGAGGGGCACGACCCCTCCGATCGCACACACGGAGACCCCCAGGGAGGAGACCTCGCGGGCGCAGCGCTCGCGGAGGTCTGCGTGGAGGCCCCCTTGGACCGCACCGACGAGGGCCATATCCCCGCGGATCGCATCCGCCTCCTTCGCCCGCCGGATCGTCTCCTCGACGTCGGAAAGAGAGCGTTCCCGGCCGACCCCGGGTTCGGAAAACACATCGAGCATCGTGCCGAGGTCCGCACGGATGGCCTTCTGGAATTCGATGACCCCCGGGTTCGTCACATCGACGCTCCCGTACACGTGGGCCTGGAAGGCACCGGAGTCCGTCATCACGCTTCCGGGGAAGTCCAGGAACCGGTGGACGCCTTGTCGGAGGATGTCCTGCCGCAATCTCTCCTTGCCCAGGATGTACGCGTTCGTGATGAGAATCTGCGCGCCGAAGCGGGAGGCGAGGTCCGCCGGCGGGATCACGGGACGGTTCGGGTTCACGACGGGGAGCAGGGCGGGCGTGTCGACACGGCCGCGGGGAGTCTCCAGCACGCCGATCCGAGCATGCCCATCCCGCTCGAGGACCTCGAACACGGTCGGCCATCGGACCGGTCCGGTTAAGCGTTTGTCCGTTCGGGCACCTCACCCCAATCCCTTTCTCCGCCCCACGCCTCGGGAGACCGTGCTCCGCCAAACCTTCGTCCACATCCCCGGGGTCGGATACCGCCGGGAGGACCGGCTCTGGCGATCGGGCGTGCGAGCCTGGGACGAGTTCGTCCCGCGGGCCGTGCCCCCCCGCTTCCCCCGACCCCTTGCGGCCCGGATCGCGGAGGAACTCGTAAGGTCCGCCGAGGCCCTCCGTCGTGGGCGCCATCCGTACTTTGCGGCCGCTCTGCCGTGCCGCGACCACTGGCGCGCGTGGCCTCACTTCCGCGACGGGATCGCGTACCTCGACATCGAGACCACCGGCTTCTCGATCGGACGGGATGCACTGACGGTCGTTGGCCTCTATGACGGGAGGCGGCGGCGATCGTTCATCAAGGGCGAGGGCCTCGAGGCGCTCCCGCGCGCGCTCGAGAGGACGAAGATGCTCGTCACGTTCAATGGGTCCTCCTTCGACGTGCCGTTCCTCCGTCGCGCGTTCCCCCGGGTGCCATGGCGCCGGTTCCTCCATATGGACCTGCTGCACCCACTCCGCCGCCTCGGGTTCCGGGGCGGACTGAAAACCATTGAGGCGGAACTGGGGATCGAACGGTCCGATGAGACCGCGGGCTTGCGGGGGTCCGACGCGGTCCGGCTTTGGGAGGCCTACGAGGCCGGGGACGACGACGCCCTCGAGCTCCTCGTCCGCTACAACCTCGAGGACGTCGTGAACCTGGAACCCCTGGCATCCCTCGCCTACGTGGGGCTGCGCACCCTCTGTCTCGACCACGGGTTCGTGACGGCGGATCGGTACCGGGTCGAGCCAGATCCGCCGAGTCGCCTGGGGAGCCGCTCGCGAGGGCCGCATGGGGGACGACCGTGAACGTCGAGCCCTGGCCCGACATGGACCGAACGAGGTCCCGACGGCCGTGTGCTTCGGGTCGGGCGCGATCGAGACGTTCCGAGCCTCGCTCCCCGCAGGGGTTCCTCCCGAATTCTCGCCGACCGTCTTCAGGCCGGAAGGACCCCTCGCGAGAGGATCGGATGATCACCGAGCCGACCTGTGCTATGGAGCGGCGCCGCGGACGTTCGCGGCGGGATACCGGGCCTCGTTCTTCTCCATCTTCCTTCGGATCGCATCCGAGAGGTCGAGGTCGATCGCGTTGCAGAAGCTGAGCGCGTAGATCACGACATCGGCCAGTTCGTCGCCCAGGGCGTCTCGCTCCTCACCCTCCAGGTCGCTCCCGGACCCGGATCTCCAGAGGAAGCGCTCGAGGAGTTCCGAGGCCTCGATGGACAGGGCGATCGCCAGATCCTTCGGCTGATGAAACCGTTCCCAGTCCCGTACCTGGACGAACCCCTTGACCCGGTCGCGCAGCTCCCCCACCGTCGTCGTGGCGTCGGCCATGCGTCGCGATCGCCCGACAGAGTAAGAAGGCTTACGCCATCGTGAGCGTCTCGCGCAGGTTCAGGACCTGCTCGGCCACTTCGCCTTCCAGCGCGGACAGCACCCCAGCGGGTCCAATCTCCACCCGGGCGCGGAGCTTGCCCTCCTCGAGCGCGATCCGGACGGACTTGAGCCGGGATCGGAACAGTTGGAGGCCCTTCCCGTTGCGGGACGGCAGTTCGCGTTCGCAATAGACGAGGCCCATCCCCTCGAGCTCCTTGATTCGTCGGTAGCAGGCGGCAATCGGGATCGCGAACCTTCGGCTCAGGTCAAGGGCGGAGGAGGCGCGCTCGAACGTGCCCAAGAGGATCCTCGCGGCGTACTCGTCCATGACGATCTGGCTGACCTGCAACGGTTCCATCCCTTCAGTCTCCCTTCAACGAAAGGATGCGTTCCACGAGGTCGACGATCTCGTCCGCCTCGAAGGGCTTGTTCACGTAGCCGATCGCCCCTCGGCGTACGCTCTCAATCTCCGTGAAGCTGTCTCCGAACGCGGTCATGAGGATGGCCCGCAGGCCGGGATACCTCTGGCGGCAGGTCTCGATCAGCTCGACTCCGTTCGGGCCGGGCATCCTGAAGTCCGTGAGGAGCACGTCCACGGGGCTTTCCTCCAGGCGCGCCAGGGCCTCCGTCGCGTTCGCCGCGGTCCGGACCTCGAACCCGACCGTGTCGAACAGCTCCGCAAGGTTCTCCCGAACCCCCTCGTCATCGTCGACGACCAGGATCCGACCCTTGCCGACCCTTTCCGCCTCGTCCAGGATTATCATCGCCTTGTGAGAGACGATGCCTTCCCCGGAATAAATAGCGCCCAGTTGAACGGGGTTGACAAGGGGTCCCCGCCCGGGCCGGGTCCGGTGCTCACGATGTTGATACCACGAGGGACGGGTGCCGCTGTCCCTCCGAAATCGCGCGGACGACCCGCCAAGCCTTCGTGCCAGCCTCCGTGACGGAGTACCGGCCGCCCTCGACCTTCGCGAGGAGACCATCCGTCTGGAGCTTCTGCAAGTGGAACGAGAGCTTCGAGGACGAGTCGACATAGTTCTGCTTCAGGATCGTCGAGTACGCGACCGGGCCGGACGAGAAGACGAATCCGACGACCGCGCGGCGAATCGGGTTCGCGAGCGACTCGAGCATGGCCTGAAGGCCCGGGGAGACGTCCGCCGCATCCCGTTCCGACCGGATCTCGGAGGCGAGGTCCGGGCTGATGGATGCGAGCACGAGAGCGCCTCCCTTCGCCCTGCAACGACCGCTCACGTGCCGAATCCAGGCTTTCACGTCCTCCCGTCCGTGGACCCGTTCGAGAAGGGACAGATCGGCCGCGAACACGACGGGCTGGTCCACACGTCCGATGTGCTCGTCGATCGCGGCGTTCAGATGATACAGCTGCGACGGCGAGAAGACGTTCGGGGGCGCGGCCTCCTCGTCGACTTCCAGCACGCGAGTCGCATTCAGGGGGGGCTTCGCTCCGGGACCCAGGACCGCAAGGAGGGCCTTCCGAGCGGCGGCCTCGGAAAGGAGGGAGCGAACATCCGGGGCCGAGTCGGACCGCAGCATCGACCGCGCCTCGCGCTCCTCCGCGACGGTCCGCAGGGTCCGCTGCAGCACGTCGACATCGTACGGCTTTTCGAGGAAATCGACCGCCCCGGCCTTCATTGCTTCCACGGCGACGTCGATCGTCCCCTGTCCGGTGATCATGACCGCTGCGGTCTGGGGCGAGACGATCCGCAGGCGATGGAGGATCTCCAGGCCGGTCGCCTTCGGCATCTTCAGGTCCAGCAAGGCGACATCGAATCCCTCCCGCTCGATCAGCCGAATCGCTTCGCCGCCATCGGCAGCGGGGACGACTTGGTGACCATCCTCTTCCAGGAGACTCATGAGCTCCGTCCGGAGAGTCGCATCATCGTCCGCGACGAGGATCTTCATGGACCGGCCTCCTTCGGGAGGACCACGGAGAAGATGCTCCCTTTCCCGGACTCCGATTCCACGTCCATCGTGCCGCCGTGGGAGACGACGACATTCTTCGAGAGCAGGAGTCCGAGGCCAACGCCCTCCCCTCGACCCTTCGTCGTAAAGAAGGGTTCGTAAAGGTGAGACAACACCTCGGGGCTCATGCCGGAACCGGTGTCTTCGACAACGATCGCAAAGGCATCGGGACGCTCCTCGAGCCGCACGCGCACGGTCCCGCGCTCGGTGACCTCGAAGGCGTTCTTGAGGAGGTTCAGGACAACCTCTTGCATCTGGACGGGGTCCACCGCGCGCACCGCAGGGCGCTCTCCGAGCTCGAGGGACAGTTCGACGCCTTTCTTCTGGTACGGTTCGACCTGTTCCACCGCTGCCGCAATGACGGACCGGAGATCCGTGTCCACTGCCATCAGTTGCCTGTGACTCGAGAAGTTGAGCAGTTCACGGATGATGCCGGCCGCCCGGCGGCGCTCCACGTTGATCTTCTCGAGTTTCTCGCGGACGAACGCATCCTTCGCACGTCGGGAGATCGCCGTCGTCAGCAGGGAGATACTCGTGAGCGGCGTATTCAGTTCGTGGGCGATGAACCCGGCGAGTTGCCCCATCGTCGCAAGTCTCTCCGATTCGACGAGCCGCCGTTCCATCTCCTTCCTCCGGCTGATGTCTTCGTAGACCGCCATGATACCTCGAATGCTGCCGTGGGCATCTCGGAGCGGCGCCGAGGACACGCTGACGTCCACGAGGCTCCCATCCTTCCGCATCCGGCGGGTCTCGAAGCCGGCAAGGCCCCCGCCCTTCAGGACGACCTCGCGCATCCACTTTGTCTCGTCCTCCTTGTCCGCCGGAAGCATTGGAGGTGCCCGGCCCACGACGTCCGCCGCCGACCATCCGAAGATTCGCTCGGAGGCGGGGTTCCAGACCATGATCTTCCCCTCCCGGTCGAGTGCGAGGATGCCGAGCGGCGATGCTTCGAAAAGCGCGGCGAGCGCCTCGTTCGACTCCTGCACCGCGCCAATCGCCCGCAGTTTTTCCGTCACGTCGGCCACGAGGACGAGCTGCGCATCTCGTCCGTCAAAGTCGAGGAAATGAGAGAAAATCTCGACGTCGATCAGCGTTCCATCCTTCTTCCGGTGGCGCCAGACCCCCGACTTCGACATCCCCCCTCCGAGATTCTTGACGACCGCGATGAGCCGGGGCACGTCGTCGGCGGGCCGTATGTCCTTGATCGACATGGACAGGAATTCCTCCCTTGAATAGCCGTAATGCCGCGCGGCCGCATCGTTCACCGAGAGGAAGCGCAGCGTCTCGCGGTCGAAGACCCACATCGGCTGCGGGTTGTTGTTGAACATGGGCTTGTAGCGGTCCTCGGACCGCGCGATCGCCTGCTGAACCTCGCGACGCTCCGTCACATCCCGGACCACGACGATCAGTTGGTCGTCGAGGAACGGGAGCACGCGCGCTTCGACGTGCTTGAGGCCCGCGGACACGGGAAGATCGTATTCCAGGGTCGCAAGGCGCTTCTCGTGGAGCACCTTCCGGAGGATCGTCCCAAATGGCTTGGCAATGTCCGGCGGAAGGATGTCCTGGATTCTCTTGCCGAGGAACGACGCGGGCGGGACGACCAAGTCCGACGTGCGACCCGCGTAATGGCCGAGGACCGTCCCATCCGCTTGGAGGCGGAAGTAGAGATCGGGGACGGCCTGGAAGATCGCCCGAAGCTCCGACGTCGTCTGCACGAGGTTGTCCTGGGAACGTTTTCGCTCGATTGCCATGGCAACCTGCTCGGACACGAAGTTCAGGATGGCCTTGTCCTCCCCCGTGAAGCGGACGCCCTCCGTGTAACTCTGCACGACGATCACGCCAATCACCTTGCCTTCGCTCACGAGGGGAGCCCCGACCCAGTCGACGGAGGGTGGCCCGACGGAGACGACATCCCCTGTCCGCACGAGCCCCTCGAAGACCTCAGGCGAGGCGAGGAGCGGGCGACGTGTACGCAGGACATACTCCGTGAGCCCTTTCCCGGGCTTCTGAGGCGGCGGCGGGCTCTCTTCCTCGTCCACGAAATACGGGAAGCTCAGCGTGTTCCCCTTCTCGTCGTAGAGGGCGATGTAGAAGTTCGTGGCGGGCATGAGGCCGCCGATGATCTTGTGAATCTCCGCGTACATCTCCGGCAGGTCCTTCGCCGAATGCGCCGCGTCCGAGATGCGGTAGACGGCGGATTGGATCGCCTCGGCGCGCCGCTCCCTCGTCACGTCCATCACGCTACCCACGACGCGGACCGGTCGCTCGCTGGGATCATGAATCACATATCCGCGGTCGACGACCGTGGCGTACGTCCCGTTGTGGCGGCGGAACCGGTACTCCGCGGACCAGGAGCGGGCCCCGCTTCGGATGGCATCCTGGAGGCTCTCCTCGACTCGGTCTCGGTCGTCGGGATGGACGTGGGAGGCCCACCAGACGCCGGTCGGCTCGATCTCCTCCGCCGGGTATCCGAAGACCGTGGTGACGTTCTCGTTCATCCACTGTCCATCCGTCTGGAGGTCCCAGTCCCACACGACGTCGTTCGTCGCCCGGCCGAGCATGTGGAAACGCTCCTCGCTGCGGCGGAGGGATTCCTCCGTGTGCTTCCGTTCGGTGACCTCGAACGCGACGCCGATCGACCCGGTGACGGTTCCGTCGGCCGAGCGCAGGGGCTCGACGTGCAACTCGTACACCCGGCCGAGCCATTCGACCTCCGATGCGACGCTCTCCCCCGCGAGGGCACGGAGGTGGGACGCAATCGGTTCGACGTCGCGGTCCCGTGTGTTGAAGTACTCATACAGGGTGAGGCCCCTCGGCATGTCCCGGAGCGCCTCGAGCCGGACCAACCCGGCGCCCGTGGCCGACGTCACGCGGAGGTCCGCATCGGTCGTCCAGAGGAGGATCGGCGCCTGCTTGAGGAGCAGACGCAGGCGAGCCTCGCTCTGGGACAGCTTCTCCTCCGCGGTCTTGCGTTCCGTGATGACCTGGGCCCGCTCCCGATCCTTCTCTTCGAGCCGGCGCCGGGTCTCCGCCTCGTGGATCTTGTCCTCAACCATTGCGGGCAAGAGCTCCGTGTAGCGGGGCGTCTTCACGACGTACCCGTGGGCGCCCGTGTCCATCGCCCGGAGGGCCGCATCCTCCGCATCCGCAGGGACCACGAAGATCTTCGGCGTCCGCGGGAGCTTGTCCGCGAGGATCCGAAGGACCTCGAGGCCGGTCGCATCCCGGAGCTTGTGCCCCACGACGATCGCGTCGAAGGGCTGGGCGAGGGCGATCCGGACGCCTTCCTTTCCTCCTTCCGCCGAGATGACCCGGAAGCCTTTCCGGCCGAGAGCTGTCACGCTCAGGATCGCGTGTTCCTCGTTGCCGTCGATCACGAGGACGGTGCGAGGGGGACCCGTCTTCGCCTGGGCCCCTGCGGAGGAGGTCGTCTGCGCCATGGCTGGAAAGGGACGGGGAACCGCCTCGAGGGTCCCCTCGGGCGGACGCCGATTCATGGCGCAGGCCCATATAAAGGGATTATGAGGCGATTCGCGGTTTCGGCACTCATGGAAACTGCGCGGGAGGCAAAGGCCTACGAGGACCCTGTGACGGACCGCGTGACCTCGAAACGACCGTCCTCGAAGGCGAGCGCGTAGTAGCCGGTCTCGTGCCTCGTGGCGCGCATCTTCACGACCCGGAGGCGTCGCTGGACGAAGAGGTCCGACGCGGGATGCATCTCGAGATGGATGATTCCGTCGGAGAGGTACGCTTCATCGGGCGGATGGCCCAGGGGACCGAGGTCCATCGGTCGCTCCGAGATGACGATCGAGAGGGGCCCGAGGTCTCGCAGCCACTCGAAGAGGAAGTACAGCTCGGACCGGCGGTCCTGCATCTTCGCCATCGTCTCGAGCACGTCCAGGGAATCGACGACGAGGGTCGAGATCGTGTCCGCCTTCATCACATTGTTGCAGTACATCTTGAACAGCTCGAGCCACGTCCCGCGGCCCTGGAGGAACGAGAGGTTCTTCCGGATGTTGCCCATGTCGAGCAGGGTGAGGTGTTCCCAGGCCCGCTCGTCCCCCATCCCCATGGAGGCCATGTGCTCCAGGGTGAGGTCCTTGCTCTGCTCGAGCGTGAAGTACGCGGACTTCCGGCCCTCCTCGAGCGCGTTCTGGTAGAGGACGGAGAACGCGAGGGAGGACTTCATCGTCCCCGGCGCGCCGCTCACGAGCACGACGTATCCCTGCGGCAGCCCGCCGCCGAGCAGATCATCGAAGCCGCGGACGTACGTCTTGATTCGATTCCGGTCCGTCGGGATGCCTCCGAAACCGGACATGTCGCCATGGCGGCCTAAGCCTTTTCCTCCCGCGGAAGGGAGCGCACAATCTTCAAATAGACTCGGGCCGCTGGGTCGCGCCGGTGTCGCACGAGTTCGAAGCGATCGTCGCGACCATCCGGGTGATCGCCGCCCTCGTCCTGATCTTCTTCCTCCCCGGCTGGCTCCTCGTCAACGCCCTCTATCCGAGGAAAGGGGAGCTCGACCGGGAGTACGACGGGCTCTACCGACTCACCCTCGGCATCGTCCTGTCGATCGCCGTCACGGTCTTCTGGAGCTTCTTCCTGAACTCCCTGGGGGTGAACCCGGAGACGAACCGAGGCTATGTCGACAACCCGTACATCGCGGGTGGCCTCCTGGGCCTCTCCGCGTCGTTCTTCGCAATCGGATGGTGGCGCGGGGCGTACCCCCGGATGGCGCGCCTCCACCCGGCCCTCGCACGCGTGCCGAAGCCCGGCGCGGGGGAGCTCCTCACGGAGGAGGAGCGGGACCATCGGGTCCGACTTCGGCTCCAGGAACTCGCGGAGCGGCGGGAGGCGATTCGGCGGTCGATCAAGGACGCGGAACGACGCATGCGCCTCCAGTCGCCGGACGCCCGCGCCCACTACGAGGACCGGCGGGACAAGTCCCGTGCGGAACTCAAGTCCGTCGAGGCGGAGCTGAAGAGGCTCGAGGAGGAGCGCGCCGCGGAGCTCTACTAGCATGGAGTACAAGCTCGTCATCGCGGTGCGAGAGGATCTCGACTTGTCCCGCGGGAAACTCGCCGTGCAGGTCGCCCACGCGGCCGTCATGGCGGCCCTCGAGGCGAAGTCCCGTCACCGGAGGTGGTTCTCCGCGTGGTACGCGGAGGGCCAGAAGAAGGTCGTCGTCCGGGCGAGCGGGCTGGAGGAACTCCGATCCCTCCGGTCGAAGGCGCGCTCCCTCGGATTGCCGACCGCCCTCGTGGAGGACGCGGGGCTCACAGAGCTTCCGCCGGGAACGACCACGTGTCTAGGAATCGGGCCGGGACCGAACGCGATCGTCGACCAGGTCACGGGCCACCTGAAGCTGATGTGACGGGATGAAACCGAAGTCCCGGTTCCTCGGGATTGACGACGCGCCCTTCCGGTTCTCCGACGAGACCGTGCCCATCGTCGGCGTCGTCGTCCAGGCGCCGGCATACATCGAAGGTGTCCTCACGAGCCTCGCGGAGGTCGACGGACACGATGCGACCGCACGCATCACGGAGATGGTCGGGACCTCAAGATACCGGACGGGCCTTGCGATGGTCTTCCTCGACGGGACCGCAGTCGGCGGATTCAACGTGATCGATGTCGACGCGCTCCACTCGGCCGTTGGAGTGCCCATCGTGACGGTCACGCGACGGAAGCCCGACCTCGACGCGATCGAGACGGCCCTGCGAAGACGCTTCGACGACTGGGAGGATCGCCTCCGGACGATTCGACGGCATGGGGTCGAGCCGATCTCCCTGAAACAGGGAACCCTGTACGCGACGTATGTCGGGGCCTCGCGCGTCGCGGTCCAGGAGGCCCTCGCCCTGACGACCGTGCGGGGGATCCTGCCGGAACCGCTGCGGGTGGCGCACCTCATCGCCGCGGGGATCATGCGGGGAGAGTCCCGAGGCCGTGCATAGTCGCCTCCGCTCTGCGGATCATCGGATCGGGAATCGGAGAAGGGCGGCGATGCCGCCGAGAGATTCGAGCTTCCGGCCGGCCTCATGGTGACGGCTCACGAGGACGACCGTGCCGCGGGCCGATTCCACGTCGCGCATGAGTTCCTCGATCTGCGGGTCTCGGACGACCGCGTCGCTCACGAGGAGCGTGTCGACCGCGCCCGCGTGGACGGCCTCCGCGACCTCTGCGGGGCCGTAAGCGCAGGGGCGGTTCGTCGCAATCGCCTCCAAGACCTCCTCCACGAGGCGGGTCTCGTAGCCGACGCGGCTGTCGCCGAACACCTTCGCTCCCACCCCCGCCTTGAGGGCTTCATGGATCCCCTGCATCCCGGCGTGGGCCGTCCCGTGGGCGTGGACCTTCGAGGCGAGCGCAGGGTCGCGCGCTCTCAGGTACTCGAGGAAGGCCTCGCGGGTGAAGCCCGGTCCGACGATGACGAGGGCCTCCCCGAGGTCGCTGCCACGCAGTTTCCCCAGGATTTCGTCGAAGTACGCGGTCTGCGTCTCGCCCGACGGGAACATCTTGCCGTGCCCCGGCGCACGGATCGTCGCGAGCTCTCGCACGCCGTACTGCCGGAGCTGCGCGACGAGCGCCTCCTCGTCGTCGAGGGATAAGAACGCGACGAGGGGTTTCTGGGCCGAGGCGACCGCGTCCTCGATTCGCCGCAACTCATGGGGGCGCCAGGTCTTGATGATCGACAGGACGTCCTCGACGCCGATATTCAGCGTGTGATGCCGTCCGAGGTCTTGAGGACCCTCCACGATGACGCCCGAAGTGCGGATCCGATCGGAAAAGGGCTGGAATTCGACTTTGTCCGCCCGGAGGGTCAAGGTCACGCGGACCTTTTCGCCCCGTTCCGGCCGGACCTTGTCGGTCTTGACCTCTTCTCTTCGATGCGTCGAGGCGCGGACGAGATCCCCCGGCAGGATGAGGTTGTGGAGATGCCAGAGGTCGTCCGCGTTCTCCACGCGCACCTTGATTTCCCCCGTCTTCGGGTCCCGATGGAGGACGCGCATCGCATCGCGGCCATGGAGCCGATCCTTATTTCTGTCTGTCGAGCGAGGATCTCGATCCGTTCATCCCAACGGCCTTCCCGCGCGAACCTTAAGACGTCGGACGTCGCTGGGCCGGCCGATGGCAGCGGAGCGGTACCTTCTCCGGGCGGATCGCGAAGGGTACACGTATCGGGAGATCCTCGAGGCGAAACCGGGCTCCGTTCGGCTCCTCCATCCGTCCGGGAGGGCCCGGAGTCTGTCGCGATGGACCTCGACGCTCTTCGCCCTCGGGTACATCTTCGTCGCCGGCTCCGTCCTGGGGGCGGGCGTTTCCGCCGGATCGAGCGCGTCCGGGGTTCCCGGTCTCGTCCTCTCGGTTGGCGCGGTCGTCCTCTTCATCGCGGGCCTCGTCCTCCTGCTCCTTTGGTGGGAGGATCGGAACCTGCCCATCCTGGCGGAGAATCCTTCCTCCGCAATGCCCCTTGAGGTCCTCGGTGTCACGTCGTTCGGAACGATTCAGGAACTGCGCGCCCGTTCGGATGGGCGGGAGATGCGGATCGTGGTCCACGGGCCACGTGAACGGGTATCGGTGGCACTGCGACTCGCGGGAGTCTCCGTCCCCCCGCGTAGGTCGCCTCTCAGGGCGGGCGATCAAACGGAGGGACGGGGGACGAGAGGTCCCGTTAGCTGATCACGCCGTGTCCGATCAGCCGCCACTTGCCCCCGATCCGACGGGACACGGCGACCCTCTGACCGGGCTCCGCGACGACGGGAATCTTCAGGGCCATGTCTGCCCGGTTCTCCCTCGCGGACGTCACCACGCCGACGGTCGTCGCCGTCCCGACACTGATCATCAGGGGCTCTGATGTCTTGATTCCCTCGACCTTGAGATCCTCCGCGGTCCCGACGACCCGATCGAGGAGGTTGACCTCGATCGACATCTTGGAGAGGACCTCCGGGACGGTCCCGGGCGGGCCGACCACTCGACCGACGAGGCTGTCCGCCTTCGTGAGGACGGGATCGAGGTTCGTCCCGATCGCGATCAGCCCGCCCGGCCGGACCTCTTTCTTGGGCGAGCCTCCGCTGTGCAGCGACCGGACGGCGGTCACGATGTCCTTCCACTCCGTCTTGTTCCCGACCGTCACCTGAAGCCCCGGGGTGATCTCAATCTCATCCCCGACCTTCAGCTTCCCCCGGAGGAGGCTCCCCCCCAGGACGCCGCCGACGATCTTCTCCGGCGGGATCCCCGGCTGGTTCACGTCGAACGAACGCGCGACGTACATCTTCGCCGGCTTCGACTCGTCGTGAGGTCTCGTTGGGATGACCTTCTGGATGAGCATGAGGAGGGCATCTAGGTTCACCTCGTGGTGGGCCGACACAGGCACGATCGGCGCGCCCTCCGCCACGGTGCCTTTCACGAACGACTCGATCTGACGGTAGTTCTCCTTCGCCTGCTCCGGGTTCACAAGGTCGATCTTGTTCTGGACGATCACAATGCGGTCCACGCCGATGATCCCGAGGGCCATGAGATGCTCTTTCGTCTGGGGCTGCGGGCATTCCTCGTTCGCGGCGATCACGAGGAGGGCCCCGTCCATGATGGCGGCGCCGCTTAGCATCGTGGCCATGAGGGTCTCGTGGCCCGGCGAATCGACGAAGGACACGATCCGCTGCAGGTCCGCCTTCACGTCGTGGACCTTGCAGACGTCCTGGGTCGTGTAGCACTGCGGCTCCTCGCACCGAGGGCACTTGTAGATCGCCATGTCCGCGTATCCGAGGCGAATCGAGATGCCCCGCTTGATCTCCTCCGAGTGGCGGTCCGTCCGCTCTCCCGTGAGACGCTCCGTGAGCGTCGACTTCCCATGGTCCACGTGGCCGACCACGCCGATGTTGACCTCCGGCTGGCCGGGGACCTTCATCGCGTCTGCTCCTGCCACGCGTCCTCGATCGATTTCGGGCCGCGCTGGACGATCTTCAGGTTCAATTGCAGGATATCCGGCGAGACGGCGTTCCCGCGGACCGTCTTCTTCTTGCGCATCCCAGGTCGCACGGGGTGGAAGCCCACGCCCCCGCTGAGGAGGAGCTGCTTGCGCCGCGGACCGGGCAGGTCGTGCCGCATCGGGAATCCGTCCTTGTCGCTTCCACCGGTGATTTGGAGCTTGTATCCCGGGAGACCGACGTATAGCCCGTCGAGTTCCTCTCCGATCTTCTTGCCGATCAAGGCGTTCGCGTAATGCCCCGTGATGTCCCGCTTGTACGCCTTGCCCGACTTGGGGTCCGCGATGACGGCTTTGAATTCGGCCATGGCCTCGCCTGCGTAAGGAAGCGTCCATGCAGGGCTTTCATAAAAGGATTCCGCCGGACACGCTTCCCCGCTGTCGCCGAAGCGATAATACGGAACGCCGCCGCTCCCGATCTGGGACACGGATGAAGCTCTATGTCGCCGAGACCATGACGGCCCGCCGGGCCTCCTTCGAGTCCGAGGTGCTCCGCTGGGCGGGCGTCCGCGCGGACCTGAAGTTCGGGTGCCCTTGCTACAACACGAACGATCTCCTCTTCGCGTTCCTCGTGACGGACGGGATCGTCATCACGAATCTCGACGAGGGCGGGAGGGAGGCCCTCTCCCGAGACCACGAGGGCACACCGTTCAAGCCGGGTGGCCGGGCGATCCAGAGATGGTCCCAGGTCCCCTTCCGTGGGGCCGACGACTTTGCCGCGGTCCTCCCGTTCGTACGCGCGAGCTACGAGGCCGCGAAGGACGCTCCGCCGGGGCGTCCGACGAAGCGCCGAGGCAGGAAGAAATCGAAGAAGCGTCAGGCGAGGTCCCGAAAGAGGCCGAGGACCTGACCCATCTCCCGATAGACGTCGACGACCGACCGGCCCTCCGCCGCCGACATGCCTCGAATCTCCCCGACCGCCTCCGTGAGCTGCTGGAGGCGATACACGGCAACCTCCGTGTTCAGATCGTCGTCCATCGCCTTGAGGAAGGCATCGCGGGTGCGGGTGACCAGGGCGTCCACCGCTCCCGACGTCCCGGGGCCCGACGCACGACGCCCGGCGTCGATCGCCGCACGCATGGAATCGTACTCCCGCTGCGTGCGATCGAAGCACTCCCTGTCGTACTCGACATCCTTCCGATAATGGGCCTTCAGGAGGCAGAGCCGGACGACTTCCCCCGGGAAGTCCTTGAGCACTTCGCGGATCGTCACGAAGTTCCCGAGGCTCTTCGACATCTTCTCCCGCTCGATCGTCACGAAGCCATTGTGCATCCACGTCCGGGCCCACTCTCCGTCCCATGCGCCCTCACAGATCATCGCCTCGCTCTCGTGGTGCGGGAACTTCAGGTCCATGCCTCCGCCATGGATGTCGAGGGGCGCGCCGAGATACTTGAACGCCATCGCGTTGCACTCGACGTGCCATCCGGGCCTGCCGTCGCCCCAGGGACTGGGCCATGACGGCTCGTGTTCCTTCGACTTCTTCCAGAGGGCGAAGTCGAGCGGGTCTTCCTTGTGGCTGCCTGGCGGGACCGGATCGACGACGATGTCCTCGACCTTGTGGTGTGCAAGGATTCCAAAAGAGTGCTTCGCCTTGTGCGTGCGAAAGTACACCTCGCCGCCGACGGAGTACGCATAGCCGCGGTCGACGAGGCGCGCGACCAACGCGATGATCTCCGAGATGTGCTCCGTCACCTTCGGATAATGGTCCGCGGGCTTGACATTCAGCGCCCGCATATCCTCCAGGAAAGAATCGATGTAGAACTGGGCGTAGGCGAGGGGCTCCTTGCCGACCGCCGACGCGCGGCGGATGATGACTTCCTCGATGTCCGTGAAATTCTGCACGTAGGTCACGCGGTGCCCGAGGAACTCGAGGTACCGCCGCACGGTGTCGAAATCCACGTAGGAGCGGGCGTGGCCGAGGTGGCTGTAGTCGTACGTCGTGGGACCGCAGACGTACATCTTCACCATGCCCGGCTGAAGGGGGACGAACTCTTCCTTCCGCCGCGTGCGAGTGTTGTAAATCCGGAGGGACATGGAATCCGAAACACGTTCGCGACGACCGCGGCGCTATTAAGTCCTTGGCCCCCACAATCGGGCTCGCGGTGACTCAAGCCGCGGGGGAGAGACATGAAACGAAATCTATATGCCACGCGTCGATTGTGCACACGCCCGTTGGGCCGATAGATCAGCGGAAGATCGCCGCCTTCGCAAGGCGGAAGCCGTGGGTTCAAATCCCACTCGGTCCACTTCCCAGGTTCGCGATGTCGGCGGCGGGGCGGGGTGAAGGCACATTCCGCCCGTCTCAGGCGAGACGCGCGCCGCACTTGCCGCAGAACGAATCATCTGCATCGAGGGCGGACCCGCACGCGGGACAGGCGTATTCGATTCGCGACCCGCACTTCCCGCAGAACCGGTCCCCTAGACGGAGGGCGGCGCCGCACGTCGGGCACGTTTCGTCCGGAGCCGCCGGCGCAGGTCTGGAGGCGCATTCCCCGCAGAGGATGACGGACATGCCGCGGCGTCGGACGGGTTTCCAGTCGGAGGTGCGTCGGCCGCAGTCCGCGCATCGCCGCTCGCGGCTTTCACCTGCTTCCACGAAGACGAGATCCGAGCGGGGAGCATGTCCTTCCGAGCCCTCCGGGAACTCCTTTGGGGGACCAGCCACGCCACGCCCAACGCCGTGCCGACACGAAAAGGTTCGCCCTAGGCGCGATCCTTGGAGATCGTGACGCTCTTCACCTTGGGAGCGTCCTCCGCGGCGTCCCGCTCAAGATACGTGACGTAGCCGGAGCCGACGTTGAAATGGACGACGGAGACGGTCTTCTCGAGGTTGACGATCGTCTTCCCCGGCTTCCGCTTCATGCAAACCGCTTCCGGAGCATCGACTCTTCGGGCGCTACTTAAATCGTGGTCCGCAATATTCACTATCGATAAACGTAACGCGGGTTCGGAGGAGGGATGGCTTGCGATGCGGGATGGTTAGGCATTTGGGGGGCTTTCCGGCAAACCTATAATACGAACGGACACCCAGTATTACAGTGGAGGACGTGGAGGAGAGATGATCACGATCCGGAAGCTCGCGAAGGCGATCGAGAAGCGCCTTGGCCTGCCCGCGGCGGAAGCAACCGCGCAGGCTCGCACGGTCATGAACTACTTCGGATTCCGCAACGTGATCATCGACAACGCGATTCATCCGGACGACCGGAAGGTCTTTTACGGGCTCCACGACGCCGGTCTACTGCAGAGCTTCTGGGAGACGGTTCCTCTCATGGATGGCCGAAACTGGCGCATCTTCTACTGGTCTCTCGATGAGCGGGACCTCGATCGCATCCTCCAAGAGGCCGTCCCGACCGAGGAGCCCCTCTACAAGCGCCTGCCCGCCGAGGCGTGGTCCCACACGGCCCCGGCCGCGTAAGGCTATTTGGCCGGCCATGCGTCCGCCCCCACGAGCGGGACGAACGCGCACGAGGTCCCTTCCCGCACATCGAGGGAGCCGTCGGGTCTGCGCGTCGCGATGACGAGGACCTGCCCCCATTTCGACGAGCCAATCGGGGCGACGATCCGGCCCCCGGGGGAGAGCTGTGTGGGCCACGCGGGCGGAATCCGGGGCGCCCCGGCGGTCGCCATGACGCAATCGTACGGCGCCCGTTCCGGATGCCCGAGGCTGCCGTCCCCCACGATGACCGTGACCCCCGCGAATCCCGTCCGCTCGAGATTCGTGCGACCCCACTCCGCGAGACCGGGGATTCGCTCGACGGTGACGACGTTCTCGGAGCCCACGAGGGACGCGAGCAGGGCCGCATGGTAGCCCGAGCCCGTACCGATCTCCAGGACCCTCTCGCCCGGTTCGAGGCGGGCTTCCTCGAGCATGATGGCGATCATGGAGGGGGCGGAGATCGTCTGCCCCAAGCCGATCGGAAGGGGTGCATCCGCATAGGCGTCCGGCCGCTCGTCCGGCGGGAGGAACTCCTCGCGCGGGACCCGGAGGAACGCCTCTCGCACCCTCGGGTCACGGACGTACCGGGCTCGAACCAGGCGTTCGACGAGGGCCTTCCGCTTTGCCGCGAAGTCGACCGGTCGGGGCATCCGGCGGGAAATGGGATCGGAGCCGCCATAAACGTTCGGCCTCAGGCGGGCACCAGGATCGCAAGGAGCGCGGTCGAGAGAAGGAGGGTCGCGAGGGTGACCGGCAGACCGGCCTTCACGAAGTCCTTCATGGAGACCGTCACGCCGTCGCGAGCGGCGACCTGGACGACGATCACGTTGCAAGCCGCGCCCAGGATCGTCGCGTTCCCGGCCAGCGTCGAACTCGCCGCAAGGCCGAGCCAAAGCTGCAAGGGGCCACCCGCGCCGTCGACGACCTCCGCAAGGAGGAGCACGGCGGGGACGTTGCTGATGAGGTTCGACAGGAGGGCGGACAGGCCCGCGAGCCAGACGAGCCCACCCGCCCGGTCTCCCGATGCGGCCGTGAATCCGTCCTGGATGACGTCCGAGAGCCCGGAGGTCCGGACGCCCTCGAGGACGATGAAGAGCCCGATGAAGAAGAGGACGATGCTCCAGTCGACCTTCGACACGAGGGTCCTCGGAGTCGCCGTCGAGACGAACGGCAGAAAGAACAGGACGAACGCGCCGCCCGCGAGGGCGATGAGGGGCAGCCAGTTGGGGGTCGAGGCGAAGAAGGCGATCGCCACGGCGGTCGTGATGCCGACCGTTACCGCGAGCCCGGTCCGTTGAAGGCGGACGGGAGGGAGAGGCGGCCCTCGCCGAATCGGTGTCGCTAAGTCTCGGCGGAAGGCAATCCAGACCACGA
>Ga0209002_10000118_pt1 | contig 51306 bp, 50 predicted proteins | sample Rifsed16ft2_FD_184010 | JGI IMG/M metagenome (GOLD analysis project Ga0209002, IMG submission 184010) | Soil microbial communities from Rifle, Colorado, USA - sediment 16ft 2 (version 2) | ecosystem: Environmental > Terrestrial > Deep subsurface > Rock core/Sediment | place: Rifle, Colorado...
TGCTCGACATCCGCGGCGCTTCGGGGAGCGCCGCCCGAGAGTAGCTCGCAGCCCGTGGGGGTCACCAGCACGTCGTCTTCGATCCGCACGCCGAGACGCTCCTCGGGAAGGTAGATCCCGGGCTCGAGGGTCAGCACCATGCCGGCCTGGAGCGGCATGCGGTAGTCCCCCACGTCATGCACCCGCATCCCCAGCCAATGGCTCAGGCCGTGGACGAAGAAAGCGTCGCAAGTCTGGGGCCGGCACAGGTCGCCGCTGCGCTCGCGCAGGTGGCGCCGCGCGATGGCGTTGAGGTCGCTCACCGTGACCCCGGGCTTGACGGCATCCATGGCGGCCTGCTGCGCCGCCAGGACCAGCTCGTAGATCGCGCGCTGGCGCGGCGTGAAGCGGCCGTTGGCCGGCACCGTGCGGGTCACGTCCGCCGTGTACTGGCCGTACTCGGCTCCGATGTCCATCACCACCAGATCGCCGTCCTCGATGGTGCGCCGGTTGACGTCGTAGTGCAGCGTGGTACTGTTCGGCCCACTGCCGATGATGGACGGGAATCCCACGCGGTCGGCGCCCCGATCGCGGAAGACGTACTCCACGGTCGCCTCGATCTGATACTCCCTCAGGCCGGGCTTCATGGCCCGCATCGCCGCGAGCTGCGCCTCCACGGTGATCTCGATGGCGCGCCGCAGCCGGGCGATCTCGTCGGCATCCTTCACCACCCGCATGGTGTCGAGCACCGGCGCCAGGTTCACGAGATCCCGCCGGCCCTGCCGCGCCCACCTGGCAGCCACCGCGCTGTCGGAGACCGGCGCGCGCGCCACCGTGTAGATCGGCCCGGGTACGGCCCCTAACAGTGCGGATCGCAGGGAATCCAGTGCGTCGGTGGAGAGGACCGTCCCGATCCCGCTCACGCGGGCGGCGTCAGTGCCCGGTCCCAGGCGCAAGCCGGTCCACTGTTCCTCGGCCGGATTGCCAGGCGGGAGCACCAGCATCGCCTGCGCAGCGCCGGCCTCGCCGCGCGCCAGTACCAGGACCGCCCCCGGCGTTTCCAGCCCCGTCAAATAGAAGAAATCGTCGTCCTGCCGGAAGTGGCTGTCCTGGAGCACGTCGTCCTCCAGGTCCCGGGACCCGGCCGCCGGCACGATCACGACCCCGGGGGGCACCCGCCGCGCCAGCGCCTCACGCCGGGCGGTCGTCGCTGCCACGTTGACGGGCCGGCCGGCCCCGGGAAGCTCGGCCACCGGTGCGGGGGCCGGAGGCAGCGACTGCGCCGCGAGCGGCGCAGCGAGCAGCAACAGCACCAGGGTTCTCACGGGGCCCAATTGTAACCGCCTTGACGCATCTCCGTCGAGAGCGCCAAACTTCAGCCCCATGAGCGACGATCTCGCCCGGCTCCAAGCGCGCGTCCAGGAGCTCGAACAGGAGCGCAAGCACCTCCTGGCGGTCATCGAGATCCTGGAGGAGATCTCCGGTACGCTGCACTTCGTGGACATCCTCCAGGCTATTACCCGCAAGCTGGGGGAAGCGTTCGGCCTGGACCGGTGCTCCATCTTCCTGGCGGAGCGCGGCGGCACCCAGGCACGCCTGGTGGCGTCGTACGAGGACCCGAGCATCCGGAACTACGTGGTGGACCTCGAACGCTACCCGGAGCTCAAGCACGCACTCCAGTCGGGGGAAACCGTCTTCATTCCGGACGCGGCCACCGACCCCACCCTCAAGCACGTCAAGAGCTCCCTCGCCAACCGCAAAGTCAAGTCCATTACCGTGGTGCCGATCACGTGGCGCGGCGTGTCCATCGGGGCGATCTTCCTGCGAACCTTCCGCGACGGCCCGACCTTCTCGGACGCCGACGTGCGGTTCACGCAGGTGGTGGGAAGTCTCACGGCCAAGGCGCTCCGCAACGCGTACCGCTACGAGCGTCTGATCGCGCGGCAGTCCGAGCCCCGGGCGCAGGGGCGGCAGGCCGACATGGAGCGCATCGCCCTGCTCAGCTTCCTCAAACGCTTCCTCGACGCGTTCCACCAACGAGACGGGACCAGCGCCGAAGGCCTCCTGCCGCAGTCTTCGGGCGCGGAGCTGAACCGCCTGGTCGAGATCGCCATGGCCGTGGTCGCCGAGGAGGGCAAGGGCCGCTGACCCGCGATCCCGCCGCGACGGCCGCCGGGCGGCGCGCGGCCGAGCTTCGCCGCATCCTCAACCGCGCCAATTACGCCTACTACGTGCTCGACGCGCCGGAGATGTCCGACGCGGAATACGACCGACTGTTTCGCGAGCTGGCGGACCTGGAGCGCGCTCATCCCGACCTCAGGGCCCCAGATTCACCCACCCACCGGATCGGCGCCGAGCCGGCGCAGCAGTTCACGAAGCATCGGCACCTCGTGCCGATGCTCTCGCTCGCCAACGCCTTCAGCGAAGCGGAGCTGGCGGAGTGGGAGGATCGCAATGCGCGGCTGGTACCCGAGGTCCGGCGGGCGGGCTATACGCTGGAGGTCAAGATCGACGGTGCCGCCGTGAGCCTCACCTACCGGAACGGCGTGCTGGCGGTGGGTGCCACGCGCGGCAACGGATTCGAAGGGGAGGACGTCACGGCCAACCTGCGGACCGCGCTGGACATCCCGCTCAAGCTCCAGGGCACGGGGTGGCCCGAGCTGATGGAAGTGCGGGGCGAGGTCTACCTGCCGAAGTCCCGTTTCGAGAAACTGAACCAGGAGCGCGAGGCCAGGGGCGAGCCGCCCTTCGCCAACCCCCGGAACGCGGCCGCCGGCGCGCTGCGCCAGCTGGATTCCAGGGTGACCCGCGCACGCGGTTTGCGCCTGTTCTGCTTCCACGTCGAGGCTCCCGATGCGAAGCGACGCTTCGAGACCCAGCAAGAGCTGCTCGAGCAGCTCACGGCCTGGGGGTTCCCGGTGGAGCCGCACCACCAGCCGGCGCCGGACCTCTCCCAGGCCCATCGAGCGATCGCCAAGCTGGAGAAGCTGTTGGATGGCCTCGACTACGGCGCCGACGGCGTCGTGGTCAAGGTGAACCGCTTGGCACTCCACGCCGAGCTGGGTGTGGTGGGAGACCGGGAGCCGCGCTGGGCCATCGCCCGCAAGTTCGCCCCCGAGGTGGCGGTGACTCGGCTGTTGGACATCCAGATCAACGTGGGCCGCACCGGGAGCCTCAACCCGTTCGCCGTGCTCGAGCCGGTGGAAGTCACCGGCGTCACGGTCTCCAATGCCACGCTGCACAACTTCGATCTCATCGAAGCCAAGGACATTCGCGTGGGCGATTGGGTGGAAGTGACCCGCGCGGGCGAGGTCATCCCCCAGGTGCTGGGCCCGCTGCGGGAGCGGCGGACCGGCGATGAGAAACCGTTCACCCTGCCGGAGCGCTGTCCCGTGTGTCACTCCACGGTGGAGCGGCCGCAGGATGAGGTGATGGTCTACTGTCCCAACGTCTCCTGCCCCGGCCGGGTGCTGGAAGGCATCGTGCATTTCGCCTCGCGGGGGGCGATGGATATCCGGGGGTTGGGATACGAGCGCGTCCGGGCACTGATCGACGCGGGGTACATCGAGAGCGTGGCGGACCTGTACGATCGCGACAAGCTCAACCAGCGCAAGCTCCTGGCGCTGCAGGGCTTCGCGGAGAAGTCCGCCGGGCAGCTCATCGCCGCCATCGAAGCGTCGAAACCGCGGCCCCTGTCCACGGTGTTGTTCGCGCTGGGCCTGCGACACGTCGGGTTCCAGGTCGCGCGACTGCTGGCCCGGCAATTCACCGCCATGGACCGGTTGGCCGAGGCCGACGTCGATGAGATCAGCGCGGTGCACGGCGTGGGACCCACCATCGCCGAGGCGGTAGCCGGCTTCTTCAGGGAACCACGGAATCGCCGGCTGGTCGCACGACTGGCAGACCTCGGTGTGAACATGCGGGAGCCCCGTGCCGAGGCGGGAGGCCCGCTCGCCGGGCAGACCTACGTGATTACGGGGACGCTGCCCACGCTGTCGCGCGCCCAAGCGCAGGAGTTCATTGAGCACGCGGGCGGCCAGGTCGCCTCCAGCGTCTCGAGGAACACCACCGCGGTGGTCGCCGGCAGCGAACCTGGGAGCAAGCTGGACCGCGCGCGGGAGCTGGGCGTGCCCGTGATCGAGGAAGCGGAACTCTTGCGTCGCCTCGGGCGGCGTCCCTAACTTGGCGCAACCTCAACGGGCCTGGCGCGGATGGCGGGTGCGGTCGAGCTGAACGGCGATACGGTCGGCCTGGGGCGGAGCGGCCTCCGCGCGCTGCGTCAGGCGTTGCAGGCTTCCCTCGGCGACCAGGCGGCCGAGCGGCTTCAGGAAGCGGGACACGCTTCGGGCCGCGAGGTGTACAACTGTTTTCGCCGCTGGGTCAAGGCCACCACCGGACTGGATGACCCCGGCGCGATCGCAGCCAACGCGCTGGGCGGCGTCCTGTCCGACTTCTTCCAGGCGCTGGGTTGGGGTCCCATCTCGATGAATCGCGTTGGTTCCATGGGGATCGCGATGGACACCGCCGAGTGGGCCGAGGCGGATCCGGGAGCCCAGGCCCCCTACCCGTCGTGCCACCTCTCGGCGGGGCTGCTCGCCGCGTTCATGGGCGCCCTCTCGCAGCAGACTGTTTCGGTAATGGAAGTCGAGTGCCGCAGCGCCAATCACGCGCGCTGCCGGTTCCTGCTGGGGAAGCCGGAAGCGTTGGACGCGGTGTACCAGGCGATGAGTGAGGGGCGGGACTATACCGCGGTGCTCTAACGCCGCCAAGGGATGACGTCGACTGCGTAAGGGGTGAGGGGTGCCCCTTACCCCTCACCCCTCACGCAGTTTCTTACCCGTATCATCAGTCCATCTGCCGCGGGGCGAGTTCCCGCAGTTTCGCCGCGTACTCGGGCCGCATCACGAATTCCCCGTCCACGATGATCTCCCGATCCCACGGAAGGATGATGAAGCTGTCCGTCGCCAGGGCGTGGAAATCGGGCGCGTACGGGCCGGTCTTGAACGAGACCGCCGTGCGGACGTCGGCCGGGCCGACCTTGCGCACCGCGGAGAGGGCCAGCTTGAGGGTGTCGCCCGAATCGCAGGTTTCGTCCACCACGAGCACCCGGCGGCCCCGGATGAGCGGGGGTGGCGCGGTCACCAGCGTGGGACGAGAGCTCTCGCCGAATCGGGTGACCGCCATGGACGCGAAGTCCCGCTGGAGGATGGAGGCGACCACCGCTCCCGGGATCACGCCCGCCTTGGCGATGCCCAGCACGATCTCGGGATCGTAGGCGCCGGAGATGCGCAGCGCGAGCGCGCGGCATAGCTCCCCGAAGAAGGGCCAGTCGACTTCGAGGACGTCGCGGGCGGGCGCTGGAGGGGCTTTCGTCGGCATCGAAATGGCATACTATCACCGCGACCCGAAGCTGACAACCTGCTGATCTCCGCGTTGCCTCGGCTTCGGGCGAGCGGTATCTTGACGCTCCAATATGGGGTTCTGGAAACGCCTCTTCGGCCGCGACCGCTCCCGGGAGCTGAAGCCGCAGCGGCTGGATTACCTCAATGAAGCCCTGGCGCTGGAACGGCAAGGCGATTACGACGCGGCGCTCACCTCGTACCGGCTGGCGCTGCGCGACCGCCCCAGCGACCTCAAGGTCCTCCAGAACATGGCGATCGCCTTCACCAAGACCAACCGCCACGACGACGCCATCCGCACCTACCGCCGCGCGCTGGAGATCGACGGAACCCTCGCCGGGGCCCACTACGGCCTGGCGTTCCTGCTGCTCAAGCGCGGGGAGCGCGACCAGGCCACCCGGCACCTCCGGGCGTTCCTGGCCCGCCCGCCTCGTGGTCCCGACGCCCAGAAGTGGATCGCGCACGCGCACCAGTCGCTGACCGAGCTGGGAGAAGCCGGCGTCTCGTGAGGCGGGCGGCGGCCGTAGCGCTGCTGGCGGCTGGGTGCAAGCTGCTCCTGGGTGATCCCGACCGCATCATCGCCCTGGAGATCGTCGGCCCGACCAGGTACACCGTACCGGTCGACGACACCTTGCATCTCAAGGCCCGGGCGCGGTCCGCCAACGGCGACACCGTGATCGGCACCGTGATCGTGTGGGCCGTCCTCGACACCGGCACCGTTGGCATCGCGCTCGACACGGCGACCGGCAGGGTCATCGCGCAGGCACCGGGGGACTGGCGCGTGCAAGCACGGGTCGAAGACCTCCGATCGGATCCCCTCGCCATCACCGTGGTGGCACCCGCCCCGTGACCTCACCCCGCACCCTCAACCACCTGTTCTTCGACGCCGTCGAGCGGTTCAGCACCAAGCGGGCGGCGCTGCGGTACAAGGTGGACGGCGTGTGGCGGGACATTACCCACCAGGAGCTGGCCCGCCGGGTGTACCATGCCGCCCTGGGACTCCACGAATTCGGCATCCGGCCCGGCGACCGCGTGGCGATCTACTCGCACAACCGCCCGGAGTGGGCGATCGCCGACTACGCCTGCCTCACCGCGCGGTGCGCCGACGTGGCCATCTACCCCACTCTGCCGGGTCCGCAAATCGAATACTTGATCCGGGACTCCGGGGCCACCGCGATTTTCGTGGGTGATCGCGAGCAGTACGAGCAGGTGCAAAGCGTGCGCGCCTCTCTGCCCCAGCTCAAGACCGTCTTCATGTTCGGCTCGCCGCGCGAGGGCGACGACGTCATTCCGTTCCAGCAGTTGCTGCGCCACGGAGCCGCCGCCGAGGCCAAGTACCCCAGGTACCGGCAGGACGCGCTGGCCGCGGCTCCGGACGACCTCGCCACGCTGATCTACACCTCCGGGACCACCGGCGAGCCCAAAGGCGTCATGCTCACGCACGCCAATTTCTGCGCCAATGTCATCGGGGCGCTGAAGGTGGTGCGCATCGGGCCCACCGACTCGTGTCTCTCCTGCCTACCGCTGGCGCACAGCTTCGAGCGCATGGCTGGCCACTACACCATGTTGCACGGCGGCGCCACGATCAATTACGCCGAAAGTCTCAACACCGTCGCCCAGGACCTGCTCGAGGTGCGGCCCACCGTGGTGCTCCTGGTGCCCCGGCTCTACGAGAAGATCTACGCGCGTGTCACCGAGGTGGCGATGGCGGGCGGGGCGTTGTCGCGGCGGGTCTTCTTCTGGGCGCGGCGGACCGGGGCCGCCTACGCGGACCTGAAGCTCACCGGACAACTCATTCCGTTCGGCCCCCGGGTACGGCGGAGGATCGCGGACCGGCTGGTGTTCCGGAAGGTCCGGGCGCGGACCGGGGGCCGGATCCGCTTTTTCGTGTCGGGAGCCGCGCCACTGGCGCCCGAGATCGCCAAGTTCTTCTACGCCGCCGGCCTGCCTATCCTCGAAGGATACGGGCTCACCGAAACGTCACCGCTGGTGTCCGTCAACGGCCTCAAGGCCCTCAAGATCGGTACGGTGGGCCGCCCGGTGCCGGACGTCGAGGTGCGGATTGCGGAAGACGGAGAGATCCTGGTGCGCGGCCCCAATGTCATGCAGGGGTACTACCACAAGCCGCAGGCCACGGCCGAGGCGATCGACGCCCAGGGCTGGTTCCACACCGGCGACATCGGCGAGCTGGACGCCGACGGTTTTCTCAAGATCACGGACCGGAAGAAGGACATCATCGTCACGGCAGGGGGCAAGAAGATCGCGCCCCAGCCGATCGAGAACCTGGTGCGCAACACTCCGTTACTCAAGAATGCGGTGCTGATCGGCGACAAGCGGAAGTTCCCGGTGCTGCTGGTGGTCCCCGACGTCAAGGCGCTCGTCGCGTGGGCGGCCCAGCGGGGCCTCCCCACGGACGACGTGGACCAGTTCCTCGAGCAGCCCGACGTGGTGGCCAAGATCGAACGCGAGACCATGGTCAACCTGCGCGACCTGGCGAGCTTCGAGATGCCCAAGAAGATCGTGGTCATCAAGGACGATTTTACCATCGAGCGCGGCGAGCTGACGCCGACGCTGAAGGTCAAACGCGCGGTGGTGGAGAAGGAGTACCGAGCGCTGATCGACGCCGCGTACGAAGAATAACAGTCATCGCTGATGGCGCTTCTGGCCCACCCACAATCCGCGCCCCACGGCGACCTGATCGAGACCCGGCGCTGATACGGCCTCCGCGACCGCCACCAGGCGTAGCCCCGTCAACAATACCCGTGTCCCCTCACTGATCCACGGTTCCCCGCAGGCGTCGGCGCCCAGGACCACGCCGCGGGCCATGGATCGGCGGAGCGGGATCCTGTCGGGGTGCGCCAGCAGCGTCAGCACCGGCGAGACCTCCACGTCCGGCGGTGGGTTGACCCCCACGAAGTGCACGCCGCCCATTCGCTCGGCGAGCCCGCGCGCCAGTCGTGCGGCAGAGCCCCCGAGCACGACAAACCCCCCGGGGCCCGTCAGACCGAGGAGTGCCCAGATCACGTCCGGATCTGCTGCCTCGGCCGTCGCTGCCGTCGCTGGCGTCGCTACCGTCTCCCCAAAGTGCACGACGCCCTGCCGTATCGGGTACTCCCGCTGGCAGACGGGACAGCCCACGATGCCGCGCATGATCATCCGCCCGGCCATCATGCCGGGCGCCACGACGCAGAAACTCTCCTCGTGTGGTTCGGGACAGCGCAGGAATTCGGAGAGCTCGATGAACAACTATTCCAGCCACCGACCGCCATGGGCCAGGCGCAGGAACTCGTCGCGGGTCTTGTGGTCGTCCCGAAAAGCGCCCCGCAACGCACTGGTGACGGTCTTGGAATTCTGTTTCTCGACGCCGCGCATCATCATGCAAAGATGGTAGGCTTCGATAACGACGCCCACGCCGAATGGATCGAGCACCCGCATGATCGCGTCCGCAATGTCGTCCGTCATGCGCTCCTGCACCTGGAGCCGGCGCGCGAAGAGGTCCACGATCCGCGGAATCTTCGACAGCCCGATGATCTTGCCGTTGGGCAGGTACGCTACGTGCGCCTTGCCGAAGAATGGCAGCAGGTGGTGCTCGCACAGCGAGTAGATCTCGATGTCCCGCACCAGCACCATGCTCTCGTGCCGTTCCTCGAACACGGCGCCGGCGACCACATTCTCCACGGACGTGGTATACCCCCTGGTGAGCCACTTGAGCGACTGGTCCACCCGCCCCGGCGTGTCGCGGAGTCCCTGGCGCTCCACATCCTCGCCCAGGACCTCGAGCATCTGCCGCACCAGCGGCGCCAGGGACGTGGCCCGCGGATCGGCCCGCTGGAGGCGCCGGGTCGGGAGGTCGAGTGCGTCCTCCGGCTGCTGTCGTTTGTGAGATGGTTTCGCCATGCGTGCAGGGTACCCGGGCCCCGGAGCAGCGTCAAGCGAAGGCGCCGAAACGAAGACCGCCGGCACACGCGAACGTGCACCGGCGGGGGCATGCACCGAACCTGAAGGGTGTCACTGAAGCCCGACCGAAAGGGACCGCGCCCTTACCGAGGCTTTTGCCTTCCCCCAGTGGGGGCCTGACATCGGCCGCAGCCGCGGACGCGTCATCGAGCTGTGTTGGCTCAGTACGCTTGTCCCTCAGATCCGCATGCCAACGCCATTATACGACCGCCACCCGCCGCCAGCAAGAGCGGTGTTTCTTCGGCTTTGACCCACCCCTTGCGCCGGTGTAGCGTTGGCCCATGCACCAGCCCGCGCCGGACGCGCAGCGGCGCACGCTCCAGGCCATCCGCGATCTGCTCGCCGCGCACCACGCCCACTTTCGGGAGATCCACCACGAGCCCACCTACACCTCGGAGCAGTCGGCGGCGGCGCGCGGTGAGAGTGTGGAGATCGGTGGGAAGGCCATCGTCATGAAGGCAGACGAGGCCTTCCACATGTTCGTGTTGTCGGCGGCGCGCTCGGTGGAGTCGTCGGCGATCCGCAAGAAGCTCAACGCCCGGCGCTCCCGGTTCGCCACCCCTGACGAGCTGCTCCGGATGACCGGGCTGGTGCCGGGCTCGGTGCCGCCGTTTGGCCGGCCCGTTCTGGACCTCGATCTCTACGCGGACGAGGCGATACTCCTGAACGAACGCATCGCGTTCAACGCAGGCTCGCTCACCGACTCGATTATCATGGGGATGCAGGACTGGCGCCGGATCGCCGTCCCCGTCGTGTTCCCGTTCTCAAAGCCCGCGCCCTGATCTCAGTCGCGCCGGACCGTGCGCTCGGAGGTGCTCTTCGGGCGTCACGGTCGCGGCGAAACACAACCGCTGCGCCGCGATCACCGCCCGCATGTCGTCGTCCAGGCGCGCCAGGGTCATGGCTGGCGGTCGCGCTTCCGGCGCGTGTCCCAGCGGTGCGCCGCGATGATGGCGGCGGTGAACACGATGAGGAACAGCAAGCCTGGAACCAGGTAGGCATTGATGGGATTCGACATGGGGACTCCGCTGGTGGAGGGTTCAGGCTCCGGGATCGCCTATCGGCGTGGACCGCTCGCGCGGTGCGTCACGTCGCCGCACGAGGGCCGGCCGGATGAGGTAGAGGCTCAGGTAGAACCCCACGAAGCTCAGCAAGCCAAGAAGAAACGCTGGACGAAGGGCCTGGGGCAAGAGCACCGCGATCGCGACCGTGGCGCCGCCCCATCCCAGGATCCCCAGCAGCACGCGGGGATAAGCCGTCCCGATCGTGTACCACAGGTCAACGATCCGATAGAACGCCGCCATCGTGCGGATGGCCAGCTGCACGCCGAGCGCAAACAGGGCGAACGCGACGAGGGTGCTCACGCTGCTGACCGTTGCCCGAGGATCCGCACGGTGCCGCGCTCGCCGTCCACCTCCACCAGGGTCCCGGTTTGAATGCGCCGCGTGCAGTCCGGTACGTCCACCACGCACGGCATGCCGTACTCGCGGGCCACCGTCCCCGCGTGCGACAGATAGCTCCCCACCTCGACCACCGCCGCGCCTGCGGTGAGGAAGAGCGGCGTCCAGGCGGGATCGGTGTACGGGGCTACCAGAACTTCGCCCGGATGCAGCTCCAGGTCCACCGACGCATCGAGAATCACGCGAGCCCTGCCCTGGTAGCGCCCCGGCGAGGCTCCCTGCCCCTCCAACCGGTCACTCTCCGCTCCCGTGACGCGCTCCGTACGCTCGACGCCGATCGTCTTGGGCGGCGTGAGCTTCGTGAGCCGGACATGCTCCATGCGCCGCTGGTGAACCCGCTCCTCGACGTCCAGCCAGCGCAGCGCCCCGGATCGGAGCGCCGCGACCTCGGTCCAGGTGAGGAAGAAGATGTCGTCCTGGCACTTGAGCTTCCCCGCTGCCAGGAGTTCGGCCTCGATCGCCAGGATGCGCTTGCGGATGGCGCCCAAGCCCATGATGTGGTAGAAGCGCGAGTTCTCCCGCAGCCGGAGGTAGTACCTCGCCCGGCCGGCCGCGAGTCGGATGAGGCGCCAGCGCAGGCCGCCCGTTCGCCGGCGGATCTCGGCTTCGAGCTGCGCCCGAGCCGATACAGCTTGCGCCTCATGGTCGACGTCACCCGCCGTGACCAACAGGTGATTCCGGACCATGCCCAGGACCGGCGCCGGGTCCTCTTCCCACCGCGGGGAGCGCAGCTCGAACTCCTTGATGGCCCGGTGGCCGTGCGTCGCGAGGAACTGGTCCAGCCGAGTCAGAAACTCCCGGGCGGCCGGCTCCTGACGCAGCTGCTGGAGCGCCTCTTCGGGCTCGTGACGGGTCAGCAGCTCCCGCACCGACTCGACGCGGCTCGCTTGGCGCGCGAGCGCCACGATCTCGCGCCCCATCTCCGCCGACCGGACGCCCGCCGTCCCGGAGCACAACAACGCCACGGCGTCGGGGCGCAGGCCGGGCACCCAGCGACGCAGCATCGCCTTGAGCGCACCCATCCACGGCGCGAACCGCATGGAACAGATGTTGACGATCACCGGCATGTGCCCGATGGGATCGAGCAGCGCCGGCAGCAGGAACAGTCTCCGCAGCGCACCCACGGCGTCCATGGAGGGATCCCGCTCCACCCGCCAGCACAACGACCGGAAGCGGTCCATGAAGTCGTTGGGCATGCCGCGGGTCCGCGCCATCACCACCCCGAACGCCAGGTGCGTGGCGAGGAGCGCCAGCAGCGCGATCGGCAGCTTCCGCAGGGACCATCGCAGCGGGGCGGACGACGGCCGCCCGCTCAGGTATGCCAGGCTCGCCAGGTCGTCGTCGGAGATCTCGAAGGGCACCAAGCGCCGGATCAGGTCCAGGTCCATGTAGATCCTGCCCCCGAAGAACCTGAGGCCGGGTGGACCGGGGTTCCCAGCCAGGTCCATCATCAGCGGCGTCATGGGGTCGGTGAAATTCTCGGCCAGGGCCTTGAACAGCACCCACTTCCCCTTCACGCCGCGGCCGATCTCCTGGCGACCCAGCGCAGTGATGGGGCGGGATTGCAGCAGATAGAAGCGTCCGTCGGTCATCGCCCACTCCACGTCCTGGGGGGCGCCGAAGTGCCGCTCGCACTTGAGCGACCACTCCGCCACGGCCCGCACCTGATCCTCCCGGAGCGTCTCGCGAGTCTGCATGGAGAGAGACACGCGCTCCAGCCGCGCGTCGCGTGCCCCTGACACGCGCGCAGGAACCAGAAAGCGCTTCTCCGCGACGCGCCGCTCGCGCACCTGGAGCCCATTGCGGCTCAGGATGTAGCGGTCCGGCGTGACGCGCCCGTCCACGATGGCCGCGCCCATCCCCCAGCTCGACTCGATGAGGATCTCATCACGGGCGCCGCTCACCGGATTGGCGGTGAATGCCACGCCCGACACCTCGGAGCGAACCATCTCCTGCACCACCACGGCCATGAAGACCGACGCATGGGGAATCCCGCGGGTCGAGCGATACGCGGCAGCCTCCATGCTCCAGAGCGAAGCCCAGCAGCGCCGGATCACCTCGAGCAGGCGACCGGCGTTCACGTAGTAGTAGGTCCCGTGCTGGCCCGCGAAGCTGGCCCCGGCAAGATCTTCGGCGGTGGCGGAGCTGCGGACGGCGCAGGAGACGTCGCCGTCCCCACCGGCGAGGAGGCGCGAGTGCGCTTCCAGGATCGCCTCGGCCAAGGGCTGCGGCATCTCCGTCTCGACGATCCGGCGCTGGATGCCGGGGCAGCGACGCGCCAGCTGATCGCGCGACGCGCCATCCAGGCCGCGCCACTCGTGCTCCAGTCCCAACGACTCGACGAACTCGCGGTAGGCCTGGGTGGAGACCACGAACCCCGGCGGGACCGGGAAGCCGTGTGCCGCCAGCTCGCCCAGGTTTGCGCCCTTGCCGCCAGCGATGGCGGTGTCGCCGGCGCGAACTTGCTCGAGGGAGAGGACGCTGGTCACTTGGCTCTGATCCACAGCCGGGGCATGATCCTTATGATCGGGACTCGCGCGGAGTGATTCACGGCGCAGGGCAGCCCTTGTCGAACACCACCCGCCATTGATCGTTGGGCTCACGGCGCCAGATCGAGTTGAACGTGCCGGTCCGCCGGCCCGTGGGGTCGCGCACCGGCCCGCTGGTCAGGGCGAGCGTGCCGGAGTCCAGGACCTCCACCAGCTCCGGGCGCCACGAGAACGGGGCATCCGGCCCGGCGAAGAACGGGGCCCAGGCTTCCAGCACGGCGGCCCTGCCGCGCAGCGGCCCCTGCCGGCTAAAGAAGATCGCGTCGGGCGCGATGAACGACGCGAAGGCCTCGTGGTCCCGTGCCGCCATGGTGTGGGCAAAGCTGCTTTCCGCCACAAAGACCTGGCGCGCCAGGTCCGCGTTGGTTTGAGCTGTCGCCGGCCCGGCGATCAGCAGAAAGGCGAGGGCGCAGGACAGAGGGATCACGCGTCGCATCGGATCTCCAGGTGTCAAGGGGGATTCAAGACCTGAGCGCCACCACCGGATCCACCGCGGCGGCACGCCGCGCGGGGAGATATCCAGCCAGCACTGCCACCACCAAGAGCAGCACGCCCACGGCCACGAACGTCGCGGCGTCGGTGGGCTCCACCTGATACAGAAGACCCGTGATCAGGCGGGTCAACGCCAGCGCCGCCGCCATGCCGGCAGCGAGGCCGATAACGGCGATTCGCGCCACTCGGCCGACGACCGCGCGGATCACGCCCGACGGTGCGGCACCCAGCGCCATCCGGATGCCAATCTCCTGCGATTCCAGCGCCACGGTGTACGACATCACGCCGTAAATCCCCACCGCGGCCAGGAGCAGCCCCACCACCGCGAAGGCGGAGACCAGGGCGGCGTTCAAGCGTTGCGGGGCGTAGCTCCGCCGGATTCGCGAATCTATGGTCGCCGCTCCCAGGCCCATTCCCGTCGTGGGAATCGCAGGCTCGGCCAGCCGCACGGCACGGTCAATGGCCGGAAGCAACTGCTCGGGCGGGAGTACCGTGCGAGTCACCAGCGCCATGGCGGCCCAGGGATTGTGGGTATACGGGACGTACACCACGGGGTCCGGCTCGGCGTCGAGCCCAAAGTGCTTGACATCCCTCACCACGCCCACCACGGTCCCCACCAGCGGCTGGCCGAAGTCAGGCCGAGTCCTGGCCGCCTTGAGCACGCCGAAGCGATCGCCTACGGGGGACTTGCCACCCCACCGGCGGGCCAGCACCTCGTTCACCATCAGGGGCCCGGGCGGCCCCCGCACGTCCACGTCGCTGAACTCCCGGCCTGCCACAACGGGAATTCTCATCATGGCGAAGTACCCGGCGGAGACGGTGCGAAACAGCACGGTTAGCTCGTCGCGGGATCCGGTGGGCGCATGCCCAATGGCCGCGCGGGTGGGCAGGCCGCCGCCGCTGAAGGGCGCATGATTGATGAGCGCCACTTGGGCCACACCGGGCACCGCGCCCACGGACTGAGCCACACGGTCGTAGAGCCGTACGGCGGCCCCTTGATCGTCGTAGGTGGGAGACGGCGGCTCGATGTGGGTCACCACCAGCCGGTCTGGGTTGAACCCTGGGTCCACGTCGCTCAGGCGCCAATAGCTCCGCGCAAGCAGCGCCGCACCGATGAGCAGCACGACCGTGAGTCCCATCTGCGCGGCCAGGAGCCAGGCCGGGAGTCGTCCGCGCCCCCCGCGCGAGAGCGCCGTGCCGGCCCGTTCGCCTAGAAAGTTGGCCAAGGGGGTAGACGCCACGCGCCGCACGGCCACCGCGGCGAACAGCACGGCTGTGACAACCGTGAGTCCGATGGCGAAGGCCAGCACGCCAGCGTCCACGCCGATCTCGCTCACGCGCGGCAGTCGTGCCGTGGCGTTCACCCGAACCAAGTGCACGGCCCCAACCGCCAGCAGCATGCCGAGCGCCCCGCCCACCGAGGCTACCAGCAAGGTCTCGGCGAGAAGCTGACGCAGGACCCGTCCGCGTCCCGCGCCGAGGGCGGCCCGGATGGCGAACTCGGGCGTGCGGGCGGCGCCTTGTGCCAGGTACAGGTTGGCGAGGTTCACGCAACAAATGAGCAGTACCACGGCGACGGCTCCGCCCAGCATGAACAGCCGGGTGGGCGTGTTGCCCACGGTGAACTCCCTCAGGGACTGGATGGACACGCGGGTCCAGCGGGCGCTGGCCTCGGGGTAGGCGACGGCGAGTCTGCGGGCGATGGCGTCCATCTGCTCCCGCGCTCGCGCCAGCGGCACGTCGGCCTTCAGCCGAGCAACGATCCGGCTGTCGGCATGGAAGCCGCGCTGTCGCAGGGCTGTCATGTCGGGCGGCGGCAGGCTGGGGATGGGAAGCCAGAGTTCCGTGTCCGCCTGTCCCCAGTTGGGGTAGGCGAAGGTGGGTGGCATCACGCCAACGATGGTGAACGGCTCGCTGGCCAGGGTCACTGTCCGGCCGACCATGTCGGAGTCGCCGCCAAAGGTGTTGCGCCAGACGCCGTGCGATAATACGGCCACGTTGCTGTTGCCGGGCAGATAGTCGTCCGGGCTCAGGGCACGGCCCAGGAGGGCCGGGACGCCCAGCGTGGAGAAGAACTCCTCGGACACGAAGGCGCCGAGCAGGAGGCCGGACTGGTCGCTGGTCTGGTGGCTGAGCGCGGTGCCGTGGATGTAGGCCAGGCCGCTGAACCCGTCGGCTTGCTCTTGCCAGTCGAGGAAGGTGGGATGCGATACCAATTGGCGCGCGGCCCCGAGCGAATCCTGCTCGAACAGGGTGTAGAGTCGGCCGGAAGTCGGGTAAGGCAGCGGGCGAAGGATGATGGAGTTGATGAGACTGAACACGGCGGTGTTAGCGCCAATACCCAAGGCCAACGTGAGGGCGACGGCCAAGGAAAAGCCGGGTCGCTTCATCGCCACGCGCGCCGCAGCCCGAAGATCAAGGGCCAGAGTGGAGAGGGCGAAGTCCCCAACGAGCTGAGGCATGGGCGGCTCACCCTAATTAGTGGAATCCGGGGAAACCGAGCAAGCTCCCCTTCATGACTTGCCAACCCGGCGGTCAGCCGCACACTTTTGGGCCACCCTTCTACCAGGAGCCCCTCTATGCGCTGGCCCATCACCGTCGCGGCGGGATTCGTGACTCTGACGGCACTCGGAGCCCATACTCGGACCGGTCAGTCCGTCCCCGCGCGGGTGGCGCGCACCGTCACGGTGAACGTCACGTGCCCCGGCCCCAACAACCAGCGAGACGCGGTGCAGCCCTGGGAGGCGCAGGTCCAGGTCGGCGACTCCATCCTATGGAACCTGGTGGAGCCGATCCTCTCCGACACCATCATGATCAGTCTCAAGGATTCCTCGCGGACCTGGCCGTTCGCGAGCCCCAACCGCCCGCGCGGCCGACGGAGCGCGGGGGGGCAGAACGCGCTCGTCGTGGGTCGGTACCCCTACAACATCACGCTGCGGTGTCCCGTCCAGGGGGGTCCGCCGGCGTTCATCGTCATTGATCCCGATATCATCATCCGCGAGTGATTCCGGCCCTTTGACGCTGCCCGACGCCGCGTTCCCCAGCGCGGGCTCGCCGGCCGCGGAGCCCCGTGACGTCACCTGAGGCACCCGAGCGAATCGGTCCCTACCGCATCCTCCAGGTCTTGGGGGAAGGCGGAATGGGCGTAGTGTACGTCGCCGAGCAGACCGAGCCGGTCCGCCGGCGAGTCGCGCTCAAGATCATGAAGTTGGGAATGGACACCAAGCAGGTGGTGGCGCGATTCGAGGCCGAGCGCCAGGCCCTGGCGGTGATGGAGCACCCCAACATCGCCAAGGTGCTGGACGGCGGCGCCTCGGAGGCCGGCCGACCGTACTTCGTGATGGAGCTGGTGCGGGGCGTTCCCCTCACACAGTACTGCGACATGCACCGCCTTTCCACCCGGGACCGCTTGGCGCTGTTCATCCCGGTGTGCCACGCGGTGCAGCACGCCCATCAGAAAGGCGTGATCCACCGCGACCTCAAACCCTCCAACGTGCTGGTGGCGGTGCAGGACGACCGGCCAGTGCCCAAGGTCATCGACTTCGGGATCGCCAAGGCGATTTCCCAACGCCTTACCGAGCACACGCTGGTCACCGAGTACGGGATGGCCATGGGGACGCCGGCCTACATGAGCCCCGAACAGGCGGAGATGTCGGGCCTGGACGTGGACACGCGCACCGACATCTACTCGCTGGGGGTGATGCTCTACCAGCTGCTGGTGGGACGCCTCCCGCTGGATCCCGGGGAGTTGGGCATGCCGGCCTTCCTGGCGCGGCTGGTAATGCGCGAGACCTCGCCAGAGACGCCCAGTGGGCGGCTGAGCACGCTGGGGCCGGACCGCGTCGCCATCGCCTTGTCGCGGCGGACAGACTGGTCCGCGCTCCGCAGGGAGTTGCGAGGCGATCTCGACTGGATCGTGATGAAGGCCATGGATCCGGACCGAACGCGGCGCTACGAGACGGTCAACGGGCTTGCCATGGACCTGCAGCGCCACCTCGACGACGAGCCCGTCGTAGCCCGGCCGCCCAGCCCCAGATATCGCCTGGCCAAGTTCATCAAGCGGCACCGCGGCGGCGTGGCGGCGGGGGCGGCCGCTGTGGCGGCGCTGGTGGTCGGCGCGACGCTGGCGACCGTAGGTCTGGTGCGCGCCACCCGGGCGGAGGCCGTGGCGCGGCAGGACGCCGAAGCCGTCCGGCAGGTCGCCGACTTCCTGGTAGGCCTGTTCCGCGTGTCCGATCCGGGTGAGGCCCGAGGGAACACCATCACCGCGCGTGAAATCCTCGACAGGGGCGCCCAGCAGGTCACCACCGAGCTGGGCGGCCAACCGGCGGTCCAGGCGCGGCTGACGCAGACCATGGGCCAAGTCTACTCGGCGCTGGGCCTGTATGACGCGGCCCGACCCCTGCTCGAGCAAGCGCTGGCGCTGCGGGAGCGGCTACGGGACCCCGACCACCTCGGCGTCGCCAGCGGCCTGGTGGACCTCGCCAGCGTGTCGCGGCGTCAGGGGTCGTTCGCGCACGCCGAGTCGCTGTACACCCGCGCGCTAGCGATCCGGGAAACCGCGTTGGGGCCGGACGACCCCCAGGTGGCAGCGGTGCTCAACGGGCTCGGTGGCCTGTTGTTCGCCCAGGGCAAGTACGCCGAGGCGGAGCCGGTGCTGAAGCGGGCGATGCGGCTGCGCGAGCGGGCCTTGGGACCCGATGCGCCCGAGCTGGGGTCAACAGTGGGAAACCTCGGCGCGCTCTACTGGGCCCAGGGCCGCTACGCCGACGCCGAGTCGCTGCTCCAGCGCGCGCTGGAGATCGAACAGCGGGCGTACGGCCCCGACCATCTCGAAGTGGCGGCGAGTCTCAACAACCTCGGCGCGCTCTTCTGGACCCAGAAGAAGTACGCCAAGGCGGAGCCGCTCTATGTGCGCGCCCAGCAGATTCACGAGAAGGTGCTAGGCCCCGATCACCCCGACGTCGCGGCGGTCCTCAACAACCTGGGGGAGCTAGCCTGGGCGCAGGGAAAGTACGCCGAGGCCGAGCCGTTGTTCCGGCGCTCGTTACAGATCAAGCAGAAGGTCCTGAGGCCCGACCACCCCGACATCGCCGTAAGCCAACATGGGCTAGCGAACGTATTGCGCGACATGGGGCGCTACCGCGAAGCAGAGGCGCTGTACCAGCGGGCGCTGGCCCTGCGCGAACGCGTTCTGGGCCCGGACCATCCCAACGTGGCTGAGACCCTCAAGGCGTACGCCGCGCTGCTTCGTAAGACGGGACGCGGAGATCAGGCCGCCAGGTTCGAAACGCGGGCCCAGGCCATCGAAGCAGCATCCAAGAGCGGCAAGTAGCCGCCCGGCGAGATTCACAATCTCGGCCCGGTCCACCGCCGGCCTCCTTACCGACATCGGACTGCTCTTGTGTCGCCGGCGCCTTCCGCCGTAGCCTTTACGCATGGCCAGAGCCGCTTTCCTCGCTGCCCTCCTGGCCCTGCTTCCTCTCTCCGGCCACCTGGCCGCCCAGACCCAGGGCCTGGATCGGGCCGCCATCGCGCGCGCCGTCGTGGCCCGCATGGCCCTCAAGCCAGGCGAAAAAGTCCTCTTCGTGGGCCGGCCCGGCGTCTTCGATACCTTGACCGCGTTCGTCCGCCAGGAGACCCGGCGCGCCGGCGGCCAGGACCTTGGCGTCTACGCCACGGGCCCTGGGGAGCCGGACGACTGGGACACGCCGTTTACTCGCGGCTCCCGCGGCGCCTCCCGCGCCGAGCTGGCGGAGTACCTGGCGGGCGTGGACCTCGCGGTGATGATGCCGGGCGCCAGTACCGCCGACACCGCCTACGCGGCCATGCAGGACGTCCTGCGGACCGGCCGCGGGCGCGCCATCCACTTTCACTGGGCCGGCGCCTACGACCTCGAAGGCCGCCCCCTCCGGCTCACCGACCGCATCAGCCAGGTGTACCAACGGGCGATCGTGGAAACCGATTACCAGTGGCTGGCGGACATTCAGCGTCGGTTCGAGCAGGCGATGCGGGGCCAGGTGGTGCGCGTCACCACGCCCGCCGGCACCGACCTCGCGTTCGAGATCGGCAACCGGCCGGTGACGCGCATGGACGGGGACGCGTCGGCAGCCCGCGCCGCCCAAGCGCGGAACCTGGTAGATCGGGAGATCGAGCTGCCGGCCGGGGCGATTCGAGTGGCGCCCATGGAGCAGAGCGTCCGCGGTACCATCGTCGTCCCGCCGAGCTGGTGGGGCGGCACCCGCGTCAACGGGCTGGTCCTGACCTTCGACCGCGGCCGCGTCACCGGCTTCCAGGCACCCGCCGGACGTGACGCCGTCACCGCCGAGTTAGGACCCGCCGATCGCCCGGGGCGCGCCTTCCGCGAGTTCGCCCTGGGCTTCAATCCCCTGCTCGCCCTGCCGGCCGACGATCCGCCGTGGATTCCTTATTATGGCTACGGCGCGGGCGTGGTCCGGCTGTCCCTGGGCGATAACACCGAGCTGGGCGGCGCGGTGACGGGCCGGTACGTCCGCTGGAATTTCTTCACCGACGCCACGGTAACCGTGGGCACCGATGTCTGGGTGAAAGACGGCAAACCGATCAAACCGTGACCCCGTGAACCGCTACTTCCTGCTCGCGCTGGTGTCTCTGGTCCTCTGGGCCGTGCTGGCCTTCGCCCTGGCGATCCCTTCGGGATGGGTGCACACCTTTCTAGCCGCGGGCGTGGTGCTGATCGCCATAGGGGTCGTGGAGGCGGACCAGCGGCGCGCGTAGGTAGAGACCGCCCACCGGCAGCGGTGGAGCGTTATAGCGGTAATGCGATCCCGAGCTTCATGGCTTTGGCGCGCCGGTACACTCGAATCGCCGTCGCCATGTCTTCCAGCGCCAAACCCAGATTGATGGCCACGGTCCGCTCGCCTTCGGTCTCGCGTCCGGGTTTCTTTCCCGCCACGATCTCGCCCAGATCAGCATACGCCTCCGGCGTGTCGCGGAAATACCCTTCCTCACGGTAGTAACGCATCTGAGCCAGATCGTCGGTCGCCAACTTGTCCGCTTCTCTGAGCGCGGCCCCTTGCCAATACGAATCGAAATCCACCAGCGAGGCAAATGAGCCGGACGCCAACCAGCCCGGCTGGATCAGCGGTTTCGGCTGCTTCAGGATGGGCCCACTGGTGACCACGATATCCAGCCCCCCGACCGCATCCGGTAGCGCCCGGACCGGCTCGATGTCCATCTCCAACTGCGCCCCCATCTCACCGGCATAACGCTGAGCGATCTCGAAGGAAACGTCATACGCTTTGACCTTCTTGATCTCGAAGGTACAGGCGAGCGCCTCCAGGTTGCTTCGCCCCTGGACGCCGCAGGCGACGATGCCGACGGTGGCGCTGTCCCGGCGGGCCAAATACTTGGCAGCGATCGCGGTGGCCGCGCCGGTGCGCATGGCGGTAATCCAGGTGCAGTCCATTATCGCCAGCGGAATGCCGGTCTCAGGATCATTGAGGATCAGCAGGCCGGTGATATAGGGCAGGCCTCTCGCCTGGTTACCGGGATACCCGGAGACCCATTTGAGGCCGGCCGCCTCCACGTCGGGGAGATAGGCGGGCATGGCATGGATGAACGCATCCGGGCGAGTATGGATACCGGGTTTGGGCGGCATTTCCACTCTGCCGGCGCCCTTTTCTACGAACATGTTCTCCAGGGCTTCGATGACCTCCGGCATGGGGACTTGGGCGGCTTCCACGTCCTTTCGTGAGAGGTATAAGATCGAACCGAGCTCCATCCTATGCTCCAGGCCGCTCTCAGATCTCCCAATTCGAGAACACCACTCCACCCGCCGGTAGCATCGGCTCCCCGTAGCCGTCCAACCACATCCTGAGATCGGTCCACCGCGCCCGGTAGCCGCGCTCGATCAAGTAACGGTACGCTCGGTGATACCCCGTCTGGCAGCGCAGGGCCACGCGGCGGAGTTTGTGTTTGGCCGCGCAGGACTCCAGTGCCACGATCAGCTTGTCGAGCGTCTCCAGCGAGTCGGCGTAGAGCTTGAGCACCCGCAGCTCGTCGCCGGGCCGCGCCTCGGCCAGCGGCACCGAGTGGTACAGCGCGAACGCCGCTACCTCGCTGCCGGAGCCGATCACCACGGTGTCGCCCAGGCTCAGCTGAGAGGTCAGCTCCAGCTCGCGCGTGAAATCATATCCGGGCAACGCACCGTCCAGCGCCTCCCGGAGCCGGGTCAACCACGTGGTCCGCTCGCGCTGGGACAGCTCGCTCAGCCGGGTGAACCGCCCCCGCACGCTCCGCTGCACGTCGCCGGTGAGCGTGATCGTGAGATGGCCGGGGACGAACCCTAGCTTGCTGTAGAACCCGATGTTCTCAACCGTCCGCGGCATGGTCTCGAGCCCGATCACCCTCACCCGCTGCTCCACCAGCCACTCCATCGCCGAGCGAATGATCGCCTTGCCCAAACCCAGCCCCTGGCGGTCCGGACGCACCGCCAGCGGACCCATCCAGCCTTCCACCCCGCTGTGGTGGGCCACGTTGAACGCCGCCAGGCCACCACGCTCGTCGGTCCAGGCCATGGCCCCCTCGCCCGCGTCCCGCAACGCGTAGCGCCAGACGTCCGGATTCAACTGCGGGACCCGCACGCCCACCAGCCCGTCCTTGCGATAACGGTCGGTGAACGCGTCCGCAAACAGCCGGTTGAGCGGCCCGATCTCCGACTCCAGGAGTCGCCTGGGGCCCTGGACTACGCGGTCAGGCTGCCACATCGTGCAGCGGCGGTCCGTCCTCCTCCGTGACCACGGCACCTCGGTTGGGGTCGAACGAGACGCGGAGCGAGCGATCCACGCCAGCCCGCATCGCCTCGACGTGCGTCAGGATCACGACCTGCGGGAACCGGTCGCCCAGATGCCGGAGCAGCGCCAGGACATGCTCCCGGCGCTCCTCATCTAAGCTGGCGAACACTTCGTCCAGCACCAGCAGGCTCAAGGGCTGGCCCGCCCGCTCGGCCACCATCTGACTGATCGCCAACCGGAGGACCAGATTGGCAACGTCCTCCTCCCCTCCGGAGATGACCGGTTTGGCCAGGCCGTCTTCCATGACCAGGATCTGGTACTCCTCGTCCAGCTCCAGCTCGTGGTATCGCCCGTTGGTGAGCTCGGCCAGGAACGCGGAGGCAATCTCCGACAGCTCCGGCCGCATGTGCGCGTTCAGGTCGGTCCGAATATCGCCAAAGGCGCGATCCAGCTCATCGTGCAGCCGGAGCTCCGTCTTGAGCTCCACCAGCCTCGCCGCCCGCGCCGATCGTTCCGCCAGGCGTCGCTCGGCCACCTCGACCAGCTGCTCGGCTGCCCGCACGTCGCCCCGCACGGTGGAGAGCTCCAGCTCCGCGTCCCGCACCGCCCGCTCCGCCGCGTCGTAGCGCTCGCGCGCCTCGACGAACGCCTCCTCGCTGAACCCCGCGTCCGCGATGGACGCCGAAAGCTGCTCGAGATGGGTTTCCCGGCCGGTCAATTCGCGGTCCGCCACCTCCGCCTCGGCCACCAACCGCCCGGCGCGGTCCGCCTGGACCCGGAGCGCCCCTTCCAGGACGATCGTCGGCTCCAGCCCCCGAAGCTCGATCCGGACCGCCTCATGGCGATCCGCATCGTAGCGATCGGGTAGCGAGGCGATCTCCCGCTCCAGCGAGGCCCGCCGCTCCACCAGTCGCTTCCACTCGCGCGCCAGTTCGTCGCGATCGCGCACCCTCTCCCGCGCCCGCGCCGCCTGCTGCACCATTTCCTCGGCCCTCGACGCGGCGCTCCGCGAGCGCGCTTCCGCGTCCCGCACTTCGTCCGGCTCAGAGGTCAGCTGCTCGACCCGCTGGCTGTAGTACTTGCCGTTGAGCTCCAGCTCCTCGAGTTGCCGCGACAACGTGCCCAGCACCGTCTCGTACTCCGCGCCCAGCGGCCGCAGACAGGTGGGGCAGGTGCCGTCGGGACCCGCCTGTTGGATCCCCTGGCGGTGCGCCCGCAACTCCTTGTACTGGTCCCGCGCCTGGTCGAGCTTGGTCTGTGCCTCCTGCTTGTCCTGCACCCACACGGTTCGGGTCTTCTCTTCGCCGGCCTGTGCCTGCTTGAGCGCCGCGTGCGCCGCGGCCAGTTCCTGCTCGCTCCGCTTCTGGTCTTGGTCCACCTCCTCGAGCTCGCGGAGGCGCGCCTCGGCTCGCTCGATCTGACTGGCGACCTCCTTGAGCTGTCCCGAGAGGTCCCGGCGCCGATTGGCCGCCTGGGCCTCACGCTCCAGGCGGTCCAGCTCCTCTCGCAGGCTTCCCACCACCTGAAGCCTCGGGGAGATCTCGCGCAGCCCCTTCTGCGCGTCGAGCGCCTGCGCCAGGTCTCGGTCCAGGCGTTCGAACTCGCGCCGCGCTTCCTCGACTCGCTGCTCCGCCAGCCGGCGCTCCCCGTCCAGCGACATGACCGACTCGCGGAGACTCACCATCCGCGACCAGGCCGGGCCTTCCGCGGCCAGCCGGCGCTCGGCCGCCGCCTTCAGGCGCTCCGCCTCGCGCACCCGCCGCCGCGCCGCGTCCAGCCGCTCCTGGGCGCCGGCCCGCTCCTGGCGCAGCGTCTCGTCGTCTGCCAGGCCCTGTTCCAGTCCCGCGTGCTCCGCCCGGAGCTCGGAGCGCCGCGCCCGCAGCGCGTCCTGCGCCTCGCGCAGCTTCTCGTACCCCAGTATCCGCGACAAGAAGCGCGCGCGATCCGCCGGTCCCAGGCGCGCCATGACCGCCAGCTCTTTTTGATTGGTGAAGTACGTGTTGAAGAACTCGTCGCGATGCATGCCCAGCACCCGCTCCAACCGCGCCGTCACCTCTTGCTGACTGTTCGCCACCGGCCGATCGCCCGCGTCCTGATACAACTCCGCCTGGTACAGTCCGCGCACCACGCGATACTCGTGCGCGCCCACCCCAAACTCCAGCTCCACCCGCACCGGCGCCCGCGCCGGCGCGCGGTTCCACCGGAGGAACTCCCGGCTCCCCCGCGCCGCGGGCGCGCCGTACAACGCCCAGGCAATGGCCTCCAGCAGGGTGGTCTTCCCCGCTCCATTGGGTCCGATCACCGCCGTGATGCCGGGGCCGAACGTGAGATCGCTGTCCACGTGCTGGCGGAAGTTGACCAGCTTCAGGCGGTGGAGCCGCATCAGGCCTCGGGCGCCTCGCGCTCCACCCGCTCCAGGTAGGATCGCGCCAGCGCGAGGAGGCGCTGGCGATCGAGCTGCGCGTCCAACGGCCGGCGCGACAACACGTCCTCGACGATGTCCATCAGGGTGCGTCGCACCCCCGGCGCGCCCACCCCCACCTCGCGCCGCGGCGGGGGCCGCCGGATGTCCAGGTGGTAGTGCAGCGCACGCGCCTTGTATTCCCGAACCCGGGCATGATCCAGGTCCCGCCCCACATAGCGCGGTACGTTCCACACCAGCTGCCGCACCACCTGCTCGTCGATCCCTCCCTGGACGGCCGTGAGGCGCTCGCACAAGAGGGCGTCGAGCCGCTCGGCGGGCGCCCCGGCCCCTTCGATGGGCTCCAGGTCGAGCACCCGGCGCGCCAACGCCACGGGCCGGAATTCCACGCGCGCGCGAGCCCCCAACTCGACCAGCAGCCAGCCTTTTTGGCCCCGCCGCCCCTCCCGCTCCTCGTCCCGCAGCTCACCCCACGGGTTGGGGCTCACGTACTCCAGCGCGCCCGCATACCACGCGTTCTCCCGCACCTGATGCGCCACGTGATAATGTCCCAGGGCCACGTAATCCCAGCGTTCCGGGTTCAGCTCCCCGGGCTCGATGGGCGGACCGGCGTGATCGTACCACCACTCGTCCCCCGGCAAGAGCCCCGCCAGCCGCCCGTGCAGCACCAGCACGTTCCGGCCGGCATCGTCGCTGGGGACCAACCGGGGCCTGGCCATCACCGCCGCGGCGTACGGCACGCAGAAGACCGAGAGGTCCATCGGCTCGAAGCGCAGGTAGCGCGGCTCCTGCGGGACGGCCACCACGCCCGGTAGCGCCTCGAACAGCTTGAGAATGGTGCCGGTTTCCACCGAGCGCGGCGTGTCGTGATTGCCGCCGATCAGCACGATGGGCGCCTCCGGTAGTCCCTCGCGGAGGCGGCGAAACTGGTTGAAGGAATCCAGGATGGCGGCGTTGATGGGTCGAACCGAGTGAAACAGATCGCCCGCCACGACCACGAGGTCGGGGCGGGCGGCGATCACGTCGTCCACGGCGCGGCGAAATGCCTGCGCCACGTCCGCCTCGCGCTGGTTGATCCCCTGCGGGGTCTGACGGTGATACTGGCGAAATCCCAGGTGAACGTCGGCGAGATGGGCGATCCTCACAACCGTACTTGCAGCCTGGTCGACACCGTCCAATGGATCTCGGCCATCCGCGGCGTGCCCGCCGCGTTGCGGCTCTGCAGGCGCCCCGCCAACCTCGCCTGACTCGCTCCCGAGACGTACGCGTTCCATCCGGTGGACCACACCAGGCTGGCCGCCTGCGAGCCCACCAGCTCCACGGTGGCGCTGTCGCCGGCGTCCACCGCCGGCAGGGTCACGGAAGGGAGCGTCTGCTGTACGGTGAAGAACATCAGCGAGTCTGCCGGCCGGACCGTGACGGAGTCCAGCCTGACCGTGGCGGGCGCGATGAGCGAGTCGCCGATGGCGATGTCCAGCAGCTGGCCCAGCTGGGCCGGGAGCCGATACACCGTGGTCACCGTCCAGGTATCTCCGGGTGACACCGGGCGGTCCGGCAGCTCGACCCCGCGCCAGGACGCGATGCCTCCGTTGGCGACCGGGTCGGTCGGAAGGCCTCCGCCGGCACCGCCGGCCGAGCGGAGCCGTGCGTCCACCGTCACCAGCGCCGCGTCCTGCCCGGCTCCCAACAGCACGTCTTCCTTCCAGGCTTGCCCTACCACCCGGACCCGCGTCTTGAGGGAGTCGTAGCGCACCTCGACCAGATAGTCGCCGGCCTCGGCCTCGAGGACCCGGTGGGTCACGCCGGCGAGCGCGGTCACCTCGCTCACCACGCTATCGCCAATCCGCTGGCCCGCCTCGTTGATTTCGTGAAACACCATACTGCCGCGCGCCTGCGTGATGGTTCGCACCGCGGCGCCGACGCGGGGCCCGAACTGGATCGAGACGGGTTGTTGCGCGGCGAGGCCGCCGGCGCTCACGAGCGCCGCCACCAGCCCGTACAGGGCGCGGCTCAGGCTACTGGCTTGCATACGGATCCTCCAGCGAAGGAAGAGGTCGGACGCCCGGCGCCACTGGGTCGCGCCGCTCGCGGGCCACCCGCGGGCCAAGGCGTGCCCGGAAGAAGCTCACCGGATCGTCGGCTTGTGCGCGGCGGGTGGCGAGCAGGGCTCGCCGCACGTCGTCCTGGTCCCGGTCCGCGATCAGATCCCGCACCGTCGCGGCGGCCACCCGGCGGTCCAGCGCCGCCAGCTGTCGCGTCACCGCCTCGTCGAATGCGACGTCTGCCGCCGGCGGGAACCGGTCCAGCCCCTCGCTGCCCAGCAGCGCAGGCGGGCGGGGAAACCGGACGAACACCGGCTGCGTGAAGTGCGGGTGGCGCACCATCAACTCCCCCTTGGGGAGCGTCGCCAGCTTGATCTTGGTCGCGGGCGACAAACCCTGATACCCCGCCGTCCCCAACTCGTCCAGGTCGCTGCGGCCGAAGATCGCCGTCGCGGCGTTGCCTACCACGCGACGGTGCACCTGCGATCGGAACTGCTGCGCGCCGAACAGCACCAGGCCCAAATAGCGCCCGCGCTCGGAGATGTCCAGCAACATCTCGCGGACGTAGCTTTCGGGTCCATCCGCGGGCGCGTACTTGTTCAGCTCGTCCACCAGCACGACGACGTGATCCACGCCCAGATCGCGCCGCTCCAGATGCTCCCGCAGCTTGGAGACCACCCGCGTGAACACCAGATCCTGGGCCAGCTGGTCGGTGCCCGCAAGGTCCAGGACATACACCGAGCGATCCTCGAAATTGCCGAACGGCAGATCGTTGGACGAGCCGTCGTCCGCCACCAGCCCACGGCACCGGACCGAGATGTTGAGCAGGCGGTTCCGCACCTTGCGGATGGTGGCGACGTGGTGCGTCCTCCACATGTCGCTCCGACCACCCTTCTGTTCCAGCCCGTCGAAGATGGCGCGGAACAGCCGGTCCAGATCCGCGAAGCTCGCCACCCGGTGCGCCCCACCCCAGTCGTCGGCAAATTCCTTGCCGATCACCCGGTCTCCCAGGAAGTCGATGAAGGCGTCCGCCTTGGCGTCGATGTCCTCCCGGTTGAGCAGGACTTCGGCGTACTCCAGGACTTCCGGCAGACCCCACACCAGCGGCTCGACCGAGGATCGGAGCTCCTCGTGCGAGCGCAAGGTGTTGAGGTTCGCGCCGTCCGGCTTGAACGGCGCGTAGTACCGCGCCCGTGCGAACGGCCCGGGTTCGAGTCCCAGGGCCCGGTACATCTCCCGGTCCGCCTCGCTCAGTGGGGCCGCCCGGTCCAAGAAGCACAGATCGGCGCCCTTCACGTTGAAGCAGACCGCGGCCACGGTGCCCTTCGAGCCGGGGAAACGCTGAAACACGCTGGCCAGCAGGAACAGCATGGCGCTGGTCTTGGTGGCCAGCCCCGAGACGCCTCCCACGTTGAGATGCGCCGCTTCCGGCCCCACCAGAAAATCCGGATCCAGCTGCACCGGCGCCCGCGACGCCTCGCTCCCATACAAACCCACCGGTAGCCCACCCGCGTACGCGTCCATCCGGAGCGCCACCGAGACATCCTCCGGCGCGGCGAGGTAGACGTCCGCGATCGGCACGGGCCGGAGCGGCTCGGCCGGAACCTGCCGGAGCACGGAGGCGGTCCACAAGACGGTTGCCTGTTCTCCGTTGTCCGTTGTCCCTCCCCCCTCCCGCTTCCCCTCATCCCCTTGTTGGTACGTCCGTCCGTCGGTCACCACCGCATACACCTGCCGCCCGCCCTCAATCCCGACCCGGACCAGCGCGCCGATCCCCACGGCGCCCTCCTGTCGGGCACCGCGGAAGCGGAATTCATGCGGCGTCGCCGGCGTGGCCTCCGTCGCCACCACACGCCCTACGGGGTTGCCCCGCTTCATTCCGCCACCTTCACGCCGACCACCAGGCCATCCCGCACCGGAACCACGGCAGCCGCGAGCCGCGCGTCGCTCGCGGCCAGCCGGTTGAACGCCCGCACCCCCTCGACGTCGGCCGCGGTGTCGCGTGGGTCCGTCACCCGTCCGTTGAAGAAGGCGTTGTCGCACAGCAACAGCCCGCCCCGCCTGAGCAGTCGCATGGTGTGCCCGTAATACTGTTCCAGCGGTTCCTTGTCTGCGTCCACGAAGATCGCGTCGTACCCCGGCGGGAGCGTGGGCAGCACGTCGAGCGCTCTGGCCTCGATGAGCCGAACCCGGTGCGCTATGCCGGCGCGCTCGAACGCCCGCCGCGCCGCCGCCGCGTGCTTCGGGTCCGCCTCGATCGTCGTGAGCACGCCTCCCGCCGTCAACGCACGGGCCATCCACACGCCGCTATAGCCCCCCAACGTGCCGATCTCGAGCACGTACCGCGCGCCGATGGCCGTGAGCAGTACCGCGAGGATCTTGCCCTCGTCCGGCGAGATGGCGATGTCGGGAAGTCCTTCGCGCTCCTGCAGGGCGCGGATCTCGTGGAGCGCGGCGTCCTCCGGCGCGAACAGCTGCTCGGCGTAGGCGAGGAGCTGCTCGTTGACGGTCATGGACGGGTCAAACGCCCTCTTCGACGTGGGGGAACGGCGGCACTTGGAGCAGCCAGAAGCCGGCGATCTCGCTGGCCTCGTCCAGCTCCAGCACGAGGTTTTCCGCCACCTGGATCAGCTTCACCCTGCGCTGCGGACCCACCCGAAGGTGGATGGTCGAGTCGTCCGGGGTCTTCTCCGCCACCATGTGCGTGTCCACTTCGACCGCCGCGATCCCCGGCTGCGACGGCCTGGCCGGAAGCACCAGCCGGCCCTGTTCCCTGGCGGCGGGTGCGGTGAGGCCGGGCACCGTCTGGGTCTCCGGCCACACCACCACCTCGAGTCCCCGGAGCCGTCCCCCGGCCACATCCAGCACCGCGAACGAGCCATCCGGGCCCTCCAGCTCCACCGTGCCGGTCAGCCCTTCGGCTTTCCCTACCCCCTTGAAGTGGCCGGAGAGAATCTCGGTTTCTGGATCCCACTTGAAGGTGACCGTGGGCAGTTTCCCGCTCAGGGGCTCTACGAGAGCCGCGAATCCCATGGGCGCATTCCAGCCAGGTTCCGGGTTGGCGTCAGAATACAGAGCGGCCCCCACCGGGGCAAGGCGCTAGTTCGTGCCTGGACCATGAGAGCGCGGGAGGCGCCCGGCACGCCAGGACCACGCCCCACCAGCGCGCACCACAACCCCTGAGCCACGACCCTACCGTCCTGCCCGTACCGATTCCAGCTTCCGGGCGAATTGGGTGATCCGGTCCAGCGCCCGCGTGAGGTCTTTCTCCGACGCCGCGTACGACAACCGAACCCAGCGCGGGTCGCCGAACGCGTCCCCCGGCACCACCGCCACGCCTTGTTCCGCCATCAACCGCTCGCAAAACGCCCCCGCGGTCGCGATCTCGTCGTTGAAATAACCGTCCACCCGGAAGAAGAAGTAGAAGGCGCCGAGCGGCTCAACGAACTCAACCCCGCTTAAGTGTTCCCGGAAATGCCCCACCACCAGATCGCGGCGCCGGCGGAAGGCCTCGACCATCTCCGCCACGGACGCCTCCACCCGCTCGTCGCCGAACGCCGCAGCCGCGGCCCACTGGGCCGGATGGCAGGCGCCACTGGTAACGTGGGTTTGCAGCGCGGCCATGGCCTTGGCAATCGGTAGCTGGGCAATGGCAAGGCCGATCCGCCAGCCGGTCATGGCGTAGGCCTTGCTGGCGCCGTAAATGACCACCACCCGCGTCAGGAGCTCATCCGGCAGATCGAACACCGACGGCGCCGGCCCCGACCCGTAGTGGATCCGCCGGTAGATCTCGTCGGCGATCAGCCAGACGTTCTTCTCCCTGGCCCATTCCGCGATCGCCTTGATCTCCGTGCGGCTGTACACCGCGCCGGTGGGGTTGACCGGCGAGCAGAGGATCAGCCCGGCGACGCGATGGTCCCACGCCGCGTTCAGCGCGTCCACGTCCACCTTGAGGCTCCACTCGATGTCGCCCGCGACCATCACCGGCTCGGCGCGCGCCAGCCGGACGATCTGGGGATAGGACACCCAGGCCGGCGAGGGAATCAGCACCCGATCGCCCGGTCCGAACAGCGTCATACAGGCGTTGAAGAGCGAGTGCTTGGCGCCCGTGGACACCACGATGTGGTCGGCGTTGACCGGCCGCCCGCCGGACAGCAGCGACAGGTGCCGCGCCGCCCCCGCCCGAAGATCGAGAATGCCCGCCGCGGGCGGGTAATGCGTCTTGCCCTGCTGAATCGCCCGCACCCCCGCCTCGCTCACCAGCTTGGGCGTGTCGAAGTCCGGCTCGCCGGCCGACAGGTCGATCACGTCCTCGCCCGCGGCGCGTCGCCGCTGGGTCTCCTGGTTGATGGACACCGTCTCCGACGGCTTCAGGTACTCGAGGTTCTTGGAGAGTCGGTACCCTTCCGAGCCCGAGTTGGCGGTCATGGGCGGTCCCTTGGGCTTGGGTTCACGGCTCAAGCGCCACGTCGTAGGTCGTGACGAACTCGATGAACTTGGAAATCGCCAGCACGTCGGAGCCAACGTAGCGGATGGTGTGGGCGTCCGTCCGCTGGACGATGGGCAGATAGGCCAGCATCTCCGCGGGGCGGTAGTGCCTGAACTGGAGGTCCAGCGTCACCGGCGCCGGCAGCGTGTACGGCTGGAACTGCCCCAGCCGCTTGAGCGCGGCGGTGACCTTCTCCCGGATGAGCCGACCGGAGGCTTCGGGGGTCAGGGTCCGCGCGGAGTGGAAGCTGTAGTTCCATTTGACGACGGCACCCTCGAGGTCCCCCACCAGAGCCTTCACCTCCGCCACCGCGGCGTCGTCTCCCGAGATCATGACGACGGGCACCCCAAAGTGGCCGGCGATGGCCGCGCTGATCGCGCCTTCGGTGACGGAACGGCCGTTCAATCGCACGTCGGCGAACCGCGCGCTGGAGATGGTGTGGGCCCGGACGCCCCGCGGGTTGGCGGCGCTCGCGTGATAGCCGATGAACAGCGCCGCGCTGAAGCTGCTGTCGATCCCCTGCATCATCATGAGCGGCCGCGGCCAGGAGCGCACCACGCTGACATCCGCGGGCAGCCGCTCGATCAACAAGTTCTCTCCGTTGCCGTGCGAATCGCTCACCAGAATCTCCGTGGCGCCGGCCGCTTTGGCCGCCTCGACCGCGGCCAGCACCTCGGCCGTCATGAACTGGCGGAACCGTTCGTACTCGAAACCCCCGGGCCCCAGCTGGTCCCCGGTGACCGTGCCCACGACGCCCTCCATGTCGGCGGAGATGTAGACCTTGAGGGGGCGCTGGGCCTCGGCCGTTGGCGCCACCGTCAAGGAGGCAAGGAGGGGCAGGAGGGGCAGGAGGGGCAGAAGCGGGAGCGGCCGCGGTGGCCGGAGAGGCCCCAGACGCCGCGGCCGAGGAGAAACAGACGTTGCCGTCATTTGCGGAGCACTCCGTGGCGCTGGAGAATGGCGAGCGTCGAATCCAGGGGCAGGGCCGTCGCCGTTCCGCGGTACCCCTGGACCGTGGTGGCCATGAACAGGGAATTGTAGATCGCTTCTTCCGTGGCTTCGATCACCGCCTGAAACAGAGGACTCATGGCGTCGTTGGGGATCCGCGGCATCGAGCCCAGCCGGGCGATGGGCACCGAGCTGAAAGCGATCACGTAGTCGCCGGAGCCGTTGCTCATGGAGCTGCCGGTGCGCGCCAACCCCGCGAGCGCCCGCCGCGCCAACCGCGTCAGGTTCCGATGCTCGAGGGGCGCGTCGGTCGCCAGCACGATCATCACGGAGCCGTCGGGGGAGTCGCGGACCGGTGTCGGCTCCAACTCGTCCCGCAGATAGTAGCGGCCCAGTTCGATGCCCACCGGCGCGCCCGCGATCTGCAGGATCCCGCCGTAGTTGGTCTGCACCAGCACTCCCACGGTCCAGCCGCCCAGACGGTCCGGGAGTTGGCGGCTGGACGTCCCGATTCCGCCCTTCCAGCCGAAGGCCATGGTGCCGCGCCCGGCGCCCACACTGCCCTGCTCCACCGGCCCGGGCCGGGCCTCTTCGATCGCCCGTAACACGTCCCGCTCGGTGATGGGCCGAGCCCGGATATTGTTCAACGTCCCGTCGTTGGTTTCGCCCACCACCACGTTGATGGAGCGGACGCTCTCGTTCCCGAGCAGCGACAGGAGATACGTCAGCGTGGCGTCCGCCGCGCGCGGCACGCACAACGTGCAGGTCAGCACGATGGGGGACTCCAGCTCTCCCAGCTCCTGCACCTGCGTGAATCCCATCAACTTGCCGAACCCGTTTCCCACCACCACGGCGCCCGGCACCTTGTCGCGGAACAGGTTGCCATCGTGCGGCAGGACCACGGTCACGCCGGTGTTGATCGAGTCACCCGAGCGGACGGTCACCTGGCCCACCAGGACGCCGGACACGTCGGTGATCGCGTTGAGCGGGCCGGGGGGCAGGACGCCCACCACCACGCCGAGCTGGCGGGCGGTCTGGCGTTGCTGGGCCGCCGACGCGGCGCCGGCGAAACCGAGCGCCAGCGACGTGACGGCGGCAACCGCGCGGGAGAAGCTCACCATACCGCTACGAATCTACAGCACCTGGCAGGGGCGTTGCCATCGCGTACGGCGCTCGCTAGCATCCAGCCACTGCCGGCGTCTTTGACAACCGAGGGATTCGTGGCCTGGGAGTTCATCCCCCCGCTGGACGCGGGGCTTCGCGCGACGCTCGCCGCCAAGAAGTCGTTGGTGTACGTTTGCCCACCCTCTGCCTGGGCGGCCGGCTCGTTGTTCGCGGCGTTCCCGCCCGCCGAGGCGACGCCAGCGACGCTGATCCTGGTTCCTTGGACCTCCGTGGGCGTGGAGCTCGCGGCGGCGCACCACTCCCTGGCCGACCTCGGGCCCCTGCATCCCGCCACCGGCGCCGCTCGAACCCAGCGCCTGCTGGCAGCCGGGCGAATCCGTACCCTCATCGCGACCCTCCCCGATGCGCTCGATCTGGTGCGCCGCTCCGCGCTCAAGCTCGACGGGCTGGCACGGGTGGTGATCGGGTGGCCCGAGCAGCTGCTCGCGGCGGGACTCGGGGCGGGGCTTGATACCCTGCTGGCGGACGCGCCCGCGGCACAGCGCATCGTCCTCACGGCCGACGAGGCGCCGCTGGCGGATTTCCTGGAGCGGCACGCGCGGCGCGCCCCGGTGGGCTGGGCCGCCCGCCTCCCGGCGACCCCGGTGGGCCCGGCGCGGTATGCCGTCATCGACCGGCCGCGGCGCGTGACGGCGGCCCAGGCCGTGCTCGATGTGCTCGATCCCCATCGTGCCATCGTGTGGGACCCGAGCCCCACCGCCCCGGCGCGCTGGGCGGACCTGCTGGCGGCCGAGGGGGTGCGCCTTGGTCCCGAGACCGCCCCGACCGCCGGGCCCGCCGACCTGGCGATCGCCGCGGATCTGCCGTCGGCCGACGTGTTCGCCGCGCTCCGGGGGGCCGCGCGGGAGATCGTGGTGCTGCTCGACGCCGCGCAGCTGCCCTATCTCCGGCGCCTGGCCGCCCCGCTCGATGCCGTCCGTCTCCCGGGAGCCGCCGATCGGGCCCGGGATCGGCTCACCCAACTTCGTCGCGAAGTTCGCGAGCGGCTGGCCGCCGGCCTGCCGCTACCGGAGCTGCTGGCCCTGGACTCGTTATTCGACGAGCACGACCCGGCGCTGGTGGCGGCCGCCCTGCTGGCCCGCGGGGACGCCGGCCCGCCGGCCGCCGCTCCGGCCGACGTGACCGCGTGGGTGCGAGTCCACATCAACGCGGGACGGCGTGACCAGCTGCGCCCCGGCGACCTGGTGGGTGCGTTGCTCAACGCCGTGGGGCTGGCCAAGGAGGACATCGGCCGGATCGAGCTCCGGGAGGGCTTCACGCTGGTGGATGTGCGCGCCGAGGAAGCGGAACGCGCGGTCCGCGGTCTCACGGGGACGACGCTGCGGGGCCGACGCATCGCCGCGCGGCTGGACCGCCGCTAGCGTTTCCGGTTCAGCGCAGCCTTGAGCGCGGCGCCGGCACGGAACAGCGGAGCCACCGCGGCACGAATCTGGATGGTCGTGCCGGTGCGCGGGTCCCGGCCCATGCGCGCCCCACGCGTGCGTGGGTGAAAGCTCCCAAACCCGGTGATCTGCACCCGCGCCCCGCGCCGCAGTTCGGCCGCGATGATGCCGTTGGTACCGAACAACGCCTCCACCGCCCCGGCTGCATCCGCCTTCTTGAGCCCGGCTCGCTGGACCAGCGCCGCGACGAGTTCCGCTTTGTTCACGTGCTCCCCGCTGGTTGGTTCCCGATCACTGCCGCCCGGTAAGCCGCAATATCGCCGCCCGATGTCCCACCGCAAGCGCGGCTTGCTTCCCCTTGCCGCCTCGGGTAACGTCCCTCGGCGTTCCCGCACCAGGTGACACCGCGTCGTGTATCACGGCACCCAGTCCGGTTGGATCGAAGTCATCACCGGGGTCATGTTCAGTGGCAAGAGTGAGGAGCTCATCCGTCGGGTGCGGCGGGCCGTGATCGCCCGCAAGCGGGTCCAGGTCTTCACGTCCCACCTCGACGATCGCTACCACGTTTTCTCGGTCACCACGCACGACGGGCTCACCGTCGAGGCCCATCCCGTGAGCACGGCGCGGGAGATCGCGGCCCAGGCCCGCCCCGACACCAGCGTGGTCGCGATCGACGAAGTGCAGTTTCTCGACGGCGGCATCGTGGCCGTCGCCACCGACCTGGCGCGGCGCGGCGTTCGCGTCATCCTGGCCGGCACAGATACGGATTTTCGGGGCGAGCCCTTCGGCGCCATGCCCCAGCTCCTGGCGGTCGCGGAAATCGTGCACAAGCTGCACGCCATTTGCGTCGTGTGCGGCGACCCCGCCTGCCGCAATCAGCGGCTGCTGAACGGCAAGCCGGCGCCCTACGACTCACCCACCATCATGGTGGGCGGCAGCGAATCGTACGAGGCGCGCTGCCGGCACTGCCACCAGGTGCCGGCACCCGATGCCGCGCAGACCACGCTGCTCTGAGTGCTGAACGTCGCCCTCACCGGCAACGCCGCGGCGGGGAAGTCCACCGTCGCGCGGTGGTTCAAGCAGTGGGGCGCCACGCTCATCGACGCCGACGATCTGGTCCGCGAGGTGGAGCGTCCCGGGTCGCCCACGCTGGCCCAGATCGCCCGACACTTCGGCGAACCGGTGCTCCTCCCCGACGGCAGCCTCGATCGCCCGCGGCTGCGCCGCATCATGCTGGAGGACCCGGCCCAACGCGAGGCGCTCAATGCCATCGTGCACCCAGCCGTCCAGGCGCGACGCGACCAGCTGGTGCGTGCGGCGCGCGCCCGGGGCGACGCCATCGTGATCAACGACATCCCGTTGCTGTTCGAAGTCCTGGACCCCGGCGCGTTCGACCTGGTGGTGCTGGTGGACGCGCCGGAGGCAGTGCGGCGGGCCCGGCTGGGTGAGCGCGGACTCGGGGCCGCGGAGATCGAGCTCCTGCTCGCCGCGCAGCTCCCCGCCGACGTCAAACGGGGCCGGAGCGACATCGTGCTCGACAACGGCGGAACGCTGGACCAGTTGAAACGGGCCGCGTGGGATGCCTGGCAGGACATAGAGAAACGTTCCGAGAGCGCGTGAAGTGGTTTATGGCTTGACACCTTTTCGGGCCACACGTAACCTTCGCCCGCGTTCTTTCCGAACCTGGGTCGAACCGATGTCCAAGATCCCGGACAACCTCCACTACACCGAAGAGCACGAGTACCTCAAGCCGACGGAAACCGCCGGCATCGTCCAGATCGGTATCACCGACTACGCGCAAGGCGAGTTGGGCGACGTGGTGTATGTGGACCTGCCCGCCGTGGAAGCCAAGTTCGGCCGTATGGAGGTGTTCGGGACCATCGAGGCGGTCAAGGCGGTGTCCGAGCTGTTCTGCCCGGTGGCGGGTGAGGTCGTCGAGGTCAACCAGGCCCTCGAGAGCGACCCCAGCTTGGTGAACAAGGATCCCTACGGCGAGGGCTGGATGATCAAGCTCCGCTTGAAGAACGCCGGCGAGCTGGATCAGCTGTTGACCGCTGCAGACTACGCCCAGCACATCGGCGAGTAGCCAGGCTCCCGGAGTCCGCCACGCGCCGCCCGCAGAACCCCCCGCCCTGGGAGCCCCCAGGGCGTTTGCACGAATAGGATCGAGCCATGCGCACCGCAAAAACGGCCAAGGCCCCACCGAGCAGGCAGCCCCGCTCCCCGCTCCAACATCCCGACCGCTTCGTGCGACGCCACATCGGGCCGCGACCGGATGAGGTGCCGCAAATGCTGTCCGGGCTGGGCTACCCGTCGCTCGACGGGCTGATCGACGACTTGGTCCCCCGGAACATCCGGCTCCCTCGGGCCTTGAACCTGCCGCCCGCCCGCAGCGAGCGAGAGACCTTGGCCGCGCTTCGCGCCATGGCATCCCAGAACCAGGTGTTCCGCTCCTACCTCGGCATGGGCTACTACGATTGCATCACGCCCCCCGTGATCCAGCGGAATATCCTCGAGAATCCGGGGTGGTACACCGCGTACACGCCGTACCAGGCGGAAATCGCACAGGGCCGGCTGGAGGCGCTGCTCAACTTCCAGACCATGGTCTCCGACCTCACCGCGCTGCCCATCGCGAACGCGTCCTTGCTGGACGAGGGAACGGCGGCCGCCGAGGCGATGGCCATGAGCCTGGCCGTCAACCACCCCGAGCACCCGGTGTACCTGGTGGATGAGGCGTGCCACCCGCAAACCATCGCGGTGGTGCGCACCCGGGCGGAGGCGCGGGGCGTGGAGGTCGAGGTGGGGGACCCCGCCACCTTTCCCTTCGCGCCGGGCGTCGTGGGGGCCCTGGTCCAGTACCCGGCCACGGACGGTGCTATAAAGGACTACCGCCCGCTTTGTGAGAAGGCCCACGCCGCCGGGGCGCTGGTCACGGCCGCCACCGACTTGCTGGCGCTGACCCTGCTGGCGCCGCCGGGCGAATGGGGCGCCGACGTCGCCGTCGGCAACTCCCAGCGGTTCGGCGTGCCGCTCGGATACGGCGGCCCCCACGCGGCGTTCTACGCCACGCGCGAGGAGTACAAGCGCCTGATTCCCGGTCGGATCATCGGCGTGTCCAAGGACAGCGCCGGCCGGCCCGCGCTCCGGATGGCCTTGCAGACGCGCGAGCAACACATCCGGCGCGAGAAGGCGACCAGTAACATCTGCACCGCGCAGGTATTGCTCGCCGTGGTGGCCGGCGCGTACGCGGTGTATCACGGGCCCGATGGGCTGGCGGCAATCGGCCGCCGGGTGCACAGCCTCACAGCTTTACTGGCGGAGGCGCTGCGGCGGCTCCGCTATCACGTCGTGCACGGCGAGTTCTTCGACACGCTATGCGTCGAAGTCGCCAAGGCGCAGCGCGAGCGCCTGCTGAAGGCGGCGCGCGCCCGGCGCATCAACCTGCGGGTCCTGTCGCCCACGCGCTTGGGCATCTCGCTCGACGAGACCACCACGGCCGCCGACGTCCAGGAGCTGGCGTCGATCTTCGCGCTAGGCAAGCGGCTCCCCTTCTCGGTGGACGACCTCGCCGGGAAGATCGCGCCCGCCATTCCGCGCAGCCTCTCGCGCACCAGCGCGTTCTGCATCCATCCGGTGTTCCGCCGGCACCACTCCGAGACCGAGATCCTGCGGTACTTGAAGCAGCTCGAGGACCGCGACTTGTCGCTCACGTCGGCGATGATCCCGCTGGGGTCCTGCACGCTCAAGCTCAACGCGACGGCGGAAATGGCGGCGATCACCTGGCCCGAGTTCAACGGCATTCACCCCTTCGCGCCGCCGGAGCAGGCGCAGGGCTACCAGCAGTTGTTCACCGAGCTCACGTCCTGGCTGGCCGAGATCACGGGCTTCGCCAAGATGTCGCTCCAGCCCAACGCCGGTGCCCAGGGCGAGTACGCCGGCCTGCTGGTCATCCGGGCCTATCACCGGCGCCGCAACCAGGGGCACCGCACTACCTGTCTCATTCCGCAGTCCGCGCACGGCACCAATCCGGCCAGCGCCGTCATGGCGGGCATGAAGGTGGTGGTGGTCAAGACCAACGCCCAGGGCGACGTAGACCTCGCCGACCTCCGTGCCAAAGCGCAGGAGCACGCCGATACGCTCGGCGCGCTGATGATCACGTATCCCTCCACGCACGGCGTGTTCGAGGCCGGGATCAAGGAGATTTGCGAGGTCGTCCACCGGCACGGCGGCCAGGTGTACATGGATGGCGCCAATCTGAACGCCCAGGTGGGCCTGTGCCGCCCGGGGGACATCGGGGCCGACGTTTGCCATCTCAACCTGCACAAGACGTTTTGCATCCCGCACGGCGGCGGCGGGCCCGGCATGGGGCCCATCGGAGTAGCCGCACACCTGGCGCCGTTCTTACCCGATCATCCTGTCATCCCGCTGGGCATCAAACGGTCCTGCGGCACCGTGTCCGCGGCGCCGTGGGGGAGTCCGTCCATCCTGCCGATCTCGTGGGCCTACATCGCGATGATGGGCCCCGATGGACTCACCGACGCGACCAAGCTCGCCATTCTCAACGCGAACTACATCGCGCGGCGACTGGCCGGACACTACGGGCTGGTGTACAGCGGGAAGAACGGTCTCATCGGCCACGAATGCATTCTCGATACGCGGCCGTTCAAGCAGTCGGCGGGGATCGAGGTGGAGGACATCGCTAAGCGGCTCATCGATTACGGGTTCCACCCGCCCACGGTCTCGTTCCCCGTCCCAGGTACCTTGATGGTGGAACCCACGGAGAGCGAGCCCAAGGGCGAGCTGGATCGCTTCTGCGAGGCCATGATCGCGATCCGCGAGGAGATTCGTGAGATCGAGCAGGGCAAGGCGGACCGCGAGAACAACCTGTTGACCCACGCGCCACACACGCTGGGCGCGTTGCTCGCAGAGGGCTGGAACCGACCCTACTCGCGAGAGCGAGCGGGCTTCCCCACCCGTGCCACGCGCGAACACAAGGTGTGGCCGGCCGTCGGACGGGTGGACGCGGCCTACGGGGACCGGAACCTGGTGTGCGTGTGTCCGCCGGTCGCCGCCTACGCGTGATGCCCATCGCGCCAAGCCCTTCCCCCTTCCCCGTTCCCCCTTCCCCGGCCCTTCTTGCGTGGAAGGTCTTGATCGATCCTGCCGGCCGTCCCGGCACCGAGAACATGGGCCTGGACCAGGCGCTGCTGGACGACGTGGATCACCGCGGCGACGTGGCCTACCTCCGCCTGTATCGTTGGAACCCGCCGTGCTTGTCGTTCGGTCGGAATGAGCCCGCCCTGTCCCGTTATGATCGATCGGAGATCGAGCGCCTCGGCGTGGACGTGGTCCGCCGGCCCACCGGCGGCCGCGCCGTGTGGCACGACGACGAAGTGACGTATGCGGTGGCCGCTCCAGTGGCCGCGTTCGGCTGCCTCCGTGACAGCTACCACGCCATTCACGAGCGCCTGGCGCGCGCGCTCCGGGCGCTCGACGTGGACGCCACGCTGGCCCCCCCGGGAGCACGACCTGGCTCCCTGTCCGCCGGCGCCTGCTTCGCCCAGCCCGTGGGCGGTGAGGTCCTGGTGCGGGGGCGCAAAGTGGTGGGCTCGGCGCAGGTGCGGCAGGGCACCGCGTTCTTGCAGCACGGGTCCATCCTGCTCGGTGGCTCGCAGGATCTCGTGGCTCGGGTAAGTCGGGAGCGTGCGCGGGTCACCAACGCCACGTCCCTGTCTGAGGTCCTGGGCCGCCGTGTGGCCTTCGAGGAGGCCGCATCCGCGATCGTAGACCGTTGGCTGGGCAGCGACGAGCGATGGGGCGGCGAGGACGCCACCCCGTTACCCCCGTGCCCCCGTTCCGTCTTCGCCGACCCTTCCTGGACCTGGCGCCGCTAGGCTCGTTGGTCAATATTCTCGCGTTATGAAGCACGGCGCACTTTTCTGCGCCGCGGCGGCGGCCGTTCTCGGCGCCTGCCGCGAAGCCCCGAGTTGCCCGGGGGACTGGTGCGGGACCGCGGTCCTGGTCTCGGCGGAGCCCGGTGTGCTGCTTCCGCCTGTCACGCAGACTGACGCGGACTCCTGGATCACCGCGATGGTGTTCTCCAGGCTTGCGGAGCTGGGGTCCGGCCTGAATACCATCGGCGACTCCGGGTTTGTGCCCGGACTCGCGGAGGCGTGGGCCTGGCAAGACCCTACCACCGTTCGCTTCACGTTGAACCCGAAGGCGCGCTGGCACGACGGCCGGCCGGTCACGGCGCAAGACGTCGCGTTCACGTTCGACGTCTACCGCGATCCCAAGGTGAACGCCGGAGCCCGGCCGCTGTTGGAACAGATTGCCTCGGTGACCCCGGCGGATTCCCATACGGTTGTCATCCGGTTCCGCCGCACTTACCCGGAATCGTTCTTCGACGCCGTGTTCCAGATGTGGATCCTGCCGCGCCACGCGTTGGACAGCGTGCCCCGCGACCGCCTCTCGTCTCACCCCTTCGGCCGGAATCCCATTGGGAGCGGGCCCTTCCGATTCGTGCGGTGGACCACTGGCCAGAGCATCGAGCTGGCTGGGGACTCGAGCTACAGCTTGGGCCGCCCGGGTTGGCGTCGCGTGATTTGGCGCTTCATACCGGACGTGCCGGCCGGGGTCACGCAGCTGGTCGCCGGCGAGGCGGACGCGACCAGCGCCCTGCTCACCCCGGAACTCCTGGAGCGGTTGCGCGGAGCGCCGCAACTGAACCTCACGCCCTACGCGTTGCCCGCCTATTCCTATATTGGGTTCAACCTCCGCGCCCCGGGCCGCCCGGCGAGCCCGCACGCGCTGTTCAGCGACCGGGAGCTGCGGCGGGCGGTCACGATGGCGGTGGATGCTGGCGCAGCCGTACGCGCTGTGCTGGGCGACCTGGGTGAGGTTCCGTCGGGACCCTTCGCGCCCTGGCTCTGGATTGCTAGCGACAGTGTCACGCCCCTGCCCCACGATACGGCGGCCGCGAAGCGCTCCCTGGACGACTTGGGTTGGCGAGTCGACGCGGACGGCGTGCGCTCCAGCAACGGCCGCCGGCTGGAGTTCGATCTCCTCGTGCCCGCGAGCAGCGCGCCCCGCCGGCGAATCGCCGTCGTCGTGCAGGACCAGCTCAAACGCGTCGGCATCTCCATGCAGATCACGGAGCTAGACTTCAACGCGTTCATCGCCCGCTCGCAAGCCGGACGCTTCGACGCGGCGTTCCTGTCGTGGGTGAGCGACTCCCCCAGTCCGAGATCTATCCGCCAGACCTGGAGCACCGCGGGGATCGGAGGCTCCAACTACCTGCGGTACAGCAGCCCGGAGTTCGATCGCCTGATCGATCAAGCGGTCGCGGAGGCGGATCGGGGGCGCGCCGCCACGCTGTGGCACCAGGCGATCGCGGTGATCAACGCCGACGCGCCGGCCATTTGGATCTACGTGCCTCGCCCGGTGCTCGTGGCACATCGTCGCTTCGTGAACACCGCCCTGCGCCCCGATCTGTGGACCGCCTTGCTGTGGCAGTGGCGCGTCAACCCCGAGGCCCTGACCGAGCGCGACCTGGTCGTCGTGCCGTAGGCGCGTCGTAGGTGGCAGGCTTCCTCGCGCGCCGCCTCGGGGCCGCGGCCCTCGTCGCGTTCGGCGTCGCGACCCTCACGTTCCTCCTTATTCACCTCTCGCCGGGCTCGCCCCTCGCGGGATCCGGCGAGAACCCTTACGTGTCCGCGGAAGCCATCGAGCAGATGCGGCGCAACTTCGCGCTGGATCGGCCAATCCACATCCAGTACGTCCGCTACATCGCCAATCTGGTTCGAGGCGACTGGGGCATGTCCTTCACGATGCACCGCCCCGTGATCAACGCCTTGCGCGATGCCCTGCCCAACACCTTGCTGCTGGCGGGCGCCGCCCTGATCGTGGACTTCCTGTTCGGTATTGCCCTCGGCACGCTCCAGGGCATGCGCCCCGGCACGCGACTGGACCGCGTCGGTTCCGCCGTGACGCTCACGCTGTACTCGGTGCCCACCTTCTGGCTCGGCCTCATGCTGGTGCTGGTGTTCGGTCAGGAGCTGGGCTGGCTGCCGGTGAGCGGCGTGGTGGATCCGGTTCTGTACCCCACGCGCACCGTAGTGGGCAAGCTGCTCGACCGCGGGGTGCACCTGATCCTTCCCGCGCTGACGCTGGGCCTGATCGGCGCCGCGGCGACCGCACGCTACCAGCGTGCCGCCATGCTCGAGGTGGTACGGCAGGACTTCATCCGCACGGCCCGGGCCAAGGGCCTCGCCGAAGGGGCCGTCGCCCGGCACGCACTGCGCAACGCCATCCTGCCGACCATCACGCTGCTCGGCCTCGCGCTGCCCACGCTCCTCTCCGGCGCGGTGCTGGTGGAGACCGTGTTCGCCTGGCCCGGCATGGGGCGGCTGGCGTTCGAAGCCCTTCAGCGGCGCGACTATCCCGTGGTCACCGGCGCGGCCACGCTCGTCGCCCTGGCCGTGGTGGCCGGCAACCTGGTGGCCGACGTGTTGACCCGGATCGCGGACCCCCGCACCCGGGAGCCCACGTGACCTCCGCGCGGATTCGCCTCGGCCTGGTGGCGGTGGGCCTCCTGTATCTGATCGCGCTGTTGGCCCCGGCGCTCGCCCCGTACGACCCGGCCGCGCAATTGGATCTCGTCGGGGGACGCCTGCTGCCCCCCTCGCTGGGGCACCCGCTCGGCACCGACCCCTTGAGCCGGGACCTTCTCAGCCGGCTGCTGTTCGGTGCGCGGTTGTCGCTCTCCATCGCCGCTTTGGCCGTTGCGGTGGCCGTCACCGTCGGAACCGCCGTGGGGCTGGCGGCCGGGTTAGCCGGCGGAGTGATAGACGGCATCCTCATGCGATCGGTGGACGCGGCGCTCGCCATCCCGCGCGTGTTCTTGCTGATCGTGATCCTCGCGCTGTGGGAGCAGGGCGGCATCACCGCCCTGGTGCTGGTGCTGGGCCTCACCGGGTGGTTCGGGACCAGCCGGCTGGTCAGGGCCGAAGTCCTGAGCCTTCGGCGCCGCGACTTCGTGCTCGCCGCGCAGGCCTTGGGCCTTCCGAGCTGGCGCATCGCGCTGCGCCACGTGCTGCCCAACGCGGTCGCCCCCATCGTCGTGAGCGCCACGCTGGGCGTGGGGAATACCATCCTGATCGAGGCCGCGCTCTCGTTTCTGGGCATCGGCGTCCGGCCGCCCCAACCTTCGTGGGGCAACATGATCGCCGACGGACAGGCGTTCCTCGCCACCGCGCCCTGGCAGGCGATGGTGCCGGGCGTGGCCGTGGTCGTCACGGTCATGGCCTTCAGTGTCCTGGGAGACGCGCTACGGGACAGGATCGACCCGAGAACCCGTTGAAGCCCCTCCTCTCGGTGCGCGATCTCACCACCGTGTTCTCCCTGCCCGGTGGCCTCGTGGCGCGCCCGGTGGACGGCGTCTCCCTGGACCTCTTCCCCGGCGAGACGCTGGCGCTGGTCGGTGAGTCGGGCTCGGGGAAGACGACCCTGGCGCTGTCTCTGCTCCGGCTCATCCCGGAGCCGCCCGGGCGCATTGACCCGGCCAGCCGCGTCGAGCTCGATGGCACCGACGTCATGCGATTGGATTCGACCGCGCTGCGACGCGTCCGCGGCGGCGGCATGGCTATGATCTTCCAAGAACCGGGAAGCAGCCTGAACCCGGTGATGACCGTGGGCTCGCAGATCGCGGAAACAGTGCGCGTCCACGCCCGGCTTGACCGGGGCGCGGCGCGCCGTCGCACGCGGGACTTGCTGGCCGACGTCGGCCTCAGCGATCCCGATCGCCGGCTTGACCAGTATCCGCACGAGCTGAGTGGTGGCATGCAGCAGCGCGTCATGATCGCCATGGCACTGGCCGGTCATCCCAGGGTCCTGATCGCAGACGAGCCCACCACGGCGCTCGACGTCACGATCCAGTTGCAGATCCTCGACCTGTTGACCGACCTCAAGCGGCGGCTGGGGCTCGCGGTGCTGCTGATCACGCACGACCTGGGCGTCGCCGCCCGGGTGGCCGACCGGGTAGCGGTGATGTACGCGGGTCGCATCGTGGAATCCGGGCCAACCGCCCGCTTGTTCCAACGCCCGCGGCACCCGTACACCGAGGCGTTGCTGCTGGCAGTGCCGCGAGTGGATCGGCCCGCCGAGCGGCTGCCCGTGGTTCCCGGCCAGCCTCCACCGGCCACCGATTGGCCCGCCGGCTGCCGGTTTCACCCACGCTGCCGGCACGCCTGGGAACGCTGCCGCGGAGCCGAGCCCGACTTGCTCGGCACCGACCAGGAACACGTCGCGCGGTGCTGGCTGATGGACGAACCGGGGCGGCGAGCACCATGAAGCCGGAGCGTTTGGTGGAGATCGACCGACTCACCAAGCGGTTTGCCCTGCCGGGGCCGCTGGTTGGGCGCCGGCGCACCATCGTAGCCGTAGATGAGGTGACCCTCACCATCGCGCGGGGGGAAACGCTCGGCCTCGTGGGAGAGAGCGGCAGCGGGAAGACCACGCTGGGGCGTTGCGTGCTCCGCCTGACTGAGCCTGACGAGGGTCGCGTGCGGTTCGCCGGTGTCGAGGTCCTGGCCCTCCGGGCGGAGGCTCTTCGCCGGATGCGCCGCCGGATGCAGATCGTCTTCCAGGAGGCGACCCTCTCGCTCAACCCCCGCCTTCGGATCGGGGCCGCGATCCGGGAGCCGGTCGAGCTGCACGGGCTGGCGCGGGGTCCGAGCGCGCGAGCGCGCGTCGTGGAGTTACTGGCCGAAGTGGGGCTCGACCGAACCCTGGGTGATCACTACCCGCATCAGTTGTCGGGGGGGCAACGCCAGCGGGTGGGGATCGCGCGGGCGCTCTCGGTGGAACCCGAGTTTCTGGTGCTCGACGAGCCGATCTCGAACCTGGACGTCTCCCTCGGCGCGCAGGTGTTGAACCTGCTGGCCGATCTCCAGGCGCGCCACGGGCTCACGTATCTGCTCATCGCGCACGACCTGGCGGTGGTACGGCACCTGGCGGACCGCGTGGCTGTGGTGTACCTGGGGCGGGTGGTCGAGCTCGCGCCGGCGGCGGCTCTCTATCAGCAGCCGCTCCATCCCTACACCGCGTCGCTCCTCGCGGCAGCCTCGGTGCCAGATCCCCAGGCCGCGCGACCCCGCATCGTGCTCTCCGGCGAGCCGCCCAGCGCCGCGAGCCCGCCGCCGGGCTGCGCCTTCCAGCCGCGGTGTCCGCACCCCAAGAAGGACCAGCGTTGCATTGCAGAGCGTCCGGCGCTGCGCGAAGTCCAGCCCGGGCGATGGGCGGCGTGTCATTATGCCGAAAACGCGGTGGAGATACTGCGTAAGGGGTGAGGGGTAAGGGGGGACCCCCTCACCTCTTACCCCTCACGCATTTCTTTCCCGTTGTTCAGTGCACTCCCCCCATCAGTTTCCGCACCGGCCGGATCAACAGCACCAGCACCAGCGCCGACCCGATCGTCGTCCCCGCCACGGCCGCGAACAGGAATGGGAGCGGCAGCGTGTCGAAGAAGCCGGCCACCCAACCACCCACCTTGTTGCCGGAGGCAATGGAGAGGAACCACACGCCCATCATCAAGCCCACGATGCGCTGGGGCGCGAGCTTGGTCACCAGACTCAACCCCACCGGGCTCAGGCACAGCTCACCGTAGGTGTGCAGCAGGTACACGCCCAGCAGCCACGCCGGGCTCACCAGGGCGCCGCCCTCCACGAACGTCGCCGCGGGCACCAGCAGCAGGAACCCGAGGCCGACCAGCAACAGCCCCCAGCCGAACTTCGCCGGGCTCGAGGGCTCGCGGTTGCGCTTCCCCAAGGCGACCCAAGCCCAGGCAAACATCGGGGCGAAGGCGATGATGAACAGTGAATTGAGCGACTGGAACCAGGTGGACGGGAAGGAGAAGCCGAGCACCGATAACCTGGTGTGCCGATCCGCGAACAGATTGAGGCTCGAGCCGGCCTGCTCGAACGCTCCCCAAAACAGGGTGGAGAACACGAAGAACACGCCGATGGCCGCGATCCGTTTCCACTCCCGGGCGCTGAAGCCGTCCGCCTGGGTCGACTTGGTCCCCGCGGCCGGCGCCCGCGCGTCCAGCCGCTGGAGAGCGGGCATGAGCCGAGGCTTCCCGAGCACATATTGGATCAGCCCGAGCGTCATGCCCACCCCGCCCACGGCGAACCCCACGTGCCAGTCCACCCGCTGTCCCAACGTCCCCACGATGAGCGGCGAGATCATCGCGCCCAGGTTGATGCCCATGTAGAACAGTGAGAAGCCGGCGTCACGCCGCGCGTCCTCCGTGTCGTACAGCGAGCCCACCATGGTGCTGATGTTGGGTTTGAGGAGGCCGGTGCCCACCGCGATGAGCGCCAACCCGGTGAAGAAGAACGGCAGCGGCGAGAGCGCCAGGCTGAACTGCCCCAGCGCGATGATGATCCCGCCCAGGAGCACGCTCCGGTACTGGCCCAGGAACCGGTCGGCGATCCAGCCGCCGGGGATCGCCAGCGCGTACACGGAGAAGGTGTACCAGCCGTAGATCGAGGCCGCGTGCGCCGTGTCGAAGCCGAGCCCGCCGCTGGTCACGGCGGCCGTCATGTACAGAATGAGCAGGGCGCGCATCCCGTAGTAGCTGAAGCGCTCCCACATCTCGGTGAAGAAGAGTGTGGAAAGCCCACGGGGATGCCCCGCCCAGCCGGCGGTATCCGTGTGGGCGGTCGTTGCCGGAGTCGGCGTGGTCACGGAATCGGCCTAGGGTTGGAAGAGATCGTTCTGCTCAACCGGTTCCGCCACGGCGCTGCGCAGCAGCTCCCGCAGCCGGCGCACCCAGGCGTCCACGTCGAACCGGGCTTCGTTGGCCAGGAGCCGCCGCAGCACATCGGGCACGTTCTCCAGGGCGTCCAGCAGGTCGCCCCCGACCTCCAGGACTTCCTGCACCCGCAGGGCCTCGTCCGTCGCGATCGCCATGTCCTGCAGAATGGCGGCTTCGCTGCGCGAGGCCACGATGGGGTGGTCCAGCGTCGCGGTGTATACCTCGGTCCGCCGCCCGGGACCGCGGTCGGACTCGATCGGCATCAGCCCGACGATGGCGTCCGACCGCCAGTACTTCCCGTAGCCGAGGTAGACCATCCGATCCGGTTTGATGTCCATCATGGCCGTCCCCGCTTGCCCATTCTCTGCTTCAGGGCCTCGAGCTGTTGCTCGGCCGCCGCTTCGCGCGCCGCGCGATCCAGGCGGCCCTTCAGCAGCTCGTCCTCCGAATCGACCGGTCCCATCCCGGCCTGGGCCGCGGCGACCCGGTCGGCCGCTTCCGCCGCTCCGCGGTTCCGCTCGGCGGCCTTGAGTTGTTCGGTCATGTCCGCCAGCTCGTGCTCGGCCAGCGCCAGCTCGTCCCGCTGCGCCCCGAGCTTCCGCTCCAGCACGCTCACCCGGCCGGCGTGCTTCCCGGCGAAATGCTGGGCCACAGTCACGGTTTCCTGGTCGCCGATCTCCGCCGCCAACCGCCCCCGCCGCTCGGCGTCCATCAACTGCCGGCGTTCCGCCTCCAGCTCGCGTGCGGTCGCGCCGATCTGTTCTCGCATGCTGGCCAGCGCGGCGCGCGCCGCGATGACCGCGTCCCGCATGCGGCTCAGATTGGACACTTAACTCTTCTTTACCGTCTTGGCGTAAAAGGCCGAAAAGACCTGGGTCACCTTGGCGGACTTGCACTTGGGACAAGCCGGATGGCGACGCCCATGGACCGAGATGGACTCAACCCGGGAGAACCGCTTACCGCACTTGTCGCAGCAGTATTCGTAGGTCGGCATGTGTCGTTCCCTCGACGTTGTTGCGTTCCCCTGCGCCAACGATACGACCGGCCCCGAAGAGGGTCAAGCGAGGCGCGCCTAGGCACCACCTCGCGGCAGCAGTACTATTGTCTCATGATGATGCGCCGCCTCGCCGTGCTGCCATTCGCCCTTCTGGCATGCGGCGGCAATCCGGAGAACACCGCCTCCTGCGGCTTCGCCAGCATCGCCGCGGCATCCATGGTGATGCAGTCGATGCAGGACCTGAGCCACGCGGTGGCCACCCCGCCCGCCAATGTCCCCGCCGAGCTGCCGGCGAAGGTAGTGGGCCGCGGCACGGTTCGGACCGCCGTGACCAGCGGCCCCGGGGGGCTCACGCTGCGGTATGAGGGAGCGGGCTTCCCCACGCTCCCCGGCTTCGGACTGCTGCTGGTGGATGATTCCCTGGAGGTGGTGCGGGGGGTGTTGATCTACGAGCCGGAAATCCCGCCGGGGTACGCCAGGCTCGGCACCATCGCGACTGCCACCACGAGCCTGCCCCTCATCGGCCTCAGGGTGCATTGGCCGTCGCTCAACGCGCCGCGCTGCCCCATGTTCCAGCCCCTGACGGGAGATTCAGCGGGCTCCTGATCCCCAGGAGAACGCGGCAAGCGCAGCACACAGGGCCAATCGTCAGTTAACCGCAGAGCACGCAGAGACCGCAGAGATGCTCGCGGGGGTGGTCGTGACGTGACCGTCTCCGCGATCTCTGCGGTGAGTTCTTGGTCGTTCAGCTGCCAGCCAGACCCAGCCTAAAAGCGTCCCCGACCTGCCGCATGAGCCGGTCCGGGCTCGAAGGCGCGCGGAAGAACACGAAGTCCGAGAGCCGGTTCAGCGCGACCCGGAGCCGCTCGAACGACTCCGCCGCGCGGTGGTAGATCTCGGTGAGGGCCCACTCCCTGGCCAGCTGGTGATCGGAGGCCAGACGGAAGCCCCGCGCCCCCATCTCCTCGTAATAGGTAAAATCCGGGCCGCCGTGGCGCTCCCGGCGCGCCGCGATGTAATCGGGAAAGACCCCGCTTAGCCAAAGACTGAAATTGCCCAGGTGGGCGCGCAGCAAGAACGCCCGGCGCGCGTCCGCCACCAGCTCCAGGTCCGCCACGATGTCGCTCACGTAGCGATACACCTGGTCGTCCGCCGGGGCGATCCGGAGCGCGCGGTCCCTCGTGCCGAATTCCAGCAGCAACGCACTCAGATAGTCGCTCAGTTCCGGATCATGGATCCCAACCCGCCGCAGCGCGTGGCGGACCGCGACGAGTATGAACAGGGCGGCGGACGGCGCCGCAATCCCCGGAGTACGGCACAGGAGATCGAACAGCGACGGCTCGTCGAGCATTGCGTCGCGACCCTGCTCGGCCAACCGCCCGCGGTAGCGGGCCTCCCGAGCCGCGTCTCCGTGTGACAGGAGCCGCACCACCAAGTCCGTATCGGCCGATGTCAAACGCTCCCGGACGTTTGCAAGGATCATGCGAGGGCCTCTGGTATCGGAGTCTCAACATTATGGTACCCCTCGACACTGCAATCCACTCCTTGGCCTTGTTATCCACCATGCTCGGCGAGTGCTGGACGTCGCGGCAGGGGCGGCAGAATATCCTGTCGCGTCTCGGCCCCTGCCGCTTCTGCCGCCACGCTGCGAAATTGCCCCCTAATGATCTACGTCTGCATCCCCTCGCATAATCAGGCCGCTACGTTGGGACTGCTCCTGTGGAAGGTGCGCCAGGTGTTCCAGGCCTTTCCCCGGGAGTACCAGTTCTTGGTGGTGGACGACGGGTCCACCGACGGGACCCGGGAAGTGCTGGATCTGTATCAACGGGCGCTGCCGGTGACAGTGCTCCGCCCGCCCGCCCGCGAGGGGCACGCGGCCAGCCTCGAGCGGGTGCTGCGGGAATCGGTACGCCGGACCGACCGCCCCAGGCGGGATTGTGCGATCACGTTGCCTCCGGACTTCGCGGTCTCCCCCGAAGCGCTCCCCGACCTGGTGCGCCGTCTGGAGTCCGGCGCGGATCTCGTGGTGGGCGAGCTGAACGATCGCGGCGCCCCCTGGTTGGTGCGGCTGGTCCGGCGCGGCGCGCCCTGGCTGCTCAAGCCGGGGCTCACGGTGCCCGGTGTGCGCGATCTGTTTTCCGGCTGCTTGGGCCTCCGGCTCGCGACGCTGAAGCGGTGCTTCCGCGACGGGCAGGCGCTCCTCCAGACCGAGGACTGGTGCGCCAACGCCGAGCTGGTCGCCCGCGCAGCCGTCCATGCCCGGCAGATCGCGACGGTGCCGGTGGCCCCCGGACGAGCGCCCGCGCCGGTGGAACACCCCCGGCCCGCCGCGCTCGCGTTGGCGATGCTGCGCGCCGGGCGTCAACTGCGCATCCCGGCTCCCAGTGCCCCGGTCGAACGGACGGCCTGACGTG
>Ga0209002_10000121_pt1 | contig 50999 bp, 56 predicted proteins | sample Rifsed16ft2_FD_184010 | JGI IMG/M metagenome (GOLD analysis project Ga0209002, IMG submission 184010) | Soil microbial communities from Rifle, Colorado, USA - sediment 16ft 2 (version 2) | ecosystem: Environmental > Terrestrial > Deep subsurface > Rock core/Sediment | place: Rifle, Colorado...
TGTACTATGACCGTCGGAGCGTGCGGACGTACGCGCACCCGCTCCGCTTCCGGTCGGGCGGCCAGGGTCCGGAGGTCTACGTCGAACTCGACGGCGAGCGGTTCTTCGCGCGCGAGCTCATCGGATGTCGGATTACCCTGAGCCGGACGGGGAATGCCAGGATTCGGCGCGTGTACGCGCACCTCGTCGGGGGGGAGTGGGCGAGGGCCGACAGTCAGCAGGAATCCACGGAGACGTATCGGCATGAGGTCTCCGTGCCCATGGAGATCATCCGTGTCGGCGTGCCGTTCGCGTTCGAGATCCCAATCCCATCCGAGGTCCAGTCCAGCTATCACGGGACGTACTCGTACTACGGCTATCTGCTCCAGATCGGGCTGGACATCGCGTGGGGTTTCGACATCGTCGCGCAGACGCCCATCGTGATTGTGCGATGAAGGCCCGTCGCGCATCCGGGGCCCGTCCGCGAAGTGTTAACCTTGTTTAAGGTTAACTCCTCGACGGCGCCAAGCTTTTCTCCGGTGGTGTCTTCTCTCGCCGCGGGACGATGGCCCGACGCGCCCGCTTGTCCGAGGAGGAAATCCGCAGGAGGCTCGCCGAGATCCCGCGGTGGTCTCGCGAGGGGGATGCGATCACGCGGACGTGGACCTTCAAGGACTTCCCAGAGGCTCTCGCGTTCGTCAACCGGATCGGGGGGCTTGCAGAGTCGATGGACCACCATCCGGACATCTACAACTCCTGGGCGACCGTTCGACTCTCCCTGACGACCCACGACCGCGGGGGCCTGACGAACCTCGACTTCGCACTTGCGATGAAGATCGACGCGCTCTAGGCGAGCCCGAGGAACCGGTCCAGCGACCAGGCGCCGGGGCCGAGGACCGCGAGCACGAGGGCGAACGCAGCGTACGCCAGATCGAGTTCGAATCCGAGCCCGAATTTCTTCTTCAGTTTCGTCTTCGCGAAGATCGTCGTCGCAATCATCTCGAGGAAGAAGAGGACTGCCATGACTTGCGTAAGGAGGCCAATGAGAAGCGCGATCGCCCCGAAGAATTCGAGCAGGGTGAAAAGGACCGCAAAGGCGGCTCCTCCGGGCCATCCGGTCCCCTTGACGAATTCCATCGGCTTCCGGAGATCTTTGATTTTTGGCCAGCCATGGGTCAAGAACAGAAGCCCGAGTGCAATCCGCGCGACGAGTGCTGCGATGTCCACGGACGCAGGGAAGACCATGGTACCCCCTCTCACGCCTCTTGTCGCCCGCGGTAGAAAAACCTTTCATGCGAGGGGCGTGGGCCCCGCCGGCGTCTCTCGGCGCTACAGCGACCGTTCGAGGAGTTCGGCGACGTCGAAACGGCGGATGTCCTCGCGGTCCTTCGTCTTCGCGGCATCGTCAAGCATGATGAGGCAGTAGGGGCACCCGGTCGCGACGGCCTTGGCCCCGGTCTCGCTGACGTGCTCCAGGCGCCGGTGGTTCATCCTTTCGCCCTTCCGCTCCTCCATCCACATTCGGGCGCCTCCGGCCCCGCAGCAGAACCCTCGTTCCCGGCACTGTTCCATCTCGACGGTGCGGACGCCGGGGAGGCGCAGGAGGACGTCCCGGGGCTCGTCGTAGACCTTGTTGTAGCGTCCTAAGTAGCAGGGGTCATGGTAGGTGAGGAGCTCCCGGATCTCCTTCGTCGGGCGCAGGCGGCCCGCGGCGATTAGCTCGTCCAGGTAGACGGAATGGTGGACGATGTCATACGCCCCCCCAAAGTCCGGGTACTCGTGTTTGATCGCGTTGAAGCAGTGAGGGCAGGTCGCAACGATTCGCTTCACCCCATACCGGTTCAGGGTCTCGACGTTCCCCTTGATCATCGTCTGCGCGAGGTACTCGTTCCCGAGGCGTCGAGCGGGGTCGCCCGTACACCGTTCCTCCGGGCCGAGGATTGCGAAGCGCACGCCGGCACGCTGCAGGAGCCGGGCGAAGGATTGGGCGACCTTGCGGTTGCGGTCGTCGAAGGAAGCGGCACAACCGACCCAATACAGGACGTCGACGGTCCCGCCTTCCGCCGCGACTTCGGACATTGTCTTGACCCCGAGGCCCTCCGCCCATCGCGCCCGCTGGTCCCATCCGATGCCCCACGGATTGTAGTTCGTCTCGATGTTCCGCAGCATCCCCTGCGATTCCTCCGGGATCTTGCCGAGCTCCATCGCGTAGTTCCGTCGGAGTTCGACGATGAAGGGGACGTGGCGGATCGACACGGGGCACTCCTCCATGCACGCCATGCAGGTCGTGCAGTCCCACAGCTCCTCGTACCCGACGTAGTCCGCGAGGGATCCCCCGAGATCCTCCCCGCGCGCCTCCTTCACCATCGCCGTCCGGAGATCCAGGATCACGCGCATCGGGTCCAGCGGCTTGCCGGTCGTCCACGCAGGACAGACCGACGTGCAGCGACCGCAAATCGTGCACGCGTCCAGCTGGAGGCGATCCAGCCAGGCGAAGTCCTTCGTGGTCGTCGCGCCGAACTTCGGGGACGGGGCATCGGGCTGCGTGAGGGCGTCGATGTCGAACGGCTTCGGGAGCCGACCGTAGGGGGAGGCCCGTTCGAAGAACGTGTTCGCGGGGCTGAACAGGAAGTGGCTCGCCTTCGTCCACGGGAGGACCGCGAGCATGTACGTCCATGTGCCCGCGTGGAACCACCACAGGATCCCGTAGCCCCAGGCCAGCGCCGGGTTCGGCAATACGGTGACCGTCGCGCCGCTCACGTCCACAGCGACGAGCCGCTCGTCGATCCCGAGCGCCCGGAGGCCGAGAGACATCCCGTACCCGACGAACGACCACTCCTGCCACGCCGGTTGCGTGACCGCGAGCCGGACGGCCTCGAGGAGGAAGCCCTGTATCATGAGGAGGAGCAGCAGCCCCGGCAGGACGAGGTCGGGCCTCTCCGTCCGCAGGTACTTCGGACGTTCAACGAGTCGCCGATAGAACACCATCCCCAGGCCCACGATGAAGGCGAGCCCCATGAGATCGAGAGAGAACTCGAAGATCAGGTACGGCCGGTCGCGCAGGATGTCGATGTCGAAATACGCCAGGACATCCACGTTCAGGAAGACGAGCGTCGTGCCGATGGCGAGTGCGATGAAGCCCGTGTACAGGAGAGCGTGCATCGTCCCGGAGTACCGGCGGCGCACGACCTTCTTCTGGAGCACTCCCACCGCGAGGAGCCTCGTGAGGTGGTGCAGGAAGGAGGCATCGAGTTCGCCGGAAGCGCCCTGCTTCCAGAGTCGCCAGCGGGACCAGAGCCCGTACCCCATCACGCCGAGGGCGACAGCGGTCACGGCCCAGATGGCAAGTTGCGTCCAGGGCGGGAGGAACGCGAGGTTCAGGCGACACGGCACGTCGCCCGTCGGATCGCACGAGGGCAGCGGCATCTCATCCCGCCTCCCACCCGTCGACAGCGGGCGCCGGCATCGATCGCCTCGAAGGCCGCCTCCATATTTAATCCCGCGCGGGATGCCCGACGGCGACGAGCTTCTGTCGGTCCGAGGCGACGGGCGTGCGGTCCCACCCGCCGTAAAAGGAAACGGACCGCCAACCCGCTCGGTCAAGCAACTGTCCGACCTCGTGCGGCGGATGGAGCCGGAGGGCGGCCTCCGATTGTGTCCGGAAACGCAGGTTCTCCCCCGACCGCTCGTACACCTTCCGTTCGAGGTGCAGGACCCCGGCCACGGGATCGAATCGCCGGAATTCGTGCTGCTCGACGTTCCCGAGCACGTGGAATGCGAAGGATCGCGGCCGCGACGCGAGGAAATCCCGATTCAGGAACTCGACCACGAGAGGGCAACCTCCCTCCGCATGCCCGTGGAGTCGGCTCAGACACCCCGCGTCGATTCCAGCGTCGTCCTGATCGATTGCGTGGTCGAGACACAGGATCGCGTCGAAGCCCTCGGCCTGCGGCAGGCCGGGGAGGGGGTCCCGCGGGGAAGCGGCGTACGTCAGGCGAGTCCGAGCACCGTCGGGGATTCGCGCTCGTGCCGCGTCAATGGCGATCTCGTTCGCGTCGACCGCGGTGACTCGATACCCGACCCGCGCAAGCCCGAGGGCCCTCCGTCCGATGCCGCATGGGACGTCGAGGATGCGTGCGCCCGCCGGGACTCCCTCCTCACGCAGGAAGGCCGCGAGCGACTCGACGTCGTCGGGGAGCCGCACGTCCTCGGGCATCAGCGCCTCGCAGCGACCACGAGGGTTCGGCTGTCGACAGAGGGCGGATCCATCCCAAGGCCGCCAAACGCCGCCTCCACCTGCCACCCGGCAGCTCCGAGGAGGCGGATCAGTTCGTGGAGGCTGTACACGCGATGCGCGATCGGCACGGTGACGACATGCTCCAAGTCCTCCCCTCGCTGGCGGAAGAACCGCCACTCGTTGCGCATTCCCGAGGACGTCAGGTCGAATCGCTCCTGGGAGACGACGACGAAATCGCCGTACGCCTCGTAGGCCTGCGCCGCGTGATGGCGGACGACGCGGTCACGGTTCACGATGGAGAGGACCAACAGGCCGCCGGGCCGGACGAGCTTCGCGTACTCCTGGAGGATGCGATCGTCCGCCGCCTCGCCGTAGTATCCGAGGGACGTCCAGAGGTTCACGGCCGCGTCGAAGGGTGCCTCCGACTCCGGGAAAGCTTCCGAGAGGCGGCGCAGGTCCCCTTCCCGGAATCGCACCCGATCGGAGACTCCCATCTGTTCGGCGAGTTCCCGCGCCCGCGCGAGATACACGGGCGCCAAGTCGACGCCCACGACCCGGTAGCCCATCGCGCCGAGGCGCGTCGCATGCCGACCGATGCCGCACGGGGCGTCGAGGACGCGGCCCGCCGCCGGGACCCCGAACCGATCGAAGACCGCGTGTAGGTCCTTCGACTGTCGCTCGCCGCTCTCCCACGCGGATTCCAGGATCGCCAGGAACGCTTCCGGGTGGCGGAGGAACAGCGCCTCCGTCCAATGCTCCGAGGCCATCGACTCGCGATGCCCGGGAGGCGTATTTGGCCCTGCCGTCTCCGAGAGCTCACCGAGGACCCGGTTTGTCGAACGGTGACACGATCCCGTCCGGGTTCTGCCCCGCGATTCGGTTGGCGAGACCCGCGACGTCCGAGGCCGCATAGATCTCGTCGTAGGCGGCCGCCGGGATTGCCGGGAGGAGGTCGTCTCGCGCGACGAGGATGAAGACGATCTCCGGGGAGTGCTCCTCGAGGAATCGTGCGAGACGGGCGAATGTGTCCTCGTCCGCGGAAGCCATGGGCTCCACGAGGAAAAGGATCGATCCTCGACGCGCGACGATCGCGGGCGCGAAGGGCACGTCGCGATCCTCGGCATCACGGATCCGGAAGCGGAGGGATCGGTGCTCGTGATCCACGCCGATTCGCGAGAGTTCCGCGCACACCTGCGCCTCGAGGGTCGTCGCGGATGCGTGTCGGTTCACGGCAGCGCCCGGTCTACCGCGTCCACGACCGCCTGTGCGAATGCCGATGTTCCGACCTCCTTCGCTCCGGCCATCTGGCGCGCGAGGTCGTAGGTGACGACCTTCGCCGCAATGACCTGTTTCACCGCCTCTCGGAGTCGCGCGGCCGCGTCCCGCCATCCGAGGTACTCGAGCATCATGACCCCCGCGAGGATTTCCGCCGTCGGGTTCACCTTGTCCATCCCCGCATACTTCGGCGCGCTTCCGTGGACGGGTTCGAACAGGGCGTGAGCGTCTCCGATGTTCCCGCCGGGCGCGACGCCGAGGCCGCCGATCTGGGCCGCGGCCGCATCGCTCAGGTAGTCCCCGTTGAGGTTCGTCGTCGCGAGGACGTCGTATTCCTCGGGCCGCAGCAGGAGCTGCTGGAACATGTTGTCCGCGATGACGTCCTTGACGACGATCCTCCCGGGCGGCGTCTTGCCTCCGTGGGCCGAAGCGACCTCCGCCCAGGGGATCGTCACCTGCGAAAATTCCTGCTTCGCGACCTCGTACCCCCAGGTCCGGAACGCGCCCTCCGTGTACTTCATGATGTTCCCCTTGTGGACGAGGGTGACGGATCTCCGATCGTTCTGGATCGCGTACCGGATCGCCTTGCGGATGAGCCGCTTCGATCCCGTCTCGCTGACGGGCTTCAGTCCGATCCCGCTGTCGGGTCGCACGTGGGTCCGGAACTCCTTCTCGAGGATCTCGATCATCCGAGTCGCCTCGACGGAACCTTTCTCCCACTCGATCCCCGTGTACACGTCCTCCGTGCCTTCCCGGAAGATCACGATGTCGAGTCGCTCGGGATGCGTCACGGGGCTCGGGACGCCCGGGATCCAGTAGAGAGGCCTCACGTTTGCGTAAAGGTCGAGGGTCCTCCGCAGGGTCACATTCAGGGAGCGGAAGCCTCCCCCCACGGGGGTCGTGAGAGGCCCCTTCAACGCGACGACGTACTCCCGGATCGCGGCGAGGGTCGCCTCCGGCAGCATCTCGCCGTACTGGAACATCGCCTTCTCGCCCGCGGGGACGGGGTGCCACACGATCCGGCGGCGGCCGGAGGAGGTGGCCGCGACCGCCGCGTCAATCGTGCGCCTTGCGGCCCGGACGACGTCAGGACCAATCCCGTCGCCCTCGATGAGCGGGACGATTGGGTCGTCCGGCACGCGGATCCCCGCCTCGGTGATGAGGATCTTGTGACCGTCCGTCGGAGGCCGAACGGCGAGTCGTTCGGAGGGCATGGGGTCGCCTCACGGGCGCTCGTCGAGCGGCAGGTAGATGAGGTCTCTCGGTCCCACGTAGTGATCGAGGGGTCGAAGGAGGCGGTTGTCCTCCCAGTATTCGATCACGTGAGCCGTCCAACCGGAGATGCGTGCGACCGCGAAAAGGGGCGTGAACAGGTCCGTCGGGATGCCCAGTTCGTGGAAGACGAGTCCGGAGTAGAAGTCGACGTTCGGGTAGATCCGCTTCGATTCGAGCGCGCGGACGACGGTCTCTTCGACCTTGGAGGCGACCCGGAATAGGGTGTCATCACCCCGTACCTCCCCGAGCTGCCGCGCGTACTCCTTGAGGATGAGGGCGCGCGGGTCCCATGTCTTGTAGACCCGGTGACCGAAGCCAAACACCTTCCCCCTGTTCCGGAGCGTCGTCAGGACGTAGTCCTCCGCGGCCTCGGGCCGCCCGATCGACTGGATCGTGTTGAAGGACGCCTCGATCGCCCCGCCATGGAGGGGTCCCTTGAGCGTGGAGATGGCCGCAACCACGGTGCTGTAGAGGTCGGACAGGGTCGACGCCGCCACGGTGGCCGCGAACGTCGAGGCGTTCATGCTGTGGTCCGCGTAGAGGATGAACGCAACGTCGATGATCCGCGACTCAAGCTTGTTTGGCTTCCTGCCGGTGACCATCCGAAGGAAATCCGCGGCATGGCCGAGTCTCGGGTTCGGCTTGAGGATGCGCTGATTCCTTCGGATGCGTTCGTACGCCGCAACGACCGTGGCAATCTGGGCGATGAGCCGCTGGGCCTTCCGGCGGTTGGCGGGCCTCGTCGGGTCGTCCCGCTCCGGATCGAAGTTGCTCAGGTACGAGATGGCGGTCCGGAGGACGTCCATCGGCGTCGCATGCGGCGGCATGGACCGGAGGATCTTCACGACGGCCGACGGGATCGGTCGCGCCGCCGCGAGTTCCGCCGTGGCCTTCGCGAGTTCCTCGCGGTTCGGGAGGCGACCGTGGACGAGGAGGAAGACGGTCTCCTCGAACGTCGAGTGCGCCGCGAGGTCCCGGATGTCGTATCCCCGGTAGAGGAGGCGCCCACGCTCCCCGTCGACGAAGCAGATCGAGGTCTCCTTCACGTAGATGTCGTCGAGACCCTTGTCGATCCTCGGTCCCGCCAGAGTGGGCTTCGCGGGAACCGCCATCAGGAACCCTCCCGCCGCGTCGACATCCGCTCTCCCTAGCCCGACGCGATCACCAGATCGCCGTGGTTCTTGATGTACTCGACGAGGCCCCCTTCCTCGAGGATGCGCGCCATTACGGCGGGGAGCGGCGGGAACGTGAGCTCGGTGCCTTTCGTTCGGTTCCGAACGATTCCCTTCTCCAGGTCGATCTCCAGATCGTTTCCTTCGTCGATCCGCTCCGTATCCACGACGATTGCGGGGAGCCCGATGTTGATGCAGTTCCGGTAGAAGATCCGGGCGAAGGACTTCGCGAGGACGGCTCGGGTCCCCGCGAGTTTGATGATGAGGGGGGCATGCTCCCTCGAGGAGCCCTTCCCGAAGTTGCGCCCTCCGACGACGAAGTCCCCCGCCTTCACGTTCGTCGCGAAGTCGGCCCGGGCGTCCTCGAGGACATGTTTCGCGAGCTCCGGGAGGTTCGACCGCAGATGGTAGTACCGACCGGGCGCGATCAGGTCCGTCGAGATGCTGTCCCCGAACTTCCAGGCGCGGCCCATTCACCGAACCTCCCGCGGATCCGTGATCACGCCGTACATGGCCGTGGCCGCCGCCGTCGCGGGAGACGCGAGGTACGTGAACGCCATCGGATTCCCCATCCGGCCGACGTAATTGCGGTTCGTCGTCGAGAGGACGTTCTCCCCGTCGCCGGGGATTCCCAGGTGCACGCCCGGACAGGCACCGCACCCCGGGGTGTTGATGACCGCGCCCGCGTCGAGGAGGATCTCGAAGAGCCCCTCCTTCATCGCGCGGACGTACGATTCCTTGGACGCCGGGGTGACGATGAGTCGCGTCCCCGCTGCGACCCGGTCCGTCTTGAGGTAGTCGCAGAAGACCTTGATGTCCTCGAACCGGGCGTTTGTGCAGGAGCCCAGGTAGACCTGGTGGATCTTGAGCCCCTTCACGCTCGGATCCGTCACGGGCACGACGTTGTCCTCCTGCGGCGGCCGTGCGACCATCGGTTCGAGATCTTTCACGTCGTAGCGGAACACGTGCTCGTACCGTGCGTCCGGATCCGGGACGACCGGCTTCCATGCGTCCTCCCGCCCATGCTCCTTCAGGTAGCGTTTCGTCTCCGCGTCCGAGGGCTGGGGACCGCACTTCCCTCCCGCCTCGATCGCCATGTTCGACAGGACCATGCGCTCCGTCATGGGCATCGCGGCGACCGCGGGGCCGCCCCACTCCATCGCCATGTACGTGGCCCCGTCCGTCTTGATGTCACCGATCACTTTGAGGATGAGGTCCTTCGCGAAGACCCCGCGGTCGAAGCGGCCCCCGATCTCGAAACGGAGGGACTCAGGTACGCGCAGCCAAGTCTTCCCGAGGGCGAGGGCCACCGCGACGTCCGTCGAGCCCATGCCCGTCGCGAACGCGCCCATCGCTCCCCCCATCACGCTGTGGCTGTCCGCGCCGACCACGACATCCCAGGGCCGGACGAACTGCTCGAACGCGACCTGATGGCACACGCCGTTCCCGACGTCGGAGAGGACCATGCCCGTCCGCTCGGCGAACTGCCGCAAATATACGTGGTCCGTCGCGAGCTCCTTGCGGGGAGGCGGGCTCGAGTGGTCGATGAAGACGACGGATCGCGATGGATTCGCCGCCTTCACGAGGTCCATCTTCTCCATCTGTCGGAACGTTAGGGGGCCCGTCCCATCCTGGACGTACGACAGGTCGACCTTCGCAATCGTGATGTCGCCCGCGCGGACCGGATGGCCGGACGCGTGGGAGAGGACCTTCTCTACGATCGTCTGCCCCGGCATGCCTTCCACCGTCTCGAAGAGCAGGGATACTAAGCTGGGGGTGTTATTAAAGATGAAGGTCGTAACTCGCGCGGACCGCCGACGCGCGTCAGAGGCCCGCGCGGACGAGCGCGTCCACCATCATCCCGGCGAGGATGAGCGCAAGATAGACGCCGGAGAACTTGTACCCCGTCCACGCGGTCTCCGGCGTCGGATGGGCCACGAATTTCGCCGCGAGGCCGAGCAGGATTCCACTCGCGGCCAAGGCCACCGCGAGGTACACGATGTCGAAGGCGGACGTGAAGAAGAACGCAATGCTCGCGGCCGCGACGATGGCGGTCGAAGCGGCGATCGCACGGACCGTCGTGCGCTCGTCGAGGACCGCCGGGAGCATCGGGAGGCCCGCGCGCCGGTAGTCCTCGCGGTTCCGGTAGGCAAGGGCCCAGAAGTGACCCGGCGTCCATAGGAACACGAAGAGGCCGATGAGGATTGCAGGCAAGCTGATCGCTCCCGCCGCGGCCGCCGACCCCGCAAGGGCAGGGAAGGAACCGGCGAGGCCGCCGATCACGATGTTGCTCGTGTGAGCCCGCTTCAGGCCGAGCGTGTACACCCCGATGTACACGGCGAACCCGAGGCCGATCATCGCCGCGGTGAGGCCGTTAATCCCGATCCACGCGATCGCGATCGCAATCGCGAAGAGGGCAAGCCCGAACTCCAAGGCGTGCGCCGGCGGATTGATGCGATGTTGCGGCAGCGGACGCTGGCGCGTGCGTCGCATGAGGGAGTCGAGGTCCCGGTCCAAGTAGTGGTTCGTAGCGCTCGCCCCCGCGGATGCGAGGAGTCCCGAGACCATGAGGAGGCCAAAGCTCGTCGGGTCGATTCGCGGCCCGCTCGTGGCCACGTAGCCCGCGGCCGCGACGAGCAGGAGGAGCGCATCGATCCGGAGCTTCATCAGCTGGACATAATCTGCGACGGGCACGAGCCACCGGCCAGCCGCGTCCTAACCTCTCACACTTCTTAACCTTTTGTCGGCGCCCCGGACTTGCACTTCCGCCGGCGTCGGTACCAGTCGCAGTCGCGTCGAACCGGACAGACGTCGCAGCGTGGATTTCGCGCCGTGCATAGGGTCCGTCCGTGCGCGATCATCGCCAGGTGCCAAGCGATCCGCCTGGCCGGCGGCGTCCACCGTTCCAGGGCTGCCCGGATCGTCTCGTAATCGCCTCGGGCCGCCAGGTTCCATCGACGAGCGATCCGAGCGACGTGCGTGTCCACGGGGAACGTCGCGTGGCCTCCCGCCATCGCGAGCACGACGTCTGCCGTCTTGGGGCCCACGCCCGGGAGGGATAAGAGGGCTTCGCGGGCGCGGTCCGTCGGCTGGGAGAGGATCGCATCCAGTCGCCCGCCCCACCGCTCCGAGACGATTTTCGCCACCGTGCGAATCCTCGGGGCCTTCTGTCGTGCGAGCCCCGCGTGCCAGATCGCCCGGGCGACTGTGCCCGAGGATGCACGGGCGACTCGCTCCGGTGTGACACGACCCAGCTCCGCCTTGAGATCCTCGAATCCTCTTCGCTCGTTCGCCACGGTCGTGCTCTGGGAGAGGATCGTCGAGACCAGGATTTCGAAGGGAGTCATGCCGCGGGCCCAGCTCTCCGGCGCGTAGAGCGTCTCGAGCCGACGCATCGTCCGGAGGAAGGCCCGACGGTCCATCGTCCGCGGAACGCTTTAGACGGGGAAAAGGATTGTTCAGCCGCTCACGATGGATCGAAGCATCGTGACCGCGTTCCTCGGCCGCTCCCGGAGCCGGCGCGAGAAGTAGGGCAACCAGTTCGGGCCGTACGGAATGTACTCCGCCACGCGATACCCGTTCGACACGAGCTCTCCTTTTAGGGAATCGCGTACGCCCTGCAGCATCGCGAACTCGAAGGGGACTGGGTGGTCCCGAGCCAGCTTCCGCGCCCGATCGATCATGCGGCTATCGTGGCTCGCGACGGCGAAGTCCCTCCCTCGCTGAAACAAGGTCTCAAGGTGGGCGAGGAACTGGCGATCGATCTCCGGGCGCGTCGTGTACGCGATCTCGGGGGTCTCCTTGTAGGCCCCCTTCACGAGGCGGATTCGCGCGCCAGCGCGAAGGAGTCGGTCGAGATCTTGCGCCGTCCGTCGGAGGTTCGCCTGCACGCAGATGCCGACTCGATCGTACCGTTCCAGGAGCGCCTCGCAGATCCAGATCGTGTCGTCGACGGTCCGTGCGCTCTCCATGTCGAGCCACAGGACGCGGCCGGCTTCCCTCGTCGCCTCGAGGATCGGGATCATCTGGGAGAGGGCGAACGCTCTGTCGATGAGGACGCCGAACTGGGTGGGTTTGAGACTGACCTCCCCTCGAACGTCCTCGTCCCGCATCGCCCCGAGGAGGTGCAGGTACTCCCGGGCTGTCGCTTCCACGGGCCCTTGCTCGCGGTAGTGCTCCCCCAGGTGGTTCACGAGGGCCAGGAGCCCCCTCGCGTTCGCGGCCTTCGCCGCCCGAATCGCGTCGACGAGGGTCTCCCCTGCGACCCACTGGCGGGCGAACCGCATGAGGAGCCCCATCGCCTCGCGGATTCCTCGCATCCAGTCAAATAGCTTCCGTCATGTCGCGTCGTCGGGCTCACACGGGCTGGCTGCAACCCACGCAACGTGGAGCGCCCTCATAGTTCAGCGCGCCGCAGTTCTGGCAGCGGACCATGACGAGCTGGCCACCCTGGCGACCTGCAGCCGTGTTCGCAGCGGCCCCGCCGGAGGCGAGGTCCACGATGAGGAAGATCCACCAGAACCGCACGAGCCAACCTCCCACGGTAGTCAGGACGACGCCGATCGCGCCTATGAAGAGGACGCCGAAGAAGGAGCTGAAGATCCCGCTCAGGGGGGAGTCGCTGAGGCTCGCGCTCACGACGCCCGTGAGGAACGAGAGGAACGCAACCACGATGAGGATCATGCCGATCGCGAGGAGGGCGGCTCCCACGAGGAGCACGATCGGGCCGCTCCATCCGAAGGGCGCGGCGCGCCGAGGCGCCTGCGTGTAGGTGGGGCCGTAGGCACGGGGCATGACCATGGGTGCGCGAGCTCCTCGCGAATCAGGACGATTGCGATCCTTCTCGACCCTGTTTCCGCGGATAAAGGTTTCAGAGTCATTTCCGCGCGTGGTATTCAGGGCCCCATGTCACCGGAGATCCGGCGCGGCGATCACGGGCTCCGCGAACATGACGCCTTTCGTCGTGCGGAGTCGGGTGACCAGCTCCTCGAGGTGATCCGCGTCCCCCTCCACGATGAGGACTTCTAGGCACGTCTCCTCATTCAGGTGCGTGTGAGCGGTCGCTCGAATCGATCCCAGGAAGTCGTGCTGGCGATGGAGGATCCGATGGGTGACGGTCCCGACCTCGTGGCGATAGACGAACGTGATCGTCCCGACGACGGGTCCGCCTTCTTGGCGTCTGCGGCGCACCAGGGCGCGCCGGATCAATTCGCGTAACGCCTCGGACCGACTTGAGAACCCTTCCGACTGAACGAGCTGATCGAAATCCGTCAGGAGCCGGCCTTCGAGCGAGACGCCGATGCGGGAGACCGTCACGTGCTACCCTCCACGAGCAGAAGTGCTACGGAGGGGATGAAGACGAGCGCGAACCCTTAAGTCGTGTTACGTATCTTCAAATCGTGTTACGGCGGGTCCGACAACGCCGCCGGCTGGACGGTTTTCGTTGGCCCTGGATCCGATTCTCTTCATCGCTCTCGCCCTCGCATTGGGATTCAAACACAGCTACGACGCCGACCATCTTGTCGCCGTCTCGAACCTTCTGACCCGGAGCAAGAGCTTGCGCCGAACCGCATGGATGAGCATCAGCTGGGCGGCGGGCCACATGATTACCGCCACGGTCGTGACGATTATCCTGTACGCCTTCCGGGAAACGCTCTTGCGCGAATTCCTGGCGCACCTCGAACTCGCGGTCGCCGTCATGCTCGTTGTGATTGGCGTCTTGGGCCTCCTGGTCGAGTTCGACCTCCTGCACCGACATTTTCATCGACACGAGTCCGAGGAGCATATCCACACGCACTTCCACCTGTCGCATTCGAATGAACATCGGGCGATGTTCGGGATCGGCGTCGTGCACGGGCTTGCGAGCAACGACGAACTCCTCATCCTGTTCGTCGCGTCTCTGAGCGTGACGTCTCTCGCAGGCCTGCTCGGGGGCGTCGGCGTGTTCAGCTTTGGGGTGGTCCTGGGGATGATCCTCTTCGGAATCGGGATTTCGTATCCGCTAAGCCGCTGGGGGGATGCCCGGGTCCGTCGCGTGGTCAACGTGCTTGCAGCGGTCCTCAGCATTTCCTATGCCGGGTTCCTCTTCCTCGGATTCGAGGGCGTGAATCTCCTGCCGGTTTGACCGCACGCGGCGGGCAATCCCTTAAGAGCGACGGAGGTCCTCTTTCCTCCAATGGACTTCCCCCGGAAGCTCGGCCAGGCTCGGACCCTCGCGGACCTCTTCGAACTCGTGAAGAGCGCCGTCCAGACGGTCTTGGGTCGCAGCCGCGCAGGGCTCATGCTCGCCCTCGCGGACTTGGGGAACCATCCGCAGGGGTTTCTCGGTGCCTTCTACCCTATAGCGAGCAACGTGATCGTGATGAACAAGGTCCCCCTGCTTCGCATTCAGGAGACGAACCCCGAGCTGTACCGGCCCTATGCCTTCTACGTACTTCTCCACGAGTACCTCCATTCGATCGGATTCGTCGACGAGCGCGTGTGCCGAATCCAATCCCACAGGATTCTCGAAACCCTGTTCGGCCCGGAGCATGTCGTCACCCAGATATCCGCAGACACCGGTCGCTTCTTCCCGAACCTCGTGTTCCCGGACGCCGCGTGGCAGCCGTCGGAACTGAGCCTCGAGTTCGTGCCCGGATTCGACCGCGGGTCCGCTTCCTACATCGCGTGACGCGGGTCCGTCCTGCGGACCAAAGATAGAAATATCGCGGTCCGCTAGGCGCCGCGAGGCGGGGAAGTTGACGGTCGCCGCGTGGCGCAAGGCCGTCGCGGAGTTCATTGGCGCCTACACGCTGATCTTCGTCGGGGCGGGTGCCATCCTCACGGCCGGTTCGACGGGCAGCTCGGATCTCCTGCTGATTGCCTTGGCTCACGGTCTCGCGATCGGCATCATGGTGTCGGCACTGGGCCACGTTTCCGGAGGCCACTTCAATCCCGCCGTGACGCTCGGGGCCCTCGTGGGCGGTCAGCTTCCTCTCCGCATCGCGCTCCTATACTGGGGATCACAACTCGCCGGCGGCTTTGCCGGCGCCCTGACCCTCCTCGGCGTGTTTCCATCCGATATCTGGAGGCCTCTCAATCTTGGAACGCCAGCGTTGGGAACCGGCGCTTCTCTCGGTTGGGATGTGGGAATTGGGACCGCGATCCTCCTCGAGGGCGTCCTCACGTTCTTCCTCGCTTTCGTCGTCTACGGAACAGGGATTGACCCGAAGGGGTCCTTCAACGCGGTCGGCGGATTCGCGATTGGCCTGACGATCGCGTTCGACATCATGGTCGGCGGTCCCATCACGGGTGCGGCGATGAACCCGGCGCGATGGTTCGGACCTGCGGTCCTGGCCGGTTTCTTCGACAACTGGTACGTGTACTGGATCGGACCGCTGCTCGGCGGAGCGGTCGCGGGACTCGTATACAGCCAGGTCTTCCTCGACAAGACCTGAGCCTGAATCGGACGCCCGATAATGTGGAGCGCTCGCTTCCATAATCTTGAGGAAACGTTTAAATCGGTCTGGGAGGTGCCAGGGGCGCCATGATGCGGGAGGCCGTACCGCCGAAGGCCGCGGTGACCCCGAAACCGCGCTTGCCAGAGCCTCCCGTGAAGTACCGATCCGGAAAGCATACCGCGATCGTGAAGGAAGTCTTCGATATCGCGCCGGTGTATCCGGAGACGTACCTGATCCGTTTCACGTTCGAGAACGAGCCCGTGATCGATTTCGAGCCGGGCCAGTTCATCTCGATCTTCGCGGAGAAAGACGGGAAGCGGATTTCCCGCCCGTACTCGATCGCCTCGTGGCCGGAGAATAAGGACCACATGGAGCTTTGCATCAAGGTCGTGGAGGGCGGGTTCATGTCGAACTACCTCCACCATGTCCCGCCGGGCACGAAGCTCCAATCGATCGGGCCCCTCGGCCGATTCGTGATCCCGGAGCCGATTCGGTACGATACGGTCTTCGTGGCGACCGGGACCGGTGTCGCGCCGTTCATCTCGATGCTCGGCCACATCTGGTCCCAGGGCCTCGATGACGGCCACGAATTCTATGTCGTCTTCGGCGTGCGATACGTCCACGACCTGATCTATCGCGACCTGATCGAGACGTGGGAGCGGGAGCATCCGAACTTCCACTTCTATCCGACCGTCTCACGCCCGGAGACCTCCGACTGGAAGGGGCGTGTCGGGTACGTCCAGAAAGTCCTCCAGAACGACATCACGGACTACCACGACAAACAGGTCTTCATCTGCGGCCTGCACAACATGGTCGAGGACGTGAAGACGCTCTGCGAGCAGCTCGGATTCGCCTACATGCGGTTCGAGAAGTGGGACTAAAGCCTCAACCGATGTGGCGCATGACGCGCACGTCGTCGATCGTGATGAGCCCGCCCTTCACCATCTCACTCACCTTCGAGATGACCGCAAGCACCTTCTTCTCCGAGTCCACCGCCTCGATGATCATGGGCAAGTCCTCGCTCAGACGAAGTGGCGTCGCGGCGTGGAGGAGGCTCCGCTTCCCGAATCCGTACACACCTCGCGTCACCGTCGCGCCCCAAATCCCCTGGGCCCGCAGGTGCTGGACGACGGCCTTGTAGGCCGGCTTCCCCTCGAATTGGTCCGCTTCGCCCACATAGATCTTGAGACGAACCGCGCTCTCCTCCAGTTCCATGTCAGGCGCCTCCAAGAGCTAGGCCCGCGGCCCGCCCCAGCAGAGCTCCGAACACACAAAGGCCGGTATTCAGGAAGACGTTTGCGGTGGCGAGGGCCCACTGTGCCTCGACCAGGAGGGAGACTGTCTCCAGACTGAACGCGGACATCGTGGTGAAACCTCCAAAGAACCCGATGAACAGCACCGTCCTCAGTTCGGGGGACGAATACCCTGTTTGGAGGAAAAGGAAGAACAGCAGGCCCAACGAGAAACTGCCAACGAGGTTGACCGTGAAGGTCCCCCACGGGAAATCGCCTCTCGTCACCACGCCCGCAACCGCGTATCTCGCGACGCTTCCAACTGCGCCGCCGATCGCCACCAGCGCCAAGAGCCTCGCCTGCACTCCGTCCATTGTCACGCACCGATCCATGGACGCAAGTGACCAGGAGGCCCCGCGTCCGTCTCGCCCGGTTCACGAGTAGAAGCCATCAGCCTCAGGCGGGGCGGTTGGGGTGGGCCTCATCACCCACGGCGGGAAGCCTCGGCGGGGCGATAAGGATTTCGCGGCATCCGGCCTAGGGTTTGAATCGAAGCCACACCTTGCCGAGGATGCGCTCCCGCTCGATCGGACCAAACTTGCGGCTGTCGCGGCTTTGCGCGGCGTTGTCTCCCGACACGTCGTATCGGTTCGGACTCGAGGGCCGCGCAATTCTCTTAACGAGGTAGCGTCCGTCCATATGCGGATCGGAAAAGACTACGACATCCCCCGCTTTGGGGGGCCGGAATCGGTAGGCCCACCGGTTTACAAGGACGTAGTCTCCGGCCTCGAGGTACGGTTTCATGCTGTCGTCTTCGACCCGGAAGCGGGCGAAGGGGAGCATCGAGTGTGACGGTCCTCATTTGAACTTCGGGTAGACCGTCTCGCGCTCCGTCGGATAGGGCGCCTTCACTCTGACCGTCTCGAGCCCTTTCGTCTTCCAGTAGACTTGGGCGATCTCGTTCGTCGTCTTGAGGAGGTCCTCTGCGGCTTGGAGGTTGACTTCCTGTCGCGCCTTCGAGCCAGCCTTCAGCGCCTTCCAGACGAGATCGTGGAGCTCCGGGAACGTCTTCAGGTGGTCCGGCTTGAAGTAGTCGCCCCACAGGACGCGGACTTCGTGCTTCGCGATTTCCGCGTGTTGCTCCTTCACGAGGACGTAGCGAGAGAGCTTCGCCATGTACTCCTGCCGCTGCTCCGGCGTCGCGCCGGGGCCGGGTTTCTCGAGCTGGTTGATCAGGTCGATCATCCGGACGACCGTGTGGGCCGCCATCTGGGCGTGATGCGGATCGTAGATTCCGCATGGGATGTCGCAGTGCGCGTACGCGACGGGGGCCGGTGCGATGCGGTCCCACAGCCGGAGGATGGAATGCAGTAGTGACATGGTCGCGTCGATGCTTTCGGCGCTATTTAAACGTGGTGCGGATCGTTGACCGAGGGGTCACTTCGCGCCGGCATCCGCAGGAGGACCGACTTCCGGACGGCCCTTAATCATTGGGAATTTGGATCGCGCGCGGAGGGCGACGTTCACGAGGGAGACGAGGACCGGAACCTCCACGAGGGGGCCGATGACCGCGGCGAACGCCTGGCCGGACGTGATCCCGAAGACGCCGATCGTTGTGGCGATGGCGAGTTCGAAGTTGTTACTCGCAGCGGTGAACGCGAGCGTCGTCGTCTCCTCGTATCCGAAGCCGAGGCGCCTCGAGAGGCCGAAGGAGACCACGAACATGATGAGGAAGTAGAGGACGAGCGGAAGCGCGATCCGCAGAACATCGAGCGGGAGCCTCAAGATGTCGCCGCCACGAAGGGAGAACATGATGACGATCGTGAACAGCAATCCGACGATCGCCGTGGGCGCGAGGCGGGGCATGAACACCCGCTCGTACCAGGCCTTCCCCCTGCGGCGGACGAGGACCGCGCGGGTCGCGAACCCCAGGGCCACCGGAATCCCGAGATACACGAGGACGGTCTGCGCAACATCGACAATCGAGATCGGCACGACCTCGGAGGCCGTGAGCCCGCCGATCCACCCGGAGAGAAGGGTCACGAAGAACCACGCGAGGATGGAATACAGGAACATCTGGAAGATGCTGTTCAACCCGACGAGCAGGGCCGCATATTCCGTGTGACCGCGAGCCATCGAGTTCCAGATGAGGACCATCGCGATGCACCGAGCGAGGCCCACGATGATGATGCCCACGCGGTACTCCGGAAGATCGGGAAGGAAGATCCATGCGAGGCCGAACATGAGGAACGGGCCGACGACCCAGTTCTGGAAGAGGGAGACCCCCATGATCCGGCGGTTCCCCGCGAGACGCGGAATGTCCTCGTAGCGCACGCGTGCTAGCGGCGGGTACATCATCCAGATCAGGCCGATGGCGATCGGGATCGACACGCCGTTCCAGGAGAGCGCGTCCAAGGCGCCGCTCAAACTTGGCAGCGCAGTCCCGAGGGCCACCCCGACCCCCATCGCGAGGAAGATCCAGAGGGTCGTCAGGCGGTCGAACAGGGAGAGGCTCTCGTCTTCGGCCAGGGAACCACGCCTCCGATGGCGTAACGCCTTCGGACGGAAGGGCAACCCCGGTTTAAGGCCTTGGCCGTTGGACTTGCAAGACGAGTAAATGCACTTCGATGGATACCACGGTGAAGCTTATCCGGCATGTCCGTTTGTCAGAGAGGTGCGGAGGTCGCGGCGGTGAGAGTCAAGGTGGAAGTGGGCGACATCGCACGGTGGGAGGACGAGGTCATCGTCGTGAACCTGTTCGAGGGCGTCGACCATCCGGGCGGGGCGACGGGCGCAGTCGACGCGGCGCTCGGCCATCAGATTATGGCGATGATCGCGACCGGGGACCTCTCCGGGAAGTTCAAGGACGTGACCGTGTTCCCGACGTTCGACAAGATCAACGCGAACCGGGTGATGGTCGTCGGTCTCGGGAGGAGAGAGGACTTCACCCTCGATCGGGTGCGCGAGGTGGCTGCGCGTGCCGCAGGGAAGGCGCGAGACATGGGCCTCCGGACCTTCTCCTCCATCGTGCATGGGGCAGGCGTCGGGGACCTCGACCTCGCGGACGCCGCGGAGGCCGTCGTCGAAGGGACCCTCCTGGGCCTCTACCGATACACGGAACACAAGACGGATGCGGACAAGAAGAAGGTCGAGGCGATGACCCTCGTCACCCTCGAGAAGGCGCGCGCCGACGCTATCCGGGATGCTATCCAACGGGCGTCCATCGTCTCGACGATGACGAACTTCGCCCGCGACCTGATTAACGCGCCGAGCAATGCGAAGACGCCGCGGCAGTTCGCGGATCGCATTCAACAGGCCGCGAAGGAAGCCGGCGCGAAGCTCACGGTCCACGACGAGAAGCAGCTTGAGAAGATGGGGTTCGGCGCGCTCCTCGGCGTCGCGAAGGGCAGTGTCGAGCCGCCTCGCCTCCTGGTCCTCGAGTACCAGGGCGGCGGGTCCGGGAGGCCCGTCGTCCTCGTCGGCAAAGGGATCACCTTTGATTCGGGCGGGATCGCCCTGAAACCCCTCGAGGCGCCGGGAGCGGATCCCATGTGGGTCATGCGCTACGACATGTCCGGCGCGGCCGTCGTCCTGAGCACGGTCCTGGCCGCAGCCCGGATGAAGCTTCCCGTGAATGCGATTGCGATTGCGCCCCTCGCGGAGAACATGCCGAGCGGGAGCGCGCAGAAGCCCGGGGACATCGTCCGCGCCTATGGAGGCAAGACGATCGAGGTGCTGAACACGGACGCGGAGGGTCGACTCGTCCTCGCGGACAGTCTCGAGTTCGCGAAGACCTTCAAGCCCGATTCCGTCATCGATGTCGCGACCCTCACCGGGGCGGCGAAGGTCGCCCTCGGCCGCCACGGATGTGCGATGTTCGTCAACGACGACGGGCTGCGCGATCGCCTCCTCCGGGCGTCCGATACGGCGGGCGAGCGCGTATGGCAAATGCCTCTCTGGGACGAGTACGACGAGCAGATCAAGAGCGATTTCGCGGACATCAAGAACACGGGCGGGCGAAGTGCCGGCGCGATTACGGCGGCGAAGTTCCTCGAGAAGTTCGCGGCCGGCCTGCGCTGGGCCCACCTGGACATTGCCGGCCCGGCGTGGGTCGAGTCCGCGCCGGACTCGCCTAAGAAGGAGTATCTGCCGATCGGCTCGTCGGGGTACGGCGTCCGCCTACTGGTCCGTCTCCTGCGCAGCTGGAATCATCCCAAGTAGGTCACGCAATTTTATCCCGTCCAGCGCCTTTCCGCACACCTCTTGACGGACCGGTATCGCCACGTGGACGAGCTGCGCGCAGAATACGCAGGCAAGCGAGATGCGATCGCGGAGCGCCTGCGCGACTTCCGGGCGATCGGGACGCTCTCGGACGAACGGCTGTTCGAGGAGCTCTGCTTCTGCATCCTCGCCGTGCAGTCGAAGGCGCACTCCGCCGACGCGGCCGTCCACGCGCTCGCGGACGATGGGCTCCTGTGGGACGGCCGCGCATCCGAGGTCGCCGCGCACCTTCGCCACCGCACGCGGTTCCACAACCACAAGGCGGCCTTCATCGTCCGAGCGAGGGATCGTTTCTTCGGGGATCACGGCATGTCCCTGAAGAAGGCGCTCGACGCTGCGTCGTCGCCGGACGAGACGCGCGCTTGGTTCGTCCGCGAGGTGGACGGCCTCGGGTGGAAGGAAGCAAGCCATTTCCTCCGGAATGTCGGGCGGGGGGAGGACCTGGCGATTTTGGATCGGCACATCCTCCGAAACCTCGTGGGGCATGGTGTCGTCCTGCGGATGCCTCGCACGCTCACGGCGCATCGTTATCTGTTCATCGAGGAACGCATGCGGCGTTTTGCAGGCGAGCTTGGGATCGGGATGGCGGCCCTCGACCTCCTATTCTGGAGCCGCGAGACGGGCGAGATCTTCAAGTGATGCGGCCCCGCCTGCGGGAGGAGAATTTGTCCTCACGCGGTCAGCAACGCTACGGAGACGAGACGCGGGACGTCGATGCGGACGGGAGGCCGTCGCGGGCCCTTAAGGAATGTCCGCGCGTTAACCTTGTTTAAGGTTAACCACCGGTCTCTCAGGGACACACCGCGGTGGCCTGTCTCCCTGCCGTTAAGTAGGCTGCAGGACATCGTGCGGCCCGTGGACGGACCGAGTCCCGCAGACGTTCGAGGGCGACTGCTTCGTTGGTTCGACGCGCACCGGCGGGATATGCCATGGCGGCGGACCCGAGATCCGTACCGCATCCTCGTCGCGGAGGTCCTCCTCCAGAGGACCCGCGTGGTCTCCGGGACCCCGTACTACGAGCGCTTCTTGGAGCGCTTCCCCACCGTTCAGGATCTGGCGAAGGCATCGTCCCAGGATGTGCTCCGGGCCTGGGAGGGCCTGGGCTTCTACCGCCGCGCGCGCAACCTCCATGCCGCCGCGGAGGCGATCGTCGAGCGTCATGCGGGGGAGGTCCCGCGAGACGTCGCGGCCTTGGAGGCCCTTCCGGGGATCGGCCCGTACACGGCGGGTGCCATCGGCAGCATTGCCTTTGGACTCCGCGTGCCGGCTATCGATGGGAATGCGACGCGCGTCTTGTCCCGCCTCTTCCGAATCTCCGATGTCATATCACTCCCTGGGAAGGGGCGGCTCCTGGAGATCGCCAAGGCGCTCGTCCCTGCGGATCGGCCGGGGATATTCAACCAAGCCGTCATGGAACTCGGCGCGACGGTCTGCACCCCGGCGTCGCCCGAATGTCCCGTGTGCCCGCTCGAGGACCTATGCATCGCCCGTCGCGAGGGAATCCAGGAAGCGCTGCCCATCCGGCAGCGGGTCCGCCCGTCGCCCGTCGTCCCCGTGGTCTTCGGCCTCGTGGAGGATCGAGACCGGGTCCTCCTGATCCGCCGACCCGAGCCAGGGCTCCTCGGCGGCCTGTGGGCCCTCCCTGGAGGCGAGCGGCCCCGACGGTCCGACGACCGGGAGGCCCTTGCGCAGGCGATCCGGACGCAGGCCGGCCTCGAAGCGCGCGTGGGCCTCCGCCTCGGCCGTGTGGACCACACGTTCTCCCACCGGCGCTGGTCTGGGACGGTCTATCGATGCGAAATCCTGAGCGATACACGGCCGAGCGACGCCGCGCGGTGGATGTCGCGGCGGGAGGTCCGTTCCGTGCCGATGGTCTCCTTCCACCGCAAACTCCTCGAGTCCATCGACGCCTAGGCGGCTCCAAGATCCGCCGAGCGCCATCGGGAATCGACGGTATCAGCCGCGATTTTCGCATCCGTTCTTTGATGCGTCCCAGATCCCTTTTTCCGGACCGATGACGACCACCGGCGCAACCGCCCAACTCGCCTTTCCCGGTCGGAGCGTCCAAGACCTCCTTGCGGCCTATGAGCGCGCCCTCGTTGACTCCGGGTTCGAGATCCGGCAGCGGCAGTGGACGGGGCAGTACTTCCTTACAAAGGCGGTGATCGGCAGCAAGGCGAAGGCCTACCTCGTCCGGCGGATCGTGCCGTTCGGGGAGCTCACGAAGGCGGGGAACCGCCTCGGCGCGGAGGCCCAGATCTACGCCTGGGGGAGCCAGGCCGTCTTGCGCGTGGCAATCGTCCCCTACATGGAACTCTTCGATCGCGCCGAAGTGTTCCTCCTCAGCCAGGGTATCTTCGAAAAAATCAAGGACGATGCGTGGTCCGGCGAAAAGCTGCGCGAGGTCCTCGGACGCCTCGCCGCGATGGGCTTCGCGGTCCCGGTCCACGCATGAAACCTTAAGCACCGTGGCCGGTTTCGCGGCTCGTGCGCCGGTTCCTCGTCGTGGGACATCGCGCGTCCACGGACCCGGACTTCCCCCTCGACGACCTCGCGGGTGCGGCCGGCCGGATGGACATCCTCCTGAACGCGGCGAACGCGGCCCTCCATCTCGCCCACGACCTGCGCCGGGACGTCGAGATCGGCCTGCTGCTCCTCGGCCCGCCAAATCCGCCGCGGTTCGTGCGGTTCCAGGGCTTCCGGCTCCGGAACTACCAGCCCGACATCCGGAGCAACGCGGCCCTCGTGCGCCGCGCGCTCGAGGGCGTGTCGCGGATCGAGAGGGAGACGTCCCCCGGAGTCTTCGGATCGATCGCGACGTTCGAGGAGGCGCTCGATCGCCTCGGAGCCTCGTTCGTCTCCCTGAAGGAGGGCGGCAAGGATATGCGCCAGGCCATCTTGCCGGCGGATGCGACCTTCGTGCTCTCGGACAACCAGGACCTCGAGGCGGCCGAAGAACGGTCCCTGGCGGAGCGCGGAGCCCTCGTCGTGGGGCTTGGTCCGGTGGCCTTGCACACGGATCACGCGATTGCGATCTTGCAGAACGAACTCGACCGGAGGCACATATGAACCTGCGGGAGTACGTTCGCACGATGCTTGCGGAATTCGTGCGGATCCCGTCGACGCCCGACACGGACATGGTCGGGATCGTCCGTGCCGCGACCGCCGCGATCGAAGACCTGGGCCTGCGCCCCGAGGTGCACGAAGGCGTGAAGGCGGTCACGGCTACGAGCGGCCCGAGTGGCGTGCTTTTCAACGGCCACCTCGACACCGTCCCTATCGCGTCCGAGTGGACGCGGGAACAGGGATCGTGGGACGGGGATTTCCTCTATGGCCGGGGCACCGCGGACATGAAGGCGGGGTGCGTCGCTGCCCTTGCGGCGGCGCGGCTGCTCCTCGACGACAACGTGCCGTTTTCCCTCCTCCTTACGACGGACGAGGAGACAACGATGCACGGTGCGGTGAAGCTCGCCTCCTCGGACTTGATCCGGACCGCCGCGGCCGTGATCATCGGGGAGCCGACTCACCTCCGGGTAGTCGTGAGCGAGAAGGGCGTCCTGTGGTTCCACGCGACGACCCGGGGCCGCTCCGCTCATGGAAGCCTCCCGCACCTCGGGGACAACGCCGTGTATAGAATGATGCGGGTCCTCCCTCACCTCGAGCCGTTTGGGAGGCCGAGGGATGCCCTCCGGGAGATCACCGTGAATCTCGGCGCGATCCGCGGTGGCACGAAGCCGAACCTCGTCGCAGATGCATGCGCAATCGATCTCGATTGTCGCCACCCGCCTGGCACGGCAAGAGCGGACGTCGAGGCGCTTCTTCGCACGGCGTTCCAAGCCTCCGGGGAGGAGGTGGACCTCGAGCTCTTCCACGAGGTGCCGCCCGCATCCGTGCCCGCAGACGCGGACCATGTGCGCCGCTTGCGGGACCTGGCGGGCGGCGAGGTCATCGGGGTGACCTACGGCACGGAAATGGCCTACTATGCGCCGCACAATCCCCGTTGTGCGGTCTTCGGCCCCGGGGAGCCGGACCGGATCCACGTGCCGGACGAACGCGTCTCCCTCGCGGAGACGGTCCGCGTCGCGGAGATCTACGCGGCCTTCGCGAGGGCGATGGCTCCCTCCCGTTGACGGGGTCGGAACCGCGAGCAAAAGCTCTAATATCCTGAGTCGGTAGCCGCGGCGGGACGATGCGAAAATCCGCGCCCGTTCGGGATTTCTTCGTCGCGACGCAAGACGAAATCCGGTCGGGCCGGACGACGGACATCTACTTCGTCCGCACGTTAGAAATCCTGAAGAAGGCGGGGAAGGACCGCACGCCCGTCGTGGCGGAGGCGACCACCGGCGGCCTGCCGAACGGATGGCCCTGGGGGATCTTCTGCGGCCTCGAGGAGGTCGTGCGCCTCCTCCGCGGCAAGGACGTCAGCCTGTGGGCGCTCCCGGAAGGGAGCCTCTTCCCGCCGAGGACCTCGCGGGGTATCCCGGTGCCCGTCTTCGTCGTCGAAGGGCCCTATGGGGAGTGGGCGATGTACGAGACCCCGCTCCTCGGGATGGTGTGCCAAGCGAGCGGCATCGCGACGAAGGCCGCGCGGATCCGCAAGCTCGCGGACGGAAAGCAGGTCCTCTCTTTCGGCGTGCGGCGTATGCATCCCGGCATCGCGCCGATGATCGAGCGCTCCGTCTACATAGGCGGACTCGACGCGATCACGACTCCTCTGGGGGCGGACCTCCTCGGCGCACCCGCGATGGGCACGATGCCTCATGCGCTCGTGATCGTGATGGGCGGACCCCGGGAAGCCTTCGCGGCGGTCCACAAGTTCCTCGAGGCGAAGATCCCGCGCATCGCCCTTGTCGACACATACTACGATGAGAAGACGGAATCGCTCCTCGCTGTCGAGGCGATCCCTGACCTCACAGGCGTGCGGCTCGATACCCCGGCGTCGCGTCGTGGCAACTTCGCGTCGATCGTCCGGGAGGTCCGTTGGGAGCTCGACCTGCGCGGTTACGACCGCGTCAAGATTTTCGTCTCCGGGTCCGTCGACGAGAAGGCGATTCCCGAACTCCTCGCCGCAGGGGCGGACGGCTTCGGCGTCGGCACGAGCCTCAGCAATGCTCCGACGATCGACTTCGCCTTGGATCTCGTCGAGGTGGATGGCAGGCCGGCGGCGAAGCGCGGGAAGTTCGGCGGGCGGAAGGATCTCCGCCGATGCCCGAAAGACGGGACGTACGAGATCGGAGCGAGGGCCTGTCCGAGATGCGGGACGGAGATGGCTCCCGCCCTCGAGCGGTACCTGGACCGCGGGAAGACCTCGACGCCGCTCCCCGGCCTCGATGCGATCCGTGCCCGGGTCCTCCGGGAGACGGACCGCGCGACCGTCGAGGCGTGAAGGTTCTTCGCGTGCGGCGGCGTTCCGGTCTCGATGCAGACGAAGGCAGATGTTCGCTCGGTCTACGAGCGAATCGCCGATTCCTTCGCGCGGACCCGAGCAAGGCCGTGGCCCGAGGTCCTCGATTTCCTCGACGGACTGCCCGCTCGATCGCGGATCCTCGACGTCGGGTGCGGGAACGGCCGGCACCTGAAGGCCCTCGTTGCGCGAGGCCATCACGGGATCGGCGTGGACTTCTCACGGGAGCTCCTCACGATCGGGCGCGAGGGGATTCCCCCGGCAGACGTACGCTGGATCGAGGCGGACGCGACCCGGCTGCCTCTCCGCGATCGCTCCGTCGATGCAGCCCTGTGCATCGCGGTCCTCCATCACCTGCCAACGCGCGAGGATCGCATGGCCACCCTGTCTGAAATCGCCCGTGTCCTCCCGGAGGGTGGGCGGGTCCTCATCAGTGTGTGGGATCGGGATCACCCTCGATTTCTCGGGCTTCCCCTCGACGCGCGCGGGGACGTCGACATCCCATGGACCCTTCCCGATGGCACGAAGCTCGGGCGGTACTACCATCTCTTCCGAGCGGACGAGTTCCAGGAAACAATTATCGGTTCCGGGCTTCACGGAGAAAGGTTTTTCTGCATCGCGGGGAACCGTTTCGCCCTGGCGATAAACCATGGCTGAGCCGTCGGGAGCCGTCGAGACCTTCTTCTGGACGATCGTGTCCAACCCCGTCTACCTCATCCTCACGGTCGGCGGCATCGCACTCCTGCTCCTCCTGATCGTCGCGCGGCACATCCACCGCATCCGGAAGGAAGACATCTTCGTCCACCAGGCGTGGGGCGCGAACTGGAAGGGCCGCTGACGCGAAAGCTCATATTCGCCGCGCGGCATCGAGGCGGCCCGGTGGGATCCATTTGTCGAACGTCCCCGAGGCTCTCCGCTACACGAAAGACCATGAATGGGCGAAGATCGAGGGCCGTCGGGCCCGGATCGGGATCACGGATCACGCGCAGAGCGAGTTGACGGACGTCGTGTACGTCGAACTCCCGAAGGTGGGCAAGGTCGTGAAGCAGGGCGAGCCCATCGGCGTCGTCGAGTCCGTGAAGGCGGTCAGCGAGATCTTCGCCCCGGTCAGCGGCACGGTGGTCGACGTGAACAAGAATCTGGAGGACCACCCGGAGGCCGTGAACAAGGACCCTTACGGGGAAGGCTGGATCGCTGTGCTCGAACTGTCGAACCCCGCGGAGGAAGCGGCCCTCCTGGATTCGGCGGGGTATCGGCGTCACATCGGCGAGACTTGACGCGGCCCCCGGGTGTGCGCCCGTCAGACGTCCGCGGGTCGGATGCGCCGGAACGCGGCGTAGATGGCGATGTCGTAGAGGATCTTCAAGGCGCCGCCGATCAGGAATGGCGCGGACAGGCCCACCGCGGATACGAAAGCGGCGGCGGAGAAGGGCCCTCCTGCCTGTGCAACGTTGCGAGCGGTGTTCGACGCTGCGTTCGCGGCCGTGCGTTCATCTCGGGCGACGATCCCAGCGAGGTACGCTTGCCGGGTGGGCACGTCCATCTGGGAGAGGGCCATGCGGCCCAGATACGCGGCCAGGGCCAAGCCGAATCCGGGGACGATCGGCACGAGGAGCAGGAGGACGTTCGACGGGATATGGCTGAAGACCATCGTCTCGAGGAGGCCGAACCGCTCCCCGAGCCGCGCGGCGATGAGGAACGAGAAGGCCGTGAGGACTCCCGCGGCGAAGAAGATCAGCCCAAGGACTTCCCTGGACTCCGGGTACGTCGTGTAGAACCACAGGGACACGAAGCTCTGGATCACGAATCCTCCCGCGAAGCTGTCGACCGCGAAGAGGCCGGAGATGCGAATCACCCGGGAGCGCGCCTCCGACGAGAGGAGGACACGGGGTCTCTGGCCGTGGATCTCAACGGCTTCCGGGAGCATGAGGCTGAGGGCGGCCGCGACGATGCCAAGCCCCGCGTAGAGGGCGAACATCGGCCGCAACGGGTCCGCATCGGTCGGTGCCTGGCCCAGGACGAGCGTCGGTACGCTGCTCACGAGCGCACCGGCGGCGGCGCCGAGGCCCCCGAGGAGATTGTACACCGCGAAGGCGCGTGTGCGCCGGCCGGCCTGCGCGACCTCCGCGACGATCGATTGCTCGATCGAGAGGAACGGACTCACTTCCGTCCCCGTGGGACTCGTCGCGCCGAGCGCGAGCGCAAGGAGAGCAATCGGAAAGTTCGGGGTCAGGGCGAGAATCGTCCCCGCAGCGGCCATCAGGACGCCGAAGAGCGCCATCGCGCGGCGTCGGCCGAAGCGGTCCGCGTACACTCCCACGAGGACGTTCAACAGAGCGCCGCTCACGAGGGACAGGCCGAGGGACGCGATGACGACCGCCTCGCCGCCTCCGAGGAATCGAAGGTAGATCCCGAGCAGGACGGTCGTGAACCCGTACCCGAACGTGCGGACCGATCGGTTCGCAACGAGGATCGCGAGGGCCGAGACCAGCGGATCCCCTACCGTGCGTGCTCGAGCCCACCGGTCTTCGCGACCCGTCCCTGGCAGTACGCGTAGAGGGCATCGTACAACGGGAACTGCAGGCGCATGTTCTCGTGGTCGTCCCGGGCGGTCACCCGGAACCCGAGCGCCGCGGCCTCAAGGCCCGCGCCCTCCGGTCGCCGAAGGCGCACGCCCTGCGCGTCCGCCGTCCGGACGATTTCCGCAAGGTCCAGCAGCGCCGGGTCCGTCAGGTTGTACTTGCGCACGATGGCATCGAAGCTCACGCGTTCATCATTGTCCGCACGGTAGTGCGTCAGCTCGACGTTTGGCGCGTCGAAGGGGATCGCCCCTTCCCGGCTTGCGACTTCGAGGACCTTTTCCGCCGGCACGAACAGGAACTCCGCCGCTGGATCGACGAATCGGGAGATGAGCCAAGGGCACGCGATCCGATCGACCTTCGCCTTCTCGCGAGTCACCCATTGCATCTTCGTTCCTCCGGGGTGAGAGCCCCCTCGCATAGAAGGCTCTTTCCGCCTCGACCTGAGGAATCCTTTTATCGAGCGGGGCGGTTCGACCGCCGGGCACGTCGGCTAGTTTGGACTAGGCTTGAGGCCTTCGGAGCCTCCGACGAGGGTTCGAATCCCTCCGTGCCCGCTCCCCGATCGGAGGCCGATTTCGGACGAGGGCGGAACGATGACACAGGCCATTCGCGTGGCGACAGCGAACATCGAAGCGGCGCTGGACGTGGTTCGAGAGGTCGTCGTCCGCACCCCGACGATCCGTTTCGATAGCGGCGCCGGGCACGAGGTCGCCTTGAAGCTCGAGAATCTCCAGCGGCTCGGCGCGTTCAAGATTCGGGGGGCATGGAATCGGATGTCTCACCTCACTCCCGAGGAGCGGCATCGAGGCGTGACAACCGTGAGCTCAGGGAATCACGGCCTGGCGGTCGCGTGGTCCGCGAGACGCCTCGGACTGCCGTGCCTCGTCCGGGTCCCGGAAGGCGCGAGCGGCCGGAAGGTCGAGGCGATCCGAGGGACCGGTGCCGAGCTGAGCTACCTTTCACGTGAGCACCTCGTACGGGCGCACTGGGAGGAGGGCTGGCGTGCTTGGCCGGAAACGTACATCCCTCCGTTCGCCGATCCGGCAATCATCGCGGGACAAGGGACCGTCGGCTGGGAGCTCGCGGAGGATGCGCCCGACGTTCGGAGCGTCCTCGTTCCCGTCGGGGGCGGAGGCCTCGTCTCGGGCATCGCGATTGCGGTGAAGCATCTTCTTCCAAAGGCGCGGGTGTTCGGGGTCCAGGCGGAGGGCGCTGCCCCCCTGCCGGCCGTCCTCAAGACGAACCAGGCATCGCGCGTCGATCGTCCTCGCACGATTGCCGACGGGATTCAGATCGGCCTCATCCTCCCCACGATGGTGGACATCCTGGTCCGTTCGCTCGACGGGTGCCTCGTCGTCTCCGACGACGACATCCGCTTGGCGATGCGGCGGCTCGCCCTCGAGGCGCGGATCGTGGCGGAGCCCGCGGGAGCCGCAGCCTTTGCTGCCTGTCAGCGGTACGGTGGGACGCTCGAAGGGCCGGTCGCGGTCGTCATCTCAGGCGGAAACGTGACGCCCGAGGCCCTCGCCGGCGTCCTCGGGTAGGCGGCCTCATCCAGCCAATCGGCGGATGGCCAGCCTCAGAAAGTCGAGTCCCTCTCGAAGTTCGTCGCTGTCCCCACCGATCCCGAGTCGGAAGTGATCTTCCACGCCGAAAAAACGTCCGTGGGCGATGACGGTCCTGTATTTCGTAAGGAGTAGGTCCGACAGCGCCCCAACGTCCACGTCGCTGTGCGGAAACAGGACGGTCCCCCCGGATGGGATCTCCCCGCGAAGATTCGGAGTGTTCTCCAAGGCCTCCCGCACGATCGCGCGATTCCGATCGAGGATCTTCTTCGCCCGATGCAGGAAGAAATCCCATCGCTCGAGCGCCCACTGTGCGAGGAGCTGGGTGACGGACGAGCCGCAGATCGTCGTGTAGTCCTTCACGCCTCGGAACTGCGCCAGGAGGTCCTTGGACGCGACGATCCAGCCGACGCGGAGGGCCCCGAGCCCGCACACCTTCGTCACGGTCGACAGGGCGATCATCCGCGGCCCGAATCCCGCGACGCTCGGGGGCGTGCGGTCGAAGGCGAGCTCTCGGAAGGTCTCGTCCACGACGACATACGCGTCGTGTTCCTCCGCAAGGTCCGCGAGTTCCTCGATGTCCGATCGGGCAAGGGCCGCAGACGTGGGATTGTTGAGATTCGCGAACAGGAAGAGCCGAGAACCGTCCTTCGCGGCCTTCGCGAAGCGATCGAGGTCTAGCGGCCAGCCCTGCCGACAATCCCGCGGCACGGGGACGACCTCGGCACCGACCCCCCTCGCGCACTCCCGGAGCGGCGTGTACGTCGGGGAATCGACGACGGCGCGATCTCCCGGACGGAGGAGCGCCGCGTTCGCTAGGAAGTTCGCTTCAGTAGCCCCCGTCGTCACGAGGACGCGACCCTCGGAAACTCGATGGCGCTTCGCGATGAGCCTCCGAAGTTCCGCGGGCCCATCGGGGTCCGTCCAGTTCAGGTCGAGGGTCTCGGGGAGGCGTCGCCGGAACTCGCCCAAGGAGAACGGGAGGACATGGGAGTAAGAAATGTTCCGTTGGATTCCATGGACGTGTTCGTAGTAGTGGAGGTGTTCGAAGGGCGGGAACTGCATGCGGGGGCCATCGGCGAACGGTGCATCAAGCTTCGGCACGAATTGTATCCTCGGAAAAGAATAAATGTGGGTCGCCTTTCAGAGCGGCCCACAGGTGTAAGGGTGGCCGGGGATCCCGAGCCCGTCCGGGCGCTCCGCCCAGAACTTGAACACGAAGCTCCCTCGGGACTGCGGGTGGATCTCCACGAGGAATCCGCCCTGTTCCGGGCCGCCGTAGGCCACGAATCGCTCCGAGAACACGGTCGTCAGGACCCAGTCCGCCAGATTCGAGCTGTCCAGGTTGTCGGACCGCACCATGCCGTAGTAGTGGAGGGCATGGAGGACCTCCGATCCGGAGCTGCGCACACCGGCCGATGCATTCAGGCCCGGCTCAACGAGGGACGCATATCCCGCGGGGTCTCGCTCCGCAATCTCGTGGAGGACCGCCGGCCAGTAGTCCTCGTCGCCGATGGCCGCATCGATCGCCGCGACGCTCGACCCGGAGGCGAAGGACAGGCCCTTCGGCGCAAGGAGCGGCCCGTGCCATCCGATGTAGTAGATCAGCCGCGTCCCGGAAATGACCTCTTCCGCCCCGCAGCCCGCGTAGACGGTCAGCTCCTCGGGGGTCGTCGTGTTCGGGTTCCGGACCTCCATCCGGAGGATCGCGGGGGTGGGCCGGTTCGCGTTGTTCGCGAGTGTTGCGATCACGCGGAACACATCCCCCGGCGCGACCGTCTCGGGCACGCCATCGACCGTCACGTTGATCGCAAAGCCCGTCACCCGCGCCTCCCTGGACACCGTGTTGCTCAGGGTGGGCGTGAGGATGCCCACCGCACTCGCCGCTAGGAGGACCGCCACGAGAATCGCCGCGCGCGGCCCCAGTTTGATTCCGTTTCCCATCGTTTCACACCTCGCCCGCCTCTCCGAGGCGGGACGAGCCGGTTCAGGGACATGTCGCGGGGATAAGGGGGGCGAGTGCATGCATCGTGCAGGTAGACGATCCCGGTTTGGAGGAGGCGTCAGTCTTTATATGCGAGGCCGTTCGTCCGCGCACCGTGCAGTTCGTCGTCCTTGGAGCGAAGGGCTCCATCGGAAGCGCGGTCGTACGCCGGGCCCGTCTCGCGGGCCACGAAGTCCGAGCCGTGGTCCGGCCGTCGAGACAGGCCAAGGGGTTCGCCGCCGGCACCGAGCTCGTCCACGCGGACCTCCTCTCCCGAGATTCCGTGATCGAAGCGGCCCGCTCTGCGGACGTGATCGTCCACTCGGCGAACGTGCCATATCCCGAATGGCAAGAGTTCGTTCCCCGGCTCGCTGCGAATGTCCTCGCGGCCGCGGAAGCCTCTGGCGCCGTCCTGGTTTTTCCTGGCAACGTGTACGTGTATGGTAGGCCGCGAACCCGACCCGTCACGGAGGATCATCCCCAGGAGCCACACACGGAAAAGGGGAGAATCCGGGTGCAGGTCGAGCGGCTCTTCCTGGACGCCCACAGGGCCGGCCGCGTGGACCTCGTCCTCCCGCGCTATCCGGACTTCTACGGTCCCGGCGTCATGCACGACTTCTTTCGTCCGATTCTAGAGGGGGCTCTCGATGGCAAGCCGTGCCGATGGCCGATCGACGCGGACGCCCTGCATGAATTCATCCTCCTCGATGACGCCGCGGAAGCCCTCATGAAACTTATCGGCACCTCGGCGGCCCACGGCCAGGCGGTCCATGTCCCCGGTCCACGTGCCATCACTCCGCGTGAGTGGATTGGCCACTTCTATCGGGCGGCGGGGCATGAGCCTGAAATTCGCGTCTTCGGCCGTGGCATGTTTCGCCTCGTTGGCCTACTTAACCGGACCGCTCGTTCCGCCTATGAGATGGCCTACCTCTTCGACGATCCCGTGCTCCTCGATGGATCCCGGTACCGGTCGCTCATTGGGACGCCATATCCCGCGACTCCGTACGAGGAAGGCGCTCGACGTACGATGGAATGGTTTCGTTCGCACCGGGAAATCGTCTAGCGGCTTTCTTTCTGCGGGGATGCGCTCCCATCAATTGTATGTGCTTGCGACACCTTAATAGCGGCGCGTTTTGTTGATGCGAGATCGGAGGTCCTCCCCTGACCGACGTCGTCCTGGCGGGCGCGGTCCGCACGCCCGTGGGCAAGTACGGCCGTGCCTTCCGAAACGTGGAGGCCGTGAAGCTCGGCAGCCTCGTCGTGGCGGAGGCGGTGTCCCGCGCAGGGCTCGTCGGCGCGGACATCGAGGAGGTGATCCTGGGGAACGTCCTCCAGGCGGGGCTGGGCCAGAACCCCGCCCGTCAGGCGGCCCTCTTCGGCGGCCTTCCGGACCGCGTCGGCGCCCAGACGGTGAACAAGGTCTGCGGATCTGGCCTCCAGGCGGTCATGTCCGCCTCCGACATGATCCGGGCGGGGAGCGCGGAGGTCCTCGTCGCGGGCGGCATGGAGTCGATGAGCCGCGCGCCCTACCTGGTCAAAGAGGCCCGATGGGGGGTCGGCATCAACAACGTACAGTTCATCGACGCGATGGTCCACGACGGCCTCTGGGACGTGTTCAACCAGTTCCACATGGGGATCACCGGCGAGATCGTCTCGGAGCGGTTCCACGTGACCCGAGAGGAGATGGACGCCTTCGCACTTGAGAGCCACCGGCGGGCGGCCCGGGCGACCCAGGACGGGAAGTTCAAGGAGGAGATCCTGCCCGTCGACGTGCCCGGCGCGAGCCGCGTGGAGGCCGACGAGGGGATCCGCCAGGACACTTCCATGGAGAAGCTCGCGAGGCTCCCGCCGGTCTTCCGGGAGGGGGGTCTCGTGACGGCGGGGAATGCATCCCAGTTGAGCGACGGGGCGGCCGCGATGGTCGTCCTGTCCCGGGATGCGGCGGAACGGCACGGGGTGAAGCCCGTCGCGCGCGTGATCGACTACACGACCGCGGGCGTGAAGCCGGAGTGGGTCATGGAGGCCCCCATCCCCGGCGTGCGAAAGCTCCTGAAGAGGACGGGTCTTGGAATCGAGGAGATCGACCTCTTCGAGCACAATGAGGCATATGCGGCCGCAAGCGTGGCGGTCATGCGGGAGCTCGGCATCCCGCACGACCGTTTCAACGTGAACGGCGGGGCCGTCGCAATGGGCCACCCGATCGGCTGCAGCGGCGCTCGCGTCCTCACGACCCTGATGTACGCGATGAAGGACCGGGGAGCGAAGCGTGGCCTCGCGACCCTCTGCCTCGGCGGGGGAAACGCCGTTTCGATGATCATCGAGCGACCGTGAGGACCCGGCACCTTCATACCGGAGGCGCGCGTGTCGCCTCCGGATGGCCGAGGCCCTCCTGACGATCTGGCCTCTCTACCTCGTCGGCGCGGTCATCATCTTCCTCGGTTTCCTCGCGCTGAACACGTGGATCCGCGGCATCATGGGAAAGGGGCCGGATCAGCCTGCGACGGTCCTCGCGGCTTCCGCCCTCGCATTCCTCCTCGGGTCCGCGACGGTCGCCATCGCGATCGGCATCGACCAGACGCAGACGACGACCTCGAATACCCGGACCCTCGTCTACCGCGTGGACATCCGGATCAACGGGAACGGGCCCGTCCGCCTCGTCCTTCCCGCGCCCGGGGAACCCGCGTTCTTCGGCGCCCTGAACGTGACGGAGGGCGCGTCGACGATGCGGCTCAACCGCACCGGGACGGACACGAACGTCGTCGTCCTGGCCGCGTCCAACGTGACGTTCGACGTGCGCGCCCAGGCCGTGGTGAGCGCCTTCAACGACACAATCACGCGGATCCGTCTGCCGACGCCCGTCGGTCCGACAGGGCGCGAGGTAAACACGACGGTCGAGATGACCGCGAGCTCGCCAGGGACCTCGGTCGACTTGGCGCTCGACATCCAGCTCCTGGAGGCCTGCCGCTTCACCTCTCTTGAGTTGAACACGACGGTGGTCGTGGGCGTGACAGAATACACAGGAAGGCGCACGTTCGCCCTTTGCTGACGCCTGAGGACAGGGGTCGCGGACCGCCGTTTCGGCGAGCCACCCCATAAACTCTTTTAGGGTCGATGGCTATGCCTCGCGATTTCCGACCCTCCGCGAGGTTCTCGGATGCTCCATAGAGTCCGCAAGGCATACTCGAAGGACGAAGTCCTGGGGCTCATGGAGCCCCTCATCCGGGACTGGTTCCGGTCGAAGTTCAAGGGCCTCACGGAGCCTCAGGCCTATGCGGTCCCGCTCATCCACGCGCGGAAGAACGTCCTCGTGTCCTCTCCGACCGGGAGCGGGAAGACCCTCACGGCGTTCCTGTCGATCATCAACGAATTGTATGCAAAGCAGATCCGGGGCGACCTGGAGGACCGCATCTACTGCGTGTACGTCTCCCCGCTCAAGGCCTTGGCGAACGACATCAACCGGAACCTGGAGGAGCCCCTGCGGGAACTCACGGAGCTCGCGGTCGCGGAGGCCAAGACAGTCCCGGCGATCCGCGTGGGCGTCCGATCGGGCGACACGTCAGCTCAGGAGCGGCAGAGGCAGGCCCGACGGCCCCCTCACATCTTCATCACGACGCCGGAAAGCCTCGCGATCATCCTGAGCACGCCGAAGTTCCGGGAGAACTTCGCGCGGGTCGAGTGGGTCATCCTGGACGAGATCCACGAGGTGTGTTCCTCGAAGCGGGGCGCGCTCCTCGCGGTTTGCCTCGAGCGGCTGCGGGAGCAGACAGGGGAGGATTTCGTCCGAATCGGGCTGAGCGCGACGATCGCCCCGATCGAGGAGGAGGCGAAGTTCCTCGCCGGCTTCGACGCGGGCAAGGTGCGGGACATGCACATCGTGGAGGTCGACACCCGGAAGTCCCTGGACCTCGCGGTACTCTGCCCGGTCCGAGACATGACCGCGGTACCGATGGAGGTCGCGAACGCACGGATGTACGACCTCCTGAGCCATGTGATCGACGAGCACCGCACGACCTTGATCTTCACGAACACGCGCAGTGGGACGGAGCATGTGTCCTTCAAGCTGAAGGAGCGCGGCGTGGAGGACCTCGAGGCGCACCACGGCAGCCTCTCCAAGGTCACTCGCCTGGACGTCGAGCAGAGGCTCAAGGACGGGCAGCTCAAGGCCGCCGTCTCGTCGACGTCCCTCGAGCTCGGGATTGACATCGGCTACATCGACCTCGTCGTCCAGATCGGTTCGCCGAAGTCCGTCGCGAAGGGCCTCCAGCGGATCGGGCGAGCCGGCCACGCGTACGGGGAAACGGCGAAGGGCCGCATGATCGCCTTCGAGCCGTGGGATCTCATGGAATGCGCGACCTTAGCGAAGGCCGCCTACGACGGGAAAATCGACCGGGTGGACATCGCGCGGAATCCGCTCGACGTCCTCGCCCAGGCGATCGTCGCGATGTCCCTCGAGAGGCGCTGGGACGCGGACGAGGCCTTCGAAGTCCTCCGCCGGTCCTACAGTTTCCACGAACTGCCGAAGAAGGACTTCCTCGCGGTGCTCGACTACCTGTCCTCCCGGAATCCGGACATCAAGGTCTTCGCGAAAATCTGGTTCGACGAGGAGGAGGGCCGGTTCGGGAAGAAGAAAGGCACGCGGATGATCTACTTCACGAACGTGGGGACGATCCCGGAAGAAGGCACGTACCACGTCTACTCGGAGCGCGGCTCGCCGCTCGGGGAGCTCAGCGAGAAGTTCGTGGAGTATCTCGGCCCGGGGGACATCTTCGTCCTCGGCGGCCGGACGCACCAGTTCGTCCGAGCCCGCGGCACCTCCGTCTATGTGAAGGACGCGTCCGGGCGTCGCCCGACCGTCCCCTCGTGGACCGGCGAGATGCTCCCGCGGTCCTTCGACCTCTCCGTCGCCGTGGGCCGGTTCCGCGAGGACCTGATCCAGACCGTCCAGCAGGAAGGCGATGCCGCCGCTCAGGCGTGGCTCGTCCGCGACTATCATGTGGACGAGGGGTCCGCCCGCTCCCTCGTCTCCTATATCCAGGAGCAGAAGGCCCTGATTGCGGACCTGCCGACGGACCGGTCCGTCCTCCTGGAGGGCTATATCGACGTGAAGGGAAACCGGAACGTCATCTTCCACTTCCCCTTCGGCCGGCGCGTGAACGATGCGCTGAGCCGAGCGTACGCCTTCGCGGTCACGGAGGCCCACCGGACGAACGTCCGCGTGAGTGTGACGGACGACAACTTCATGCTGACGGTCCCGAAGCGGATCGAGCTGAAGGGCCTTGCCCGGCTCGTGTCGAGCGAGGACCTCGAGGATCTCCTGCGCCGTGCGATCCGGAACACGGAGCTGTTCAAGCAGCGCTTCCGGCATTGCGCGACGCGGTCCTTCATGGTCCTGCGGAACTACAAGGGCCGCGAGGTCTCGATCGGACGTCAGCAGCTGCGGTCCCAACGGGTCCTCGACTGGCTCCACGAGATCGAGGACTTTCCCGTCGTGAAGGAGACGTATCGGGAGATCCTGCACGAGGTCATGGATCTGGACCACGCCCGCGAGGTGCTCCAGCGGATCGAGAAGGGCGAGATCCGCGTGGCGGAGAGCGACTTCAGCCATCTGCCTTCCCCCTTTGCGCACAACGTCGTCCTCCAAGGGGTCTCGGATCTCGTCCTCATGGAGGACCGGTCCGCGCTGCTCCGCGAGCTGCACCGCAAGGTCCTCGAGCGCGTCATGCCGGCGGACCAGATCAGCTCGATCCAGTTCCAGCCCGGCGAGATCCACGAGTACTTCCGGCGGAAGCTCCCGAAGATCGCCCGGAAGGAGGACATCCTCTCGTACCTCGACCGAGTGGGGGACGCGAACCTCCTGCAGCAGAAGGGCCGCAACGCGTTCGAGGTGGCGACGGCGTCTTTCGCGGACGTTCGGAAGTGGTCCGGTCAGCTCATGGAGGAGGGTCTCGTCGAGAGCGTGTGGACCCCGCAAGGGATCCACTGGGCGCCGAAAGACCTCGTGCCCACCTATGCGGCCGTCTACGCCCAACGGGCGAGGCTCAGGCCCCGGGAAGAGAAGATCCTCGGCCTCGTGCGGGAGAAGCCGCGGTCCCACAAAGATCTCGCCCGCCTCTCGAAGATGGAGAAGGACGATCTGAACGAGGCCCTCCGGAAGCTCGAGCGCGCGTACATCCTCGCCCGCCGGGGGGTCGAAGAGACGACGTACGTCGTCCGCGAGCCGCCGCGCTCGAACTTCGAGGAGGCGCTCGACAAGCTGCTCGCGAGACGCCTCGAGGTCGACGGACCCTACTCCGCTCAGGAGCTCGCGGTCGCCCTGGGCCTCGAGGTCGAACTCGTCGAAGAGGTCCTTCGGGACCTCGAGTCGGAGGGGACCGTCTCGTCGGGCCACTTCCTCGTCGACAAGGAATTCCAGTTCATGATGACCCGGGACCTCCAGCGGCTCCAGCGGAAGGGCGAGACGCGCGAGGTCTTCGACGAGGGCCAGGTGAAGGCGTTCCTCCTCGCCAAGCACTTCCGGGGGATCGAGACGCTCGACAACTACTTCGATCGATTCCTCGAGTCGGGCATGGTCCTCGATGTCTGGAACCACACCTCAAAATTCAGCTACGACGAGTGGCTCCGACGTCGGGCATCCGGGGAGATCCTCGAAGGTCGGTTCCTGAACGGACGCGTGCGGTACGTCCGCGCGAAGGACGTGCCCCTCTTCCTGTCCGCGTTCCCAAGGAGCCCCCTGAGCGATTTCGAGGAGAAGGTCCTGTCCGTCATCCGTGCCGGCGATGGGACGGACCTCTCCGCGATCGCGACGAAGATGCACGAGGAGCGGGAGCGGGTCAAGGAAGCCCTGGAGACCCTGGACTACGACGTCTACGTGATCCGGAAGTTCCAGGGAGACGGATGGACGGCTCGCAACCTCTACGTCGCCTTCGATCCGCCCCCGAAACCGGTCCCGGACGCCTTCGAGTCGATCGTGCAGCGGTTCCTCGCGGCCTACGGCCCCGTGCCCTTCTCCGGAATCCGGGAGTGGGCGCGCTTCGAGTGGGACGATCTCGAGGTCCTCTTGGATCGGATGGAGGAACGCGGGGTCGTCGTGAGGATCCTCGTCACGGGGAAAGCGGAGTCTGAAATGTACGTCCTGTCGGAGGATCTTCCCGGGCTGCGGAAGACCGCAGGTCAACCGGCGAGGGACGCGATGCGCGTCCTGTCCCTCTTGGACCCGTGGGCGCAGCCCCTCTGGGCCCAGGTCGCGAGCCGCTACGGGGAGGGCTGGTTCTTCCCGATCGTGAAGGACGGGGACCTCGTCGGGATGGCGGAGATCTGGGAGATGAGCGGGTGCATCGAGGTGCGGGAGATGGACCTCGCCGCGCCCGAGCTCCTCGGGGAAGCGATCGATGCCCTCGTGCGCATGATGTCCTTCTACACGATGCGCGGCGTCGACGTCCTCCGGGTCACGCGCTTCCAGGGCAAGGACGTGGCGGACGCGGAGGATCTGTCCGCGTGGACCCGGGCCGGGTTCGTGCGGCTGTCGGACTTCCTGGCGTACGGGCCGATCGTGCCCCGGAATTTCGAGCCGAAGGAACTCCTCGCCTACGTCCTCCACAAGCAGGGGATCGCGCCGGAGACGCAGTTCCAGGACGTCGTGACGGCCGCGAAGACACTGGGCGGCCTCCGCTCGGACTTCGCCGCACGGCTTCGCGTGACGGAGTTCCGCCCGCTCGAACGCTTGCATCGGAACGGGGTCCTCGCGAAGGGCCTCGGGATTCCCCGGAACTGGACCTACGTCACGGAGGATGACCTGCGCCTCTTCAAGGCCGCGAAGGCTGCCCGGCTCACGAAGGACATGCGGTCCCTCCTGAGGATCGTGGAGGATGAAAGTCCGATCTCCCGCCCGCGCCTCCTCGCCCTCTCCGACCTCGGACGGGCCACGGCCACCGCCGCGCTGCGCAAGCTCTACGAAGGGTTGTTCGTCACCCGCGACGCGAACAACCGCTACCGGATCGTACCGGACGCGGGCATCGGAAAGGACGACGCGCGCCGGGAGGTCCTGCGGCGGATCGTCGCCAGCCTCGGCGTCGTATCCGCGGAGGTCCTCGCCGCCTGCACCCTATACGAGTACTCGATGGCGGAGATTCGCCAGCGCCTGCGTGCGTTCGAGAAGGAGGGCTGGCTCACGAAAGGGTTCCTCGCGCGGGGTGAGCGAACCCTCATGTGGGCGATCCAGGAGGACCTCCCCCGGATCGGACAGGTCGCGTTCCGCCGCAAGTTCGTCCTCACCCCGATGGACAACTTCTTCCTGTACGTCCGCGAGGCCGTCGCGAAGAAGTTCCGGATGGGCTCCTGCTTCGTCGTCTTCGACGGCCCCGAGATGGTCGCCGCGTTCACCGCGCGCCGGAGGAAGTGGGAGTTTGTCGTGAAGGAGTTCCAGGGGGATTCGGCCGCGCGGCGGGTGATCGACGCCTGGGAGGCGGAGAACGAGCTCGCGGTCGAGGAGGAGGTCGAACGGATCTCCGATCACGAGGTCATGGAGTGGTACACGAAGATGTACGGGCGGGCCGCGGAGAAGTGAGGCCTCGGTTTCTTACGCTCGCGCGCCTTCTCCGGCCCGCGTTCATGGCCGTCGTGGGGATTGACACGGTCGCGATCGTCGTCTCCGACGCGAGGAAAGCGACCGCGTGGTACCGTGACGTCCTCGGGCTGCCGGTCGCCTACGTCGGACCCCCCGATGGGAACCCGGATTGAGCCGCGGAAGGGACGCCCGAAGACCCCGGGCACTGGATCGCACTCGGTCCCGGTCGCACGCGCACCCGCGTGCACCTGTGCGAGATGGGCGGGACTACGGAGCCGGGTCCCTCCGGGATCACGTTCCTGACGGACGACATACGCTCGGACTACGAGCGAATGCGCAGGAAGGGCGTGCGGTTTCTGTACCCTCCGAAGAAGATGGACTGGGGCGAATGGCTCTGCGAGTTCATCGACCCGGACGGGAACCAGTTCGATCTGAAGCAGCCTGCGGATCCGTCGGCCGGGGCGACGTGACCGGGTCAACTCCTCGCCGGGGGCGCGCCTTCCTTGATCACGACGAGGCTCACGCTGTCCAGGAGGATGTGCGCCTGGCACTTCGGGCAGTCGATGCCGTTCCAGTCGTCCGTCGTCTGGGTCGCGGCCAACGTGATCCGCACGGACCTGCAGTACGGGCACAGGAAGCTCACGCGTAGCTCCCGATCCCGCAGCCGGTCCAGGGATACCTTGTCGACGATGCGAGCCACGAGGGTCCTCCGGGTCGGTCTCCGAAGGACGTGGGCCCTCGCCCCTTATTAACGAACCGACCGTATTGTCGGGAATGGGAATGGAGCCGCTCAGGTGGGATCCGCCCGCCGGCCCGGGCTCAAACGCAAGGCGCGGTCTGCACACGATGCGGCCTCGTCGAACCTGCCGAGCTTCGTGAGGACGAAGCCTTTGTTCACCCAGGCACCGCGGTAGCCCGGGTCGATCCCCAGGGCGCGTTCGTAGCACTGGAGGGCCTCCTCGTACTTCCCGAGCCGCGCGAGCGTGTTCCCTTTGTTGTTCCAGGCGACCTCGTACCGAGCGTTCACCTTGATGGCCGCATTGAAGCACCGCAGCGCGTCGACGTACAGCCCCATCTTCGACAACGCGTTCCCCTTGTTCACCCAAGCGACTTCGTTGTGCGGGTTGATGTCCAAGGCTGTGTCGATCGCCCGCAGGGCGTCTTCGTACCGGCCGAGGAGGATGAGGGTCGCGCCCTTCCCGTACCAGGGGATCTCCGCGCCCGGGACGTCCTTCCGCGCCGCAACGATCGCCCGCTCGTATTCCTCGAGGGAGCGGTGGTAGTTCTCCTGGACGATGTCCTTCTCCGCCCGGACAAGTCCCGCGCGGAGGGCCGCCGTCGATCGTCTTCGGCGGACTTCGGCCGCGGCGAGGGCCGCAGGCCAAGGCAGTGCGGCGAGGATGGCGACCGCCCATGGCCACGTGCGCGCGATGGTCGGATCCTGGGCTGCAGCCAGGGCGAAGACGACCATGGGGACCGCGCTCCCGAGCGCCAGGACGACCTTGGCCCGCGTATCGATGAGCCGGCGGGTGGCCCAGGCGAAGGGGATCGCGCTCGCGACGGCGACGGCCGTCCCGATGACCCCTGTGCCGGCGAGCAGGATCCCCGCGATGCCAAGCCCCATCGCGTGGGCCAGGAGGCCGACGTCCCGGCGTCCGATCCGGACGCGGCTTCGAAGGAACATCGGCACCACGTAGGCCAAGAGGCCCGCGAGGAAAGCGGCGATTCCTGCGCTGACCGTGATCTGACCCAGGAATCCGGACAGGAGGAGACCCGCGCCCGCCGCAAGGACGATTCCCCCGACGACCTCTGGCGCAATCACGCTCCGTGGAGGCATCCGTTGCGACTCCCCGCGGATTCGCAGGCCCTCGTTGGTGCGGATCCGCTTTTGCGGGAGCGGCTGGATCTCGAGGGGCGGTACGGGCGATGTAACCATCGTCGAACGGCGGCCTTCGCCTTCAGATGATCTCGCCATGAGGCCGGGTTTCTCAGGACGGATGGTCGACGCCATGCCGGCCCCTTCAGCCGGCACAACGTGTGTCGCCGGTGTTGCGATCGCCTTGACAGGCCGGGGCCTGACGACTCGGTCCGCGGCCGGGGCGGTCGGCCTTGGGGTCTCTTCGGGGCGCGCGCGTGGAACCGCGGCCATAGGTCCTTTCGCGGGGAGTTCTGGCGACGAGGCTGAAGCTGGCGCCTTCGGAAGGACTTCGGTCGCGAGGATTCGTGGTGGCTCGACCGGCGCCGGCGGTACCGGCCCAGGCTCCCGAAGCCGTTCCCCGCATATCTCGCATTCCTCCAGATCGGGATCGTTGTCGGCCCCGCAGACGGGGCAGAGGACGAGGTCGAGGATGTCTTCTTCTTCGGCTGCAGGCGTCGAATCCTCCTCTTCGAATTCCGCCGCGCAGCGAGGGCACTTCGTGTCGCCGGTCGCGACGAAGCCGCCGCAGTTCGTGCAGATGAACAGGAGGCCGACCTCGCCCTTCTGCAACACGCTGTCCGGATCTCGGTCTCTCAGCTGCCTGGGGTGCCGGAACCCCATCTCGACGAGCTTGAGTGCGGACTCGCGTTTCAGCCCGAAGGCTCGCCCGAGGCGCACGACGGCCTCGTCGATGACGAATGCCCCGCAGTTCTCGCACTCCGTCTCGTCCGGAGGGATCGGCTCCTGGCAGACGGGACACAGGACCCGGGCCTGTTTCCCGGGCATCGAACGGGAATTCGACCCTCCGGGAAGGCCATAAACCCATCCGTCCGGTTGTCAGGGCCGATACCCGGACGTGCGCTTAAGTAGCCGGCGTTCCTTGACAAGCTCCTATGGCGACGCGCGAGGACTTCTTCGTCGCCCTCCTCCTGGGGATCGGGCCTGCGCTGGCGATCCTCTGGACCTCCCTGCGGCGGTTCGACCGGCCGCGGGTCGAGCATACGTTGTTCGACGACCGCCGCGTCTTCGGCGGCCTCGCGGTAGGCATGGTCTTCGGGGTCATCGCGAGCGTCTTCGTCCTCGCGCTCCCGCGAGTGGACCTTGCGTCGTCCGTCCTCGCGATCGTCGTGACGTTCCTGTTCGAAGAAGGGTTCAAACTCGTCTACCTCAACCGCCGAGGGTACCGAGGCCGATTCGACGCGACCTTCTATGGCGTGTCGCTCGGTGTGGGCGCCGCCTCGACGGCAGTCGTCGCGACGGTCGTGTGGACCGCCCTGAGCGTGTTGTACACCGTCGACGGATTCGCGCTCCTCGTGCTCTTCTCGATCAGCCTGTGTCTCGTGAACGCAGACACCGGAGCGATCATCGGGTTCGGCGCGTCACGCGGGGACATGTGGCGCGCGTATGCCCGTGCGGTCTTGGTCCGCCTTGCGCACGGCGGATTCCTCCTCCCGTTCCTGATCGGTGCCGCGAACCCCTGGTCTCTCCTGTCCGCGGCGACGTCCCTCGGGTTTGCCTTGCTCCTCTACCTGTACGTGTATCGTGTTCTGCTTCCCGGGACGTTGCCCGACGACATCCTTCGCGAGATCCGCCGGGAGCGGAGACGCCCGAAGGCCGCTAGAGAGTGAGGCTCACGGCGCGGAAGAAACCGGGCTTCGGCTCATAGACGACGTTGCCCCGGACGAGCGCGTCCAGCGCCTCCCTCGATTGAGCAATCCCGAGCCCGTCCAAGACCTTCGTCCAGTCTGCAAGCGAGAAGACCTCGAGCTCCTTCGTGAGTTCCATCGCTGCGACCCGCACGCGACTCGTTCGATCCCTTGACCTCGCGGCAATCGCGACGACGCGCGCGTGGACATCGCGTGACCGCCTCCGAGGTATCGGGACCATCGCGGCCTCGTACGCCTGCGTGCCGCCTGCGAGTTCTGCGTTCACGCGGCCGACGAGCGTGGCGAGTTCCCGTGCGTTCTCCGCCCTCGCGCGGATCCTCGACGGGACCACGTGCATCTCGAATCCGCATGCGCAGATCGTCGTCTTCCGTTTCAGGTCAACGCCCTTCGTGCGCTTGCAGCGAGGGCAGACGATGACGCCGTACATGGCCTCAAACGAGGAAGACAAGGGCCGCGAGGCATGCGCCGTAGTGGTCCATCGGGATGCTCAGTTCCTCAATGCGGTACTCGATCTTGCGGAACTTGATCCCACGGAGCTTCGCCATCTCCCCCATCTTCCACTCCATGACTTCCTTGAGGGACTTCTTCGTGCCGTGCATGTGCCCTTCTGCGACGTATCCGCCGGAGCCGTCGTCGCGATACCCGTACGCGATCCCGGCGGAGATCGTCTCGCCTTCCCCGCCGCGTTGTTGTGCCAGGACGCAATGCGTGATCGCCCCCATCGGGAGGTCTCTCCTCCGGACCGTCTTGATGCCGACCGGCAGGACGGAGGACACGGAGACGATGTTCTGCTCCGAAAGCCCCGCGTTCTGGAGGGCTTCGTCGAACGCGTTCAAGTCGGATACCTTCGAGACCGCCTTGCCGGACGTCACGAAGAACTTCGTGGGGATGGGCAGCATGATGCTCTGCGAACACGCGCCATCTCCGCGTAGGGCTTAAGCGTTTGCAGCCTGCCAGACTAGGGCGCCCGGAGTAGAATAATATCGTGAATATTATAAATTAGGATGAATATCGAGTGGATGCCCGTCGCCCGGGTGCGTCCGAGTGCGCGATGAGGGCGATTTCCTTCTGCATGCTGTATGCGTCTTCTCCCCAGGTGTAGTACCCGTACAGGACTCCGTCCGTGCGGTATCCGAGTCGGCGGTAGAACTCGATTGCCGTGAGGTTCTGCGTACTGACCTCGAGCCGGATGGAAGCGTATCCACGGTCCCGGCACAGGTCTTCGGCGGCGGCCATGAGACGAGTTCCGATGCCCCGACGACGCTCGTGCGGCGCGACCGCGACGGAGAGGATGCGGCAGACCGGGCCTTCGAAGAGCATCATGATCGCCCCCCGCACCCCAGCGGGTCCATCCACGATGAGGGTCACCGCGCGCTCGTTCCGGAGAATCCAATCCACGTGTTCCCGGCGAAAGCGTCGCTCTCGGAAACAGAGGGCCTCGAACCGGTGGAGCGCGTCCACGTCTTGGGGGCCAGCGAAGCGAAGCACGGCGGGCTCGACCGCAGACATGCTTCATGTCTTTTTCGACCTGGAGTTGCACCGCGAAAGGGTAATCTAGACCCACCGGGATGGGCTCGGGCCTCCATGGTCCAGGTTGCCGACATCCTGAAGGGACGCCATACGGGCGAGTCCGTCGAGCTGAAAGGCTGGATCTACCGGACGCGGACGGTCGGCGGCAAGGCGTTCGTGGTGGTCCGCGACTCGACCGGAATTCTCCAGACCACGATTGCCCGCGATTCGGTGCCCGCGGACGATTTCGCTGCAGTGGAGAAGGCGCTGATCGAATCCGCCGTCACCGTGCGGGGGACCGTGACCGCGGACAAGCGCGCACCCGGCGGATACGAAATCCGAGTGACGTCCTTCCGCGTGATCCACTTCGCGGAGAAGTTCCCGATCCAGGAGGACTTGAGCGAGGAGTTCCTCCTCGACGTTCGGCACCTGTGGGTCCGGTCGCAGCGGATGACGACGATCTTCCGCGTGCGGCACACGGTGTTCGGGGCCGTCCACGAGTACTTCCGAGACCAGGGGTTCTGGGAAGTCTCTCCGCCGATGATCACCCCAGCGGGGAGCGAGGGCGGAGCGACCCTGTTCGAGGTCGACTACTTCGGTCGGAAGGCGTACCTTACGCAATCCTGGCAGCTCTACGCGGAGGCGATCGTCCTCGCGATGGAGAAGGCCTACTACATCGGCCCGTCGTTCCGCGCCGAGAAGTCCCGCACGAGCCGCCATCTGACGGAGTACTGGCACGCGGAGATGGAGCAGGCCTGGGTCGGGTTGGACGAGGTCGTGAAGCACGCGGAGGCTGTGATTTCCCATGCCTGCCAACGCGCCGCGGAGGAACGCCCGGATGACGTAGCGGCCCTCGGCCGCCCCCCGGACTTCCTGAAGGCCGTGAAGCCGCCGTTCGAGCGCTTGACATACGACCAGGCCCTCAAGATCCTGAAGGGGAAAGGGATGGAACTCGAGTGGGGGAAAGACCTCCGCACACTCGAGGAACGCGCGCTGACGGAGGGGAAGACGAAACCGATCATCGTGACGCACTACCCGCGAATCTCCCAGGCATTCTACAAGGCGCGGGACCCGCAGCACCCGGATCTCGTCCTCGCGTTCGATGTGATCGGCGGCGATGGCGTCGGAGAGATCGTCGGGGGAAGCGAACGGGAAACGGACCTCGAGACGATCGAGAAATCTCTCGTTGAGCAGGGAGAGGACCCGAAGAAGTACGAGTGGTACCTCGATTCCCGCCGCTACGGGAGCGTCCAACACGCCGGATTCGGAATGGGGATGGAACGTCTCATCCAGTGGATCTGCAAGCTCGAGCACATCCGAGACGCGGTGTCCTTCCCGCGGACCCCCGCCCGCGCTTCCCCTTGAGGGGCGCAGCCTTTTACCGGCAGACCCGATAGCTCGTTCCGATGGGCGGGGAAGCGCCACCGGACCCGTTCGCGCGCCTTCTGGACGACCACGGGGATTTCGCGGATAAGCTCACGGAACTCGAGGCGACCCTCGATGAGATGATGGCCCTGCGGGAGGCGAGCGACGCAAACCGCGAGGTCCTCGACGAGGCGATCCGATTCTTCGAGGAGGAGGTCCTCCCGCACATGGCGCTCGAGGACGAAGTCCTCCTGCCGCTGCTCGAGGCGAAGATCGGCCGTTTCGGCACCCTCGTCAATGTCGTTGCGTACGAGCACGACGAGATCCGGCGGGAGGTCGAAAAGTTCCGTGCGGCGCGGAAGGACCTCGAGCGGTCCGCGGATCCATGGCCCGCGATCCAAGAAGTGAACCGTCATGGGATCTTCACGATCCAGTTCCTCTGGGACCACTTCCGGAAGGAGAAGACGAGTCTGTTCCCCACGGCCCGCGAGCACCTTTCCGGATCCGAGCTCGAGGCGATCCGGAAGAAACTCCTTCACTGACGCGACATCGCAGCCTGAATCTTCTCGGCGGCGGCATCGAGCTCCACTCGGTCCGGGATTCTCCCATAGCCGGGCCCGACACGGAATCCGAACCCGTCCCCTTCGTATCTCGGAATCACGTGGATGTGCACATGGTCAATTTCCTGCCCGGCTGCCTCGCCGTCGGCGAGATGCAGGTTGACCGCCTCGCAGCGAATTGCGCTCCGCCGGAGGCCTGCGGCAACGGCCATCGCCTGCCGGAACACCTTGGCGCCCAGATCGGGCGGGAGCTCCGCGAGGGACGCCGCGTGTCGTTTTGGGATGACGAGGACATGGCCCTCGTTGATGGGCCGGATGTCCATGAACGACATCGTGCTGTCGTCCATGTGGACGATGCTCGAAGGCGCCTCCTGACGCACGATCTTGCAGAAGATGCAGTCGGATCGATCCGGTGCGGACACCCTGGGAGGAATCCATCAGGAGTCCTTGAAAATTCCGAGGGACTAGGCGAGGTCGCGAGCGAGAGAGGACCCTCGCATGGCCCGAGCGAAAGCGAGGGTTCTCCGGATGTCCTTTCGGTAGGCCAAGGAGACGATGGCTTGAAAGAGCAGGCACAGAACGGTCAGGGACCACGCGAGGCCTGCGAGGACGAGTGGTAGGTCCCCAAGACGTTCTCCACCGAGGAAGCGGGCGTAGAGGAAGGTAGTCCCCACCAGAAAGCTGGCCAGGACGATCCGGCTCACGCGACGCATGAGGCGGATGGCCCACAGGCCCAAAGCCAACCCCTGCTTCGTCTCTCTGTCGAGGCCCGGCTCGATTCGGGCGAGGAAATCCTCTGGCACGTCCTCGATGAGGGCGCGGATCCCCAGGTAGGTCGTGTATCCAATCGTCCGAAGGGTCATCGCGTCTTAAATCACGGGCCGGGGCTTAACCCTTCGGCGGGAACACCTCACCCTTTCTTCCCCGACGGCCCCAGGACTCGCTCGGCGATGATGAGCTTCTGGATCTCGTTCGTTCCTTCGTACAGCCCGAGGATCCGCGCGTCTCGGTAGTACCGTTCGACGTCGAAGTCTCCGCTGAATCCGTACCCGCCGTGGACCTGGACAGCCCAGTCCGTGACCCGCTGCGCCATCTGCGCGCCGAAGAGCTTCGCCATGGATACCTCGAGGGTGTTGTCCTGGCCGAGGTCCCGGAGATGCGCCGCCCTCAACGTGAGGAGCCGCGCGGCATCGACCTCGACGGCGGACTGCGCGATCATCTCCCGTATGAGCTGGAAATCGCCGATCGGACGGCCGAACGCCTTCCGTTCCTTCACGTACTTCGTCGCGGCCTCGAGGGCGGCCCGTGCGACGCCGACCGCACCTGCGGCAATTCCGATCCGCCCGCTGTTCAGGGTCTTCATCGCCTCGTCCCATCCGTCGCCGCGCGTCCCAATCAGATTCTCCTTCGGGATGCGGCAATCCTCGAACGCGAGGTCGGCCGTCGGGCTCGCCCGCAGCCCGAGCTTCGTCTTCGTCTCGACGTGCGTGACCTTGAATCCCGGGGCGTTCCTCGGGACCATGAAGAGGGAGATCCCGTCGTGGCGCTTCGAGCCGGGCTCCCGCGCGTACACCTGGACGAAGTCCGCGATGCTCCCGTTCGAGATGAATCGCTTCTGCCCGTTCAGGACCCACTCGTCGCCGCGGAGTTCGGCCGCCGTCTGGAGATTCCCCGCGTCGCTCCCCGCCTCCGGTTCCGTGAGGGCCCAGGCGCCGAGCTTCTCGCCCTTCGCGAGAGGCACGAGCCATGCCCTCTTCTGCTCCTCCGTCGCGAACCAGAGGAGGGAGGTCTCCGAGAGGGAGGTCTGCACGGAAACAGTCGTTCGCACACTCGACGAACCACGGCTGATCTCCTCGACCAAGAGCATGAACGAAACGTAGTCCATCCCCGCGCCTCCGTAGGCCTCGGGCACGGGCGCGCCGAGGAAACCGAGCGTCGCCATCTTCGCGTAGAAAGACCGCGGGACCTCCCCCTTCTCCTCCCACTCCCGGACATGGGGGATCAGCTCCCGGTCGACGAACTCCCGGGCGGTCTCCTGGACGAGCCTCTGCTCTTCCGTCATCCGAAAGTCCATGCGCGCCGCCTCGCGGCGGCTACATCCGTGGCTCTCATAAAGCTTCGGAACGTAGCGCGCCGGATGAGCGTCCGGGAGGGCTCTAATCCGTCGGACGAAGGATCCAGAATCGCCCGAGCTGGCCGATGATCACCCGGCCGCAGGACGAACATCGCCGGAACTCCGTGTTCCCCTCGACGCCGAGGATCTCCGTGTCGGCGTGGGGACACTCCTCGCGGCGTTTCGGGGCTTCCAAGACCATGGCGCACACGTTCAGTCGCTCCGGTTTGACTTTCGGGCTGTTCTCCTAAACGCCTACGTAAATACTCTACGTCGAGCCTTCGCCGCTGACTCTTGGAACATACTCTTATCCTCCGCGCCCCGTTACGACGGCCCTGTGGGGCTCCTCTCGGACTCGGACGTCCGCCAGTACCTGGCGAAGGGGGAGCTATCCATCGAGCCGTTCGACGAGCGGGACCTCACGCCGAACGGCTACGACGTGTCCGTCGAGGAAGTCCTTCTTCCCGCCTCGGACGTCAAGGTGTCACGCGGCGTGGCCCGAATTCCGGCGATGACCCGCTTCGCCGTCAGTACGCGGGAGAGCGTGCGCCTGGGGCGTCATCTCGCCGGCCAGATCTGGCTCCGGACGACCTGGGCGCGGCGCGGCGTCGTCGCGTCGTTTGGGATGATCGACGCCGGCTTCTCCGGCACCTTGACCTTCGGGGCCATGAATGCGTCGTCGGAGGAGCTCGTTCTGCCGATTGGCGAGCGTTTTGCGCAGATCGTCTTCCTCACGCTGGACTCGCCCGCCTCGGAGACGTACGAGAAGCGATCCGGGACCTACCAAGGGCAGAAGGGCGTCACGCTCGAGCGACCCTGAGGTCCAGCGCGACGTGGCTTTGGGTCGGGGAGTACGCACGGACGTGGTGGATCGCGAGG
>Ga0209002_10000125_pt1 | contig 50540 bp, 71 predicted proteins | sample Rifsed16ft2_FD_184010 | JGI IMG/M metagenome (GOLD analysis project Ga0209002, IMG submission 184010) | Soil microbial communities from Rifle, Colorado, USA - sediment 16ft 2 (version 2) | ecosystem: Environmental > Terrestrial > Deep subsurface > Rock core/Sediment | place: Rifle, Colorado...
ATTTCTATTGAACCAGATCAGTCCGTTGGCTAATGCAGTCAATAAAATTATGACAATAATGAGCCAGATCACTCTCTCTTTTGTGAGCAGGTTCATATTGATCACCTCATTTCTACACCATAAACTTTGTAATAATAACTTTTTTTACCGTCTTTTTTACCGTGACATCTTAAACAAAGTGTTTCTAAATTATTTGGATCGTTATTTGGCGATCCCAAAAACTTATCATCATTACTTCTCAAACTTTGATGGTCTATGTGGTTGACTGTTATATCACAACCAAACTGTAGTTTATGTTCTTCTCTACTCATACCACAATCAACACACTTTCCATTATCTCTTTGTATAACCTGTTCACGTAAACCACCAAACCTGATATTGTGCATTTCCTTTATACTACCTATACCCCGTTTTATAAATCTTTTTCTTGTTGCTTCACGACTATATTCGGGATGGTTCTTTTGCCATTTGTAAATATATTTCTTATTGTATCCAGCTTCACATTTCTTACACCAAGATCGGAGCTTTCCGTAGTTTTTCCAATAATCATTGGTCGGTGTTTTTACTTTACATTTTTGGCAAAATTTCATCTTTCTGATCTTCTCCTTAAACAAACAAACTAGGCACTACCCAAAGTAATAAATAGGTAATTGCTATAGATAAACTAATAAAAATAAACATTGGTTTCATTTTATACACCCAACCCCCTGCTGATACTCCATACAAACATCTCCGTTTATGGAACTAAGCAGTAATATAAATATAATAAACAGAACCAGTCCAGTAATTACAATAAACTTGTTTCTCTTAACCCAGGCTTTTAAATCTTTAAAGGTTTCAATCGGTGGGTCTATTAAGTGATCTTGATTTGAATAATCTTTCATATATTTTATCCCCAGATATGATAGCGTCTAAAAGCCAGTTTATACACCAACGCTGCCGCTAATTTAGATTTCCAGTAACCCAAATGTACAGTTTTACTATTTACTCTGATCTCGGCACGCCATTTTTTGCCAATTTGTCTTACCCCTCTAATTCCAGAATCTGCCAATCTCATCCTTTCTCTAGTTTGCAGCCTATCCTTTTTGGCGTGACATTTAACACACATAGTTTGTAAGTTGTCCAAATGATGATTTTTTTCTGTAGAATACCTACCTCGTCCATCAATATGATCGACTGTAATATCTCTACCCCATTTAGCTTGGTGCTGTTTTCTTGTCATTCCGCATCTAACGCAACACTGCTTATCTCGTTGGATGGCTATTTCCCGAAACCCACCGAAATGTTGTCTGTAACTGTACTCTCGTAGGTATTTCTTCTGTTTCTCTAACATATACCCTTTCTCATCTAATCGCCAGGCTTAACTGCCTAAGTGACAGGCTTAGGCTTATACCATTATACTTGGTGTGTCTCCAAGAGGCTTCAGCCTGGGAATTAAAAGACAAATGATTTTTAAAGTATTCTTCACCTCGTTCTGAGTAAACTATTTCAACCTAGTAAACATAGTATAACACAAGAACCACGTATTGTCAAACTCCTTATATATTAAGTGTATCATCTCACTATGTTCGATATAAACGCTTCACTACTCATTTAGTGTAAACATCTAAATATGGTAGAATAAGGATATGCCAAGAATACGTGCAAAACTAACTCCAAAACAACGACACTTTGTCAAAGAATATGCAACACTCGGTAGTGCGACCGACGCTGCTTTATTATCTTACAATACTAAAAGTAGAAATAATGCTAGAAATATAGCCTACGATAATTTATCTAAACCAGAAATAAAGAATGAGCTTGAAGTGGTATTTAGAAAACTAGGCTATGACAGTGATTATATAGCTAGTAAACTGAATAAAGTAATAGAGAAGGGAGTAGAAGAGAAACCAACTGCTGCTGACGCTTTGAGAGGGCTAGAAACTATGATTAAAGTCTTTGATTATTATCCTACTCAAAAGAGGGCCAATCTTAATGTAAATATAAATCCATATGAGAACCTATCATATAAGGAGATAATATCAGAGCTAAGGAAGACTAGAGAGGCTACAGAGAAGCTCCTCAAGGACATAGAATAACAGCCTATATATAATAGATACTCAGGTTTGAAGCTAAAGTATAGAGTATAACTCTTATTATACCCAGTCATAGGTATAAACTAAGGCTACAGGTACGAACCCCCATAGCACCCCTTTCATATTTAAATAGTACTGTATAAGCAAATATTAAATAAGACATAAATTTCTAAAACTTTTTTTATTTACGAAGGGGACTCAAAAGCTAAACGCAGCGCAGAATAATTTCTAGGGGGTATTTTACTAATCGTTAAATAAACCTTGATTTATTATTAACTTATCGTTAATATATTAACTAATGGTTAATTGTAGCTTCTGTGATAAAGAATTGGATAGGAAAGTGTTTTGTAGTAACTCTCACAAGGTGATGTTTCATTTGAAAAAAGAAGTCCTTAAGGAGACTACCCGATACATAAAAGAAAATTACGATGTAGAACCGAAGAGGTGTGAACACGGAATGATGAAACGTCTTTGTAAGAAATGTATGTTCAAGAAGAATACTTGACAAAAAACCACTCGGTTGTTAGAGTGGTTTTAAGTAGTTTTGCAAAACACAATATTTTTTTCTGTCCCGTTTTCGTACATTAAAAACGGTGGTTTTCTAATGCCATAATATACAATCCAAGTAGCAATGTCAACCCCTATGGGAAATTTGCGGTAAAAGTTTCTCCCCACCACCCCTCTTCAAAATTCACTCAAGGTCTAAAGACCTTTCGTGCAAGAGGGTAAACCCTTTAAGGTTAATAATTAAGCAAAAAGAAAAGAAAAACTACTAAAAAGAAAAGAAAAAAGTTTGTATGATATACTTTAGGGGTGAAAGAAAAGAAAGTTTCTTTAAACGGTTTAACTAAATTAGAAGCCGAAAAACAAAGTAAAAAAACGGCGGCTGAACTTGAAGAAGAAATTGATGTTTTAGGTCAAGAATCTGAAGTTAAAGCGTCTAAGTGGGTCAAAGAAAAGGGAAAAGAGGCTGATAAGGAAACCAAGCGAGTTGTTGGTGACACCTTAGAAACCTTAGAGGGAAAGAATAGATTTAGAATTGCCGATTACTGGCGAGCCTTAGCCGATATTCTGTCTAAGGCAGCAGCGGAAGAAGAATTTCCTCAAGGGTGGACAAGCCATACCTTCATAGAGGACAAAGGGTTGGTATTTGTTCTTTATTCGCCAGATAAAAGAAAGTTCGCCAGAGCGTTTAAACCAAGCCACATACCAGAATTTGACTTTAAGGCTATTGAACAGTTTATGGAAAGTGGTTGGATAGCGGTAAATAACTGGAAAAAAGAACAAGAAGTGAAAACTTTTATTGATGAACGAAAATCTTAGATTGGCTATAGCCCAAATCGAACAGGAAAAGGCCCTGCAAGACTCCCTTCTTAAGGAGAAGGCCGCTAAAGACTTGTTCATTTTCAATAAATACATTCTCAAGGCTGAAGATGGTGATGGGAAAGTTCCCCTGTCGTCTTTCCACAAGGATCTTTGCCACTTTGTTACTGACAATATATCCAAGAAAAAACTAATTCTGGTTCCCAGAGGCCATTTAAAAAGTACTTTACTCACTGTCGGTTACTCTCTTTACAGAATCGCTAACAATCCTGCTGTCCGTATTCTAATCCAGAACGCCACTTACCAAACCGCCGCCGACTTCGTCAGGGCTATTAAACGGCACCTGGCAGAAAACGAGGACTTTAAGAGAATTTTTGGGGATTTGGCTAAGGATCCCGAAGAATGGAGTGAGAACCGAGTTACTTTAAGACAATCAAAAACAGGTCAAAAAGGTAAGGAGCCAACGGTTACGGGTTGGGGCGTAGAAACTACAAAAACAGGTCAGCATTACGATTTAATTATCCATGACGATTTAGTGGAGAGGGAAAATATTGGAACCCGTGACCAGATTGATAAAGTTATTCTTCGTTATAAAGACTCGCTTGACCTTCTTGACCCAGGAGGGCAAATGATTGTTGTGGGTACAAAGTGGACTGACGGTGATTTATATTCTTGGATAATGGACAAAGACAATCACGTAATTAGTAGCTACGACGTGATGTTAAAACGGGCGTTTGAATGGGAGGGGCCGATAGAAACCGCTTTAAGTACTGGTGAGGGGCTGAAAAGTTTTCTTTGGCCTGAGAAATTCGATCAGAAAGAACTTCTAACCAGGTATAGAGAGAAGGGGCCCTACGAATTTAGCACCCAGTATCTTAATGAGGCCGTGCCCTCCGAGGATGCTACTTTCAAAAAAGAATGGTTTCACTATTACGAGCCAGCTGACGTTCCAGGCAAGCTATTTCATACCTACATAACTGTCGATCCCGCCATTTCAATGGAAAAACAAGCTGATTATACGGCTATTGTAGTTACATCAATCGACCAATATGGTAATATATTCTTAAGAGAAGTGGTCAGGGCCAAGTATAAACCGACAGAAATTATTAACGAGTTGTTTAAACTAACAGAGCGTTGGCACCCCAATCGAATTGGAATCGAAGACGTGGCTTACCAAAAGGCTTTGGCTTATTCAATAAGAGAGGAAGCGGTTAGGAGAGGGCGTTACCTGCCGATACAAGAAGTTAGGCCAGGTGGGCGAAGCAAAGATCAGCGTATCCAGGCTTTCCAACCCCTTTATGCGGCGGGGAAGGTTTTCCACTGGAAACAGATGCCGAACAACCAATATTTGGAGGATGAGCTTCTGCGATTTCCCAGGGGACAACACGACGATGTTATAGACGCCCTTTCCTATTCGCTGGCTCTTTTAGCTAGGCCAAGAGAGAAAAAGGAGTATTTCGCTGGCCGCTACTTATATTAACTAAATGGCAATAGATAAAAAACCAAAAATTCGTTCGGAATATAAACCAACCGATAAAGAAGCGGAGGCTTTGGAACGGGTTTATACCCGCTACCAAAACATGAAAGATTCTTCCGATAGAATCGAGGCGGAGAGAAAGTGGGATAAAGCCGCTAAGCAATGGGAGGCCCAAAGGAAAGAACGGGAAAAGGGTAATGATTGGCAGAGTAATCACTATGTTCCCCTGACCACTGCTGTTGTAGAAACAGCATTAGCGGAAATTATTGACCAGACCCCCCAGCCTCTAATTTTACCTAGAAGTAGCGAAGACCAGCATAAGGCTACCGTAATGAGCCATATATTCAAATACACTTGGGATGTTGCCGACGGCGACAGCGAACTCTATAACGTGGAAAAAGACGCCCTTATTTACGGAACTGGTATTGCCCAGGAATACTACCTCAAAGACAGGCGGTTGGTTAGGCACCTGCAGTTAAATAAGAAAGGTAAAGAGGAGTTTGTTGAGGAAGAAGTCTTCGATTATGACGACTGTTATATGGAAACAGTCAAGTTAAATGATTTTTACATTGACGAGAAAGCCAGAGGCTTTGATGGCCCTTACGCAGCAAGAGATTGTATCCGTCGCTACATAATGAATATTGACGATTTCAATATTTTCTTTAACGGAGATGTTTGGAATCCGCTAGATAATGCAAAATATGTAAAGCCAGGTGGTGATACCGAGTATTACGAGTTTTACAAACCACCGCAAGGAATAGATCACAGCAAAGAGGTCGAGGTGCTTTGGTACTGGGCCAAAAAACCAGACGACACCTTGATGATCGTGGCCAATGATGTGGTGATAAGAAATGGCCCTAATATTTACCGTCACAAACAGCTCCCATTTGCAAGGGTAGTTGACGTAAAAAGACCTCACAGTTTTTATGGCAAGGGGGAGGCCGAAATACTTGAATCAACCCAAGACGAAATCAACACTCTTAGAAGAATGGTAATTGACCGAAACCACCTTGATATAGACAAGATGTTTTTGGTCAGCAATAACCTTGGTTTGAACGATGAAGATTTAATTGCCAGGCCTCACGGGATGATCCCTAGCGATAATCCTAATGACGCCGTACCGATAGAATACGGTGATATACCCAGAAGCGTAGAAATGAGTATAAAACTTCTTGGCGACGACGCCACCATTTCAACTGGGATCGACCCAAGAAGCGCTTCTCTACCAACGCCAGGAACCGCCACTGAAGCGGCTATTTTAAAGGAAAGCGCTCTTAAAAGAATAAGACTGAAGATGAGGCTGTTGGAGAGAGAATTTTTGGTCAGGATAGCGAGGCTAAGAGTAGCCAATATAATTCAGTTTTATTCCCAGCCAAGGCTGGAGAAAATAGTTGGCCAAAAAGGTACTCAAGAATTTAAGGCCGAAGTTGCCAAGTTAGCCCAGCAGGGAATGGTGGAGGTTATTGAAGGGGAACCTTTCAAAAAAGAATTTAAGGAAATACGACTAGAAAACAAAGAACTCCAGTTTGACGAGGTCGGAAATCCGATTGAAAGACCGATAAACGGTAACAGCTTTTTCCGATTAAAACCAGAGTACTTTATTCCAGTAGCTAGGGGTGGTTATGATATAAAATTTGCAGCGGGAAGCAGCCTACCAATTTCCAAGCCCCTTATGCAAAGTAAAGTTACGGAGATGTATGACAGGTTAATCCAGTTGGCGATAGCTGGTGTAGGTTTTGATCCAGTGAAACTTGGCGACCAGTTATTAAAAGTAAACGATCTTAATCCAGACGATTACAAGATAGAAAAAGAGGTTCAGCAGGATGTTCCCGAGGCTAGGCTTCAACAAGAGGTAGAACTGGCCATGAGAGAAAACGAATTGATGATGAAGGGGCAAAATGTTCCACCGACGCCCTACGCCAGCCCCGCTCATACCCAATTACACGCTGAATTTATGAATTCTGATGTATTTCAGGCGTTACCAAACGAATCCACTATTATTATAATGTTTATTGACCACGTAATTGGTGAATTGATAGCCCAAACAGGAAGGAACCAAGCTGGAACCACTGCCGAAGGAACCTTGCCGCCCAGACCGCAAGACCAGCAAAGCCCGGAGGCGGGAAGGACTAAGCTAGTTGGTGACCAATCAGGAGGCAACCAACAGATACAAGATACGATTCCAGCGTTAATTCAGGGTGGTGGCCAAGTACCAAGTTCTATTTAATGGAAAAAATACGGGTTTCTCCTAAAATACGCAAAATGATTGACGATATGAGCATTGAAGAACTCCAATTCTTTGCAAATTTAGGCAAAAACAAGGATTTTGGTAAGTTTAAGGACTTTGTAAGGCGGATGATTGACGATGAGAAGGAGTATTTCTTCAATTTTAAAGAAAATGACCCCCAAGCATTAGCAATAGAGAAGTCCCACTCTAGGGGAAAGGTTGCTTCTTTGACAGAGTTAGTTTACATAATTACTGGTAGCGTGGTAGAATTAGAAAAGAGATTAAAAAACGAATAATATGCCTCAATTTGACTTTTTAGACAACATAAAAAATACTCTTACCGAGCAATTCGCCCCTCAACAGGGAGCAGTTGGCGGCGCTCTGCCTCCAGATTTTGGCCAACCTCCAGTAGCACCCGATTTAGGTATCCCTCAGCAAGGCCCTTCTAGTTTAGAACAATTTAATCCCGATCAAGGTTTGGCTGGAGGCGATTTAGGTGGAATTCCCCAAGCTCAAGGTGGTTTACCTGCTCCAGAAGCAGCCCAAGTTCCGCCTCTTGGAGCAATTACCCTAAAAGACTTACTTGGGATGGGATTGGATGCTCTTTTAATTGGATTATTAACATCTCAAAGTCCTGCGACTGGCTTAGGTGGTGGTTTACCGCCAGAGCAGCCGATAGAGGGTGGTGTAGGAGGTAGTGTAAATGCCCCACAAATCGGGTAGGAGGGACTACGAATCTAGTCCTGGACATAAAAAACCTAAGAAAAAAAAGAAGAAATAATGGCTAAAAGTCTAAGTAAATCGAAAGCTAAGAAGATTTTGCACGATAAAGAAGTTCGAGGTCATAAACTGACATCCAAACAACGCAGGTTTATGGGATTGGTGGCCTCTGGAAAACGACCAACTAGAACTAAAAAGAAACGATAGCTTGACAACTTGAGTTAGCATAGTTCATAATTTAGATAATACATTATAAATAGGAAGGTACTCGATTTTTCGAGTGCCTTATTTTTTTGGACAACTCTGGAAAGGAGCCCAAAGTGTTAGATGAAACTAATCAGGCCCCACAAAGTGGACAACCTGAGGAACCAAAGGCCCCAGTAACGCCTGATACTGGACAAGCAACTGATAAACAGGTAGCACCTTCAGAAAACAAGTTCGCTGGAAAAAGCCCAGAAGAACTAGCTAAGGCTTATTCTGAGCTAGAAAAGAAACTGGGTGATTCCTCAAACGAACTTGGAGAACTAAGAAAGTTTAGGGAACAGATGGACGTTGTTTTACAAGCTATCTGGGCCGATCAGGATGTCTATAACGCTGTTGATAAAAAAATCAAAGAGCAAAGAGGAGTCCCTGTCGAAAACGGCCAAACCCAAACTAATGTGGAGGGCAGTCCCCAAACACCTAGTCCTGTTGATACAGACACTAGGAGAGCTTTGGAGGCACAAATTATCGATCAGTTTGAGAGGAAATATGGCCTTGATGGCCTAGACCCAACCAAACGTCGAGAAGCGCACACTAAACTTGGAACCGCCCTGGCAGAAATGCTAGATCCAGGTGGAACCAAAACTTATCAGGAAATACTTAACGGTGTTTCTTTGGCACGGTTGCCTAAGTACTTGGAAAATGCGTTCTTTTTAGCTAATCGGGATGAACTGATAGAAAAAGAGAAGTTAAAGGCATTGACGCAAAGTAGGGAAAACGAAGGAGCAGCAATCGGGTCTATACCTTCTTCTAGCGGATCTACTTCTGATTTGAGTTTGACACCATCAGAACGGGAAACAGCTAGGAAGATGAAGATAAGCGAAGATAAATACTTAGAAAGAAAAAAACAAATTGCTGAAGATATAGCAAAAGGAGACTAAAAATATGGCATATAGTGCAAGTACAGGATTCAGGTTCAGAAAGTCCCTTTCTGGGAAAGATGAACCCGCTGCCGTCAACTTTAGGGTTGCTAATAGTTCAACCCTAAAAATTGGTGATGCAGTTAGACTAAATACAGGTGGGTTCTTGGTACGGGCAGCAGCAGGAAACCCAGTTCTTGGTGTTCTTGTCGGTCTTTATGGCGGGGATAGTGAGAATGATGGGTTAAACTTGTTCGCCTTCGGAGCACCCACAACTGGGGCGACTCTAACTGAGGATGACCAAGCAGCTACCGCTTCAGACAACCAAACGAGACAAACTTTCGTTTCGGGGGCGGTTGCTTGTGACCCATCAGGAGATGTCCTTTGGTACAACGATGCAGATGGGGATTTGGCTCGAACGAACCTACTTCAATGTTTTGACGTAGTGGCCGCTTCAGGCCAAATTGATAATACATCTGCTTCTGATAGCAACGGACAGTTTCAGCTAGTACAGCTAGACCCCGATGGAGACGGCGATCTCTCCAAAGGATTATTTAGAATCGCAGAAGGGGAACTTGCGGTTGGCGTTGACCAAGGTAACGCTAAAGTCGCAGCTTAAGGAGGTAAAGAAATATGGCAACTTATAGATCAGATTTCGGTGACCTGCTTGAGCCTGGATTTCGGGAAATCTTTGATGACCGATATAACGAGGTTCCGCAGGTTCTTAACTCAATATTCCACGTAAATACATCAGGAAAACAGGATGAGCGTGACAGTGGTGTAACTGGGTTTGGCTACATGCAGCAAACCGCAGAAGGCGCACCGATTGATTACGAAGACCCAGTCCAGATGTATGACACGGTGTACACCCATCTCAAGTACACCAAAGGCTTTAAGGTCAGCCGAGAAATGTGGGAAGACGACCTTTACAATGTTATCAACAAGAAACCAGCCGCTTTAGCACGAAGTGCTAGAAGAACTAGAGAACGAGAAGCTGCTCAGGTATTAAACCGAGCCTTCAACAGCTCTTATCTTGGTGGTGATGGGCAAGAGCTCGCTTCTACTGTTCACCCAAGAAGCGATGGTGGTGCTTCTCAAAGCAATGCATCAGCTACAGGTATAACTCTTACCGAGGAAAACTTGGAAACTGGTTTGCTTGCAGCGAGAAACCAGCTTGATGACAAAGGGCAAAGAATCGATATAATGCCCGATACATTGTTAGTTCCTATCGATTTAGCAAAGGAAGCCCATATCCTAGTTGATACGCCTTCCCGACCTGGTACAGCGGACAATGACGCTAATGTTTATCAGGGAAAGCTAAAGATAATCGATTGGATCTACATGGATCGAAACGCAACTCATTGGTTCTTGATTGATTCAAGTGTTCATGAGCTAAATTGGTTTGACAGAATAAAGCCAGAATTCAAACAGGACGATTCCTTTGACACCGATATGGCGCTATTTAAGAGCCGACAACGATTTTCTCGTGGTTGGTCTGATTGGCGAGGTATCTGGGGCTCACAAGGGGATGGGGCAGCCTACAGTGGCTAGTAACTAATTGGGCGAAGGGGGCTTACTCGGCCCCCTTGTCCAGAACCGTTAAGTCAGGAGTTTTATGCCAACAACTAAAGTATCAAGTTTAAGAGGACATCTAAAAACAGGAACAGGAAACCCAAGCAGCCCTGACGTGGGGGATGAATACTACAATACTACCCAGAATACTTGGATGAGATGGGATGGTGTTCAATGGCGAGGTTTGGCGTTTGCGCAGTCTAGCACAACGTCAACGTCGACAACGACTACCAGTACATCAACAACAAGCACGAGTACAACCAGCACCAGTAGCAGCACCAGTACGACTACGACTAGCACCAGTACAACCAGCACCAGTAGCAGCACCAGTACGACTACGACTAGCACCAGTACCACGACTACTAGTACAAGTACTACTACGACTATATAAGGATAAACTATGGCTGACACACATTTAAGCAATCTAAAGGGAAGAATACGAACAGCGACAAGCGACCCGACCGGGCCAATATCTGGTGATGAGTATTTCAATACCAGTACTAACGCTTGGGCTAGATATTCGGGTAATAACTGGTTGGTTTATGTTTTTAGCACTACGAGTACTAGCACAAGTACGACAACAAGTACGAGTACGAGTACTAGTACTACTACTACAAGTACAAGTACTACTACCAGTACATCAACCAGTACTAGTACTTCGACTACGGGGTAAATTATGACTAGATTTAGTTCATTTGAAAGCAAAAGAAGAGTCCAGACAACCTTTCCAGCCGAACCGTTGGAGGGTGATTTCTTTTTCAAAAATGATACTAACCAGTGGGTAGTTTATAACGGTACACAGTGGGTATTTGGGGATGTAACGACGACTACCAGTACATCAACTTCCACGACTACTACGAGTACCAGTACAACGACTACCAGTACCAGTAGCTCTACTAGTACCTCGACATCTACTAGTACTACTACCAGCACAACTACTACTTTATAGGAGAATTATGATTACATTAACTAACTCGAAGGAAAAAGGAGCACCAATAAAAGACTTTTTATTCCAGAAGAAAATGTACGCTCTTGGTTTAGGGGAAACTAAAACTTTCGATAACCCTGTGGCTAATAGATTGCAACAGACTTACCCTTGGTTGGAAGAAGTGAAACTGGAAGGTAAATTTACTTGTAAGTATGGAGATTATGCTAACGACTATAAAGTGGCGGTGATACAACACGAGAAACAGCATACTGAAGAACCAAAAGCAGAAGAAGGCCAGGAGTTCATTACTCCACAGGAATTTTCTGATAGAGAAAAGGCGGCCAGACTAGTTGACCCTGACGGGATACCCCAAGGAGAAGGAACCGATAGAGATGGGATTCCTTGGTATGGCGAAGGTTTACAGACTGATGATGAATTTATGAGTTCCTTTAAGAGAAAGCCAGGTCATTTTTAATCTATGATAAACAAACCTAGCAGAGCCAGATATAAATATACTCTAACCAGCAACGAAACCAGCAAACAACTTTCAACTGCGGGTGGCATAGAGGTGATTGCTGTTGTAATTACTGCTGGTGGTTCGGCTGCAGCGGTAAGAGTATATGACTCGGCTAATGGTGCGGCTGAACCTGCTCCTTCGGCAGACGCTTTTGTGGTGGCTGCTAATACAGGTGAAAGCACCTGTTTTACTCCTGCTAGGCCAATAAATATGACAAGGGGACTTTATGTAGAACTAGAGCAAGGAGCCCCCTTTAATGGAGAAGCATTTATAGTGTACGATTAGTATTATAGGACATTGACAGATAAGCAATAGTTTGTTAGATTGATAGTGATGGAAGGTACTGACTCCAAGAAAATCATTTTATTTACCGCATTTTCAGAAATTAGCGAAGCCTACAGTCTTAATAGAGTAGTCCAAGACCAAATAAAGATGTTTACCCGTAACGGGTATAAAGTTACTGTTATTGTCCAGGAAAGTTTCCAGCCAGACCAGATGTATGCCCACCCAGATGTAACTATAGAAAAGATACCCCTAGTTCCTTGTCATAATGAGATAAAAAAAGACCCCAGTTTTGATGAAGATGTGGCTAATATTGAAAGAAGGCTGGATGAGATAATTACTGACGGTAGCGTAGTACTGACCCACGATATTATTTATCAGCCAGCCCACCTTAAACATAACTTTGCTTCAAGAAGAATCGCAGCCAAGAAAAACGTCAGATGGCTGCATTGGATACACTCGGCTACTTCTCCTGTTACTTTAGGAGCGTTGCGTGATTTTGGTAGCGAATATACTGATTTAGTCCAAAAACCCTTCCCCAACTCCTACTATGTTTTCTTTAATCATTATTCAATACCCAGAATAGCCGAGAACTTTGGGGTAAGTGATGCACTGGTGAAAGTAGTCCATCACCCAACTGATGTTTGCGGATTTTTAGGTATAAGTAAAGAAGTACAAGAGGTGGTTGATAGGAAAAAGATACTCTCAGCAGACGCTATTACTACTTATCCAATAAGGCTGGATAGAGGTAAACAGGTTCAGTATGTTATCAAAACAATGGCTAAACTGAAAGACTTTGACCTATCGGTAAGAGTAATAATAATTGATTTCCACTCTACAGGTGGGGATAAGATTACTTATCGGGAAGAACTAAAACAGATAGCCATAGATTATGGCCTAAACAGCAACGAAATTACCTTTACCAGCGAAGAAAACGAGAATTGGAAGGTAGAAGTGCCTCAAAGTGTGGTAAGAGATTTCCAGCTTCTTTCCAATGTATTTATTATGCCTTCGGCTAGTGAAAGCTATTCTCTTATTACCCAAGAGGCGGGATTGACTAAACAGGTAGTGGTACTTAACTTTGACTTTCCGCCATTTAGAGATATATTTGGTGAAAACGCCATATTTAGGAAGTATTCGAGCAATATAGACATAATGAACGCTATGGATGGCAATACCAATACCGCTTACGGGCCTCAGAATGTATCTGATGAAGAAAGAAAGAAATATGAAAAAGATTATCACTACGGTACAGCAGGTGCGATATCGGCCAGATTACAACATCCAGAGATGGCTCTAGCTACGAAATTAAGAAAAGAAAGAAACCTCGATACAATTTTCAAGAAAGAGCTTGAGCCTCTACTTTACTAAATATGGACAATTCTTGCATAATCGGATTTGGAGTCGTAGGACGTGCCACCGCCCTAGCTTTTGGAATAACCAAACATTTTGATATAAACGGAGATAGCAATATAACCTTAAATGATGCTGCAAATTGCCGCTACGTTTTTCTCTGTTTGCCCACGCCTACCAAGGAAGGTACCTGTGATACAGGGGCAATCAGGGACACTATAAAGCAAATTGAGGGGATAAGGGCGAATCCCCTCTACATTATCCGCTCCACAGTAATTCCAGGAACTGCCAGAGCCATTATGGAAAATATGAATATGGATAGGGTAGTTTCCAACCCAGAATTTCTTACCGAAAGCCGATGGGAACTAGATGCCAAAAGACCCTCAATGGTAGTAATTGGAGCTGATAGTCCAAACTACGGTAATGAGGTAAAAGCTATTTATGATGCTAGGTATAAATACCTTCAACCTAAAATGACGGATACAATAACTGCCGAAATGACTAAATATGTTTTTAACAGCTTTTTTGCTTTGAAAGTGGTCTTTGCCGAGGAGATGAATGATATTGCGCAGAAAATAGGTGCAAATTACACCTATATTAGAGATAGGTTGCTGGAACACCCCTGGGGAAGCCAGCACCACTTTTACGTAGGTCATAAAGGCCACAAAGGTGCAGGTGGTAAATGTTTGCCCAAAGACCTAGAAGCATTTGCTAATTTTAGTAAAAGTGAATTATTAGAAACTGTAAGGAGGATAAATGCAGGATACGGAAACTAGCACCCAAGAAACGTGGACTACTGTTGATAGCCAACAAAATGTTGCTGATAACCCTAGCGAAGTCGCAGGATTAACTTCAATAATTATCCTTTGCCATAACCTCAACTATCCTTTGTTTCATTACACAGGTAATTGCATAGGTTCGGTAAGGGAACACACAAAATTACCTTATGAAATTATTCTTGTCGACAATGGTTCTCCGATAAAGCCTCAAAGATTATCCGATTATAAAGCGGATAAAGTTATCCAAAATGAGGAAAATAAAGGAATAGCCGCTGCTTGGAACCAAGCAATTAGAGTTAGTAGTGGCGAATATGTTTGCTTGCTTAATAATGACACTATGGTTTTTGACTCTTGGCTTGAGGGGTTGCAGGAGGCTCTACAAGACCTTGACCTAGTTATGGCGACCCCTATGTACGGTGAACCATTTTCTAGGGCTGTGGAGGCTTCTGATAAGGCAAAACTTTGGGAGGGCCGGGATTTTAGAGAGGCTTTTAGTGATTTTCGGGACTTTTCCTGCGTTTTGGCTAGAAAATCCCTTTTTAGAGAAATTGGAACTTTTGATGAGCAGTTTTTTGTTTATTTAGAAGATTTAGATTTTCTCAAAAGAATGGATGAAGCAGGTAAAAAATACGCCAGTACTAAAAAGGTAAATACCTACCATGTGATTGGGGGTACTAGCACGGGAATGGTAGAAACACCAGATTTGATGAACGAAAGCAGAGAAAAATTCAAGGAGAAATGGGGAGCATGAAAGGAATTTTGTTGGCGGGTGGTCAGGGAACTAGGTTATTGCCAGCTACTAAGGTAGTAAATAAGCACCTTATACCATTATTAAATATTCCAATGATTACTTATCCATTAGAAACACTAAAAAAGTTTGGGGTCGAAGATATTCTGATTGTATCTGGCGGTGAACATATTGGGGGCTTTGCTGAATATTTGAGTGATGGTTCGGAGTTCGGGGTTAATCTTACCTATAAGATTCAAAAGGAGGCTGGTGGTATAGCCCAGGCTTTGGGGTTGGCTAAAGATTTTGTGGGTAACGAACCATTAATGGTTATTTTAGGAGACAATATTTTTGATAATGAAGTGTTAAGTATACACGAAGATAAAACTAGGGCTCAGATATTCGTTAAAAAGGTGCCTGATCCCGAAAGATTTGGTGTGTTGTCAGAAGGAATAATAGTAGAAAAACCTAAAGATGGAAAGTCGGAGTGGGCTGTGACTGGTTTATATATTTATCCCCCAGACGTATTTGATATAATCCAAACCTTGAAACCGTCAAAAAGAGGCGAGTTAGAAATAACTGATGTAAATAACGCTTACTTGGAGAAGGGGGAAATGTTGGTTAATTATTTAGAAGGTTGTTTCTGGTCAGATGCAGGAACGCCACACTCACTTTGGAGGACTGTAGGATGGCTCGGACAACGCCAAGAATATCAATTATAATATGGCTAATTTACGAATAAGTGTAATAACTCCAGTAAATATTTGGAATAATTATAGGAAAGAGAGTCTAAAAAGGGCTATAGATAGCGTTGAGGCTCAAACCTTTAGAGATTATGAGCATATCGTAGTCAATGATGGCAGCACTCAAGACTTTGAAATACCGCCCTATCCAAGACTGAACGTGGTAAATGTACCTCATAATGAACGAGTAGTGGCCTTGAATGAAGGCTTCAAGCACGCTCAAGGACAGATATTCTGCCTACTAGACTCTGATGATGAATACGAACCACACTATTTGGAACGAGTGGATTACTTTTTTAGAAAGTGGCCTAAGTATAAAATGTTTAACTTCGGAGCCAGATATGTTCACGCAGATGGCGGTAATGCTTTGAGAGGTGCCTTTAGACCCAAGAAATTAAAAGTAGGCCATGAGGTGTTTGGTGGTGGAAATATAGTTAATGGGACGTTTGTTTGGCATAGGAGTGTTTATGATGACTTGGGAGCTTATCCTTCTACGCATATTAAGGATATAGACTGTACAGAAATAAATTACGGTGGTGTTAGGGATTTATATATCGGAAGTCCATACGATTTTTCGGCTTGGTTTCAATTAGAGTTTCCTGAGCAAAGGCAATTTTTTATGGTGGATCATGAAGCAGAGCCCAACAAAATAATAAAAGAATTAGGTAACCCCTGGGGAAATGACCACGCTCTCTTTTACAAGTATACAAGGAAATATCATAGTAAACCGATAGATGATGAATTTTTGTATGTCGTGCACCCCAAACAAGGAGTCGAATGATAGACATATTCCTGACCACATTTCTAAGACAACATTTCACTGCAAATACAATTAAGTATTTGAAAGAGCGCACCAAAACCCCATACAAACTGACGATTATTGACAACGGTGGAAATGAAGAATTTAAGGATGAGGTGGATTTATACGTTGGATTATCGGAGAATGTAGGCATACACTCTGCATGGAATATAGCCTTGGCATTAGCGGAATCCGAATATTTTATAACTTCCGATAATGATATTTATGTACCGCAGACAGATCCAGATTGGCTTAACCAAATGATCCAATTTATGGATGATAGACCAGATTATGGAGCTATCAGTTTACATCCTCATATTCTTATTGGAGCGGCTGGTTTTGACCCCAAAGATCCAGAGGATGTAAAAGAAGTAAATATGTGTGGGGCGGTAATGAGAATAATGAGAACCGAGGCGGTAAGGCAAGCTGGTGGTTGGGAGCATAAAATAAGTTCGGGAAGAAATAACGAAGAAAGGTGGATTTGTAGTAGGTTGCAAACTAATGGCTGGAAAACAGGTAGAACCACTAGGCTTAGAGCCTACCATCCTTTCGGTGATAACTGGGGTTACAAAAAAGAATTTACACCAGAGATGCAAAAACACAATCCAGAATTAGCAGAGTATGTAAAGCAATTTGACCAGATGGAGGCATATGACAACCAAACTTGGCTCCCTAAATGAAATGCTAAAAAAATTAACTAAACAAAAGAAGATTGTCGTAACAGGTAGTCGTGGGTTCATTGGCACTCACTTAATGCGTGCTTTACCAAACGCTGTTGGATGGGATATTCGGGATGGAAAAGATATATTTAGTCCAGAGTTTATGGAAGAAACCAAAGACGCTGACGTAATTATTCACCTAGCGGCTCAGGTATCGGTCAGCCAATCAATAAAAGACCCAGAGTTTACTTTGGCCTTAAATACAAAAGGAACATTGAGGGTATTACTAGCCGCCGAGCAAAACAGGGCTAAGGTTATATTTCCCTCCTCGGCCTCTGTATATAAAATTGTTGGGAGGACAGCGATAAGAGAAACAGATGAGTTGGAAGTAAATAACCCTTATGGGCAAAGCAAGATAGAATGTGAATACTTGTGTGCGGCTTTCAGATATAGACTTACGATTGTTGTATTTAGGTTTTTTAATATCTATGGTTTTAATCCGACCCCGCAGGATGACAGCGTGATAAATAGATTCCTAAACGGGGTACAAGATAAAAAATTGGTAATTCACGGGGATGGTACGCAAGTGCGGGATTTTGTCAGTATAGTGGATATAGTCCAAGTAATACTTGAAGCAATTAAGAATCCAGATTTCGAGGGTAAATTTATTAACGTAGGTAGTGGTGTGGGAACCTCAATGAACAAATTGGCCGAGATATTTAAGAAGGCCAGTCGCAAGAAGAATATCGAAGTAGTTTATGAGAATACTGACTTTGGAGTAAAAAGTGCCGTAGCCGATATTCAGGTTCTCAAAAGTATTTATAAGCGGCCCCTGCTTACCAGTTTAGAAAGAGATATAAAGGCGAATTTATGACCAGTATAATTTTGACCTGTTTTAATAATTCCAGATTTAACGCTCACATGAGTATGGCTTGTATTGCCAATATAACTAAGTTTACCGACCCAGAAGATTACGAATTAATTGTGATGAATCCAATATCTAAATTCCCGATAAGAGATGATTATAATGTATTGAAAGTAGATAAATATTTTAACTTACCTAATGATCCAGGCTACACTGCTTGTATGAATCTGGGAGCGCAGTCTGCTAAGGGTGAGTATTTAGTATTTATCCAAAACGATGTTTTTGTTCACGAAGGTTGGTTACCAAGTCTTAGGCAATACATTGAACAAGGTTACGATGCAGTATTTCCAGATCAAGTTCCAAGAAGCAGAGAGTATGTAAAGGCTACTTATGACAGACATCCGTTTGATCCAGAGAGTATGAAAGGTGGTAGGGATGCAGGGTTGATGATGATTACAAAGAAGCATTTTGAGGAAATAGGCAGGTGGGATGAAAACCTTTCGTTGTTGGCAGAGCAAGATTTGTATAAGCGTTTAGGTAAATGGACAGATACTAACAAAGTGATTATTACTCATATTATGGCTGGTACTAATTTACAGCTTTTAGACAATGACCCAGAATCATACAATCACAAAATGGAGGAAGATGCAAAACGGACAAACTGAAAAAACTTATTGGGATTCGTTTAAAAATTCTTACCAGATGGGGCCGCAAAAGCACCGAATTTATCTATTGGATAAGATGAAAGAATTAGGAATTGAGAGCTTTCTTGACGTTGGTTGCGGTACAGGCCCATTGTATGAATTGAATAAAGATTATGGGTTTGAATACAAGGGTACAGATTATTCTTGGGCGATGGTAGCCATAGCTAAAGATACCTTTCCAGATGGAAATTTCGAGATACAAGATGCCAGAAAACTAAAAGAACCAGACAATTCTTGGGATGCAGTGGTTTGTATGCACACTTTAGATCATCTCGATGACTATAAATCAGCCATAAAAGAAATGGTTAGGGTAGCTAAAAAGTACGTAATTATTATCCTTTGGCGTAGCTTTGTAGCTGAAGGAACTAACTTAAATGATAGAAATACAATGGGGAAAAAAGAGGGGGAAGAACCTTGGGAAGATACCCATTTGCAAGAATACTCTAAACAAGCCTTAGAGGAAGCATTTAAAGAGGCAGGACTAACTATAGAAGAAACAGCCGAAGGCGAACAGCTTAATTCAGATTCTAGTCATTATAATTTTATGTTTATATGCAAAAAGCAATAGATGTTGGTACACTCCATGTGAGTCAGAAACATATAGATAAAGTAGTCGAAGCCTTGAAGAGCAATAGACTCTCCTATGGCCCAATGACGGCTGAGTTTGAGGATAAATTCTCTAAATTACACAACAATCAGTATGGGGTATTCACAAATAGCGGTACTTCAGCCCTTCAAGCAGCCATACACGCTTTGAAGATAATGGGTAAGTGGAAAGATGGGGATGAGATAATCATTCCCTCAGTGACCTTTGTAGCTACTTACAACGTGGTTATACATAACAACTTAACCCCAGTAATAGTCGATATAGGCAAGGATATTAACCTAAACCCAGATTTGATCGAGGCTGCCATAACGCCAAAAACCCGTGCAATTATGCCAGTCCACCTTTTAGGTAAACCAGCAAAAATGATGGAGATTATGGCGATTGCTAGGAAGCATAAATTGAAGGTTATTGAGGATTCTTGTGAAACTATGTTTGTAGATGGGATAGGATTAGGAGATGTAACTTGCTTTTCTTTCTATATAGCTCACCTTTTGATAACAGGAGTAGGTGGTATGGCTTGTACTAGCGACCAAAAGTTAGCTGAACTTATTCGTAGTTTAATCTTTCACGGCAGGGATAACAAATACTTAAAGATAGATGATGATGATAAATACAATCCGGAAGTAATTGGAGCAAGGTTCAAGTTTAATTACCCGGGGTATTCAAGTAGGGGTACGGAGATGGAAGCTGCCTTGGGGCTGGTAGAGCTAGAAAACTGGCAGGATATGTTAAGTAAGAGGCAAGAAAACGCTAGATACTTATCAAAGCAACTTGGCAACCACCACCCCGATAGTTATTTGGAAAACCACGCTTTTATGATGTTTCCCTTTTTTCATCTGAAAAGGAACGAGTTGATGTTGTATTTAGAGCAGAAGGGAATTACTACTAGAACTATAATGCCACTGATAAACCAACCGTATATTAAGGTAAACAATAGAAATTATCCAGAGGCGTTACGAATAAATAGATACGGATTGTTATTCGGTTGTCATCAAGGACTTACAAAGGCTGATCTTGATTATATTGTAAATTCGATTGAGGAGTTTAATGATAAAACCATCTGAAGTTACGATTATAATTCCACATCTAGGAGCAGATGAACAGCAAGAATATAGTATGGATCAATGTTTGATTTCTTTGAGAGAAACAGCTCCCGAAATTAAAAGGATCGTTGCTATTAATGGCTCGAAGTGTCCTGAAAGGTTTGACCAAGAAGAAGAAGAAACTTTTATCAATTTATCAGAACAAGGTCAATGTAAAGCCGTCAATGCAGCAGTAGCAACAATCAATACCCCTTGGATATTTATTACCAATGATGACATGATATACGCCCCTGGGTGGTGGGAGAGGCTAACAGATTTTTCATGGTTTGGAGAAAAACCAATTGGGTGTGTGTCGCCACAACTCGTGGAGCCAAGAGCAGGAGCACCAACATTTCAAGTACAACCATTTGGTGGAGCTGGTGGGGATTTTGATAAAGAGAAATGGTTAGAGTTTGCAAAGAAATGGGCAGTTGCTACACCTGGTAAATTCCGCACGGGTTTTAATCTACCTTTTATTATAAGCAAAGAGCTTTGGGATTTAATTGGTGGTTATGATATTAACTACGACCCTTGGGGAAGTAACGGAGACAGTGACTTAGAGTACAAGATCAAGTTGGCAGGAGTACAACCTTACCAGAGCATTGACGCCATTGTTTATCACTTCAGCCAGACTAGCGGGACATTCCACCCAGACAACGACACAGCCAGATTTAGAAACTATGCCTACTTTAAAGAGAAATGGGGCTTTGACAGGACGGATGATGGTATTTGGGAGGCTACATTCCGAATACCGACAAAAGAGGAAGGAAGAATTTTCAGTCCAGATTGGGAGGGTAAGTATGCAAATACTTGAAAGACTAGACAAAGAAGCACCAGAGGGAGCGTTTAGTACCTTTGATGCAGAGGTACTTATACCGGAGGTAGAGAAATTAAATGCTGGTGATAGTTATGTAGAAATCGGGGTGGATAAGGGTAGAAGTTTATGGGTTGCCAGTCAAGCTGCAAAAACAGGAGTTTTTCTAGTCGGTATAGATATTAAAGACCCAGTCTTCATTGAAGGGGCGGTATTTAAGCAAGGAAAAAGTGAGGAGATTGCTAAAACTTGGGCAAATGGAAAAATATCAGTGCTTTTCATAGATGGGGATCATTCATACGAAGGGTGTAAAACAGATATTGAATCGTGGTATCCCTACATGAAAGAAGGCGGAGTAATGCTTTTCCACGATTGTGATGAATCTAGTCCTGGGGTAGTCCAAGCGGTAGCGGAGTTTGTGAATACCCATACAGTTAAGAAATGGGAATTGTTTAAGAGAACAGATAAAAATACATCTATGTCTAAGGTACAGTTATGAACTTTGAAGAATTAGATACTCACATAACTAAACATATCCAAGGCGTATTCTCTGAATTTGACGTAATGAAAGAGGAAGCCGAGAAGCTAAAGCCAGGGGATGTATATGTAGAAATTGGAGTAGATGAAGGTAAAAGTGCTAGAGTATTGCACGAATACGCTCACCCTGATGTGTATAAATTATTTATAGATATTCACGATGTAGTGCCCCACGAAAAGAGCATCGGCAGAGCACCTTGGATGGAGCAGGAAGGTATGGTAGGAATAGGTAAAAAGGGATTCTATGTGCATGGAGATGCTGATGAATTTGCCTTTTTTATGGCACGAATTTCTGTAAATTTGATGTTTATTGATGGACACCACGACTATGAATCAGTAAGAAAAAATACCGAAAGGTGGGAAGAAATGGTAAAGCCTAATGGTATAATTCTTTTCCACGACTACGACCATCCAGATGTTAAAAGATGGCTTGATGAGCACTATGGGAATAATAAAGAAGTTATTGGTGGAAAAATTGTGAGGGTGAGGAAATGATGGCTGGATCCCGTTCGGAACATAAATGGCTTAGAGAAATGGTTGACAAGTTCAGTAGTATTTTTGATAATGCGAGAATTTTAGAAATAGGAGCAGCGATTGAGTCAAAAGATGGTGTGTTCCCTAATTGCAGAGAATATTTAAAACTTGATGTTCACGAATCAGCAAATGTTGACATAGTTTCGATTGCTCATAAGTATAAAGGAGAACCAAATTCGTTTGATGCGGTTATTTCTTTTTCAGAACTTGAGCATGATATGTATTGGAAGAAGACCTTAAAGAAAATGTTAGAACTTACTAGACCAGGTGGTTTAATTCTATTTAATTGTCCCTCTAATTGGGAAGAACATGGGACTAATAGAACATCTCCAGAACAATCGTATACAACAAAGATTAGTAAAAAATGGGGAGATTACTATCGTAACGTAACGCCTGATGACATTAGAACTGTTTATACAAATCCAGAGGAATTATTTAGTGACTATTACTTAGGTTTAAATCCTTATGATGATGGTTTTACTTCTTTTTGGGGGATTAAAAGATGACCATAAACTTTGTAGGTAATTATGCCCAAGGATATGTGGGCGAAGAGGCAGACGAAGTACATCTATCCAGAGAACTGGAAAGGCTAGGAAATACAGTCCGTAGGATACCTAGAGATGCCTGGCGTGAGTATGTAATAGAGAACTTTCCCAAAGGTAAGTATGACGTACCAGAGGATTTGAAAGCGGATATAAATATTATCTGTAAATGGCACCATTTTTATGACGGGAGCTTTATTGACAAACTTCGGGGACTATCAGAAGCTCCCGTTTTCTACTGGGTATGGGATTACATGTGGGATCAAGGCTTTCCAGATTGGCATATTAAAATGGCTCAAGCGGCCGATTTATATTTATCAGGAGAAGGAGGACTTTTCCCTGAATATGTAAAACAAGAAGTAAAGCCTTGTTATTTCCAGATGGATGTTTGTGATGGCGATTTGCCTACTTTCAAAGGGTCACCAAAAGAATATGACGTGGTATTTACTGGGAGTTACTTACAGCAAGGTGATAGAGTTCCCTTCCTTAAGGAAATCAATAAGGAAATACCCATCAAGATATTTTCTTGGAATCACGAGGAGTGGAAAAAAGAAGGCTTTGATGCTGTTCCTGCGGTTTATGGTGCTGCATATAATGCGTTAATAGCTAGAAGTAAGGTAGTATTAGGATTTAGTGTCAATCCTAATTGTTGGGGTTATTGGAGTAATCGAGTAGGTAAAGTGCTTCGGGCTGGGGGAAGGTTGTGTCAGCAATACGCCCCAGGAATGGAATTACTGATACCTTGTCCAACTATAGGTTTTTTTAGTACCCCAAAAGAGGCTATAGAAATGTTAAAAGATATACCTGACCAAGATTGTGATAGCGAGCATTGGGAGTATACATCTGCTTGCCGTATGACTCAATTAGGAGAACTAATAGAAAATTATTTAGCGAAAGGAAGAGAATGGAATTCTCTACCATAAAGCATTATTTAAGACCAGAAGGTAGGGGTATTAAATTACATTTGGGTTGCGGTGATTATTGGCTTGATGGTTACATTAATATTGATATTGATGTTTATGGGGGTACTGATATGCTTTGGGACATTAGAAATGGATTGCCATTTCAAGAAAGTGTGGTTGAGATTATCGAAGCCTATGAATTACTTGAACATTTTGATATGTTTGAAGTTAATAAAGTATTAGATGATTGGAAAAGAGTTTTGATTAATGGTGGAAAAATAAGAATAAGTACTCCTGATATGGATGTATTGATGGAAGAATACCCTACTAATAAGGCTAAGGTGATTGAAGATATGTATGGTTATGGCGGGCCTCAAACGCATAAATATATATACACGCAAGAAACATTAAAAACATTATTTGAAAAGCACGACTTTAAAGAAGTAAAAATTGAAAAAGGAGTATTGCCAGAACGTCCAACAGAAGCAAAATTAATACTAGAATGTCAAAAGTAAATCCAAAAGAACTATGGTTCAATACCCCAGACGTACCTACTCTTTGTAGGGGTGGTGGTAACGGGCCAAACCACCCCAGTCAGCTTTATGCGATTAAGAAATATGTAAAGCCTGGTATGAGTTTCTTAGACTATGGTTGTGGTAGTGCCACCACCTTCGAGGCTTTAAAATCTGACGATTGGTATTTACTAAATATACATTTTGATTGGGAAGACAGACCTTATAAACATCTTTTTTATAAGGGCGTAGATGTTATTCCTAAAAATGTTTATTGGTGCGATGAGCAATACCCTGGAGGATTTTTTGAAGTTAATCCATCAATCCACAAAATAGACCAGCTAGATAAAAGCTGGGATGTAGTTTATTCTCGCCACGTAGTAGATCATATGAACTCCTTTGAGGAAGCTATGGATGAGCATTGTCGAGTAGCCAAGAAATTAGTAATAGTCGTGCTTTGGAGGCCGTTGGGAGCAGGTGATGAACATGAAATTAAACATATAGTAGATCAAGGTTACACTTATAAGGACGAATACACTAATGATTATTCACGTAAAAAGGTTATGGAGTGGATTGAAAACAAGAAAGACTTTGAATTGATGGAATTAGCAGAAGGTGTTGGTCAAGAAGTAAAAGGTTTTGATGTATGTATAGTTCTCCGCCGAAAATCTTGATAGTACCTCCCATGAAAGGGTGGTATATGGAAGCTCACGCCGAGTACCTAATTCGGCATTTATCTGATGAGTTTTTTATTGAAGTAGCGGATGTACCCTACCCACCATATACAAACTTCTTATCTAGGTTTCCGGAAACTAATCCTTTTCAGAGGTCGCCTGATGACTATGACCTTATCTTTGTAATGCTGGCAAGCCATTGGGTAATCACCGAAGCGGAAAAGTATAAACATAAAGTCTGTGAAGTATGGTATCAGCCTGGTGAAGGATCTTGGGAAACAATAGCTTGTTACGGTGCAGCCACTCCAAAAGCAGAAGAAGGGTTGAAAGCTAGGTTTAAATGCCATTCCCTAAGGTTTGGTATTGATACAGATTTGTTTAAGCCAATAAAGATGGTTAGAGAAGATGACTTACTCCACGTGGGGATGGTAGGAACTTTATATAACCCAAGACGTGCTGTTCCTAATGTAGTCAAAGCTCTTAAAGATGTTGAAGGAATCAGGCTAATGTTCTTTCCTAATATGGCTCCAAGAGATCAAAAGGAACTGGACGCTATGGGAGGTAATCTAAACTACATTGTAGCGGGAGATAAATACTGGCCTGGGATACCTAATATATACAACCGACTTGATGTGCTGGTTAGAGCCGACCACGACCCTGGGTATTCTTTCCCGACACTAGAAGCAGCAAGTTGCTCCGTGCCTGTTATAGCTACCGATAGCGGTATAGACCATATAATTACCGAGGCTGGTGGGGGAGTATTGATTGAAGGTAATAGAGCCTCTTACTTAGAAGATTTAGATGCAATGGCTGAGAAAATAAAAGAGGCAGTAATTTTTATGAGGGACAACCCAGAGGACAGAAAAGATATGGGTAAATTGGGTAGGCTGGAAATAGAACGGAATTGGACTTGGGAAAAACAATTACCAGCGTGGCGAGAGTTTTTCAGGGAAGGAGTAGCCCGTGCGTATAGCAGTAGCAGATAACACAGGTAAGAAATTCTGTCAGGATATTATTGACCATTGGGAGAAAAAAGGCCATGAGGTTAAATATGAGCGTGGAGCTAGTGAGTATCTGGCACAATGGGCGGATATTTATTACGTGGAATGGCTTGAAGGAAATATCAACTACCTGTGGAAACTATATAATGGAGTAGATGGGGTAAGTAGAACCCCAGATTGGGATAATAACAAGAAGCCAAAGATAGTTTGTAGGATGATAGATTGGGATGTTTGGAACGCTTATGTGCCCTTCTACGAGCAGCAGTACATAGATTTTATTGACCAGGGAATATGTATCGCACCGCACATTGAGAAGTATATTTTGGAGAAAGCTCCTAGCTGGAAAGGCAAGTTGAAATTAATAAGACCAGCCGTGAACTTAGAGAAGTTTACCTTGAAGAAAAAGAAAACTAACGGTTATCAGTTAGGTATGGTGCTTGGGGATATGTGGATGCCGAAGAACCATATGGGCGGGTTGGATATATTTAATACTTTGTATAAAGAAAATCCAAAGTGGCGATTACACATCAGAGGCCAACATGAAGGCGGTACGCCTTACTGGGAAGTGATGTACAATCATTATATTGAAAGTAGGGGATTGAGAAAAGTAGTTACGTTGTACCCGCCTCAAGATGATATGAATACATGGTACGAGAATATAGATGTACTTCTCCACCCAGGTATGAAAGAAGCCTTTTGTTACGCTGTTGGGGAGGCTATGGCTAAAGGTATTACTCCAGTAGTAAATGATTTTTATGGCAGTAGAGATATATGGCCTCACGATTATTTATATCAAACCCATCAAGAGGCGATAGAGATGCTACATTTACCGAAAGAAGAACCTAAAAAACTTAGAAAATACATAGAAGATAACTATTCCATCGAAAGGATGATGCGTGAATACGACAATTTGCTTGGACTTTGACGACCAAGAGGTAAAAGCAGACAGGAATGGTATGAACTATCTGCTATACTGGAAGTCAAAGTACCCTAAACTTAAAGTAAATATGTTCGCCATCCCTGGTCGAATGACGGTGGACTTTATTAAATTACTTGATCCATACAGGGATTGGATTGACCTTTTAGTTCACGGATTTAGACACGATGATAATTTCGAGGTTCTTAAGTGGGATACTAATACAGCTAATATTTTTCTCCAGAGAGCAGAAAATATGGGCTTCTCTAAGATTTTTAAGGCTCCAGGCTGGCAAATCACTTATCCCCAGCCTTATAATGAAACTCCCGATCAAACCAAACCAGTCAACTCTTCCCCCCAGTTGGTATATAACGTTCTCATGGAAAGAGGATACAAAGTGGCGGATCAGCATTACAATCGAGAAAAGCGACCCGAAGGGTTACTTTCATACTGTTCTTGCAATCCCTTGATGGTTCACGGACACGTAGAAGATATAAATGTATCAGATCCCAAAGGTAGAAATGGGATGAGGCAGATGGAAGAAGAGTGGGATCCTTTTCCTTGGGATGAAAATACCGAGTTTTTATTGATACGAGAATTGTCGGGGGAACAATTAAAATGTCAAAACCAGTAAAGAATAAAATAAAAACTATCTGTAGTTTCTGTAAAAAAGAATTTCTAGATTGGATTTCTAACAAGCGTCAGTTTTGCTCACGTAAATGTTGGTACAAAAATAAAAGTAGGTTACTTGGGGAAAAAGCACCTAATTGGAAAAATGCTAAAACCCCTCACAATGGCGGATATAATATAATTATTCGCAACGGGAAGGTTTATCTGGAACATCGCTGGGTTATGGGACAGCATTTAGGTAGAGAATTATTACCTACAGAGCATATACATCATTCAAACGGTGATAAGAAAAATAATAATATAAGTAATCTAGAATTACTAACAGATTACCAACATAAGCGTATACATATGTTAGGAAATCAGAGAGCAAGGAGAAAATAATGCGTCAACTAGCAATCGTTTTGCCCTATATTCGTGATGATTACGTAGGTAAGTGTTTGGACACAATGTACAAACATACTGAGAAGGATAGTTTTTATGTTATTGGGGTAGATCAAACAGTCAACGGATATTACGATAAAAGATTTCACCTATATCTACGTCCAGCACGCAATCTAGGCTTCGCAAAAGCCGCTAATGAAGGCATTATACACGCTGTAAGATGGGGTATTCCGTATATAGGAGTACTTAATGACGACACGGAATTCATGGGAAGTAAGTGGTTTCAAGGAATATTAGATGAATTTGCTACTGATGAGAAAATACTTGCAGTATGCCCTGAGAGTCCCCGTGTGCCTTTGTGGGGCTATGGTAGAGATCATGGTGAGTATATTGATATAATAGAATATAAGGAGGAATATACAGAAGAAGATTGGAACTATCTTTGCAGCGGAAACTATGAAGATCTCAAAGAAAGAGTTAGCGACATACCAGAGGCTTTTCCTCTTATCAAAAGAGGAGTTATCGACGCTATTGCAATGTGGTTTCCTGTCTTCAAGAGAGAGTTCTTTGATTTAGTAGGTTATTTCGATGAGAAGTTTTACCCTGGTGGGGGGGAAGATTATTCACTCAACGCCAGAGCCTACTCTTGTGCTTGGCCAGATGAAAGAGATGAGTGTGATGATAGATTTCATTATCGTCTAGTATCATCAATGAGATCATGGGTCTGGCACTGGTGGGGTAAGAGCAAAGATGAGGCAGCTAGTTTACCAAAGGAATTAAATATATTTGATGAAAAACTGCGTTGGAATAACTTAGATGAACTCTGGCCACCAGAACTTAATCAAGGTAGAAAAATGGATCCCTGGGGCCACTATAAAGATGATAATGGAATTAGACGACCATTTAAAAGAGTAAAAGAAGTTCATATAGAACCCCTTTAGGAAGGTACTTAGATTTAGGGGCTTAGTCACGGGAGTACCTTCCGCTGAGCCCCTAAATAAGTTATAATTAAATTATGTTATATTTCATCCCTAATGGCCCCTCACCAACAATTGCAGCTCAAGCGGCGGTTACTACAGGCACGGCAATTAAGACAATGCTTCAAGTGAAGCTGAATGCCTTGGCAACTAATACAGCTAAAGTAGTGGAGTGGGGAATTTCCTTTGATGGTAGTGCAGCAGCAACACCTACAGGCTTTCCCAAATAGCCTTTGAGTATATTGTACTTGGGCCTTACGCACTGCCTAGTGGGTTTCCAAAGTTTGGGAAGTCTTATATAGTAAAACAGGGCGTTAATAGAGCTGGGAGCTACTAATTCATATCTAGCGTGTACAATTAATCTATGCCACGTCTACTACTACATCCAGCTCAACATCCACTTCCACTACGAGTACCACTAGTAGTACGTCAACGACAAGCACCACATCCTCGACTACTACTAGCACCACGACTACGAGTAGCAGCACCAGTACCACGACTACCGTTCCTTACCCAATAAATGTAGAGAGGAGCGACCTAGTGATAGGTGTTGGGGTATAATCTAATAAAGGAGGTAAATATGGCAATAACATTTAAAGGTCGTTTCAGAGAACAATTTAATGTTCTTTCCTCTGAACAAAAAAAGTTTATTCGAGCTTTAGCAAGGGTAGGCGATGGTCAGGATATAGGTACTCTAAACAACACAGCCGTATTGGCCGAAATTGTAAAAGAAGACAGTACTTTCACGGCTGAGAAACTCTCAAATACTATAGATTCACTTAGGTGTATTCACTAATGTATGGCAGTAATATTTAACGACACCTTTACAGAGGCTTCTAATACAACCTTAGCTTCTCATACTCCTGATACAGGAACAGGTTGGACTAGTCTAATTTCTATTGATAGTTCCACGATGACAGTAGTGGCGGCTGATGATACTTGCCAAGAAGGAACAGGTGGTCTTAGTGATGGTGTTTTATACACCGCTGACGCTACTTACGCAAGTAAGTTATACTTAGAGTATGGCAAGAATTTGGTTGTCAGGCTTTGAACTTCAATCTGTAACTGCTGGTGTTGAGTGGTCAACAGTTGTAGGTTCTCCAACAATAAACACTACTATTAAACGAAGTGGTGCTGCTTCATTGAGAGCTAACCCTTCTGGTGCTACTGCTTATGTAACTAAGCAAATCCAAGCTAATGGTGGATCAAACTACATCTATGTTAGGGCTTGGGTTTATATCGCTTCTGCCCCTGCTGGTCTTACAACCATTCTTAAATTACCAGAGGATTTAGATGTTGCTGGTGACGGATGTTCGATTCGCTTAAATGCTAATCGCACACTTGAATTTTGGGATGATAGTGATCCTGTACAACTTGGTTCTGACAGCTCAGCATTAGCTTTAGATACTTGGCACATGATTGAAGTACATGTAGCCACAGATGGGGATAGCCTTGAAGCTAGGTTGAATGGAACTGAATTTGCCTCTGGTGCTGGAATGGCTGGAATTGTTGATTCCCCTCAATCTATATTCTTGGGTGTTATAGATTCTGCTACATGCGACCTTTACTTTGATGATGTAGCCATAAACAATGTAACTGGTGCAACTCAATCCTCTTGGCCTGGTTTAGGGAAAATTGTCCACCTACGACCCAGTGCTTCAGGGGATGCAGCAGCGACAGCAGGATTGTTCTCTGATGTAGATGAAACCCCACCTGATGACGCAAGCTTTATAGAAATAGATGGGAATGAGAATCCAAGTTATAACTGCCCTACAAGTGACAGTGTTGGGATAGGTTCGACTGATACGATTGTTTTAATTGCTCCTGGTATAAGAATAAAAGGAGAAACCGCAAATAATTGTATTTACCAAACCCTGATTCGTTCAGCTTCAGGAGGTACTACTCAACAAAGTGCAAATGTAACCATTGGCAGTACTTCTTTTAGCACACATGATGATACCCAACCTGCGGTCTATAAACTAGTTGCCTATGTAGATCCAACAACAACAGTAGCCTGGACTCCTACAGGTACAAATTCCATTGACAATATGCAGATCGGGATAGATGGGATTGACTCTACTCCTGATATGTGGATTTCTACTTTGTGGGCAGCAATTGAATATATCCCAGCAGCAGTTACAACTTCTACTTCGACTAGCACCAGTACGTCTACATCTACCTCGTCTAGTACCAGTACGACCACCTCGACGTCAACCACAACCACCAGCAGTAGTACAAGTACATCCACAACTACCACCAGTACCTCTACAAGTACTACCACCACATCTACCTCAACTACGACAAGTACCACTACTACCAGTACTAGTACCTCTACTAGTACATCAACAACGACGAGTACGACTACTACCTCCTCGTCTACATCTACGACTACGACAAGCTCGAGCACAAGTACTACCACGTCTACAAGTACGACTACTACGTCATCAAGCACCAGTACTAGTACCAGTAGCTCCACCAGCACGTCAACTACGAGTACCAGTACGTCAACCTCAACCTCGACTTCCACGTCAACAACGACCACCAGTTCTAGTACTAGTACCACAACGACTAGCACCAGTACGTCTACATCTACCTCGTCTAGTACCAGTACGACCACAACTTCGTCATCGACTACAACAAGTACTAGTACGAGTACTTCTACGACTACAACTTCAAGTAGCACTAGTACCACCACCACCAGTACTAGTACATCTACGACTACTTCTACTTCAACCAGTACTACCACCACATCTACCTCTACGACGACAACTAGTTCCTCAACGTCTACTACTACGAGCACGTCAACAAGTACGTCTACTACTACGACATCTAGTTCTACCAGCACTAGTACAACAACCTCAACGAGTACTAGTACTACCACCACTAGCAGTTCTACTAGTACTAGCACCAGTACATCAACATCAACAAGTACTACGACCACGTCTAGTTCCACCAGCACCACGACTTCAAGTAGTACCAGTACAACAACTACTTCCAGTTCGACGTCAACAACATCTACTTCAACTAGTACTTCTACCTCAACGTCTACCAGTACCACTACAACCTCTACCTCAACATCAACTACAACAACTTCCACGTCAACGACGACGAGCACATCTACATCTACGTCAACGACTAGCTCTAGCACCTCTACGACTAGTAGTACTAGCACTACTACTACATTAGCTCCATCTGAAGTATTTGTACGACAGGTAGTTCAACCGACATTTAAGCTTGCAGTGGTAGATGCAGTGAGTCCAGATGTACAGCGATCTCTTCAAAGCAAGTTTGAGTTGGTAGTTTTAGCAGTAGCGGGTACAACAACTTCTACCTCTACGACTACTACCTCAAGTTCTACTACAACTACATCTTCTTCCACGTCTACCACAACAACAAGTAGCAGTACATCGACGTCTACGTCTACTAGCACATCAACCACTACTACTAGTAGCTCAACATCAACTACGACCTCTACGAGTACAACGACTACTTCAACCTCAACTTCCACGAGTACAACAACGACTAGTTCCAGTACTTCAACAAGTACAAGTACTACTACGACATCTTCATCTACCAGTACTACTACAACATCTAGCTCTACTAGTACAAGTACAACCACCACTAGTAGTAGTACGTCGACAAGTACAACTACGACCAGTAGTTCAACTTCAACAACTACTACCAGTTCGAGCACAAGTACAACTACTACAAGTTCGAGTACTAGCACATCAACAACTACTACGATTACTTCTACCTCGACCTCAACAACTACTACATCTACTTCAACTACTACCACCTCGAGTTCAACAAGTAGTTCTACTAGTACAACAAGTACATCATCTTCAACTTCAACTACCACTACTTCTTCGAGTACTTCAACTAGCACTTCTTCAACTTCAACTAGTACATCTACCTCTACTACCACAACCTCGAGTAGTACTAGCACTTCAACGACGACCACCTCTAGCTCGACTTCTACTAGTTCATCAACTAGTACAACCTCGACTAGTTCATCAACTTCAACTACAACTAGTACAACTACCACAGTGCCAATTACTAGCACTAGTACATCTAGTTCAACGAGTACTTCTACCTCTACTACAACCTCAACTACAACGACAAGTAGTAGTAGTTCGACCACTACGACTACGTCAACGAGTAGTAGTACGACTACTTCTACTTCCACTACGACCACATTTCCATATCCAATTAATGTAATTGGTGTAGATATTATGATAGATATACAGAAGCCTCAAATTAATATAGATGTAGATTCGGCAGAAGATACTATTATTGACGTGACTGATTCTGATATACAAATAGATATTGAAAAAGAGCCTGAACTTGATATAGATAGTAAAGTATAATACAATAAAACTATGGGCAATAAACCTGTAACTATTGCACCTCTTCTTAAAACTAACACTATTGAAGGATTTGAGACTCAAAATACTCTCACGATAGATGGAAGTGGTAATGATTTACTTCTAAAAGGTGGTGATGCTACTGTGAATGTAGCAACTGGTAATATCACCATAACTGACGCAGATATTAGTCTTACTACATTAGGAGATGATAATTATTCTATCTCAGGTTTTATTGGAGCTGACTATGGAATAAGAATAGCAACTTTTGCAACAGCAAATAATAGGAATGTTACCCGAACAGATGCTATTATCTTTGCTAACGCAACTAGTAAAGGAATAACTATTAATTTACCTTCCACTAACCTCAGTGCTGGAAGATTAATTTTTATCAAAAAGACTGATTCTTCCTCAAATCAAGTAGCCATAATTCCAACTGCTGGTTTTACTATTGAAGGAAATACATCGGAACAACTGACTGCTCAATATCAAGGTTTATTTATCTGTTACGATGGAGCATCTACTTGGTATAAATTAAATAATACTTCCGTAATAAGTGGAACTACAACCTCTACTTCCACAACCACCACGTCTACTACGACCACGTCAAGCAGTACAACTACTACTTCTTCAAGTACAAGTACTACAACCACATCGTCTTCAACTTCGACAACTACTACAAGTAGTTCCACTAGTACATCGACTTCTACTAGTACAACTACTACTGCATGATATAATTAACTTATGGCTACACCAACAGTTTATACTCCGAGAAGATTAATAATCCCAGCATTACTGGGAACGACTAACCAAAGGTATTATGTTTCTCCAGCTTCTCCAAGTTTAGGAACTCAATTAAAGGAGATTATTTTAACAAATGTTACTGGAGTAGGGGGTATTACGGCGACAGTATTTCTAGTTGAAAGCGGAGCGTTTCCTAGTAATAATAATAGAATTATTTCCACAGTTACTATTCCAACCACAGGTATTCCTTTGATCGTTGAGTTCGATGGGTTATATATGAATGCAAGTGACGAAATTTATGCTCGGGCTAGCACGGCAAATGTCATAACTATTCACCTCTCAGGAGTAGAGTTATCATGAGAAAAGTAATAATATCCAATTCGGTACTAACTGACGATTCCTACAAGACGAACCTTTCGTCTGCTTATTCCTCTGGTACAGCCTTGACTGTTTACTCTAATGCCTCTTTTGCGGTTAATGATTTTGTAGTAGCGGGGGAGATAGGTGAAGAGCTTACCGAAAACAGACAAATTTCTACTGTATCTGGTAATGAAACCATAAATATAAATTCAGCCTTTAGGTTTTCCCATCCAAAAGACTCACCATTATACAGGGTTCATTGGGATTTTATTTCTATAGAAGGTAGAAGCAGCAGTGCTGGGGTATTTGCTGAGCTTACCGAGATAGGTATTCAATGGGATCACAAGGATACCATTTACTATCACTCTGCTGGTACGAGTACTTGGGAATATAGGTTTAGATTTAAAAATTCAAGTTTACTTACCTATTCAGAGTATTCACCGACTGTTACAGGTACAGGTTACACAAGGAACTCCCTTGGACATATACTCCGTCAGATAAGGAAAATAATCCAAGATAAAGAGAGAAAACTGGTTACAGATGATGAGATTATCCGCTTTATCAACCAAGCTCAAGACATAATCCAAGGAGTAAGACCAGATTGGTGGTTCCTAAGAAATACTAATTCAGCTACCACTACTACTGCGGGAACAAATCAATACGCTTTACCTTCTGGTGTTGGAGTTAGAGGCACAGTAGATACTATTCTTTACAACTATGATGATGGTACTACTAATGAACTATACCAACTAAAGTTTGTTCCCCGAATAGAGTTTGACTACCTAGCTCGTGACCAAAGAAATGATGACACTATAAGGGATGACTATGTTCAACATTACACAATAGAGGAAGGCGATTCTACTTCCGAAGCAGGTTACTACAGGGTATGGCCTATACCTAAAACTACAGGTCGAGGTACATTTACAGTCCGTTACTTTGAAGAGATGACTGACCTTGATGATGTAGCTGACGAAACCCAAGTACCTATACCAGCGATATTGGAAGATTACGCTATCGCTATGATTGAAAAGATACGAGGTAGGGAGGAAATAGCCAAGGTATATGAGGATAGGTTCTGGGGGCCAGCAGGCAAAGTACAAGATAGACGATCCCTTACTGGTATTGCTTTGCTTGAACAACTTAATAGTAAGCAGAAACGACCTCAAGGCCAGCCTAGAAGTCTTAAAACTTTTAACGGTAGACAGGCTTTGCGTAGATTATTCGGTAATACGGTAATAGATAGAGATCAATGGAAAGAAGATTTTTGGTGATAACTTATGCCAGATAACGAACAGGAATACTCTATCGAAGACATGTCGGGAGGTACGAATAGGAAAGTTAGTACCTTCCAGCAGAGAAAAAATGAATTTACGCATACCTTAAATGCAACATTCAATACTATTATCGGCGGTATAAGTAAGAGGCTTGGTACCAGTCAAAAGGGTAGTGACCTAACTAGTACGACAAGTACAAGTACCAGTACCAGTACCACAACGACTAGCACTAGTACGTCGACATCTACTAGTACTACCACTTCAACAACCACTACGAGTACCAGTACAACCACTACCAGTACCAGTACCAGTACTACAACAACCGCCTAGGGGGTAATTATAGCTTCAAGCAACGGGCTTAAAGGACATAATAAAAGCGACGGGACAAATACACTTTTGGCTGTGTATGGAGGAGATATTGTCAACGTAGTTACTGGGGCTGGTTATGGTCAGAGTATTACCAGTAGCAACAAAGCCGAGTTTGAAGTCTTTTTAGACAGAGCTTGGTTTGTAAACGGGGCCAATGCCAATAGATATTTTGATGGCAGTAGCTGGACTACTACAGGCAACGAGTTAAGGTTTCCTTTACCTAGATTTATTAAGAGGTTCAAGGATAGGCTATATGTGGCCTATGTAACTATTCTCAACAATGATTATCCCTCTCGTGTCTGGCATTCAGACTTACCAGAAAATGACGCTAGCGGTTTCAATCTTACTTGGGGTTACGAAACTCAGACTAACTTGCAACAATCAGTTGACAACAATAAGGTTATTTCACCTGGTGCTCAATTTAAAACGTACAATATAAAAGTAGGTGACCCTTTTATTATTACCACTGGGCCAAACGCTGGTGCTTATAATGTAGCGGGGGTGCAATCTGAAACTGAAATTACTCTTACGGAAAACTTAGCAGTATCTGACCCTGCTGATACTTACTGGGTGGGGGGTAACTGGTTTGATGTGGCTACAGATGATAACGATGTTATCACTGGGTTTGGTGAGAATAGCGACAGGTTGCTTATCTTCAAAAGAGATTCAGTCCATCGCTACGATGGCAATAGCCTTAAGCAAATAAAGGGTGTGCCTGGTACTACTAGCGGTAGAAGCGTAGTAAACATACGGGACTTTACTTTTTACTTTCACCGCACTGGTATCTACAGATTACAAGATGCTGTCAACGCTACTCTTCTTTCTCGGCAGATTCAAGCATACATTGACGGGATTGATTCCGCTTTCTTTGACGATGTCGTGGCTTGGAAGGTAGGGGAAGATAGGTATAGGTGTTTTGTAGGAAATATTACCAACAGTGATGAAGATATTTCTCTTACCAATGCTTACCTGGAATATGATTTGGCTACCCAGACTTGGGCAGTGGGTACTTATCCAGTATCAATTACCGTTGCTACCGATTTTATTGAGTCCCAGGCTAAGAATATATATTTCGGTACCACCACCGACGAAGTATTTCAAGACAATACTGGAAACGCTGATGGTACTACCGATATAGAATGGCAGGCAGAAACCGCTTGGCATTTTCCTTTTGGTACTACTAGCGAGAATTTATTCACCAGAGTACGGCTATTTACCCGTAATGGTAGGGGCATAAACGTAAAGTATAAACTCTATGGGGTGGGGACAAGTACCAAAGGGAGCCAAACTATTAGTAAGGACTGGCTACCACTAGGGGATATAGAGGATTATATTACCGAGTTTGACATCTCTCCTAACAAAGAGAACAAAGGTAAGGGGGTAAAGTTTTTATTTAGTGAAATTTCTAGTAACGTACCACCAGTGGTAGAAAGAATAGATGTTTATGGTAGACCAATCAGTGGGAGGCTGAAAGAATAAATGGCGTGGCCAGACCTAGGCTTTGGGAAAGAGTTAGAACGACCAGTACCAACTACCAGCGAGAGGGCTGAAGCTGATACTGAAATGGTTAATCCAAGTAGGTTTAATACCGACCTGGTTGCTTCAAGAGACGGTAGTCTGCAAATAGATTTACTTAATAATAAAATTACCAAGAGTGACGGTAGAAGGATAAGGCAACTGCAACCACCCGTTGATTTAATAGTAGCTTTAGATGGCACAGGAGATTTTGGGGATTTGCAAGAAGCAATAGAGTATGCCAAACAGATTGGTGGCGCAACCATATTTATTAAATCAGGAACGTATCGTCCTAGAACCTTTTTGGCCCTGTATGATAATATCCACTTGATAGGACAAGATCCAGAAACTGTAATTATAGATTTTAGTGCTGTCCTATTAAATAGCAACCAAGCAGCAGTTTTTGCTGGTGGAGAGGAGCTTACAAATAGTGGGGCCATATCTGTTTCTAATAATAGTACCGTTGTTACTGGTACCGCAAATTTTGCTAATGCTGGCGTTCAAGAGGATGACGTTGTCTATATCAATGCTCATCCTTATCGAGTCAATTCTGTTTCTAGCAGCAGCCTTATATTAAAAGAAACTTACAGGGGAATAAGTGTAAGCGCTGATATTTACGCTATATTAAGACCACGTAAAAATATTACCCTCCAAAATTTTACCTTACTAAGTAATCGAGGTGGAACCAACAATGGCGGATTGCTGTTTACTTGGTGCGAAAAATTAAAGGTAGATAAAGTAAAAGTAAGGAGTTTTTCTGGACATGGGTTTACGGTGGAAAGTTGTTTCAACTTTAGTTTTTATGACTGCGAGGCTCATAATAACAATACTGGCTTTGAAGTTCACGATGAGTCTGCTGGTGATAGGGTAACAAACGGTGCTTTTGTTAATTGTTATAGCTGGGGAAATTCTAACCGAGGTTTTAATTTAGATGGGGTTAGCATTGTAAGAACCATAAGTTGTACTGCTAACGGTAACAATTTAGGAATTAGAATTAAAGGAGATGAAATTGTAGTCAGTGATTGTCATTCTGAATTTAATGTATTGGATGGAATTAGAATAGATACTTCTATTTATAATAGAGTAATTGGTAACAACTGTTCCTCTAACGCAAATGGTATTGTTTTGACAGGGGCCAACCAGAATAACACTGTTGTGGGAAATATCTGCGAACTTAATGCTAGCGACGGTGTGAATATAGGTGGTTCTAGTGAAGGTAACACCCTTACAGGCAATCAACTTGTTGCTAATGAAAACTACGGATTACTTATTCAATCTGGTGGCACCGACACGATTGCCACCGGCAATTATATTGCTGGTAATACTGTTGGCGCTATATCTGATTCTGGAACTAACTCTATAATTAGAAATAATGGCTTAGAAACTATTGCTGCTACCAATACTATCAGTGACGCTACGGTGACTGCTACAGCAGAGGGAAGTGCTGAAACTATTGCTTCACTTACTTTTACTGCCCCAATCGCTAGCAAATATAGAATAAGGCTTTGGGTGAGACACGAGAATAGTGATATCCAAAGAAACTTTATAAAAATACAGGATGGCTCAACTAATTTGAATGAAGGTGTAAGTGGTAATACTCAACAAATGGTATTGGAACTTGTAGTTTCAACGGCAACTGTTGGTGAATCTCAATTTATGGAGTATATATCCACCGAACTTAGTGCAGGAAGTCACACGCTTAATGTTAAGTGTTGGGTATCTGGTATAACTGGCACCATCAACCTTCTTTATTTAGAAGTAGAAGCATTACAAAGTTAAACTTGATATAATTAAAAGACATGGATGCATATATACGAGTAACATCAGGCCCAAATACATATTACTATACAGGTAGTAGTCCTGCTTCTGCTTATGCTGCGTTCAGACAACAAACTGGTAGGACAGGAAGTTTTACTCCTATTAGTCAAGCAGCGTTTAATTCTGGATTGGCTAAGTTTGGTTATACTCCACAGGGTACTCCTGCAAAAGCAGCACCTAAACCAGTAGCAAAACAAGCAGCACCCACCCCACCACCAGATCCGGTTAAACTGTTTGCAGACAGTATAAATAAACAAATAGATGCTTATAAAAAAAGGATAGGGGAATTTAATACAAAGAATCCTTGGAGTTTTGATGAGGAATTAGCACGGCAAACCAGCCTAGTCCAACAAGAAGTTGACCCTAAGTATCAACAAAAGTTATCTGACTTCTTACAAGGAATAGAAACCCAAAGAAGTAGAAGTGTGGAAGATGAATCAAACTTATTATCAGAACTAAAAGCCGATACTCAAAGTTTCACTGGTAGGGCTAAACTAGAACTAGATAGAGCAGTTAATGCCAGTAGGGAAGGTTTTAGTGATGCGGGGCTGTTCTTTAGTGGACGAAGACTGAGGGAAGAGGGTACAATAGAAGAAGAAAGTGACTTTCGTTTGTCTGAATTTCTAAGGGGACAACAATCTAGGGAACGGGATGTTAAATTAACAGGTGCAAGAAGCTTAGAAGACTTGGCTAGAGAAAGAACCCTTGGGGAAAGAGGCTTATTAGAAGAGAAAGCCACTACCATTGGTGGGTTGGCAGCAGGTAGAACTGGAGAAGCTGAACAAAGAAGAAGATTAGAACAACTACAGTTCATTGGGCCGGAATTATTAGGTGTAGAAAAATTCTTGAACGTAGAGAATCAATTATTAGGTAGATAATATGGCAACACTAGCGGACGTAGAATCACAACTATCTGAAGCAAGAAGGTTAGAAGGAATAGCTGGTGCCTCAGCAGCAAAAGCAACTACCCTACCAGACTTGCTTGGTGAAGCAGTGAGAAAAAAGTTTGGTCAAGAAAATCCCTTGATTCAAGAACGAGAACAGCAGTACAAAACTTTTCTTGGATTACCTAGTAGATTACCAACAGCCCAGCAGTTTTTACCCCAAGGACAAGGGCCAAATGTAATACTGGATCCTTTGGCAGCCGAAGATATTAGATTGAAGCAAAGAGCAACCGCTTTAGCACCGCTAACAACCTCTAACTTTTTATTAGGGCAAACTTATGGCGGGTTAGCTGATATAGTTGGGGCTGCTTCTAGGTCTTACCAAGCTCAGGTTATGGCTCAACAGCAGGCGGCCCAGACAGCTCGGCAATCTGCTCAAGATGCCTTTGAATTATTTAAGTTTCAGGAGCAACAAAGACAGGCAGCAGCGGCAGCCGCAGCCGCAGCTCAAAACGATTTATTTAATCAGCCCCCCGCTGGTGGTGGACAAAGACAACCAGTAAATATACCAACAGCATTTAGGGAATCAGTACTACCTTATGCACGGAGCTTTAATCAAGCCATGCAAATAATAAACCAATTTCAAAACTTGACCCCACAAGAAAAGAAAACTCTTACATCTATGGCACAAAAATCATACCAACAACCAACAGTTACAGCCCCCTCACCTACCCGTCCTAGCCCCTTAGAGGTTGGGGGAAGGAGTGCTTTGGCCGCATTTTTGCCTGGGCCTCTTGGTAGTATTGCTTCGGGACTAACCAGCTTCTTTGGAAGGAAATAAAAGATGCCTATATATTTAGATGAGCTACAATCAGTAATAGGACAAAAAGCTGGTCAACGGCAAGGGGGTTTTGTACCTCTCCCACAGCAAGCATTACAGCAGCAACAACAGCCCCAACAACAAAACTTTCTGCAAAGATTCAATGTATTACCTACCGTTGGTGCTATTAGTGGTGCTATTGGTGGTAGTTTCCTAGCTCCAGGAGCAGGAACTATTGGTGGCGGTGCTGCTGGTGCTGGACTTGGAGAGTTATTAGAGCAGATATTATTTAATAAAGGTAAGTTTAATGTTGGTGGTTTAGCTGCAGAAACAGCTTTGGGTGGGTTAGGTGGAGTAGCAGGTAGATTATTGGGAGCAGGTAGAACAGCAGCTACAGCAGGTAGGGTGGCTGGTGAAGCAGGGGAGGAATTAACTAAAAGAGGGTTAGCAAAAACTGTGGCCGCAGGTGCTAGAAGAGCCATACTTAAACCAGAAGCCACTGGGCCTTTCTTTACGGAACAACAAGCTAAGATAACAGGGACACTGGCAAAACAAGGTTTACGGGGATCACCTAGAGCCATTGGAGAGCAAATACCAAATAAAATACGTGCTTTGTCTAGTCAAGCTAAACAGCTTATTAAAGATACTGGTGTTCGTATTGATGAGCCTACATTAAAAGCCAAGCTTCTTTCTGGCGCTTCAAAAGCACCTGAGTTTAATCAATTTAATAAATCTCAAGTTAAGCTCTTAAATTCTGAAATAGACGATTTAATAGCTAAAACTGGAGGCAAGATAGAAAATATTAATGACTTTAAACTTGGTCTTGGTAACGATCTAAAACCTGCTTTCAGAATAAGAAGTGGTGAGCTTGCTAGAGCAATGAGTGATAGAGAATCAGCAAAGATTGCTCTTTGGGATCAATTAGATGATATTATTACAGGTGTTGCCCCTGACGCTAAAGATATAACAACCACAATATCTACTTTGATTCAAGGGTCTGGCGGAATAGAAAAGGCAGCCGAAACAGGAGTAAGAATACCAGTACCATTTGCAGGAAGAGTAAGACTACCTGATGTTATTGGCAGACCTATTCAGGCAGCGGTTGAACGAGGGGCTGGTGCCATAGAAGGTGCGGGAGTTGAAGCTGCTATCCCTTCTGCTTTAGGCAGAGCTACAAGAGCTACCGCAGGACAACTAATTCCTAGAGCTTTAACTGGTTTCGGAGGAACTCAAGCTGAAACAGGAATTCCCCAAGAAGCACAGTTAGGGGCTTTCGGGGCCGAGGCAACTCCCCAACCTTTGGGTACAGAACTTACTCAACAGCAACCTTTAATCACAAGAGAGCAAGCATTTCAATTACTATTATCTGGAGCGGAGCCTTCCTTAGTAAATGCTTTACTAAAAGTGGGTGGCCCACAAGCCCTGCCTAAGCCTTCACCTGGTGCTCAAGAAGCGTTATTAGGATTGACTACGGGAGCAGCTATTTTACAACAGCTTAAAACTTTGAAATCACAAGTACCTTCAGGTGGCTTGGGAGCTTATGGAGCTGCTTTAGGTAATATTATTCCTGGTGTACAGCTACATCCTCAAGCGGCTACCTATGAAGGACTAAGAAAATCACTAGGTACCCAACTTGCCAGAAGTATAGCAGGGGAAAAGGGTGTGGTTACTGATGCAGATGTAGCTAGAATCCACGCTGGAATACCTAGTATATTTGATACCCCAGAAGTCTCGGCACAGAAATTTGCAGCATTAGAAAGTTTTATGCAAAATAAACTACAAGGGCTTCAGGCATTTCCTACTACTGGAATAGACACTGAAGCAATATTACAGTCCTTAACAGGAGGATTTTAATGTTTGACTTATCTTCAACAACAAGCTGGATTTCGCTAATTACCGCTTTAGGGCTAGGTATTGCTTTTTTTGTTTACCAGATAAGACGTAATGACCTTAAGCTCCTTAGAGATTCCATAGACGACCTGACTAAAAGAGTAGAGTATCTTGAAAAAGAAAATAATAGATTAGAGAGTGCCTACAAAGATGTTAAATTTAAGAAAGACTACTTAAAACAAATAGTCTTGCAGGCTTTGTCTCAAAAAGATAGTATTGAAAGTACGTTGGGTAAGGAAATAAGAGAGCACTTAAATAAGTGATAGATGATATAATACTAATATGGCCATACGTTTAGGCCCTATCTTTGAAAAGAATAAAAAGTTCCCCATCACTAGAACCTTTCAAGACCATGTCAAACAAAACCCGAATACCGATTACGGGATAGACTTTGCTACACAAAGTGGAACTGGACTTTTATCACCGTTCGATGGTAAGGTAATAGTGACAAGATTTGAAGCAGGAGGCTTTGGCTGGCGGATAGACATCAAAAGCAAAGAAGACCCAGCTTATAACTCAATTTATGCTCACAATAAGAGCTTTACAGTCAAACAAGGTCAAGAAGTTAAAAGAGGACAGCTTGTTGCTTACTCGGATAATACTGGTCTTTCCTTTGGTAGTCATCTTCACTTTACTGTTCAGCATAATGGAGTTCCTGTGGACCCTGCAAAGATCCTTGGCTTCGGAGAGGCGGAAGTGAGCGATCCGGTAGAAATCTACAAAAACATATTTATTACATTGATGGCTCGTTGGCCCGATAAATACGAGATTCAGTCGTTCACCAACAGTAAACAGAATCCTTATACCTACGCCCAGAAGCATGTGTTACCTATTCGTTATGTTTCCAAGACCCAATATGTAACTGACACCACAAAACTAAAATCTGAAGTAAATACTCTAGCTACTAAACTAAAGGCTATAGAGGCCATTGTAGTTTCCCAGAAGGCTGATCTAGTAACCGCAGCTAAAAATATCCAAGAGTTAAAAGAAATGAACAAAATGCCTGTATTGGTACCAGAGAAACCAGCTATCCCACGAGTAACTAAAAATGATGGTATATTGTCTAGTTTCTGGAAACGTTTACAACAGAAGTTATTTAAATGAGAGAAGGTGAAATATAAATCATGGAACCATTAACAACTACAGCCGCAATAATTGGTGTTACCCAGTTCGTTAAACTTTTAGCTAAAGAGGCTATTGGTTACGAATTTGCTGGTGCTTATACGGTTGTTTTAGCGGCAATAGTAGCAGTTGTTTTATCCTTTGTTTCACTTGACTCACAAATCGTTCAAGCAGTTTACGCAGGTGCGGTAGCAGTCGGTGGATTAACAGGGATAGAAAAGATAGCTGCGGTTACTAAGAAATGATCTACAAATCAGAACGTCGGGTCAGGAAGCCTCGTTTATCGGGGCTTTTTGGTTTTAGTAAGAAGTAACCAAAGTGTGGCGGAGAGGGGAAGTTCCGCCTGCCATGTGGACTTCTTCCCCTCTCCTAGAGCAAGCGAGGACTCGTAAGCTGGTGGCGGGAAAATACTATCCTCGCTGTGCTTTCCCAAAATAATACCTGACCAAGATATGTTCTGGTCGGGTAGTTACTACTCTTGTGTCTCCATTTTCCTTTTTAATCTCGAAAGATATTTCAATGTCAGCCCCCAAGTGATCCACCTGTTCGGTCAAATTCTGAAAGACCTTTGGGGGAAGGAAACAGAACAATATTCCCTTGTTGGTGAGCAGGGCACAGTCTATCATCGAAAGCCCTCCGTATGATTTGTTGAAGAAGCCACCACTGCCACAGCACATACCCTAAAAACCCGCCAACTATGGCTGCAACAATGTAGGTTTTCACTTACTCCTCCTTGAGATTAACCTTCCGTATCGTAGGCCAGCTTGGGTTATCATCTTACCTGCTCCTAATTTTCTATTTAATTTTCGGGCATTGCTTTTACCACAAAGCAATAGGTGCCAGCCTACGACACCAAAGGTCAATTATATATTTCTTCATGTATAGAGTGCTTGTCACAATTCCAAAAAACTTCCAGTATCTCATCCGTTCCTTCTTTAAATATACTAAATGTCCGTCCTTCTTCTTCCTTTTTTCTTACTGCTTTACATCTATGACAGTTCTTCAGTTTCTTCAAAGTTGCTTCGGTTATTTTCATTAAGCCATTCCATAAATTTCTCTAATTGACGAATATGGGTAGGATTATTCTTGTCAAGAAAAACCACCCAAGAATTGTCAAGATCAACACCGGCAAGACTACGAACGTCAAGAACGCTGCTAAGGCTAACCACATAAGGTTTTTTTCTCTTTTCTTCATTTCTAATTGTTTTGCTATTTGTCTTCTTGCTACCTCGCCCCATGTTTTCACTTTTTATGCTTCAGATTAGCTGCTAGTGCTCTCTTTACTTGTCTATATAGACTTTGCTTTCTATCCAATCTACTTCGTTTATGTCTTGCCATTTACCAACATCGGACTATGCCTTTAGTACAAACAGTCCAATGCCTGAAGCCCCCAGCTAAATACTTATTATAATAAGCATATCTAATATTTTCAATAATATATCTTTGGCATTGGGATATTTGCTTTCCTTAAACCAATAGGATAGTTCTCAGTTAATTTATGGCAATTCACACAAAGAGTTCTACCGTTGTCAATATTAAGGCGTAATTCATGATAATCAGCAAATGATTTAATATGGTCAGCGTGGAGATATACAGGATTACCCTTTTTACTTCTCTTCCCACATTCAACGCAAGTATAGTTGTCTCTCTCAAATATTGCGGTTCTCCATGTTTTATATGCTGCTGATGTTCTTATGAGTATTTCTAGTCTGGTTTTCCCACCTTTCCAAAAATGGGATTTATTACCTAAGTTATTTAGTCGGCGTAGATTACATTGTTCTAATGTATGCTTAAATCCTTTTAACTTTTTAGCTGTATTATTGCCAATTTTGGTTTTAACTTCTGATCTCCAAGCAGGATTGTCATATAGATTTTTATATCGCATCCGACAACTACCACTACAATATAGTCTAATTCTTCCACCAACATTAGCGTAACTAGAATTTTTAGCGATAATATCTTTATCGCATTGACGACATTCTCCTACTTTTTTCGGATATATTTTTTTCATTAATAGCACTTTATATTATACCTACAAACCGACCATGGTGTCCAACCACTTGTAGAATATATTTGATATGCTACGGCAAGGTTTATTTGGGGATCAAAAAGTTTGGTCAAATCGCCACCTACCTTATCAGAATGTACCCAATTAATTTGCATCAGTCCTCTATCATTCGTACTGCTTACTGCTTTAGGATTACAACCCGATTCCGCCTTCATAATCCTAAGAACTGTATCTACAGGCCAATCATATTTACTAACAATACCTCTGTATTGTTCACAGCTTCCTGTCGAGTACACCTGCTGCCGTGTTCGCTGAACCTGCTGTCTTTTGCTCTGCGAAACCTCTTTATTTAGTTGTTCTTTTTCTTGTTGAAGTTGCTTTAACTCTTTTTGTAACTTGGTGGTTTTACCCTCTTGCTCTTGAATTGTGGTTCTCTGTTTTGCATTACTGTTTCCTAAAGTTATTAAAGCAGCTAGTAACAAGGCGGCTATGATTAGAATAAACCTAAACAGACCGCTATAGTTTGGTTTTAACATTCTTCCCCAATAATGGGGACAAGTTAATAAACCTGAAAGAAGCCAGTGGTATTTGAAGGTTGTATTTGTTTACTACCAGACTCACCTGCCCAATGAGCCTTTGAAAGAGGGTGAACCCACTGGCCTCCTTCAGACCTACTACTTTAATTTTGCTCTTGCTTATTTTGTTTGTCAAGTTCTTCAATTTCATCTTCATATAAGTTCTATCTGTCTAAAAGTTTACTTGCTAAATAATCTTTTTGTTTGTCTATCATACAAAACAACCGAACCCGCTACTGCCACATTTAGACAAAAGTCTGAGTTAAACTTTACCTTGTAATCACAAATGCTTTGAGCTTCCTTAGACAAATCTCTATCCTCACCACCGAGCAAATAAACAGCTTGTTGTGGGTGATTAAAGATCTCTAGTGCCTCAGCGTCTTCTAACAGTTCAACACCCACCACTTTACTACCTTGAGGTAAATGTTCCTTGAAGTCTGCCAAATCCTTGTAGTGAAAGTAGGGAACGTGTCTCTCAGTTCGTGTGGTGTTTAAAGGGTCTTTGGTGTATCTGTTACCCACTGTGAAGATAAAGTCCGCTCCAAGACACATAGCACTTCTCCACAAAGTACCTAGATTCTCTACAAACTTAGCGTCTTCAATCCCAACTCCACAGTAACCTCTCATTATCCTCTCTCCTTATCTTGTAAATGTTTTATAATACTCATTTATTTAGCTCCTTTTCTTGGGTTTTCAATCTCATCATCTGCTTTCTTTTCTCCCAACCTTTTAAGCCAATTTCCCTAAAGAAGTCTTTACCGTATTTCCTAGTAAACTTCTTGGCGAAAGGTGCGTATGGTTTTTTAGTAAAGTAGTCTGAGTCTGCCATTATACGAATAGTTTTTCTTGAGCCGGTTTTTCAACCTCGTCCCGAAAGTTAACGTAAAAGTAGTGCATTAACATTGGTCTATCTTTAAAGAGTTTGGTCTCATAATGGGGCCTACCCAAAGCTAACCATCTAATCGGATTATGGACAAACTCAAGTCCTGGGTGCTCTGAGAAGCTCACCGCTAGTCTTTTGCCCTTACCCGCCACTATTTTAAGTAATTTATCCCTTATTCCGAATTTAAACTTATACCCTTTATGGGGTAAGGTTTCCCGAATTACAAAGCGGTAGTAGTCCCCTATGGGTAAGAGTTCTTGGCTGCCAATTTTCAGTATTGTATCGTGAGCTGGTCTATTCGTCATTCCCTGTAAGGACATAATGTTCCCATTTTCTAAGATCGTTATTTTTTACCGCAGTGTCGAAATCTACTCCCGCACTGATAAACTGCTTGGCTAAAGTAAGGCGGGCAATTTGCTCATCTTTCCGTCTCCAATCAGCTTTCGTCATTGGTGAGTCATCTGTGTCGGCCTCAATTTCTTTTTCAAACTTCTTTACTGCTTGATTAACAGAGTAATCTTCCTCTACCTCAGCCTCAAACTTCTTACTTTCTTCCATAGAATCTGGTTCATTAACAGCAGGGGCGGTTTCTTTACAATTAAAACTGGTACAAGCATAGAAGGCTTTATATGGATTTCCACTTTTTTTACTTATACCCGCCGGAATAAGTTTTAGAGGTTTTTCGTGAACCTTGCAATATACAGTCATTAATTAAACTCCTTTTCTTTATTATACTGTTTTAAATAATTATTGTATCTTTTAAGTAGCTTGCTCATAACTTCCACGCCTTCCCAAGGCTCGGCAAACTTGCCGTCTTGAAGCTGTCTGTTAATACTGGCAATAGTTTCCAATATCTTTTCGCCGTCATTATTTTCCATCTTCAACCTCCTGTATGTACTTACCTAAAACTGCTCCGTTACTAAAGGCTTTAATAAGCATAATCTCAATAAGCTGGGCATATTGATTTAACTCCTGCTTTTCCTTTTTTGGGAGGTTGATTGTTTCAAAGTAGAATATCTGCTCGGCAGCCTCTTTAGCCTTTTGCTCTACACTTTTACGGAACAAAGGAATTTCCCTCATTTTAGTTTGTAGTTCTGCATATTTGGCAGTATCTATAATTGGTAGTGTGTATTTACTCACTTTTCCTCCTTAATAAACTCCTCTAATAAATAGTCTTTGTCTATCCGTGGTTCTTTGTTTATCCTGACAATCTTTAATTTCCCTTCACGTACCCACCTACGAACTGTTTCATGGTGAACTCTTAAAAAGTCGGCGGTTTCTTGTATCGTTAGTAAGTTCATTTTATTTCTGTTTATTTTTATGGCACGAACATTGACATCTACTTTTAGTTGAATATTTATAGTTACTACTTATTGGTGCGGCTATACAATCATGGCACATTGGTTTAAGGATCATTTTCTTCATTTTATCAAGTCCTATTATAATCTATAATGTCAAGTACATCAATACCTGACAGCCAGTCCCGATATTTAATCGGAACCAGCGTGCCGGAACAAACAGGTTAGGTATCAAGAGTAATAATAATCTAACCTGCTTGTTTCGTTATCTCTCTCCTAACTTCCTTATGGCATGGGGCCAATTTCTTCTGGAAGAACTTTAAATAAAGGTTTCTTTACATTGCCTTCATAAGTCCTCTTGGCCTCACTGCAAACCTCAATCTTATCTTCACAGAACTCTACAGCCTCTCTAGCTTCCTTGTCTATGAGCATCACGTCTTGAGTCTTAAAGGTACTGTAAGCAATAAAAGCCAATATACCGACAAGAGCCAAGTTTATAGCCCAAGACAATACTTTCTCTCTCTTTGGCAAATTCATTTTATTTATCACCCCCCTTCAAACGAAAAGTGCTACTTATTTGCCTTATAAAAAGCCTCTGCAAAGCCTCTTGGTGTGATTGCTCTTTTGTCGGCTTGCTTACTACCTGTTAAATCGCTGATACTCGGTAGTTTTCTACTATTGGTTGACATAAGTTTCTGCTCCTCTGCTGTTAATTTTATTGGTCTTTTTGTCGGGATATTATAGTAACCCCAAAGGTCAGTTCTCTTTGTATATCTTTCACCAAAGTCTGTCGGGTGGAAAGTAAAAGGTGGCTTACCTAGAAATTGCCGGAGATAACCTGTTGGATTCTCTAAAGCCCAAAACTTTAATTCCGTACGTTTACGAACCTCCCAAATTATTTCTAAACATTTTTCAACTAATATCATACCCTCGTTAAAATCTCTTGGCTTTTTTGCTCTAGTTCTAGCTAAACTAAACATTGTGCAAGGCGGGGCTGCTAAAATTCCGTAAATATCTTTTGTGAAATAAATTAACTGACCTCTCCCGTTTATTATTAACTGTCTATCGGTAAACTCTATATCCATAACATCGTGGTCAGGCAAGGTAACATTTATTACCTCATACCCAGCTTCTTTGTAAGGTGCTGACCAAGCTCCTGTACCACCACAAAGGTCAAGAATTATCTTTTTCATACAAACAAACCAAGCAAAATCCAAAGTAATATATAAGTAATTGCTATAGATAAACTAAGGAATAATATCAATGGTTTCATTTTATTCTGCTTCGTTCGGTTCTTCCTAAATATACGTGCAAAGCCGCCTCTCTAAGAGATTGCCTTTCATCATTGGTAGAACCATGAAACGTGTCCATCCACTCCTCGTAGAGTTCTTCATAAGTTTCTGCCAGCGTTAGTTTCTGTTTTCGATGTTTCATATACAACCACGCCCTTGCTGATATTCCATGCAAATATTTCCGTTTATGGAACTGAGCAGTAATATAAATATAATAAATAGAACTAATCCAGTAATAACAATAAGCCTGTTTCTTTTAACCCAAGACTTTAAATCTTTAAAAGTTTCTATTGGCGGGTTTATTAAGTGATCTTGATTTGAATAATCTTTCATATATTTTATCC
>Ga0209002_10000127_pt1 | contig 50283 bp, 62 predicted proteins | sample Rifsed16ft2_FD_184010 | JGI IMG/M metagenome (GOLD analysis project Ga0209002, IMG submission 184010) | Soil microbial communities from Rifle, Colorado, USA - sediment 16ft 2 (version 2) | ecosystem: Environmental > Terrestrial > Deep subsurface > Rock core/Sediment | place: Rifle, Colorado...
AATTGACTGTTAATTCTGTCAAGTGCTTTACTATGATATATTTTTATATTGTTTTTCATTTTAATTGTCCTTGTTATACCGCTAAAATTAAATCTTTTAAATCCTTGTGTATATTATTTATAGTATAACTATCGTATATCTTAAATCCTTTATAACTTGCTTTTAAATAGTTAATACAGTCCTCATAATTACGTTTAAATTGATACGCTATCTTTTTAGCTTGTAAATCATTAGCATAAGAAAAATCGTTTATCCGCAAATAGATTATCTTTTCATTATCAAAAATAATGCCTCTTACTGTTATATCGTAATTTATAACAGTTTTACATATAGCGTGAGAAGCACCGCAAAAAATCAATTCATTATTATAATAATTAAACTTTTTCATTGTATTATACCTCTTTTAAATAACGTAATGCAAATGCGTCCGCAAATCGTTCTTTTCGTTCTATTGTATAAGATTTTTTTGTCCGTTCTATATGTTTAACATTAAAATATGCGTGTCCTAATTCGTGAAGTATAACAAAACGTATTGCTCTTTTATTATTATGTAATACAAGCGGATTTAATTTTAAATGTCTGCCTTTATAATATCCGTCTATGGTATATCCTTCATATATACGTCTTTTACGTATTACATCGGGATTGATTATCACGTGATTTTCTATTAAATTATTATTTAACCAAGACGTATATGGTCTATTATAATTGCCTCCATAATGTTTTGATATTCTAATTTTTACAGGTATAATATTATCGTAATTGACTTTTTTAACATAATGAGTAAATAATTTTTTAACAAGTTTATTCCTATATATTACCCTTTTTTTATGGTCTGGTCTTTTTATCCAAGTAAAGAGAATATAATAATCTTGTTTTATCCTGTCTATTGTATAACAATTTATGCCTTGCCTTTTAAACTTCCGTATGCCCTCTTTTAATTCTGAAATACTATCACAAAAAATCTGCCTTTTTTTATTGCTTACGTCTTTTTTATCCTTGTTATAATAACATACTCCCCGATTATAATTACCGCTTGCCTTGTTTATAACTTCGTAAAAGATAGCCTCTTGTTTATAATCTTTTAAAAGACTATCCAAATACTTATTGCTAATAGTATTGACGTTTTCATAACGGATAAAATCCTTGCATAGTTTACCGCTATCAGATAACCAATATCCTCTTGACGTTGCCTGTCTTTTACTTGTAGGTATAAATATTTTATACATTTTAGTAGCCTTTCATTTATGTTATTCTCTTGTCTGATAATACAAGTATACACTATACTATAACTTTGTCAATAGACAAAATCTTAATTTTGACTATCTTAACAAGTAATAAAATAATTAAATAAAAGCAAGAAAATATCGAGCTAATAATAAATCGTTAAGAGATACTAAAAGACAGAATAACATACATCAGTCAACGCCTGTCCTAAAAGTTAAGAGAACGTAAAATCGAAAGTTAGATAAAACCGAGCCAATACATCATACAAAAAAATGTTAAGAGATACGTCTATACGAAAGCCAATTATTTTATGCTAAAGACATAATAAGATTATTATAATAAATCTTAACAAGCTAATACAAGATTAAAAAGGTAGATACAAAACTAAATTAAAAGAATAGTAAAGGCAGATAATAATTAAATAGATAAGATAACGAAGTGGAAAAAAATGGGATTTTTTTAAATCCTTGCTTATATCGAGATTATCTACTCATAATAATAGATTATGAGTATATCATTATCGTTATGTATCAATGAGTTATAACAAAACAAGGGCAGGGGTTAAGATTAGCAAAAGTTAGATTTAAGCACAAACGAAACCCCACCGTCTCTTTCGGACACCCTATCAGAAGCTTCGGAAGGGCTATGAAAGCCCTCGAAGCCCACTCCAAACGCTTCGAAACCCCCATCAGAACCTTCGGTTCTTCTTAAAAGTAATAAAAACATTATGCTGGATACCCAAAATACGGTCTAACCTACCAGAATATTCTTTTATTACTATTTCTTAATATAAACGATTTTATTCTTATATAGTGATTCTTCTATTAGAACGGTTTTTAGCTATTACTTTGTTAGTGAACATAGAGATTCAAATATGGGGGTAAAGTTCAGCAGAGCTAATCCTACGCTGTTTTTGAAGAGCCAGAATAGGCGTTTTAACCATTTTACTTTTAGCACTTAAAGCTCCTAAATCTTAAACGGTTCTTGTAACAAAAAGCATATAGTATTTATGACAGGTTTGTTTCGGTAAATTAGCAATATTGTTTAATTACTGAAATAGTAATTATTGGTAATTGGTTAGTATTTGAATAATTCTTTTATTACTCCGTTAGGAAAACTCAAAAGTTGGTCGGAAAGATTTATAACTACCTCTCGTAGTTTTTAGCATAGTAGTTATTAGTTTTTTATATTAGAACGATAGTTCTAAAGAAGTTTAGAAGTTTGGCTCGGTTAGAGCAAACTTCTTTAGTATTTACTACTTTAGTAGTAAATACTAAAATTATTCTTTAATGATACTAATTGTATCTAATGATATAAAAGGGTATGAGTGTAAAAAGAGGTCGGTAGACCTAATAGTAATAAAATAATTAAGCGACGTGCGGTATCATTTTAATAGATAGTAATAAAAAGATTATGTGGCGTGTTGTAGACTTTATTATCAGATATAGTGATAAGATTATTATTAATAGAGATAATAACAAACTTTTGACTAACTTTTTATTTCTAACAAAACCTTGACAATAGAGCATTTTTATGGTATACTTATAGTGTAAGTCGAAAGGAATTTTTATGAGAAATATAGAAATAAGAAATTTTGGTTGGAAGAAAGATAAAAGAGATGAACGAGATTATTTATATAAAACAATTAAACCTTCCGAGATTAGTGTTCCAGAAAAAGTAGATTTAAGACCTTTATGTTCCTATGTCGAAGACCAAGATGGTATAGGGTCATGTGTAGCAAATGCTTTAGCTGGTAATGTAGAACTTTTACATAATAAATTAGGACAAGATTATGAAAACATAAGTAGATTATATTTGTATTATAATGCCAGAGTAATAGAAGGAACTGTGAACGAAGATTCAGGACTTACAATCCGAGATGGTATCAAAGCATTAGCGGATACAGGATATTGTGAAGAAAGTTTATGGGAATATAATGTTTCTCAATTTACAGTAAAACCTCCCGAAATTTGCTACGAACAAGGAAAAACACATAAAATTATTTCTTATTATAGTATCAGAACTCTCAACGAGATGTTGATATGTTTAGCAGATGGGTATCCTTTTGTTTTTGGTATGGGATTATGGGAAAGTTTTAATTCTTATAAAACGAAAGTAGAAGGTATAGTAAAAATGCCTGATAGCGGATTTATAGGTTGGATAAAACATTTGTTATGGATGGGAGAAAAATCGATAGGAGCACATGCAGTTATGGCAGTAGGATATGATAAAAAGAAACAACAGTTCTTATGTAGAAATAGTTGGGGAATAGGTTGGGGTCAGCAAGGATATTTTGTTATACCTTTTAAATATTTAGAAATATTAGCAAATGATTTTTGGACTATTAGAAAATAAAGGAATTATAAATGTCAATAGGAATTATAATTGGAATACTTATTACGATAATCGTGGTTGGAATTATATTTTTATATATTGTAAATAAATTTCATATTATGTAAAGGAACTATAATATGCTGGATGGAAAAGTAAAATTTTATAAACTTCTTGATTTAGATATTCCCACGATGAAAATAGTATATAATGTTAGATTGATAAGTAAGCAGATGCAAAAGGAAAAAGATGTATATGGATTCGGGAAAGTTTATAATAAAGAAGAATAAATTTTGCGGAATAGTGTAATGGTAACATGCTTGGCTCATAACCAAGAGAGTTCGGGTTCGATTCCCGATTCCGCTACCAGCACTATTAGCTTAACAGGTAAAGCGGTAGACCTGTAATCTACAGTTCAGGGTTCGAGTCCTTGATGGTGCTCCAAGATAGATAGCTCAATTGGCAGAGCAACAGCTCGATAAGCTGTAGGTTGTAGGTTCGATTCCTACTCTATCTACCATACGCTTTGGTGTAACTGGTAGCACACAAGACTTTGAATCTTGCGGTCTAAGTCCGAATCTTAGAGGCGTAGCCAGAGGGGTTGGGTAAAAGACGACCCTTTAGGTCATATAAAAAAGACCCTCATAACCCCTCACGATTATAATAGTAATATTTAATATATAAGTAATAAAATAATTATTTTATCAAAAACCTTGACAATGGGCACTATAATATGGTATACTTATGGTAGAGAGGTAGGAAAATAACCTTATGTCTTTTTGTATTTATATATCATTTTTAAGCACAGACGAAGGCACTGACGTGCGTTAAAGTCGAGAACCAGATTTTTTGGTTCTCTTTTTTTAATACAAAAATTAGGAATATAAAAAGTATGCCTGAAGAAAAAAATAAAGAAGAATATAAATTTAAAGGCGAAGGTTTAGAAGATACCGAAAAAAGAAATGCTCACAAAAAATTTGATGAATATTGTGAAGCATATCATATATCTTCAGTCAGCGACCTTCAACTTCTGGAAGAGCTGGTCTACAGGGAAACTCTCGGAGCAAGAATAAAGAACACCATTGCCGATAAAAAGAAAAATCAAGAACAAGAAAAAAAAGAAATTACTGTAGCAAAATATATGATTGAAGCTTTAAATGAAAATCTTGAACAGATTCTCGCTCTAAAAGAAAAATTAGGACTTTTTGAAAATAAAGACGGACAAAATGGGTTCGATTATATTCAACAATTAAAAGAAAAATTTAAAAATTGGGAAGAACAGAATCAACTTTGTAGAGAAACTAAATGTCCTCATTGTTCAAAAATGATATTATTACATTTAAGAATAGATAAATACGAAGCAATTAAACATCCATATTTTACAGATTTAATTATTGGCAATGAAGAAATGTGGAAATGGGTTAAAGAGGGTAAAATTTCTAAAGAAGAATTAGCAAAAGCTTTAGGTATTAGTCCTAAATATATAAATTATATTGAAGAATTAAAATTTTCTAAATCTATCGATACGGATAGAAACAAACCTTCCGATTCTTGTTGAAATTCTAACAAAAATTAAACTATGATAATAGAAAATATAAATTTAGAAGAAATTTCTTTTATGGAAAGTTGGCATAATCCTGTTTGTCTAACCGAAACTCTATTTTCGAATCTTGACAATTTATCAGAATTTAAAAATAATAAATGCGAACTTCGTTTTTATCAACGTCCAATGTTATCTTTTGAACCTATGATAGATACAAATATAAAAGGTCTTTCCAAAAAAGAAAGATTCGAACTTCGTAAAGGTGCAGGAGATATATATAATTTTGGTGGACGTAAGTTTGGAAAATCTTTAATTACAGAAAAAGTAGATATATGCCTTTCAATGCTTCACGATGATAATATGTGGTGCGGATTTAGTTCTATTGACCAAATTCATTTAGATGATATTTTAGATGTAATAGTTCGAGGTATTTCTTTTCATCCTATTCTTCATATGTGGTATAGAAGAAAAAGAGGAGCACCTAAATATGAAATAGAAGCAAAAAATGGTTGGCTTATACAAAGTGTAAATATGAATATTTCTTCCAAAGATGCTGGCACTCAATGGTTTGGAAAACATGTCTATAAACTTTGGATAGAAGAAGCTTCACTTGAGACTGATAAAGCTTATGACAAACGTAAAGATTCTTTGTCAGAACTCGGTGCAGTGCTTAGACTTAGTGGAATGACAAATTTTACCAGATATACTCCAGCAGGTAAGGCATTTTATAAACCAGAAAATAAAAATAAAGTATTAAATCTTCCTCAATATGTGAATCCAACTTTTGATGATAAAGAAGAAAAAGACAGACAAGAAGAATATGGAGGAAAAGATACTTTAGGATATAGAGTATATGTTGGCGGAGAAGTAATAGAAGATGGAATGTCAGAATTCGATATTGCTCGAATAGAACATTATATAAATGCACAAATAGAATTAAAAATTTTTGAAGTTAAAAAAGAATCTTTTTCTTATTTTAAAAATACTATAATAGTAGAACGTCCTAAAAATGCTGAACGAATATTTATAGCATCAGATATTGGAGATGGAGCAGGTGGCAGTGAAATAATAATTCTTAGTGAAATAGGAGAAAAATATAATTATTTATATAGAATAGCTCTTTATAATTTAAAAGATGATGAGCAATTCGAAATTTTTGATTGGTTAATTCAGAAATTACAAGCTAATGTAATAGGAATCGATTGTGGAGACGGAACTGGAAGAGCAATTTATCGTAGATTAGAAAAAAAATATCCTTTAGAACATTTAGTAAGATATTCAGGTAATGATAAAATTGGAGTAGATTTTAAAAAAGAAAAAAGAATTATAGATGATAAAGAAGAAGAAATAGTTATAAAAGACGATAGAGGAAAACCAATTTTTATCGAGGAATTTGCATCAGAATGGACTGTTCGAAGATTAAAAGTTTTATTATATGAAGGCAGGATTTTAATGCCAACGGATTATAAATTTAAAAAACAAATAAATTCTGTAATTTCTAAAACTACAGGAACTCGCACAATGTATGCAACAGTGGACGGAGGACACGTTTTTGATGCTTTCAAAGTTTTTGCATTAGGACAATGGATTAAAAAAGATTTTAATGCAACACCAAAATTAGGAAATTCAAATAACAGTATAGGAGTTTCTTCTTGGACAAAACCAAAACAAATGAATATAGATAAAATTAAATGGAGAAAAATAATCGAAAACAAAGAAGAATTACAAATAACAAAAGAAGAGTATATTAAGGGATTTAAATATTTCCTTATATTAGAACGTGTTCGTTTTTCATTAGAAGGAAAAATAGAACTTTTTAATTATTTAGAAAACGAAATAAAGAGATTAGAAAAATCATATGAATAATCGAAAAGAATATTGTAAAAAGTATTATCTAAAAAATAAAACTAAAATTTTATCTTATGTTAAAAAATATCAAGAAGAACATAAAGAAGAAGTTAAACTCAAAGTAAAACTCTACGCTCAAAATCATAAACAAGAACTCAAAGAATATAATAAAAAATATTCTAAATTATATTACATATTAAATAAAATAGAAATAAAAGAACGAACAAAAATTTATAAATTAGAACATAGAAAAGAATTTAATAAACATATTATACAAAAACGAAAAACCGATATTAATTTTAAATTAAGAGGTAATTTAACTATTCGAATTTGGCAAGCATTAAAAGGGATAAATAAATCAGAACGAACTATTAAACTACTCGGTTGCACTATTGAATTTTTAAAGAAACATTTAGAAAAGCAATTTACTGAAGGCATGTCATGGTCGAATTATGGAAGAGGTTGGCACGTTGACCATATAAGACCTTGTTCCTCATTCGATTTATCAAAGAAAAGTGAGCAATTAAAATGTTTTAATTATAAGAATTTACAACCGCTTTGGGCGATTGACAATTTAGAAAAAAGCAATAAATACGAATTAATTATAGGAGAATAATATGGACACCAGTTTCCTTGCCAATGCATTATTTTCGTTATTATTAAAGAAAATAGTTGTGCCTCAAGAATATAAAGCTCAATGTAAAGGCATCCAAGTTATGCTTCAAGATGATGTTACTGGTTTAATAGATGTTTTAACAGATTTTGCTGTTGCCAGTGCAAAAGTAGATTTTAGTATTGAGACCGATAGTGCAAAATTTAACGATATATGTAAAGAATGGCTCGATACTATTAATATAGATGTCGGCACTGTGCCAATAGGTATAAAAGCATTAGCAGAAGAATATTTCAAAGAACGCTGGAAAGGTTCTTCGTTTGCAGTATTACAAATAGCTGGTTGGGAAAAATTTGAAGGAACAGACTTAATTCTTCCTACTAAAATGTTTTTTGTAGATGGTAGTTCTATTCACGCCGAAGATGTAGATAGTAAAAATAATGATTTATCTATAGATAGTTATAAATATTTTGTTGCAGAATCAAAAAATCCTATTAATTCTAAATCCGCAATAATTAATCGTCCTTTCAGTAGATGGTTTGATAAATATCCCACTCCATTTTTAATAAAAAGAGGTATTTACCATAATGCCGAAATTATACGTTCATTAAAAAGTAAAGAAACAGAAATTCTTGACCAAATTATTCCGTATTTATTACTTGCTAAAAAAGGAAGCGAAGCCCTTGCCAAAGAAGGAAAGACATATAGCGATACACAATTACAAACAATAGCAGACCAATTTCAAGACCTTCTCACCGAATTAAAAACTACCAATTTAGGAGACAAACAAATTAAATCTCCTATTAGAGTTACAAATTTTGATGAAGATTTAAAACATTTTATTCCAGATTTAAAAACAATTTTCGATACTATATTATTCGAACAAGCCGAAAGAAATATTTTATCGGGTCTTGGATTTGTAGATGTTATTCAAGGTGTAAGTTCTACTCGTAGAGAAAGCACCCTCAATCCCAAAGCATTTATTGTTGAAGTTAATGCTGGAGTAGAAAGTTTTAAAGATATATTAAGACAACTATTAGTTTTAATTAAACAAAAAAACGATTCTCATATAAAATATACAAATTTAAAATTTTATGTTTGTGCTTCTCCAGTAAAAGCATTTATGACAGATGAATTCAAGACATCTATTCGTTCCTTATATGATAGAGGATGTCTGTCAAAGAGAACTTATACTGAATTAGTCGGCGAAGTTGATTTCAAAACCGAAGTATATCGTAGAGAAAAAGAAGCAAAAGACGGTATAGATTATATAATGTATCCCCAACTTACTCAAAATCAAGAAGATAAAGGTCTCGATATTCAAGGAACGAATCCAGATGGCACTCCACAAGATACTAAAATTACTCCCGATAAACAAGGTATAGAGAAACAAAATTATAAAATGGCTTCGTTAATAGAAGACGATATAATAGAAGACGAAATAGTTTTAGAAGAAGCTTCTGAAATAGAATATGATACTTATTTAGGAAGATTCGTTTCTCAAAAAGAACTCGAAACTTCTGCATTAAAGAAAAAGGTTAGAGTTACAGAAAAATATTTAAGATATAGACAAGTTGAACCGAATAAGTTTGAAGAAAAATCTTTTAGAACAATTACAATTTCCCCTTCGCAAAAAATTAAAGCGATAATAGGAAAAATAAAAGGTGCAAAGACTACTACTATACAATCTTATTTATTCTTAAAAGAAAAATGGACAGACAAACTTGCTAAAGAATGGTTAGACCAACATTCTTCAGCATATATCGCTACAATAGAGAAATATGATTTGGTAACAGCACCATATACACAATTAACAGAATTGCCACCTGCTGTTAAGAAACTCGATGTAGAAAAACAGAGAGCATGGTTAAAGATTTTTAATAATGCTTTTAGATATATGTTAGCAAAAACTGGAGATATAAAACAGGCAGAGAAATATGCTTTTAGAGTGGCTTGGTCTCAAGTAAAAAGAGTAAATATTTCTCAAAGTCTATGGGAAAAATTAAGAGATAAGTTTAGAAATAAAAAGTTAGAAGTCGCCGAAAAACAAGCAAAACTTTTAGATAAATTATTAAAGGATAAAGAAGATGAAACTATTTAAAAATAAAAACCTTACAGAAGAAATCGAGATACTTGATTTAGGTATTATAGAAGCAGGAGATATTGCTACTTTTACTTATTATGTTTATAATGAAACAATGGCAGAGATGAAAAACTTAGTTTTTAAAATAGAATCATCAGAAGTTAAAATTATAGAAGCTCCTAAAGAATTAACAGCAAAAGCAATAGCAGAATTAATAATACAATGGCATCCTTCTGTTACTTTAAAACAAGGTCTACATGCTAAATTAGGAATTAGCGGAATAGAACTTTGGGGATAATTTATGACAGAGTATAACAGACAACAAAGATTCGAAATCAAAAAAAGATTACAAAAAGACCCCACAGCTTTACAACAACAACTACAAATATTAAAAAATGAGATTCACGACGATACAAAGCAATTAGAAATATTAAAAGTAAATATTAAAACGATTAGTCAATTATTAATGAGAAAAATATTATTATTTCAAGAACTAAGGCAAATGAAAAATGGCAACTAAAACATATCCATATGATATACCAGTTGACTATACTTATGACAGCAATAAAATAGAAATTGCTGAAGGAATAGTTAGATTAAAAGAAAATTTAATCGGTGTTGCTGGCAGATGGCATTTAGATGAAGTATCTGGCATAAATGTTCCAGATTCTTCAGGACTTGGATACAATGGCACTACTATAAACATGGAAGATGCTGATTGGCAAGCTGGTAAGATGGGAAATTGTTTACGATTTGATGGAGTAAACGAATATGTAAATTTTGGTCTTATTGTAGGCAACTTTGATTGGACAAATACATTTAGTTTAGAATGTTGGTTCAAAACTACTTCAACTGCTATTCGTTATTTAATAAAACATCTTAAAGATGCAACTTATAGAGGTTATTGTCTTCTTATTGATTCTACATATATAACTTTTATCTTAGCTACTGCATCTCCTAAATATATCCAAGTAAGAGGAAATACAGCAGTCAATGACAATAATTGGCATCATGTAGTAGTAACTTATGATGGTTTAGGATTAGCTTCTGGCGTGAAAATTTATTTGGATAATAATTTGGAAACTTTAACAATAATTAAAGATACTTTAAATGGAACAACATTAGTATCTGAACCATTTACTATATCTGCTCCAATAAATTCTTTTGATGGTTGGATAGATGAAGTAGATATATATAATAAAGTGCTTACAGTTGCAGACGTTTCTTATAGATGGAACGGCGGAGCAGGTAAAACTTCTTGGAAATATTTTACAGATAAACCTATAATAGAACCAAATGTTTTATTCGACCCAATAGCTGTAACGATATGGAATGGATTTGTTGAATTAGTAACAGCAGGTCATCAGGGAACTATTGGATATAATTTATATAAAGTAGACAAAACTAATAAATATTATTGGAATGGCAGTGCTTGGATAATAGGAGGAAGTTCTAATAATTATAATTCTGCTTCTATAATTAATGATAATATTAATTCTTTCGACCTTACACCAGACAAAATAGGATTTATAGCATACTTAATTTCAGATGGAGAACAAGCAATAGAACTTAATGAAAATCAAATATTATATTCAATTACTCAAGCTCCAATTATAAATGCAGGGTCTAACAAATATTGTTATGATGAAGACACTCTTGTTCCATTTAGTGATTGCATTTTTTCAGACCCCGATGGCACTATTGACCATGCTTATTATAAAATAGATGGAGAAGTAGATATTTGGACAGAAATTCTTCAAGGAGCATATTCTACATTATTAGAAGCAGTTCAAGCTTTTACATATACATTTCATAATACTGGTTTTAAAATTGTTAGATTGGAAGTCGAAGATAACGAAGCATCTACATCAGAAGATAGTCTTAATATTATAGTTAATAAATATACAGTTATTTTTAATATAACTGATTATTTGACAGGAACACATTTGACAAATTTACAGTTTACATCTGGAGATGGAAGTTCAGCACAAAACAAAAATAGTCCTTTTACTTTTGATTATGAAAAAGATATTTTTAATATACTATTCCAAAAATCGGGATTTCTGGATAAAGACGAGGTTATAAATGTTTCAACTAATGGACTAATATTTAACTATGAAATGGGAAGACCTATGAGTCAAGCAGATATAGGTCTTATTGCTGATAAAGTTTGGGAAGAGTTAGGTTCAGAACATACTAATATTGGTTCATTTGGACTTATAGTGCAGAAAATTTTAGGACTATCACAAGAAAATTATAGAATATTTTCACCAATTTACGATTCTAATGGAAATATGACCACAGCCACAATCAAGATTTATCCTTCTGCTTCTGATTGCGAAGCGGATACAAATGTAACAGCTACTTATACTGTAACCTCGACTTATGATAATAATCATCGTATGGCTACATATAAGGTAAAGAAAATATGATACCAAATCCAAAGAATTTAATAACAAAAGGTCTATTAGGACTTCAAAAAGCTATCTCACTCATAACGAAGGGTTTCCTTGATGAATTAAAAGAAATAGTTATTATCAGAGGTCGAAGAAAAATAAAAGGATATGCTTTTGACCTACATTTTAATGTAATAGGACAAAAAGCATTTTCTAAAGTATTTGCATATTATCTTATTGGTGTTAAATTATTCGAAGTAGTTTATCAGTTTGTATTAAAGGCGAAAAAGTCTATTAAATCTATTTTTAATTCTTTAATACAAGCAAAAATTCAAACATCTTTTGCATTAAAGACCAATATTTCGGGAATATCAGGACAAAAATCTGAAATAAATTTAAATATAAATGGAATAAAATCTACACCACACCATGCCGAATTAATTATGGCAGGTATTTCTCGAAGTTCTTTTCTACAAGAGAATTATATAAAAGCTTCTAAAAGTTATTTGATATTATACGAAAGTTCTATAAAAGGAATTAAAAAAATAAATTCAATACAAGATGTAAAAATAAAAGGCAAAAGAGATATAACGCCAATATTGGTGGCATTAGATTTAATCAAATAATTGGGAGATAATAATGGAAAATACTTTAATTACAAGTAAACAGATTCAAGAATTCTTACAAGATTTCGAACAAAATTCTGTTATAGAACTTCTTGAAGAAGATAGCAAAGAACAAAATGAGATATTTCAAATAGCAGAAGCAAGAGGCATAAAATTAAAAGACAGACATTCTATAGCTGGATTTAAAACTATTTATACTTTTGCCGATAAAGCTAATTTGAATAAAGCTCGTCTCCCAAAAAAGGAACTATTAAAAGCACTCCCAACTTTAGTAGGAACTCCTATAGACATCGACCATCAAAGAAATTATGTAGTAGGACATTATATAGATTATAGATATATTGTAAAAGACGAATCTGTAGTTGCTTATGGTGTATTCTATAAAGCTAATTTCGCCGACGAATGGACAAATGCTCAAAAACTATTTAAAGCTGGAAAACTTACAACTTCATACGAAATTTTTAGTCCTAAAAATAAACGCAAAATACTTACAGATGGAACATTTGAATTACACGATATGGAAATCGGGGGCGGAGCATTATTATATAAAGAGAAGCCAGCTTTTACAGATGCTCACGTATTAGAATTAGCAAAAATAAATATAGCCAAAGAATCTGATAATTTAGTATATGCTTCAAAATATAAATGTGAAGATTTAATCATACATGGAGAAACAGTTTGTAACAAATGCGGTAAATGCGATTTAACAAATTCAACAGAAGAAAAGAAAATTGCTGGAACAGAGAAATTATTTACTAAAGAAGAATTACTTACGAAAAAAGACGAAATAAAAACCGAAATAAAAGTCGAAGAGAAACCCAAAATAAAATGTCAAGGATGTAATACTGAATTAGACTATCTCTCTATTCCAGAAAAAGGAATGGGATATATCGAATGTCCTATTTGTAAGAAAAATATAGACCAGACAGGTAAAGTTTTAATTTCAAAAATTAAATGTGCAAATTGTCAACATGAATTCGATAAACCACAATTTATAACTTCTGAAATGAAATGTTCAGAATGTTTTGCTATTATAAATGATAAAGGAGAATTATTATATCCTCCACAGATTATAGATTTTAATATTTCTTGTTCTTCTTGTAGTTCTCGAAATTGGAGACTATTAAAGAAAGAAGAATATTCGGCAGAATTAAAATGTCTTTCTTGTGCAAAGAAATATGCTATAACTTTTAAAAAAGTAGAACCAAATGCTGTATTAGATATGGTTCAATTTTTACATATCGGACATGTTTCTTGTAAACAATGTGGACATTATATAAGTTATAGCGGAACTTCAAAATCAACTGTTTACGATTTAAAATGCGGTAAATGCGGATTAACATTTACTCATGATATAGTAAAAGATGGACAAATAAAACAATTATCTACAATAACAGAAATTGTAGAACCAGTAAAAGCATCAATAGAAACATCCTCGCCAGCAGACGAGTTAAAGATAGATAATTCTGCTATTAAAGAAGAAGCAAAAGGAGAAATAAAAATGGAAAAAGAATCAGTAGAGAATATCGTTGAAGTAGCTTCGATTCCTACTCCTATTGCCAAATCAGAGGTAGCAGAGGCAACACCAGTAATACCTGCCGATAACCCTGTCGTGGCAAAAGAGGAAGAGAAACCAGTTGAACCAATAGAACCAAAAACCGAAACTACATCTGAAACAATTATAGAAACTGTAGTTGAGGAAGTTAAAGTAGAACCAGTAACCGAAGCAAAGATAGAAGAAGTCGTTGTTCCAAAGGTAGAAGAAAAAATAGAAGCTCCAGTAGAAGCAAAAACTGAAGATTCTGCACTTCCTCCAGAAGTTAAAAAGCATATGGAAGAAATGATGAAAGAAGGTATGCCAGCTCCAGAAGCTATAAAGAAAGCTTGGACGCTATATAAGAAAGAATTAAAAGCATCCAAAACTTCTCGAAAGAAAATAGCTTCTAAAATTAAAAGCACTAAAAAAGCTGTAAAAGCTTCATTAGAGAAAATAGAATTTTACAAAGCAAATGCCGAAGAAATAAATAAAAGACGCAAAGAACTCGGCGATGCTGGTAAAAATCTTTCTGATGAAGAAATATTAGATAATACTAAATATTCTGATGTTAAACTCGTTCAGGCAAATTTAGAAACCAGTTCAATTGCTGGCACTAAAAAGACTGACGAAGATACTTATAAAAAATATAGAGATGAAATAACTGCTAAAGCAGAAGGCAAAATTAAAAGAACAAGGTAAAAGATAAGGTAGTAAAATATATAGCAAAAAATAGACGGATTATTAAAGATAATGTTCGTTTATTGCATTAGTAGTAAAGAGGAGATATAAAATGGATAAAAATTTCGTGCTTGAAATCGCTTCCTTAATAGGACAGCCGATTAACACACAGTTACCAGTTCCAGTTGAATTACAGGCAATAGCTGATACTTCTACAGCACAAGCTGGAGAAAAAGTTTGGAGATGGACTGCTCTCGAAGGAACAGCAGACGTAGTGTTGGATGTTAGCTCTGGAGCAATCGTTACCGTCGCAAGAGATGGCGTGGGCGATGCGGAAATGACATTCAAAGGTCTGAATTCGAAGTTGGAGTATGTTCTTGTTGATTCTGTTCTTGCTTCTCCAGATACAGATTTGCTCTCTCGTCGAAAAGAATCGATTACAAGAGCTATGGATAAGAAAGAAATAAAGCTCATAGTAGATGCTATTATAGCTGGCGATGCTTCTGGCGATAACATTTATTTCCCTGCTGTCAATCCTGAAGATTTAGGGTCTGGCTCGGATATATATGATTTAATCGTTGCGATGAAACATAAGGTTGAAGATTATGGCGATGGTTATGTTCTACTTTGTGCTTCTGACGTAAAAGAAGCCATTGATAACTATGATAAAGCTATCAATGCTACAAACGTAGGCGGAGTAAGTCTACCAGCAAAGCTAAAAGAACTCGGTATAGAAGTTGTAAAGATGTTCGGCAAAGTTTCTGTAGCTGAAGACGAAACCGAAGTTGCTATTATGCCAGCAGGTAAAATGATTCTCGTTGCGAAGAACAGCAGAATCTCTGAAGGCAAACCGATAAAGTTCGTGCGAAGACTGATTAGTCCAGAAATCGCAAAGTTGATGGGAGCTACTGTTGATAATGCTCAAAGAGCACTAATAGTTAATCCTACACCAGTTAATTTAGCTGGCGTAAATACTCTGGCGTATGGGGTCTACGGCTACGAAAGTATTATCTTTTGTATTACCAATCCCAAAGCTATAGTTGTAGGAAATATATAATCCAAAGAGGGAGCTTTATGCTCCCTCCCAAAAATAAGGAAATATATGAGAAATTTACCAAAAAAGAATATCATAAACATGCAAGTATTTTAATAACATAAAATATAAGGAATAATAATGTATATTATAAAACAAGGGTTAAATAAAAAAGAAAAACAACAAATTAAATATATACTTTATGATATAGTAGATTTATACGGAGATTTTTATTCCACCAGAGAAAATATTAGAATTTCATTACGAGACAATGCCGACGAATTATTTGATTATCTAAAAAAAGGAAGTAAAATAGTTTACGAACTCGATAAAGAAACAGGTCTTGCTTTAATTCTTAAAGAAAAAGGATTTAGAACTTATATCAAAATATTAACAAAAGATGAAAAAACCACCAGCAATTTACTTAAAATGATAAATTGGAATATTAAAGAAAATATATTTGTAAAATTACACAAAAATAATAATTTAATAAAAATATTTCAACGAAACGGATATTCTTTTCAAGGAAATAGAGGGTCAGAAGTTTTACTTTCTCGAACATACGTGCCAAGACCCGAAAGCAGAAATACAAAAGACGAAGAACAATACGAATCTAAATATAAGAAAAAAATATGAATAAAAACCGATATTGTATCAATTGTGGAGAAAAATTAAATTTACTTGCATATTACTTTAAAACCAAAAGATGTAAATCCTGTGCTAATAAATTTCATAAACATAATTATATTGATGGCAGAAGTCTAAAAAAATATTATTGCGAATGTGGTAATGAAATTAGTTCAGTAACAGGTAGATTCGGCAAAGGCATGTGTAAATCCTGTTCAGTTAGTGGTGCAAATAATCCGAGATTTAATAATTGGAGTTCTTTAGACCCTTACACTATCGAATTTAACGAAATAATAAAATCAGAAATTAGAATAAGAGATAATTTTAAATGTCGATTATGTCATAAAACCGAAGAACAAGAATTAAAAGATTATCGTAGAAGTTTAACAATTCATCATATCGATTACAATAAACAGAATTGTGAAAAAGATAATTTAATTAGTCTTTGTAATCAATGTCATCTGAAAACCAATTCAAATAGAGACTATTATTATGCTTATTTTACCTATTTAATTAAGGAGATTACCCAATGCTTAATACCATAAGAGGAAAAATTAGAGCACTTGTAATTGATAATTCTAAATCAGGTTTTGAAACTTTTCTTTATACTTCGACTCCAATTTTTACAATTGCACAAACAAATATTACTATTACAAAAGTTTTATTAAATGGAGAAGAAACTACGGATTATACTTTTGATGAAGCTACAAATAAAATAGAAATGACAGCATCGGCATTAGATACTACAGATATTATAGAGGTAGATTATACTTATTATAAATATTCAGATACAGAATTAAATGAATATATTAAATCAGCATTGGTGTTTATTTCTGTATATGCTTATGATGATAAAGATTACGAAGTGGAAATAGAATCTGGAGACGAAGGAAATATAGTTCCCACACCAGATAATAGAACAACAGATTTGGTAGCATTGGTATCTTCTATTTTAATAAAACCAGATTGGGTATCTTATAAACTTCCAAATGTTTCTGTTGTTTATCCACAGAAAATGACCAAAGAGGAAAGAATCGAAAAATTGATAGCCAAGTTTCAATCAGGACTTGGAGCAAATTATATTTTGAATTTTGACATATTTCCAAATCAATAAGTAAGGGAGACTGAAAAATGCTCAATACTGAAGTAGCCCCGATTTACAAAGATTTAATTATCCAACAAGGAATGACCAAAGCTTACGAGGTTCAAATCACAAAAAATGGTCAAGCTGAAAATATTACAGGATGGACTATTATCTTTATTGTAAAAACAAAACTCGGAGACCCCGATAGTAGTGCTGTAATAAATAAAGAAATTACAGACCATTCTGATGCTTCTAATGGTAAATCATTGATTCGTTTAGAAGGCGAGGATACTGATATTACTCCCAAATCTTATTATTATTCCGTAAAATTTATAGATGATGAAGACCCCGAAAATAAAGGAGTAATAGTCAGAGGTAAAATAACAGTAGAAAAAACCGCTTAAAATAGGAATATATAATGGCACAACAAGTAGATATTATATCGGCTAATTTTATAGAAAAAGATTTACTTAACGTAAATTTTGCCGAAAAAGAACTTATAAGAGCCGATTTTAAAACTATAGATATTCTTCATTATTTAGAAAAATATATTATTAATGGACTTATACAAGAAGTTCCTATTAAATTATCATCAAGTAGTTTTCAGACTTCCAAACCCTTTATAACTGGTTCAATAAAATTTTATTTAAACGGACTTAAAGAAAAACAATTAGATATTATAGAGACTAACGCTACAATTTTCGAAATTACAGAAGAAATACTTATAGACGACGATTTTGAAGTAGAATATTTAGAATTAATATAAATAAAGTAAGGTAAAAATGAAAATTCAAATAGCCAGTATAATTTACTTGGCACAATTAAATACAATTAAGAAGATTCTTGACCTTTTACAATTAAAATTCGGTAAAGAATCAGAAGATTTTAAATTTTTAAAAAAAGAATTATTTGATTATTTTTATACAGACATGAAAAAATTATTTATTAAATTAGAAGCCGAAAAATTAATTAAAAAATGTCCAAAAGGATGTAGTATTAGACAGGGTTATACTGCCTGTGAATTTTGTAATGGTAGTGGATATACAAATATATAAATTTACTCAATTCGAAACTTGATAGACTTAACATGGTTCAGAAGGTTAAATCTGAACAAAAGAACTCATTAAGAGTTTGAAAAATTAAAATGAAACTTGACTCTTGAAAAATCTAAGTCAAGGAGGAATACATAATGGCAAATAGAAATACAGCAGTTAGAGGATTACAAATCCGAGATGCCTTTTTTGGTGATGGCTTAAAAAGGAATGTTGGAGATGGTAATATCGCCGAACTTGACCTTAAATCGGGCGGAGGTTTAAAGATAGACACTTTTCAGTTAGCAGTTGAACCTTCAGATTTTGTCGGACAAGGTTTAGTTGATAATGCTGATAATATTGATGTAAACGTCGATGATATTGGTATCGAAATTGGTTCGGGCAATGTTGTTCAGATAAAAGATGCTGGAGTTCCTGAAATAAAGCTTGATATTAACACTGCTTCTGGAGCAGGAGTTGATGGTTTTGTGCTTTATTGGAACAATGGTGCTGGTAAACTCGACTATAAAGATGTTGACGTTTCAGGGGTTCAAGATGCTGATATTATGGTCGAAGATTTAACAGGCAATGCCGATACTTCTCTTACTTTAGCTTTTGCTCCTGTAGCAAATTCTCTTCAGTTGTATCTGAATGGCTTGTTACAAGAGGAAGGTTCTGGTAAAGATTATACGATTTCGGGAACAGCAATTACTCTTGCCGAAGCATCACTTGTTGATGATATAATTTTAGTTCATTATATCAAAACCTAACAGTAATTAATATTAAGATGTAACAAAAACCTAACACATGTTAAGTCTATTTTACAACTGTAAGGAGTAATAAATGAGACAACCAAAAAGCGAGAAGGCAAAAAAAACCTTAGAAAATATGAAAATTCGAAGAGCAAATGATTCTATTACTTTAAGAGCAAATATAGAAGCAAAATTAAAATGGGCAATCGAAGAAAAAGCAAGAGGTATCGCTGTTATAGAAAAACAATTTGCTCAAATAAAAGAGAATAAAGACACCATTCTAAAATTAGATGGTATAATTTTAGTTTTAAAAGAATTATTAGAACCACCTAAAGAAGAACCTAAGAAAGAATAATAATATGGCAGAAAAAAATACTCGTATAAGAGCTTCGCAAATACGAAGCATACTTCCTTCTGATATAGATGCTACTAATTCTTCAATAGACGGATATTTTCCAGCTAAAGCAGTAGGAGAAGACCGTTTTACATGGGCAGAAGGCGGAACAGGCGGTTCTACTCTTATAATAATAAATCCTCAAATAGATGATTATACTCTTGTTTTAACTGATAAAGATAAATTAGTAGATATGAACAAAGTAACCGCACTTACTTTAACAATTCCCAAGAATTCAATAGTTGCCTTTGATATTGGAACAAAAATAGCTTTACGACAAAAAGGTGCAGGAGCATTAACTATTGCACCTATCGATGGCGACGTAACTATAAATGAGTCTAATGGTCTTACTCTCACTGCTCAATATTCTGTAGCGTGGTTAATAAAAGTAGCGACAGATACTTGGACTTTATATGGAGAATTAGGAACAACAGGTGCAGGTGATATGGTGAAAGCAACTTATGATATAGATGATGATGGTATTGTTGATAAAGCCGAAACTATAGATGATGGAGCATCTGGAGGTATTAATTCTTCTTCTGCTGTAGATGTGCGAGATGCAGTCGATAAAAAACATACTCAAAATACTGATTCTCGAATAGAAAAAAATATTAATCAAACAACTCATGGATTCAGTGTTGGTAATGTATTAAAATTTACAGGAACAGTGTATGCTTTAGCTCAAGCAAATTCTTTATCTAATTCAGAAGTAATTGGTATTGTTTCTGAAGTAATAGATACCGATAATTTTATTCTGATAACTGATGGATATATAGATACTCTTAGCGGATTAACAGCAGGTAGTATATATTATTTATCAGATTTAACAGCAGGAGCATTAACAACTACTGAACCATTGCTTATTACTCCTTTTTCGATTCCTTTATTAGTTGCCCTTTCTACAACAACTGGATTTTTTACTATTAAAAGAGGAAGACAAGCTCAAACTACAGGAGGTATTATAAATTATATTAAACCTCGAACTGGAAACGCTTCTTTTGTTGGAAGCGGATTAAATGATTTAACCTCCGATGCTACATTAGAATATATAGCAGGATATGAAGGAGAAGCCAATGCAATTTATGATATAAAAATATCTACAACTGGAACTCCTGATAAATATCAATATCGTAAAGATGCTGGCAGTTGGTCGGTAGAACAAGATATAATAGGATATAGTGCAGATATTTTAACTGGTGGAACAGCATCAGCGAAGGATGTTACAGGTTCGAATGTGGCTTCAAGAGCTTGTGATGATAATCTATCTCTTTTTTGGAGAGGTAGCACAACATCAGAATCATGGTGGAAATATGATTTAGGTTCTGGAATTACAAAAACAGTTAAAAGATTAAAAATATTTAATACTGTAAATGGAACTCAAATTAAGAATTTTAAATTACAAGGTTCTAATAATGATTCGGATTGGGATGATTTATATTCAGACCAGCTTCCACAATATTTAGATAATCTTTCTTCGACATCAGGATTTCTTCAAAAAATATTTGATATTAATAATTCTACAGCATATAGATATTATAGAATATATATTCTTGATATGTGGACAACTTCAACCTTTCCAATTATTTATGAAATTTCAATGTATGAACAAGTTGCAGGAACAGATTATATAAATTTAGGGGACAATGTATTTGTTAAATTTAATGCTTCTATAGGACATACTTTAAACGATACATGGACAATTGCTTGTCAAGGATATGCTTCTACAAATAATGGTAGTTCATTAGCTTTAGCATATAATTCTTTACAGTATGCTTTTAATAAAACGCCAAAAATTTTAAATCATGGAGTTAGTTTTAGATTAGCAGATGGACAAAATTATTATGGAACTTTTTCTTTAAATAGTATTTTAGGAACTGGCACACTTTATTTATTTAGTAATAGTTTCGATAAAACTAAAGTAAAATTATCTTATTATGGAACTATTTTAACTATGCAATTTATTAATATAACAGGATATATGGCATTATATGGTTTAACTTGTAAGACTCTTGCAAATAGTGGACAATGTTATAGTTTTTTTGGAGTAGTTTGGCTTGATTTAGAGGAATTAGCAGTTGGCGATAATGATAATACATCCACTGTTGGTATAAATATGAATTATGCTTCAAGAGGAGAATTATATCATATTACAGATACTACTGATGGTAAAAAAGTTGCAACAGGATTAAGACTTAGTTATGCTTCAATAGCGACTTATGCATCTGTAGATTTATCTTCTTTTGGAGATACTTTTTGCACTAAAACTCTTGGTGGACTTTTATTAACAGATTATGATACTAATAATAATGGTATTCCTGATAAAGCAGAATCAGTAGATGATGGAGCAGGGAATACAGCATCGGCTTCAGCTTTAAAAGCAGTAACTAATATAAATACATTAACAGAAAAAACTACACCAGTAGATGACGATTTACTTTTATTAGAAGATTCTGAAGCTTCATATACAAGAAAGAAATTAAAACAAAGTAAAGTTTCTCCTAAAATTGATAATTTTACAATAATAAAAGATTCTAATGATGCTTTAAAAATAGCAGATAGAATCGAATTAAATATAATGCTTGCTCATTTTTATAGACAAGTAGACCAAAGTAAAATAGCATATAATCTTATAGATGGTTTTATAGACGAATATGAAGACGAATCTGGTATAGATACTTCTGCTTCTACAAATGAATCTTATGATTCAACAGATGATTATTATAGTCCTGCAATTTCTTCTGAAGATTCTTATACAAAATTATTATTACATCTTAATAATGATGTTGTAGACAGTAGTATTAATAATTATACCGTTACAAATAATAATGTAACTTTTGATAATACTTCTCCTAAATTTGATTATTATGGGATATTTAATGGTTCTTCTTCATATCTTACAGTTCCAGATTCAGATGATTGGGATTTTGGAACAGAGGATTTTACTATTGAATGTTGGTCTAATTTTTCTTCGCTTCTTGGTTTAACTCAACCTTTAATAACTCACACTGCTTCATCTTCAACTAATAGCGGTCAATGGGATTTAGTTGTGATAGATATAGGAGGTGGCAATTATGTTATAAGGTTTGAAGCGTATGTGGGAGGAACTTGGTATACAATAGACAGGTCATTTTCTTTTAATACAAATTATTGGTATCATATAGCAGTAATTAGAACTTCTAATAATTTAAAAATATTTGTAAATGGCATACAAATAGGAGCAGATGCTTCTTATAATCACGATTTAACTAATGCGAGTTCTCAAGTATTAACAATAGGAGCATTTTCTGATGGTAATAGTTGGTTTAATGGAGAAATAGACGAAATTCGTGTATCCAAAGGTATTGCCAGATGGACATCGAATTTTACTGTATTGCCTTACGAATATCCTATTCCAGAAAATATGACTCTTATTTCAAATGCAGTTACAGCAGTTACAGCACCCGAAACTGCTCGTATAGTAATATTTGAAGAAGATGTTGATGCTATTACTTTAAATACAGATTTAAATGCTTATATAAATTTACAAGCAGACGATTATACTAAATTATTACTTCATTTTAATGGAACTGATGGTGTTACTTCTTATACCGCAGAAACTGGACAAATAGTTACTTTTAACGGAGATGTTCAATTGGATACCGCACAATCTAAATTTGGTGGTGCATCTCTTTTATTAGACGGAAATGGAGATTATATTAGTATACCTGATTCTACTGATTGGGATTTTGGAACAGGAAATTTTACTATAGATGCTTGGATTAGATTCAATTCTATTACAAATACTTTTGGAATTTACGAACGATATGCTAATGGGGGAGAATATATTGAATTTTATTGGGATAAGGATTATGGATTAGAGTTTTATGCTCAAACAGGTGGCAATGTTATTGCTAATTATACTTATTCTTGGACACCTTCTATTAATATATGGTATCACGTTGCTTTAGTGAGAAATTCTACAAATATATTTATGTTTGTAAATGGAGTATCGCAATCTCTAACAGTATATCAGGCAATTGGCGTAAGTTCAATTTCAAGTGCTTCTGCTGTCGTAAAAATAGGTCATAATGATGCACCAGCAGATTATTACGCAGATGGTTGGATAGACGAAATTCGTGTATCTAAAGGCATAGCAAGATTTTCTTCGGGAGGCTTTACTGTGTCTACTATTGAATATCCACCTATCAAAGTTACTTTATCCGATATGGGAGACTATGCAAGTGGTAAAAGAATCCTATCAGGAATTGCAGATATTTCTGGAGTTTCTGGAACAAATGTGAATTATAAATTAATTACACAAAATAATAAAAATTTAAAAATACACGCAACAGGATTAAATTGGAGTTAAATATGATAAAAAGAATATCATCAGAAAAAGAAAGACAACAAATCAGACAAGAATCTGAATTTAAAAAGAAAGATTTAAAAAATCTTACAGATAAAGATTATAAAGAATTAATTATATTAATTGCAAAAAAATTAGGTATAATTTAATGGACAATCTATTTAGAGAACAAAGCCAAAAAATCAAGGTCTATTTAGGATACGAGATAGAGACCGACCCATTCGAGCATACAAAAGAATTAACATATTTACCATCTTTGGCGATAGATGCCATAGTAAGCGATTTAAGTTTTTCTAAAATTCAGTGGACATTACAAGGAATTTCTACAAATTCCGCCAAAGAAATAATGGTAGAAAAAAGACACAAAAATCTTTTAGAACAATCACAAAAAATAGAAATAGATAATATCGATTACGAGGGCTATAGAATAAATTCTAAGATGGCAATAAAAACAGAAGGAGAATATCTTCGCATATACATCTATAGGAAGGTAGTATAATATGATAACCGCCTCAATTACGCCAAAGTTCGATAGCAAAGTTATTTATAACGAATGGATTGAAAAAAACTGGTTCGAATTCCAAGAAAAAGTCTTCGAATTAGGTAACGAAATGTTAGCATATATTCAACAATTTATTACATCTAAAACTCATAGAGACGGAAGCACTGGCAATTTAGTTCGTAGTATTAAACTTTATCCTCAAGCTGGTGCAGGAACAGCAGAAGTAGGTTGGGGAATTGGTTTAATGTCTGAAATGGATACGCTCGCACCTTATTGGTATTTAATTAATTTTGGTGGTTATACTACAATAGCTAAAGAAGGTAGAGGAGTTGCAGGATTTTTCGGAAGTAATAATGCTCCTGATAGCACTTTAGCAGGTAGTGGAGTAGGAACAGAAAGATTTAATCAATCTTCAGCAGATGGAAGATTTTATATGAAACCTCATAGTCTCATAATACCCATGAACTACATCGAGTCCAGTAGATTCGAATTAGACCGAGCACTACAAAATATTTTAACAAGTATAAAAGGATAATCATATGAGTTACAGGACAAGCAGAAATTTAGAAGCGAGTTTTATAGACTTTTTAAAAATAGAATTAGAATCTACTCCTTATTCTTGGGAAAATATAAATGTAGTTAAATCTTTTACACAAGTTTACGAATTAGAATTACCTACAATTTGTATAATTGCCGAAAATACAGCATACGAACCTGTAGAAATAGGTAGTAATAATTTTACAAGAACAGTGCAGATTATTATGGATATATTTTGTGCGAATGACGGACAAAGATTAGATTTAAAAGATAGTATAATAGAAATAATAAAAGATGGATTAATTTATTATAAATATACAATAACAAAAGGAAAAAATGCAACATCAAGTAAATCTCAAGATGGTAGAATCAGAATACAAAAAATTACAGATACAGCAGTTAATCTTACGGTAGATAAAAGCAATCAAGACCCAAAAGACAGGTTTCGACACCGCTTAACTTTGTCGGTAACTATTAATAAAGTAGAATAAAATGAAGAAAATTTATAAAAATTTATGTAAATGTGAAAAATCAAAAGATAAATACGCTAAAACTTGTAAAGAATGTTATTTTAAGTCTTTAAAAGGGTTAGGCAATCCTAATTATATACATGGAAAAACAATCAAAAATAATTGTATTGACTGCGATATTGAAATATCGTGTCGGGCAATAAGATGTTATAAATGCGAAGGTATACAACGAAGAGGAAGAACAATATATTATTGCAAAGATTGTAAAACAGAAATTTCTTATTGTAGTTTTCATCAAGGACAAGGACGATGTAAATCATGTGCTAATAAAGGTCGAAATAACCCTGCATGGATAGATGGAAGAACTTCTTTACGAGATTTAATTAAACAATTAGAAGAATATTTTTCTTGGAGAAAAGAATGTTTACAACGAGATAGTTATATTTGTCAAGATTGTAATTCTATAAAAAGATTAGAAGTGCATCATCATAAAAAATCATTTGCTCTTTTAATGAAAGAATTTTTACAAGAATATAATCAATTTTCGCCAATAGAAGATAAAGAAACATTGATTAGATTAGCAATAAATTGGAAACCGTTTTGGGATATAGATAATGGTAAAACATTATGTGGCAAATGTCATAGAACAGTAGAACCAAGACATATAAAGGAAATATAATAACATGCCAATAAATATACCAGTTTGGATAATTGGAGCAATAGTAGGAGGCTTACAAATATTTAGTATAATAATCTCTTTCGCTGGATATTTCTTTATTCGATTTAATGATTTAAAACATTTATCTACAGATGTAAAAGAAATAAAAGAAGCACAATTTAAAGAAAATGCCGATATTGCAGAACTTAAAATAGGTCAAGCAACTATGAAAGCAGTTTGCGATGAACGCTCAAATATGTATCGATTTAACAAAAAAGTAAAAGCTATAAGAAATAGATAAAAATATGTAGGAGACGAGATAGATAAATCGTCTAATAAAATAAAAAGTATGAGAAGATAATAAGACCGACTCAATTTAATGGAGAATTTGTCAGTCTTATAAAATGCCATAGGAGGGCAAAATGATTAATGCAAGTTTTTACAAACCTCGTATATTCCCTATATTAGGGAATGTTGCACCTGCTGAAATAGATAGAGCACAGACTATTGACCCTACAGTTGCTCTAAATAGAGAAAAAGTAGAGGAAATAGGTCGAGATGATATTGTAGGTTATTTAAAGAAAAGTCCTACAATTGGTTATCGTTTAATACAGTTAGAATATGGTTCAATTGAATTTTGGGAGAAACTTACATGTTCAGAAGGTAAAGGCGGAGTAGGAGAATCTGCTATCGACCTGAATGATTTTAAGACCCCAACATTTGATATATGTGCCTATTTGACTGATGATGATGAAACATTTAGAGGAACTTATTGGTATCCTTCTTTAAGAACTTCTGGTTTTTCTATAGCAATAGGAGACCCACAAGCTCGTATAGAAAGAAATTTTGATTTTGTTGGTGAAGAATCAATAATATGGCAAGGTGCTAATCAATATTTGATTTACGATTCAAAAATATGCGGTTCTGGTGGCGATAATGAAATAGATTTATCTGATTCTGCTATACCTACCCCTGCTGTAGACCCTGATAATGCTGGTGTTTATATACTTAGAGCTGTTAGAGTAACTGCATTAGGAGTTTCTACAGAACTTGTGGATACTGAATATAGTTATGATAATGGCACTAAGATTTTGACGATAGACACAGTAACAACTGGTGATATTATAAAGTATTGGTATACTTCTGCTGATGCACCAGATGTGCAATTTACGCCAAATGATAACGATGTTGCTGGTTTAACTGGAGAGTGTGTATCTATTTATTTATATATACCTCAATCAGGCAAACCATCGGTATCAGATTATGTTTATAGATTACAGAGTATTACTCTCGATGTTAAATTTACAAGAGAAGACCAAAGAGAAATAGGTAACGCAAATATAGTTCAAAGAGGTATTAAGGAGAAAGTTGTTACAGTTACTATTGGTAGACTTCTTGAGCAATTTACAATAGAAGAAGTATTAAGAGGTGAAGTAGCTGGGTTTGGTAAGATAGATATTAAAAAATTTACCGACCAAGCATCGATAATTGTAAAAGTTTATGATGATAATACTAAGACTACATTCAAATATGGTTTCAAAGCAACAGGTTTAACACCTTCAGATATAAAAGGAACGGTTGCAGTTGCTAACTATGTAAAAGCAGACACTACTTTAATAGGTAATGAATTAGAGATTTCTGCTGATGCTACAGTTCTTGGTATATAATTAGACTTACTGCGGAGGCGATTCTCTTGAGTTGCCAAGCGTCTTGGGAGTTCGCCTTCCGCTTATAAAAATTTATGTAAGGATATTGTATGGAAAATAGAGAAATTTTCGAAATACTCGATACACAATCAAAGGTGTTAGTAGGAATACTTTTAAAACGTATTGAATTACTCGAAAAAGAAAATGTATTAACATCTAATCTATATAAAGCATTAACAAAAGAACATATTTATGAATGGATTAGGACTGTTAAAGCTTTAATAAATGGAAGTGTGCAATTTAAGACCAAAGACTCACAAAGTTAGTCTTTGGTATTTTTTTATAAAAAAATAACTGTAAGGAGATAAATAAAATGGACGAAAAAAGAAATGTAATAGCAAAAGAAGCGATGAAAGCTTTAACAGAAATTGAAGATACTGTAAGAATGGAAGAATTAATAAAAGATAATAAGATTGAGTTTGTTGTTGAGGATAAGACTTATAGAGTAAGAAAACCGATTTTTATCGAAACTCAAGAGGTAGATTCAGTTCGTCGTAAAAAATATCTGGAATATGTAAAAGACGAAACATATCTATTTAGAAAACAATGGATTGAACAATATAAATCCAAAGGAATAGATATTTTATCGATGGAAAAGAAAGTTAGAGATTTACAGGCAGATATTAATAATTATTTATTAATGTTAGCTAAATCTGTAGAACCAAGAGAAATCGACCAGTTGAAAAAAGATATTCTTAGATTAAGAGATGAACAATTAACAGTATCGATGGAAGTTACTGATTTATTAAGTCATAGTATTGAAAACCAAATGCTTATTTTTGTTAATTCTTATATCACTTATTTAGTTTTAGAAAAGAAAGAAAATGATATATGGATAAAAGTTTATGATATTTATGACAATTTTATGAAAGCAGAAGATAAAGTTATAACTCAAGCATTTTATTACATTAATTATTTGATTTATCAATTTATTGGAGAAAATAAATAATATGAAATTATATGTTTTAAAAAAATTAGCTCAATCTACTAATGCTCAAATTATTTATCATAGAGCGAAAGAGATAGGCACTTTTAGATTATTTGAGAATACAGCAGATTTTTCTCAATTACAAATCTGGTATTTATATTATTTAGAACTTTATACTATTCTATATCAGGATTTGCAAATGAACGAAGAATATATATCAGAAGAGGTAATAAATGATGATTTAAGATGCGAAGCTTATTTATATTATAAAAAAATCAATAAGAATAAAAAACATAACCTAAACGCTAAAACTGCACAGGATAGTTCTGGCGGACGAGGCAGTGTAATTTTTAAAAGGAAGTAAAAAGGAATTATTATGGCACTCGATACTAAACAATATATACTTTCGATTCAAGCTCAATTAAAAGGCGATAAAGTTGTTTTAACTGGTTTAAAACAAATTGATGGAGCTATAAAAGAATTTACTCAAACTGTTAAAGTTGGAGGAGATAAATCTCAAAATTTTGGAGATATTATAGAAAAAGCAGGGAAACGTGCGTTAATTGTAGCTCCAATGTGGTTATTGTTACGTTCGGCTATGATGGCTACTATTCAGACTATTCAGAAAATTATTGAAGATAATATGAAATTTGAAGATTCTATGTCCGATGTGCAAACTATGTTAGAAGGCACATCGCAAGAAATAGAAGTTCAAATGATAGCAATAAAACGCACTATTCTCGACACTTCTTCAAATAGTAGAGTCAGTTTAGGAGATTTAACAGATGCTTTTAGATTTTTAAAATCAGCAAATTTAGATTTTCAACAAACAATGGCAGGATTTCCTGTCGTAGCCAGTTTGATGAACGCATTTGGTCTATCTGCTATGGAAGCATCGAGAGCAGTTGCAGGTATGGCTAATACAGCAGAAGCATCTCTTGGAACAAATCTTACCTTATCAGAAAAAATGGCAAAAATAGGAGATATACTTGCTTTTACTTATGTTAAACAAGATGTCTTAATAGGAGAATTAATTCAATCTTATGCTAAATTCGCTCCAGTTATTTCTTTTACAGATAATAGTTTCTTAGAAATAATAACAACTTTAGGACTTTTAAATACTTTGATGAATAGAGGTTCAAGAGCTGGAACGGAAATGCAGAGAGGAATAATAGAATTAGCCACAAAATCTGCTCAACTTGCAAATATTTTTAGTATTACTTACGACCCAACAAAACCAATTAATTTTATAAATATTATATCACAGATTAATAATAAAATAGGTCAAACAGGAAAAATATCTGGAGAACAAGCAGATGCACTTAGTAAAACTTTCGGTAATATTGGTCTGAAAGCTTTTGGTCTTCTAATTGCAAATTTTGATAAATTACAATTAGCCATTGCAGATGCAGAAAAAAATACGGTCGGATATTTAAAACGTATTGAAGAAATACGAATGGGAACTACAGTAGCTCAATTACAAAGAATGAGCAATTTACTTTCTGTGTTAGGTAATGACTTTATCTCTGGTGTTTTCGGTGTAGGAGATTTCGCTCAAGCATTAAAATTATTAAATGATACTATAGAATTTTTACGTCCTGCATTTACAGGTATGGGCGAAGGAGTTGGTAAAGTAGGGAAACAAATGGGAGAATCTCTTGCAGGTTGGTCTTTTTTATTAGAAGGACGTTTTGATATATTAATCAAACAAGGTCGAATGTTAAGAGGAGTTTTAGCTCCTTTAGTTGGTTTCTTTCCTGCATTAGCACCAGCTATAATGTCTCTCCCCACCCCTGCCGAACCGACAAGAGCAGAAGAAACGAAAAAAGCATTGGAACAAGAAGAAGAACGTAAAAAATTAATTTTATCTGGAAAATTACGAATTGACCCATTAAAAGAAGAAAAAGAACTTATTACTCATAATATAAATTTATTAAAAATATTTGGAGCAAATGAAGTAGATATAGCTAAATTTAGACTACAAAGTTTAGAAACATTAAAACAATATATGAAAGTTGAAGATTATGTATTAGAAAGACAAAAGATAGAAAATGATTTAATTGAAGCACAAGTAAAATTAAGAAGAGAAATAGTTAATACATATCAGAAAGCAAGTATTTCTTTATTACAAACATTAGGAGCTTCTGAAAGTCAAATTCTCACTATTAAAATGAAACAATTAGAATTAAATCGTTCTTTTATTGGTGATGCACAATTTTTGATTAAAATGGAAGATTTAAGATTACAACGAGTTATTGCTATTGCACAAGAAAAAGAAAAAGAAAGACAAACACAAGCAGGTTTAGCAGTTCAATTCGCACAAGCAAGCGAAACAGAACGTGTTAGTTTAAGACGTATGTTAGAATTACGTCAATTATCTGCTCCAGAACTGGCTAAACAATTTACAGAAAATGCTTTTGATGAAAAAATTATCTTACAATTCTGGTCAAACTTTTCTTCAGAAGGACAAAAAGCAGTAGGTGATGTTTTATCTGAAAAATTTGGCTTACCTACTCCTCCAATTGGAGGTCTTGAAGAAGTTCCTAAAGATTTAGCTTCCCAATTATTAGGTGTAGATAGAGTAACAAGTTTTTGGTCGGATTGGACTGATAAAGCAAGAATAGCTGTAGCTGATTTCGCTAAAAGCTTTGATAATGTAGCAAGAACTGGAGGATTTGGTGGTTCATTAAATACACCAGAATTAGTTCAAGCACAAAAAGATTTTGTTATACCTAATTTAAGTTTTGGAACTAATATTGCTCATATAGAAATAAATTTACCTGATAATGCTTTAGAAAGAGTTGCCGAAGAAGCAGGGAAAGAAATAACAAACCAATTATCTTCTAATGAAGAATTAGGTAAGAAGATAGCAAAATTAATAAGACCTTATTTGTAAAATTAAGGAGCATTTATGGCATTTAAAAATTATATAGTCGAAGTCGAATTCGAAGAACAAGAAAGTGGAAGCACTCCATATACATTTCCTTTAGTGCAAAATATATCTATTCCAAAAGAAGGAATTAAAGCTACAGTTATAAAAGGTAATCGTGGAAATGGATGTATAATTATTGACGGAGGAAAACAAAGTCAAATAATTACAGTAAAAGGTAAACTTTGGAGTGAAGATGGATATGCTGATTTAATCTCGAAAATTAATACATTAAAAACTTCAATTACCACTGCTATTGCAACACTTACTTTAAAACATTGGGATTCAGAAGCAAGCGGTGGCGGTGCATGGATAAATGATGCACAATATACAGTAAAACGAATCGAAGAGATAACTTTCGGAGACTCAATGTTAACCGAAATTATAGACTATACTTGTGTTTTTATAGTCATTAGTTATTAATCAGTAAGGAGGAATAAAAATGTCTACAGAATTAGAAATAAAAGTTAATGTAGTAGATGAAGACCACGATTATGCGACTTATCCAGCAGATTATATCGACATGGATTTAGTAAATGATTATTTAATTTGGAGCGAGGATTTGCAGGATTTATTGACACATGAACCTTCAACAGATGAATTAAATACTCATGCTGTTATTATAGATGCTGATGCCGATAAAACAGTTCCAGAGTGTTTAATTATGGATAAATCACATGATTTTGGAGGTAGTTATTATACTCATTTAGTTAAAGGAATGGGAGAAAACGCACGATATGTCTTTGGATTTTCTTTTAATGGAGCAACTGCTACAGAACCACAATTAGAAGCGTGGGATGATTCTACTCATAGCACATTCGCAAAAAATGTATTAGGATTAGGCGTTGATGGAGATTCTATGGTAAAAGCAGTATGCACTACTGGCGGATTAGCTGGTTCTGCATGGGTAGGAACAGCAATAGCAGGTTCAGATGTAGCGAGAGTGCTACCTCTTAATGATGGATTAGGAGCTTTAGATGCATTAGGTAGTGGAATATTATCTCAAGAACTTTATGCTAATATTAAAATAGTAATTCCACAAAATTATGCAACTCCGTCAGTAGAGACCTTCGTGCTTTGTGTTAGATTTTCGTGGAACTAAAATAAGGAGTAATATAAATGCTAAAAAGACCATTATTTATTTTGGTTTTAGAGGACGAAAGTATTTTTACAGGGGGTTCGTTACAAGAGACAAAATGGATGGATATACCTAAAAATAAAAAAATAAAAAGAATATTTTATTCTCTCCCTAATAAAGATTATTTAGTCTTAGAGAACTATAATAGATATTATCATTTTATTGAAGCCACAACAGATTTATCAGGTCAAAATGCTGGAAAAGTTAGAATAGAATATGCTTATATTATGGGGAAAAAAGAAGAAAGAATAACTTGTTATAAAATAGCTTTATCATATTCAGGAAATCATAAGGCAGGGGATGTTCAAAGATTAGAATATCTCGAAAGTGATAATTTTATACAAAAATTAAATAAAGACGGATGGAAATAATAGGAGACAATATGAAAGATACATTTAAACTTATCGGAGAAGGTTACTTCGAAAGACGAAGAAAAGATGGTTCAGTTATTGATAGTTGGACTTCTAAAAATACTGTAGTTACAATGGGGAAGGTTGCAGTAGCAAAACTTTTAAATAATGTTAGTTCTAATTATTTTGATAGTATTGCTATAGGCGATGATGATACCCCTCCTGCAATAGGACAAGAAGCATTAGTATCAGAAGTTAAAAGAGGAATAGCATCTTTAAGTTATTCTGCTACAGCAAAAGCTGTATTTGAAAAAACATTTGATTTTGTTTCTGGAGAATCTTATTCAATAGTAGAAGCAGGAATTTTTAATAGCGAATCTGCTGGAGGAGATATGTTGGATAGATTAACATTTTCTGCTAAAGCAGTAGATGTCGATACTGACCTCTTCGCTCGTATAACAATTACCGTAACTTAAAAATTAATATAAGAGGATATTACAATGCCCGATTGGTATGATAATAATTGGCTATATCGTAAAAAAATAACCATAGACCATACAAAAATAGATGCAACATTGACAGATTTTCCTTTAACGGTATTTTTGTCTGCATCTAATTTTGACTTTACAAAAGCAAGGTCTGATGGTTATGATATTCGATTTACATCAGATGATGAAATAACTCTTTTAAAATACGAAAGAGACCGTCATGATGATGTAAATGAACTTGCAGAATATCATGTTAAAGTGCCTTCTATAAGTAGTTCTGTAGATACAGATATTTATATATATTATGGTTATGCAAGTGCTTCAGATGGAGCAGACCCTACAAATGTATGGGATACTAATTTTAAAGGAATTTGGCATTTAAAAGAAGTAGGCAACGGAACTGCCGACGAATATAAAGATTCTACTGCTGGTGTTCATCATGGCACAGGAGATAGTGGAGCATATCCAGCACAAGTAGATGCAGTAATAGGAAAAGGACAAAACACTACTGGAAATAAACGATTAACAGTAGCACATCATAGTGATTTAAATTTAAATAATCTAACAATGGAATGTTGGATAAATCAAAATGCTAATCCAACACAAGCTCAACAAATTTTAGCTAAACATAAATCTTCATTTTCAGCTTGTTATAATTTTTGGTATTCTATTTCTGCACCTTTTAATTTTGAATTTACTGTAAATATAGGAGGGAGTAGAAAAATATGTAAATCTACTGTTCTTCCTACAAATGGAGTTTGGTATCATATTTTAGGAACATATGATGGAATAAATTTAAAAATATATATCGATGGCGAACTTGATAATACAGTAGCTCAAACTGGAACTGTAGCTACTTCAACCAATCCCTTATATTTTGCTAAAGTAGCGGATGGCAATAGTAACGGTAATTTTAAAATGGACGAAGTTCGTGTTTCTAATACAGTTCGTTTAGCAGAATACGCAAAAGCTTCTTATAATTCTGGAAATAATACTTTAAATACTTTTGATATAGAACAAAATCAAACAGATATTTTAGAGACAGATAGTTTTGGGTTATCTGATGAAATATTTTTAAATGTATCTTTAGAAAAACAAATAGAAGAAGATTCTTTTTCTTTAACAGACGAAATAGAACTTATTCTATATGAGACTTACGATTTAGTTAATGATTTCAGAATGGCAAAAGCTGTTTTAACTAATGTAAATAATAAAGTAAATACTTGTATAAGAGTATTTTCTAATATAGTAAATGTAATTCTTATAGCAAAAAATTCAATTATTAATATAGCAAATGATATAAGAAGCAAACGCCAAGAATTTTATAATATAAATAATGATATAAGAACTTTATTAGATTTTCAAATAGCTGGCGATGCAGGATTTCAATCTTTAGGTAAAGAATATATTAAAGTATATATAAATTCTATAGAACAAACTTCAGTAGATGTAGATACTATATCGATTACAAAATCCTTAAACGCTTCCCATACCGCAAATTTAGAATTGGGTTTAGCATATGATACCTCTTTACCTTTTATAATAGGAGACAATGTAGAAATAAAATATCATATTTGGACTTTATATACAGGATATATTTCCCAAATTGCTCCTACAGATAATCCAGAATCTATTCATATAAATTGTCAAGATGAATATTGGAAACGTAATCAAGGAGAAAAAAAATATTTTGTGGTTGGACATCAACCAAAAGATAATAAAGAAGTTTATTATTCTACTATTGCAGAAGGACTATCTATTTGTAATGCTAATTTCGGAATAGGAAATTTCATTCCCCAAACTATTGATTTATTTGGTTCTCCTGAATCAGATGCAATTACTAATTTAATATCTCAAGCAGGGAATTATGCGTGGTATTATGATAACCAAAGTAATAAAAAATTATGGATAGCAGGACAGGGAGATATTATAAATATCAATCCTCAAGAATTAGGCACAAATCTTGGATTATATCAATTATTAAGTCATTCTATTAAAGAAGATATAGAAAATATAGTAAATAAATATCGAGTTCAAATGGGAGAGAGGGTTATTAAACGATTTAATAATCAAGGCGGAACTAAACAATTTGCTTCTTATCAATATAAATTTACGAGAGATTATGCTCAACCTGATTGGGATTCGCAGTTCCAAATAAATGCAAAAGATTCACCAATAGGATATGGATACGATTATCATGACCCAAAAGACGATAAATTATATGCTGATATTTATAAACGATATAGATTACCATTTTTAAATAAAGAATTAGAAAATTGGACAGATAGATATGACCCCGAAGTTCGTATTTATTTACCTTTTGGTGGATTATGGAAATGTAATATTCCTATAGAAACTGTAAATAGATTCGGATTTACAGAATCGCAACCATTAAAAGAAGGATTTACAATTGATTATGAAAATAGATTATTAATTTTTAATAGTCCAATTTGGATATTTCAAACCAATAAATTCGGAGAAGAAACAGAACGCCAAGCTCCTTCAGTAACATTATATTTATGGAAAAAGAACTATTATTCAGATACAAATGACCAATCTCAAAATCCTACGTCAGATATAGCAAATCCTCTAATGTTTTTTACAGAACAAATGGGAGACTATCCAGATACTATTTTAGATAATTTCTATTTAACAAATTTAGGAATTCAATTTGGAGGATGGTATAGAGATAATGATAATATTTTTCATTTAGTTCCAAGTTGGGATGATACGTTATTTGCTAAAGATTATGCAAATTGGCAATTAAGTCAACATTGCGATAAACAAATTACTGGAAGTATAGAAATAACTTTAGATGCATTTTGTTATTTTGGAATAGAATTAAATAAACGAATAATGATAAATAATATTCTTATAGCATCTTTAAATATTACAAACATAACATTAAATGTTTCTTCTTTTACTGCAACAATTCAATTAAGAAATAATCGATATTATAGTAGGACAGTTTCGTTACAATCAAGAGGCGAATAATATGGCAGAAAAAACTTTTCAACAAAGAATAATAGAATTAGAAAATCAAATAAAACAATTACAAACTAAATTAAATGATATTTCTAATAATACAGAAGAAAAACAATTAATTCCTTATTCTAAAGCAGGAGGATTAAAATCTCCAGCACAAAATAAATCAGTAGATATTGGAACAGGATTGGGGTCAACTTTGTCTGGTTCGATAATATGGAACGATGCAGATTTAATTTTTCCTCCATATGGAACAAAAGCTGGCACTCCAACAAAAGGATATAATCGTCATTTTCATTCACGTTATGCTGGTGGAGCTTTAGATATTAATACTTTAGAAATAATCGAATATAATGTTAATTGGGAAGACCCATCTGACCCAAATTATGATAAATATAATCAACATTCACAAGGTTTTTGGAAAACTGAACCACCAATTAAAACCGATATAAAAATTTCTAATGATGGTCAAGTTGAAAATGTGTTTAAAGTAGGAAAATTAGATTTAATTTTTGACCCAAATAAACAAAAATGGGGAGCATCTGCTTATGAAATAGATTTAGCTAAATGTTATTTTGTTATTAGAGATGAAAATGGAGATATAATTAAAGATGAAAATGGAACAGAAATGAAATCATTATTATATATACCTAAAACAAGTATAAATCCAGAAACAGGCAATAAAGACATTGTTATAGACCCCGAAAAAACCACAATGGTATGGGATAAGTTGGCAAAATGTTGGAGAACTTATGCTGTTTTTTCGGAAGAAGCTCCTGAACCTGTAAAAGATGAAATTACAGATATTACTATAGGCACACTTTATAAAAAATATATAGCTCCTCCCCCACTTACTATTTTAGGGGTAAGAGGTTAAAATAAGAGGTTAAAGTATGGGAATAAACCAAGAAAGATGTCCAAAATGTTTTAGTAGATTTGGAATATGGACATCAGACCCAATTATAACTCAAGATGGAGCAAAATATAAATTTGACGAAACTTCTGGTTTATTAATTCCAGAAACAATTATAGAAAAAAGACGTTATAAAGGATTTTTACAAATAAAAGCATTGATTGTTCAAGAAATACAAGATATACGAAAAGCCCAAGAAATAGATATAGGAATTCCAGAAGCAGAACGAACTACATTTAGCAAAGTAAAATCAGATGAACAAGGTTTTTGGATAATAAATAAAAAACAACTTAAAGAACTTAGAGAATCTACCGAAAAAATTTTAGAAACAATCGGACAATCTAAAGAAGATTATTTCAATTATGACGAAGAAGGAACAGAAAGACAATCTTTACATAAATTAGATTGGATAGATTTAGGATTAACTACTAAAGGTTGGATTGGACAGATTAAAGATACTCATATTGAGGAATTAAGACATTTCATTTCCACAGCTATACCTATGTATAAATTTAATATAGGTAGAACTGTGGATTCTTCTTATAATTCAGACCATATTATTAATTTATTCTATGACGATACTGCACACTCGGAAGTATTTTTTCAAGACCAATTTCATATAGGTAGTCAAATAATTCAAAGCGAAAAAGGATATGGGGCACTGGAAAGTCCTTATATTACTTATCGTCCTGCCTCTTATTTTCCTATATATTTTCATGAACCCACTCAACAATGGAGAATTTATGAATTTCCAAATAATATGCCTGTTTTATATTATAATGCTGATTTAAGTCGTTTTCATTGGAGAGCTTATAAAACAGCAGATTATTATTCTAATCATACACAAAAACTTTTAATGATTCCTCGCACTCCCACTCAAACAATATTACATTATACAGTTAGAGAATTAGCTTGTATTCCTATTCCTGTAGACGAAACATTTGGTTATCCTTGCGTAAAATATGGAGCAGATATTAATTTTTATCCAATGCCAAAAGAAAAATCCGCACCTTTTTTAGAAGATAATTTAGAAAATTATGCTAATTTTTATAGTATGACAAAACTTGAAAACGAACAGGGATATATTTTTAAAGATGAAAATTTAATAGTTACTAATACAGCACAAGGAACAGAAGAACATCTCGAAGCAAGATATATGGAAAATAATTCTTGGGGATTATCTGACCCTCCAGCACAAATGATTATAGATTGCGGAGATGGATATTTTAGGTCAGTAAGTAGATATGGAACAATACCATTAGGCACTTACTCCTTATTTATACCAGCAGGTTTGAAACTCGTTACACTTCCTGATATTAAGGAAACATTAGAAACTATATGGATATTTGACCATTTTGATATAAAATATAATATGGATATTTCTACAATAATAATGAAAGAAAATATTTTTGACCCAATTTTTAATGATTATAGAGATTTAGTTTTTGGAAATAATTGTTTATTAACAAAAATAGATGGTGCAGTATTAGCTCAAGGCAAATATATAATAAATCATATTTTATTATCAGCAGAAAATTCTATAAATTTAAATTCTAATACTATTGCTCGAATTACAATTTGTAAAGTAGATGGAACAGAATGGACACAAATTACAAATTTCGACGAATCTACTGCTGATGATACTCATTATAGAATAGAAAGCAATATTTTATACTTTGGCGATAATATTAATGGAATATTGCCAAGCGGAAGTGAGATTGAAATTACAAATTATACAGACGAACTCGTATTATCTAAATATTATGCTTCTGGTTATCTTGTTCTTAACGATAAAGATTATAATTTAGAAGACACTCAATGCTATGTAATTTTAAATTATTATAATATCCCTTCTCAATTTCAAATCCTTCAAAGCGAAGTTACTAACTACGAAGTTACATATCTTACAAAACCTTCTACATTAAATGAAGGATTATATTACCAATTTCATACTTCACCACCATATTATCCTCCAAATTTAGACCCTCAACATGGGATTGAATTACATACAGTGGCAGACCCCTTACCAGCATCAGAATTCTTACCTTAAAGGATAAAATATGAAACAAGGCGATATTCTTTTAGTTGCTTATCGTTTCGACCCTTTATGTTGGCTTATACGTAAAGGAACATGTAGTAATTGGAGTCATACTGCATGGGTTCTTAATAAAACTGATTATATATCCGCAAACGGAACTGCTATACGAATAAATAAAATAAAAAAATTAAAGAATAAATTATTATATAGAATTAAAGCTATTAGATTAAAAAATATTTCTTATAAACAAATAAGAAAAGTTAGTTCTATTCTTAAAAAACAACAATATCATTATAATTATTTTAAATTTATATTAAATTTTTTCTGTCTTTATTTTACATGTAAAAGAAAATATAATATACCAACATGTTCTTTCTTAATAGCTTCGGCATTAGAAAAAGAAAATTATATTATTAAAAAAACTAATTTAAAATATATTGTGCCAGAAGATTTTAATAAACATAAATACAGTATAGACGTTTCAGACGAATTATAAGAGGATATTTATGGAAAAATTTGCTGTAGTTGTTCCTGTTTATAATGAAGAATACAACGTGCTTAAATTAGCATCAGAATTAGAAGCTAAAGATATTCCTTTTATAATGGTAGATGATGGGTCTACGGACAAAACCGCCACAAGTCTTTGGATGCAAGACATCCCTGCTATGATATATTTTCCGAATCGTGGAAAATCATATGCCATTCAATTAGGTGCTAAAATGCTCCGTAAAGAAGGTTATCAATGGATACTTGTTTGTGATGCAGATGGACAACATTCGATAGATGATATTGAAAAATTTGATACTGCTTTACTATTCAACGAGAATGAAGTAGATATTATTATAGGTAATAGAATGTGGGATAAACATTCAATGCCTAAAATAAGAAGAATAACAAATAAAATTATGAGTTGGATAGTTTCTAAATTAGCAAGACAGAACATTCCAGATTCTCAATGTGGATTTAGATTAATAAGAGCAAGTATTTTCGACCAAATAGATATGAAATGCGAAGGATTTGATGGCGAGAGCGAATTATTAATAAAAGCAAGTCGTAAAGGATGTAAAATTCTATCTATTCCGATAAAATCTATTTATTATAAAAAAAGAAGGTCTAAAATCAGACCTTTAAGAGATACTATTAAATTTGTTAAAATGTTAATAAGTTGTTCTATTTAGTTTAAATTAAATTACAATACTTTGTTATCTTTAAAAAAATAACAAACAAAAAGCCACCAATCCTATAGTAGCATACGGTATAAATTCTGCATATATTAATCTTTTACCTCTAAAGTCGAATCCACCTAAATCTCGCCAACTCAATGTAGCGAAAACTATCTTAATAGTATATAACCCTACTATAAAAAGCACATAATTATGCCTAATAAGCGATATAGGCGATAAAGTGCAAGCAATGAGACATCCTATGAGACCTCTTGTGAATACGTTGGCTAATAGCGTATTATGACCAAATAAGGCATAAAAAAACCTACCTAACGGACTTCCTTTAGTATTTTCATCAGGAATACCATATCCAATACACATAACAGGTATCATTAATAGAATAGTAAGGGCATACCAATGCTGTAATTGTCTATATGCTTCTCCTGCTATTAATAGAGGGAGAAAGAACCTTCGAAAGAGCTTATTAGAATTTTCAGCACCCCCTAAAGCACCTAAAAATCCTGCAAAGATGCTCCCCCAAAAAGTTTTACGTATATTTTCCTGTGAGTCGTTGTTTAACATGTTCCCTCAATTCATCTTGATTAAAGAGGTCGTTATCTAACTTACGAAAAAATTCTTCGTAAGTTATTTTTGTAAATACATTTATTTTTGATAATAGACTGACATTATAGATTTTGATTTTCTTTTCCTCTTTAAAACACCCAAAATCTTTATCGGCTCTATCTTTACAATCATAATAAGCAACCTTTCCAATACCTCGATGTTCGCATTGTCCTTGATACCAGTGAGTTTTTTGTCTTTTCTTTTCATCTAATTCTTTTTTATTTATAGACCCCATATCAAATCCCAATAAAAATATTTCTCCTTCATCTAATAAGTATATTGCCAGTGCTAAAGAATAAATCCCACATAATTTAGCAGAATAAATACCATCTTTTAAATCTCTATTATATACTGAATGAGAAGGAATCGTTAAAGTATTTGGAAATTTATTTTGTATATGTCTACATTGTCCTATAATCAAAGGTAATTTTTGTAATTCAAGTTTTTGTTCATTATAAAAAGTATTATCAACGAAAGTTTGAAAAGTAGAAGCAAAATATTTAAATGAATAATTTGTTCCGATTGTGAATTTATTAGATAGTTTATCCCATAATCCAAGAGATAACGCTTCTTGGATACTTGACCCTCCTCCGACGAGTATGAGTTGTTTGGGTTTATTCATATAAGTCTTTTTATTTAGTTTTACCTAAATTCCAATACTTATCTATCATCCTTTATATTTCTTGGTCTAAACCTATTTAATTTAAACCACATTTCTTGTCTATTATTAGCTTTAATTAGAATATATAAAAAATCATCTTGTCTATACATTAATAATGCTCTATAAGGTTTACAAATAGTCAATAATTTTGTATTATCTGAATTATCAATACAAATATATACATCATTTCCAGTTAATTTTTGAGAATGTTTTTTCAATTATTTATCCAATTATTTAAATTTTTATTCGTATCTTTTTATAAATTCTTTCAATTGTTCCATATTAAGTCCAAAAATTTCAGCAGAGGTAATTTTATTTTTAGATATTAATTTTTCAATTATTTGTTTTATTCGAGTAACTCTATCATTATGGTCTCGAATTGTATATAAAATTTTATTAATTTCAATATGTTTGGGATATTTTTCCATCATTTGCTTGAACCATACTTTACTTCCCCATAATTTAGTTTCGTTCATTCTTATTGATTTATCTATACGAAACATCATCGAATCTAAACAATAACTTCCCCTACTTGAAGAGATTGTCCATCTTTCTTTAGTATATTTTAACCAGTTCCATTTTGTAAAGACTAAATTAAATTTTTTTATACAGCCAACTTGTTCTTCTAATCTTGTCGGTAAAGATAAATCATCACTATCTAACCATGTTGCTATTTCGGTTTCGCAAAGGTCTAATAATTTTTGTTTAGCATACAGCCCACCTTTATTAATTTCTCCTCGAATTAATTTTACCCTATTATCTTTTTGTTGTAATTCTTTAATAATGGATATAGTATTATCCGTTGAACCATCATCGTAAATAAGTAATGTAAAATTGGTATATGTTTGATTCAAAATAGAGACAATAGATTCTCGAATATATTTTTCACGATTATAGGTTGGCATTAAAACTGTTATAGGAGGAGCTGTATAATTACCATTATTTTTAATAATTTTACAAACTTTATCTATCGAAGCTATAAATTTTGGTTTTTCTGTTTCTTGTATCTGTTTAAAGATTTTGCTATAAGAAAGATAGCCAATATCTAATAAATCTATCAATGCAAGTGTTTTATTGAAATAATCTTCAAATATCGAAAATCCAAATGATTCCCAATTTATCATTTTTAAAAATTCAATAGATTTTTTATCATAATAAACAGAAATAAAAGGAGTATTCACTGCAAATGAGAGAATATTACTGTGCATTTTCATTCCAATTGAAAACATACATCTGGAATATTCTTCAAGAATTTTATCAATATTATCAGTATTAAGATACAATAAATCGGGAAATAAGGTTTTTAATTCTTGAATAATACTTTGTTCTAAAGGGTCAAAAGCAATATAAATTACTTCATATCCTCGTCGTTTTAATTCTTCGCAGATTTTTGCAAAATTTTCTATATTTTTTTGTCTATAAATTTGAGTTCCGTCATATCTTCCAAGTATAGGAGCATGTTGGGCAATGTTAATGGCTACTCGTTTAATACGGTCTTGTTTATTATATTTTAAAAAACATGCAGGGTCTAAAATTAATTGATGATTATTAATACCAAATCCTTTAAGTAAATCATAAGTTCTTTTATCTCTTACAGTAGATAATTCCGCCAAATTATTAATAGTTATAATAGATTGTTGAGTTTCTTTACAAAATCCTTCTTTGAAATTATCTCCTTTTAAATGACTATTATATCCAATTCCTAAAAGAATAATAGGAACTTCTATTTTATTGAATAAATTAGTATTACAAGGAAAATACCATCCAGATGAACAATTAATATTACAATATAGCCCCCCTCCAGCTATAATTAAAGCAGAAGATTCATTATTTAATTGTTTAATTATACGGTTTTCTGTTAATTCATCATTTCGAACATTTAAATAACAAATTGGCACATCTATTTGTTCTTTAATATACTCTATTATTGCTTTGCGTATAGCTTTATCGCCAATATTATTGGAGAGAACCGAATAATAAAAAATAGGTTTAATTAATTTATTCATCTTTGATTTTTTCCTTCTCTGGAAGCTTGATATTGCACAATAATAGCATCAACAGGTATTTTTTCATATCTTTTTAAAATCCGACAATATTCAAAAGGCAAATTAAAATATTTAATCTTATTTTGTTCTAATAATCGTTGAAGTATTTTTTGACCCCATTCCGTAGATTCTTGATTTAATTTATTCCATTCTCTTACAAATTTAATAGTAGATTCATTATTATGTAAATAAATCGTTCCTCCAAGAACTTCTCTTTTAGATTGTCCTTCTTTATGATGCCAGAATTTATTCCAATCCAAAAAATGAACGCTTATATTATAATCAGAAGGAATAGTTTCGAATAATTCTGGATATTTAATTATTTTTGCATCAGCATCTAAAAAGACTATATCGTTATTAGGAAATTTTTTAAGAGCATTTAAAATAACTTCTGTTTTATATTTACCATTTATAAACCAATTATGTTTATTTGGTCTATAATATAAGTTATAAGATAATTGAAATCTGTCTAAAGAAGGAAGTAAATATTTTTCCATTATTTCTTTATAATAACCATCAGTTGCAAAAGTAATATATTTTATTTTATTCATTTTTTTAGTTTTAAAATATACGCACTATCTTCAGAAGAAGAAGGTCTTTTAATAATATTAAGACATTCTTTCCAGAAATTGCCGATATGTTTTAATTTAACTTCGCCTATTATAAGAAGAATAGACAAAGCAAATAGATAAAATAATAACCAAATTATTTTAACTTTTAGTTTCATCTTTCTTCTCTGTTACTATTGGAGGTTCGGTATTAATATTGTTCTCTGCATCTATTATTTGTTTTTTAACCGCTTTTTTCTCTTTATTATATGGACACCCATCACATGCATAACCGAGATTACAGATAGATTGTCCTTCATTTTTACACACTCCGCCTTCTATAAAACTCAAGCCCTTAACTCGCCTAATCTCTGCCATATGTTTTTCTTGTGCTTTTCTATTCTCTTCTTGTTGTTTGTCTTTTTCGGCTTTTCTTTTCTTTAATTCTTCAATACTTTCTTTTTTAGCTCCGTATTTCTCCATTAAATCCATTAATGTAGTTTCTAATATATTCGTTCCATTAGCTACATTAAGCCAGAAAGTTTTTCTTTCGTGTCTATTTTTAAATGCTTTTTCATTTAAAAACTTAACAAAATCATATAAAGCTTTTAATTGTGTTAATGCTTGGTCTAACTTTTCATCTTGTATTCTTTTTTGTGTAACAACTTTTTCTTTCTGTTTTCTTCTTAGATACCAATTAACAAACTTATCTAATGCCTTCATTTCTTATCCTCCTTTTATTTTACCAAAATCTAAGTTTAATACCTTTTTGAACTTCTTTTTGAATTTCATCGGCTTTTGTTTTCAAAACATCTATCTGTATATTTAATTTTGCAAGTTCTGTTCTCATATCTCTAATTTCATAACTTGCGGTTCGCATCACTAATACTAATGCTATAGTTAAAATAATCATAACTACTCTTTGAATTAATTTGCCCCATTCAAAGAATATTGCCCAATTAAAAGGAACTTTTACATTTTTAGGAATAGAATTTGTTATAAGAGATGTCATATTATTTTCTTTAGTTTCCATGTTAATTCTCCTTAGATAAAAATTTTAAACTTTTATATATCAAGTAGGGATAATAAGCCAAAGCTTGATAATGTCCGTTCCTAAAGAAACTTAATTTGGCTAATAATTTAGAATATTTAATCTGAAAATATTCTTTAGGTTGTATTAATTCTTTTAAATTATCTTGATAAATATCTGGTATTGAAGTATCTCCTGTTGTAGCAATCAATAATATAGTTCTATGTGGAATATAAGCAAATACATCATTAGAATTCATTATAGCTTCTTTAATTTCGTCCATAACTGTTATTTCGTCTCCTGCATATAGTTCATACATTCTATTAAAAAAACCTCTTACCATCCCTTCCGAGCTTGTTGCTATAATTTCGTCTAAAGGATAACCACCTAATATAATAACTGCTTTTTTATAAGCATCTTCAATACCTAACATAGCACTCATTGTTAATGCTCCAAGACTTACTCCTATTGCGTAAATATGGTCATTATCGGTTGTAGATAAGGTCTGAACAAACTTAACTGCTTCTATGTTATTATATGCTACATTTTTAAGAGCCAATTGGAAATTTTCTGGAGAATCTCCATCGTTAAACATACCTTTATTATCAGTGCAAACTGTAAAGGCGTTCCATCTCTTAAATAAAACACAAGCAATAGCATTAATAAAAGCTATAGGATAATTGACTGTGGCTTTCTTTGTTTCTTCATTATATTTCATCACACCGCCTAATATATCTGTGCAATTTACAGTAGGTCGTCTTTTTCCAGTTGAAAAATAATAAATATAAATTGGTTGATTTTTTTCATTAACTCGATACATATCAGGAAGTCTATAAAGATATAATTTAAAGAATACAAAATTAATAATCTTTAAAAGTTCTCCCTGCGGATAACCTTCTAATTCTATATCATTATAATATTCTTTTAAATCTTCTGGCAAATTATTTCGTATCATGTGGATTATATCCTTCCATAATTTTTCCTGTTTTGAGGTCAATCCAAGTGTCTATTGTAAATCCATATTTTGGGAATTTGAAACATCGTTTTCCGTTCTTATAAAATTTTATCTTACCTTCGCCATCAATTACAAATGCTTGATGTTCATATCTGGATTTCTTTTTCATTTGTTATTCTCCTTATATTTATTTAATATTTGATAAATTTTACATACTGTAAGATGTTCTTTTTGAACATTTTCGAACCATTCTTTTATTTGGTTATCTGTTCCTAATTTAGTAGAAGTAAATATCCATAAATGGTCGCACCACATACAGTAATATTTTATTCTATCATAAGGTATTTTATCAATTGTTTCTTCTGTAGATAATTCTTCTATTTTAAATATCCCTGTAAATCCATAATCATCTTCTACAGTATATTCTTCTTTATCAATTGCAATAATAGTTGCATATCTCTTAAATATATTAATCCACACTCTATCATTTATTTTAAATTTATTCATTATAATCTTTCTGTAATTTCTCTATATAGATAAGCAATATAATAAGCATATGCTTCATCAGAACCTTCGCTATCTAAATACAAATCTCTATTTCGTAAAACCCATGATGTTGCATGAAAAATCTCATGAATCAAATTAGAATGTTTATCAGAAGCCCAAATAATTCCTAAAGACCCTTTTTGTTTATCATTAATAGCGGTAAATTGTCCTGTGCATCCGTTGTCATCTTCTTCTATATCGTAATTTATAACATCTTTTACTAATTTTTTAAATTTTTTATAAGTAGGAGTAATAATAACTAAAAATTCTTGACAATAAATAGGGTCTATAAGAGAACATACGCCTTTCGGAAGTTTTTTCATATTACTCCTTATCGTTATCATCAATTTCACAATGATTTAAAAACCAAATTTTTATATGTAAAAATACTGATAAAGATATTCCAAAAATTAAAGTATATATTAAAATATCTCTTACTACTGGAACAGCGATTAATAAGAATTTTATGGTTTGTTCGTTAAACATATTTATTTCCATATTCTATAGAATTCTTTGGTAGAAATGTAACAATTCTATGTTTAGAACTTGAATATCTTGCTATTAATTTATTATTTTTATAAGTTATTAACCAATCAGTAATGGTATTACTTATTCGAGACAAAAATATATATCTTTGTCTTCTGATATTATCATTAAACATTGCTATATGACCATAATTTAGATTTATATTATATCTTTCTTTTACTCTTTGTCTACAATGATAAGATTTAGATTTCAATTTAAACTCCTAATTTAATTATATTAACTTCTGAATCTTCTATATTTGCTCTATGAAGAACAAAAATAAGCTGATAAGGCAATTCTTTAAATAAATTTATAATATCTTCTAAATTATTATTTTCAAGGGCACTTAATCCTTCATCGCTTACTAAAATCCCCTCTAATCCTCGTTGTAATAATAAAGCAAGTTTTAAAGCTATCTGTAAAATAAGACCCTGCCCACAGCTCAAGTCTTTATATTTATATTGTATATCTTCTTTAGTAAGTAAGATATTAAACCTACCTTTTATATCTACATCAAAAGATACTGTAAATCCTATTTTAGCAAGAACTGAATTTATAATTGGTTCTAAAGAGTGCACCGTATCTACTAAATAAACCGAACTAATCTTATCCAATTCTTCAATAGCTTTTTTAACAACAATAACATCTCGCTCTGTATATATATATTCTTTTTGTTTTAAACGTCCTTCTAATTTAATTATTAGTTCTTGCAATTTCATTCTGCGTGGTCTAAAAATCTCTCTAACTGATAAAAATTGGTCTTTAACTACTTGTAAAGTGTTATTTTCTTCTTTTAGTATGGGAATTTTCGAACAAATTTCAATGTCTTCATTTCTAATATTTTCTAATTGTGCATTTAAATATTTAATTTTGGTATCCTTGTTTTGTTCTATATTTCTTGCATTTTCAATTCCTAAATTTTGATTACAAACAGGACATTTTTTTTGAATTATAACTTTCTCTACATCGACTTTCGTTTCGTTAATTTGTTTATTTAAATCTCCTACGCTTCTTTGTATTTCGCAATGTCGAGATTCTAATGTAGATAATTGTAAATTATTTTTATGTAATTCTTTATCTGAATTTACTATTTCATCTTCTGCTTCCATATATCTCGAAGTAATTTCTTCATAACCTGTTTTTAAAGTTTCTAATCTTTTTTCTGAAGGATAATACTTATACACCACTGCGGTATCTTTATTATATTTTTCTCTTTCTAATTTCATTGTATTAAGATTATTTCTAATAGAATTAAACATTTCGTCTGTTCCGCTAAACAAAATCTTTTTTAAAGTAACTGTGCCTTGTTCTAAAAAGTTCGATTCGGGATTATAGGCATCGATTTTTCTAAATTGTTCAAAACAAAGTCGAGACCCAAACCTATCTTCTAAATATTTATTACCTTCTGCGGTAGAGAGTTTTAATAGTTTATTATCTTCTTTTATGGTCAATTTAAGAGGAAATTCCCTACATATCTCTATAATATGCTCATTGTCCTCTATTACAACGTCTACCTTGCACGATTTTGCCTTAGACCATCTGGTAGGTATATCCGAGATTAACCCTCCATAAAACCCATATAAAGCAAAGATTAGGGCTTCTATAATTGTGCTTTTTCCTATACCATTAGCTCCTTCTATCAGATTAATCTTGTCAAAAGAGACAGAATAATTTTCGAAGCACTTGAAGGTTTTTAAGGAAATCTCTTTTAGTATCATTCTATTTCCTCTATTATTTTAAAATTTTTCGCTACTAACTGATAATCATTTTCTATAAATATATCTGTTTCATCTATTTGACATTTTAAAATAGCGTTTATATTAGGTTGATTTTGTTTGTTAAAAAATTCGTTCCATTCTTCTAAATAAATATTTTTCGGAGTTTTCCAAAAATGATAACCCTGACAAGAAGTAAGAGAGTTAGGACAATTTCTTAATTTAAAGAATTTAGATTTTATAGCACATGTTGTTTCATAGGTTTCTTCTTTTATATAAGGTGAATGATTATAAAGTTTATATTTTCCTCCGTCTATACCCGAATTTCTTAATGGAAAATATTTATTGTCTTTTTTAATGACCCATTTATACGCTATCATGTTCGTCCTTTTTTCTAAATAAATCTTTTAAAAAATCTGGCAAATCTTTATCATTACAAGTAATACATATTCCATTTTTTAATTGTGTATATTTATTACAGATTTTACATTGTCCAAAATCGTAAATATCTTTTATCGACATTTTCTATATCCTTTATATCCACAATCAAGACAAATTAAATATGTCGAACTACTTGGGGGTTCTCCATAAAATCGGGTAACTTCTTTTATTCTATGTTTATATAAAATAGAATGTAAAAATAATTTAATTTTAATTATCATTAAATAAACTCCACAGATA